>Ga0326512_10000335_pt1 | contig 40555 bp, 44 predicted proteins | sample 1_2617_0518_D_FD_203652 | JGI IMG/M metagenome (GOLD analysis project Ga0326512, IMG submission 203652) | Bovine rumen microbial communities from UC Davis, California, United States - 1_2617_0518 | ecosystem: Host-associated > Mammals > Digestive system > Stomach > Rumen | place: USA... | reverse complement strand
TATAGTCATCGAAATTAATGTCAAACTTCAAATCATGCTGGATATTCGTTCCATCGAACTGCTCTGTGAAAACACCGCTGTTCTTGGTGAAAACAACGTCCTTGAAACCATCGTTAGTGTAAAGGACATGATTACTAGTCTTAAGCGAATAAATGCTCTCATTCAGTTTCAAATCGCTGAATGTACAACGTTTGTATCCGCAATTATAAGGTGTTGCATGACTGATGTTGCGTATTCTAAGTGTAGGATGGTTCGATGCTGTAGACAGCGTAAAATCGGTGTGAGAGCCGTTTGCGTCTAGGGTGTAAGTATATGTCACCTTGCAAGGAAATAATGGGTTAACGAGCCAATAAACACCGTCTAGAGACTTCACAATGGCAAAGTATCGCCCTTGGAAATCCTTGTAGTTAGCATAGCCATCCATACTGAACGTCAACTGGTGAGTAAACTTGTATCTTTCATCTAATTCATCAGTATCAGTCAATGCAATGTTATAGACTTTCAAAGACAATGGCTCTTGGTCAATGTCCATCACATATGCTTCACCGTCATCAATGTGGATATTTTTGGAAGCGTCCTCACTGATAAGATAAACAACCTTGTCTAACTTGTCTAGCCTATATTTGCAATTGTTATTGATATATGTACTTACTGCCATATTATTGATTTAATTATTTATTGTAAACATGAAATGAAACAGTCAAATCATGTTTATTTAAAATATATCATTATGGGTAAGATAATTAAAGAAAACGGTAAAATATGGCTTGAGGAAAAGTCAGAGTCTTATGGTGTTGTCCATACGAAGAGGATACATATCGGAGACTATGACGAAGTTGAAGATGAAAAGCCAAAGAAGAAAAGAAAAAAGAGCAACTAATGTTGCTCTTTTATTTTTGTGATGTAAATATACGAAAAAAAGTTGAAGTAACAAAATAATTACCTCAACTTTTATAGTTTTTTAACTGTTTACGAATTATTAAGCAATAACAGCACCCTTGATGGTATCAACTGCTGCATCGGACAATGGCAGTGGACTCTCAGCGATATTGCCGCTAAGTACAATCTGAAGACCGTTGTTTTCAGAACCACCTGCAAGAGTTGCAGTTTCAGCCTCAAGTGGAGAAATTCTACCCATTCCGAGATAGTTACCGTCAGCAGTTTTAACAACTACGAAATAACGACCAAGTGAAAGAGCATCTAATGCACCATGCATACAAGCATTGTAAGTACCGCTTACGTTAAAAGTGATAGAAGCGTTACGATATTTGTTACCGTTGTCTTCAACTACAAGAGTATCTTCAAAAGAAGCACTGTTACGAGCTGGCTCAACCTTTGCCACTTTAGCACCAGTTGTAAGTGTAATAGCAGTGATTTCCTCGCATCCGTTAACAGCCTCTGACGTAATAGAAGTTGCGCTCAAATCCTCATAGTTAACAAGATAAAGTTCAACAATCTCTGGAAGTGAGTATCCGCACTGTGAAGCTCTTGTAAGGTTAGTATTTAATTTACAAATAGCCATATTATAATATGTGTTTAGATTTGATTATTATTCTTTTGTTTTGAGTGGAAGGTAAGCCATATTACCTACCTTCCAACATCTAGGATTTATATATTTAGTAGACAAATGAGTCTATTAAGATACATATACGAACAACTCTGGCATTATGATACCTACAGCGATGTTGCTGATTGCAAGAACTCTGAACATATTGTCACCAGTAGTCTCTCTCATGTCGATAAGCTTGTACTCAAGATGTGAATCGAAAGTATCATAGCCGAGAACCAAGTTACGAGCTGGACCGAATACAATAGTGTTCTTGGACTGCATAGTTGGAACAATCTCATATCCCATTACGAAGATACGTCCACCTTCTCTACCATAGTTAGAGAAAGTTCTATTAGTCTCTACATCGCAGCAAAGTTTGCCAAGAGCAATCTCAAGCACTCTTACGTCTGCATGGTTCATAAACACCTTGTAACCCTCAGTGTCAACCTCATTAGTGTTAGCAAGCTCGATACCCTTAAGGATAGCGTTCTCAACTTGTGCAATAATGTTAGCTACAGTGAAAGCAGTAACAGCGACTTTCTCACCAGCGTCAGCCTTAAGTTTCTTCTCAATACCGTCAGTAGCTTTCAAATAAGCCTTACCACTTGCAGTACGAGCAGTGTCACCTTGCCAGAAAATCTCCTGATATTCCTTAGCCATCTTCTGACGAAGTTTGCCAAAGTACCATTCACCGAAAGTCTGTGGGATTCCACCTCTTAAACTGATTTCAGTCTGGTCAACAAGGAATGTGTTCCAGAATGTGTCATAACAGTTCTCTTGGTTAACCTTGATTGCTGATGGTTCAATGAAACTCTCTGCCAATGATGCAGAACCTTGTGGGGTGAATGGGCAAGTATACAACTGCCATGCGTCACCAATCTCACCATTGTACATCTTCATCTTACCTTTTACACCATCCATGAAGGTGATACCATACTGACGAAGGTCGATGTCATATATATCTTTAGAGAAAATCTCCTGTGCTTCCTTTCCACAGTATGTGATGTTTGATAAATCTATGAAATTAGCCATAATTAATTATGATTATTTATGTTATTATTTTTTATTCTTTGTATTAAACATGATTACAATTTTTGTTGATTAACCAATCATATTTCTCATCTGCTCTCTCCAAGCACTGTAAGTGTCTTTTGCACTTGGTTTTGCATTAGTGTTGACTGGTTTTGCTGAAGGTTCTTTTGACAATTCCTTAACTTTGTCGTTAAGTCCGCTGTTCATTTCCTTCAATGCGTTAATCTCTTCTTTCAATGAGTTGATAAGCTCTTCAAGATGCTTGTTGTTCTCTTGCGGTTTTTCCTCTGCTTTTGGAGCTTCCTCAGTTGGTTTAGGCTCTTCCACCTTTGGCTCTTCCACCACTGGTTCCTCAACCTTTGGGGCTTCAACAGTTGGTTCTTGTGCTTGAGGCTCTGTAGGAGCATTCTGTTCCTCTAATTCCTCTTTAACTGCTTCAAGCTCTTTCTGGTATTCCTCAACGCTTGTAAAACCACTCATTGCCGCTAATTCCTCAATTGTATTAGTGTTTTCATTCATCGTTTTAACGATGTCTTCATCTTTCTTGCTGAAAGTGTCCTTTAGGATGTTCTTTAACTTATCCCAAAACATGTCATTTGTCTCTATGTTCATATTATTTTCATTTTGTTTGCTAAACTCTTCCAAGGAAATCATGCTCTCAACTGAGAATCCCTTAAGCTCTCCAGCCTTGATACGCTCCCATGTCTCAATGTTGTTGACCTTCATACCAGCGAACCAAGTACCAATTGGCAATGTTTCATTCAATCCCAATGCAACTGACTTGTCCTTGAACAAATCAGCCTTAATCCAAGATTCAACAACACAAACCTCATTTGCGATTTCCTCATGGTCAACAGTGACTTCATGCTGGCGATATTCCTTCATAAAGTCTTGAGACATCTTCTCAATGCTTTCCTTGGTGAAACTGATGTAGAACTCTTGTTCTCCATTGTTTCTGTATATATCCTTATCTGGAACTAACACAGCACCATATACCATATGTTTTGCATCATCTGACAATTGAACTTCAATCTTCTCTTCCTCTTTTGCAAGAGCTACAAAATCCTCTTCAATTGCTGGCATTTCAACCATTGAGATTGCATATGTCTCACTGTCTGTTCCAACCTTATATTTCTTTATTTTCTTAGCCATACGTAGACAATTATTTAAATAAACATGAATTAAATGGGGATAGTTTCACCGACCTATCCCCTGCACAGTCCTTTTAAAATGCGAAATTCCCAACATGTAAACGGTGCATATATTATTCTTTAAACAAGAAGTCTGTTAATCTTCGAATCCATCCCTTGTAAAACACTTTGCTTTGCGGTCTGTTCTTTACAATATCATCAAAATGTTTCTTTCTCCTATTCCAAAGCTTCTGGAACAATTCCTTCTGATTTGGATAGTTATTGATGGCTGAAAGAGTTTTAGCGCCTACAATACCATCAACTTTAATGCCTAATACACTTTGAGGGTATTTGATTCCATAAACTCCACTAGTCCATAGCCAGTCAACAAGAAGGTTTGCAATTGATTGATTATTAATTTCATCTGCCTTCCATTTGTCCCAAAACCTTGTCTTGAAAATGTATTCCCATTGTTCATTAGTCATATTCTTAAGGTCTTGAACTGTCTTGTTCTTGCCATAAACACTTCTGAACGTTGCTATTGTAACTCCACTGTTAGTCGCTCCTTGTGGGTCTGCTGGATGATTTGCAAAACCACCCTCCCAACGCTTAACTATTGGAATAAGCTTTTTATAGTCTGCCATAGTTTATAATCCCCATTCTTCATTACATTTGTCGATGTATATTCCATCAACTTTATTCGTCCATATGATTCTTCCTAGTTTTCTACCTTCAGAATCGAAGAAACAATATCTATAAGGTGCAACATACTGGTTTACATATGGATTTTTTAATACTTTTATGCCTATTGCTTCTCCATTCATACTTACTTCACTTTATAAATCAAAACTAGCTCCTAATCCAACGTAAGGTTCTAGTCCTTTGTAATTGAAACCATAACCATAACCAGCTTGAACACCTATATGAAATCTACTCCAAAAGGTTTTCTTTTTCTCAATGTACTTGGTGATTTCAACAGTGTTGGTTATGACTTCCTTATGTGTTTTCAAACGCATTTTAAGGCTGTCTAACGAGGTTTCAATGCCAGTTGTGTAAACTTGTACGTCTGCTGTATCTTTGTTGCTTATAATCGTTTTATCGAACCTTTTTGTTTCTGTTATCAACTGTATTGTATCCCCATTTTCCTTGAATAACGTATCTATCTTGATTTTTTCGACTATTTTTGGTACTAACTCTTTTTCTGTTATTGTTGTATCTCTCCATAATGTGTCAGTTTTTGTTGAAAACACAGTATCTGTCTTTATTACTTCCTCCCTTGGGTCAAAATATCCTTTTTTTTCAAAATATATCAGTCCTAACGTTATAAAACATACGGCAAGGGAGACAAAAATCAATGTGTTATTCTTCATCATTTTCTTCTATTTCCTCTTTTTTTTCTTCCTTGTCCATTTCAGCTATGTATTTGATGGACTTATACTTATATGAGTAATCAATACCAATTAGAGCACCTGAAAATGTAAACACCTCACCCATAGCAGTTAGAACAGATGCATGAATGACACCCATTGGTGGCAGAAACAATCCTACCCAGAGTAAAATACAACCCATTACAGCTAAAAAAACCCCCAACCATAGTTGGATTGTCATTTTCTCCTTCATTGTTAAAATATGAAGCCTTTTGTTTTTCATTGTTTTTTTGCTTTTTATAAACATGAAAACAAAAAAAGGGAAACGACTTATCACAAGCCATTTCCCTCCATCTATATGAAAAAATATTTAGTAAAAATTACGCATCAATACCAGCCATAACCTTAACGTTATTTACTTGCTGTGTTCTGTCGATTATATCAACAACAGCTACTTGAACTGGTCTGTTTGAGTAATCCTCAAATGCTGTAAGCATCCTATCACTTAGATTGATGTCGTTTCTCAACGTTGGTATCATACCACCATCAGCAAACTTTGTCCTAACCGTTGAAATGCTCTTCTTCACTTGCGAGTTTCCACCATAGAAATCAATCAAATCCTCAAGTTTAATCTTTCTTCTCTTGGTGTTGATGTACTCTAGCAAGTCAACATTCTTGGCTGTTGTGACCTTATTTGTGATATACTCACCACCTTCGACTTCAGCTTGACCACCTAAGACCTTAACACCACCTTCTCTGTGTGATTTTCCTTGGATAACACCACCACTACCATATGAAGGAATGTTCTGCGATTTGATTGCAGCAATCTGTGCTGCACCAGCTGCTGCTGCAAGAGCCATCATTGGAATAGCTGGAACTGGCCAACTATTAACTGCTGCCATAGAAATTGCCATTGCCATATTAATATATGCTTGTGCTTCTTGCATTTTCTTCTTTGCAACAGCTTGGTCATGCTCCAATTTCTTTTTCTTTTGTTCAGCCTTTTCCCTTTCTCTTTCAATCTTCTTCTCTTGTGCAAGCGAAGCTCTCTGTGCTGCCATTTCAGCATTTAACTGGTCAATAAGCTGCTGTCTTCTGTCACCTCTTGCTGTAGAAAGCTCATCTTCTATTGATTCAATTGCTGAAGCATGTTGTTCAGTAATATCCTTCTGCTTGTCTAGAAGCTTTTCATACTCTTCAATGTACTTTTCTTGCTTCTCGATTTCGGCTTCATAGTGGTTGTCACTTATTTCGGAAAGAGAGCTAAGAACTTGATTGACAGTCTGACCAACTGCTTGAACCCATTTGTCGATTCCAGCCCACCAGTCTCCAAAGAATTCTCCTTGTTTCTTTTTCAGTCCTTGCAACCCTTCATTTGCTTGGTTAAGAGCGTTGTCAAGTTCTTCATCCCTCATCAAGAAATATTCATAGGATATGTTATTAGCATCCAAATCAGCTTTCAGATTCTGTTTTTCTTCAGTAATCTCTTTTGCTAAATCTTCATATCCTTTTCTTGCAATTTTGAAATTGTTTAAACCTTCTTTCAAATTGATGATACCCCAACTGTTTACGCTTCTTTTTTCGGTAAGTTCGTTTATTTTGTCTTCTCCTCTTCTTACCCTCGCAATTACGCCATTGTAATAATCATTATATGCTTTCTGCTTCTTTTGAAGGGTTTCATTCGTTGTTTTTTCACTCTGTGCTGCGTAGTCCTTTTCAAGTTGAAGCATTTTAGCATTATGATTTGTTTGTTCTTTTTCTAAAAGTTCAACAAATTGTTTAAATGTAATCTTCCCTTCATTATAAGCATCAACAAGCTCGCCTCTCATATTTCTGAGATTTTCCTTCAAAGAATTCTCAAATTCCTCCCAATCAGCGTCTGCACTATCTGGAACAAGCGGAACACCATGTTCAGATTCATACTTGGCGATTCCTTCCATTACAAGCGATGTTGTCTTGGCATCTGCAACCCTCTTGTTTCTAAGCTCTTCTTGTTCTTTATCATAATCAAGCTCTTTTGCTAGCCTTTCTTGATATACTGCTTCTTCTCTGTCAGCTACACTAATTTCCAAGTCAAGTAGGGTGTTGTAATAAGCCTCATAACTATCAAGACTTCCTTGCATATCATTAACATCCATAGTAGGTCTTGGGAATTGTGCCATTTGCTGATAGTTGAATTTATCATTGGCAATAATCTGAAGAGCATTGTCTGCCTCCATTCTGAATATTTCTTGAGTTCTACTTTCGATGTCTTCTTTCAAGTCATCATAAGTCTTAAGCATTTCATATGCCCAATCCCTTTGCGCATCCAATATCTTCTGGTTATAAAGCTTCTGTATTTCAGCAGTTAATTCACCTACCTTAATACCTGCGTCCTTAACCTTCTGAATACGCTGTCTTTCCTCTTCTCTAAGCTGTGCAATCTGCTTGTCGAGACCTTCCCTCATATTGGCAATTCTCAATTCGTCAAGCTCTTTTTCAGCTTCTTCTACTTGTTTTCTTGCTTGTTTAGCAGCAGAGGCTCTTGATTTCCTTTCAGACTCTAATTGCTCCTTAAGTTGCCTATTGTATTTTGCGTCAATTTCTCTTGCTCTCCACTCTGGCAAATCTCCATATTCCTTGATAAGTGCATCTTTCTCTTTTTTAGCGTTAAGAGCTATCTGTCTTCTTATCTTAGCCTCACCTTTCTCCATCGAGTCTATTGCATTCTGTTCCCAATAGTTATAACCCTCTGGTGTAGAGGCATTCATGAAATTAAGACCTTGCTCAAGTTGTCTAGCATACTTGATTATATTATTGAATTTTGCGACTACAGCCTCATCGTCAATATAATCTTGCAGATTAAGCAATACTGCATGAGTTACCTCGTCATTATCAAGTTCGTTGATAAGTTCTCTAAGTTTTCTTTTACCCTCATCAGTTTTTATATTGATTTCAGTAATCTCTTTTGCCCAATTACCTGCAATAGCTTGTCCAATTTGTTCAAACTGCTGTTTAGCGTCTTTTGCTGTTACTACAAAACTTCCAAAATATTCTACTAAAGACTGAGCACCATTTGCTGTAACTACGTCTTCCCCTTTACTTACAGCTTTTGCGAAATCTTTCCATGCTTCTTTAGCACCGCCAATATTTTTAATGACAGTAGTTAAATCAAGGAAATCTGATTTAATCTCAATTGGCTCATCAAATCCTTTATTGAAGGCAGTAGTTAACGTTTTAAGCTCATCAGCATATTTTCCACTCGTTAATATTGATTGGTTCATCATATTAACACTATCTTGCATTGCCTCGTTAAGCAAAAGCACTTCTTTTCTAGCATATTCGGTATCAGTGATGTATCCTTTCAAATAATCAGTTGATAATATTCTTTCTTGCTCTTTAAACCTATTATTTAAAGCGTCCACTGCTGCTGCTGCGGCATTTGATGTATTTGCAACGTTTCCACCAGTTCCACTAAAGAACTTAGAAAGTGCTTCTCCAGCAGCTTCTATTCCTTTCATAAGTAGATTTAAAGCCTCAATAGCAAGACCAATTCCAATTGCTTTAAGAGCTAATGAAAGACCCCTTACAGCTAGTGTAGCTGTTCTTGATGCCATTGTAAGACCTTCAGCACCTTTCTTTGCACCAGTAATACCAGCAACAAAATTATCAATCTTGTCAGAACCTCTTGAAAGCAAATCGCCAAGACCTTCACCAGTCTTCATCTGTTGTCTGATGGTCTCAATACCTTTAAGAATATTCTGCAAAGCCATCAATCTTTGGATTGACTTTTGTATTTCATCGTTATCGAAACCAAAAAGTGCTGAAAAACCAGTTCCAATTGAGCCTAATGCGGTAAATGACTCCATCGTATCAAGCAAATCATCCATTGCTTGAGAGGATTTTGTCACATCCTTTAAATCGCTGTTCAACTTTTTAACTGCTTCATCAAGTTCTTCATATGCTTCGCTTCCTTTCTGACCATTAAGAGCCATAGATTTAAGCTCCATATTGAGAACTCTAGAAGCTTCTCTAGCATTTGCAAACGTTCTTACTGTATTACCAACTTGAATGTTTACTTGCTGCATAGAATTGCCATAATTACCGACATTACGTCCGAATTGACCTGTTTCTTCCTCAAGTTCTTTCAATTGGTTTGTTAATTGAAGTGCTCTTTGGGTAAGCTTATCGAATTCTTGGCTTGTAACATCAGTAAAGTTCCTTACAGTTTTAACATCTGCAAGTTCTTGCTTCATTCCAGCCATTGTGTTTGAATAATTATTGGCTGTCAAACGCTCTGCTGCTGCTCTTTTCTTTTGCTCGTTGGTAATTTCCTTTAAAACATCTTTCTCAGCTTGAAGTCTAGCATAATCTTCCCTCCTAGCATTAGCAATCTGTTCCTCTGTGTTTTTTATCTGCTTAAGCAGTTTATCCTCAGTCTGCAAATTACTAATTCTAGATGTATCTTTAGAAGATGTGTCTTTTGTAGTTGTATCTACATCTAAATTGACTTTCTTGCTCTCCATTTCCTTTACTTTCTTGTCTAGGAACTGTAGAGCATCTGATAATGCGTCAACTTGCTTGATTGACTGTTCAATACCATTAATTTGTATGGTGTAAATTTTCTTATTATCAGCCATTTTATTTAATCATTTCATTAAACATGAAAAAAAGGTAGGTGTTTGCCTACCTTTTTTGTTAGATTTTCTTTATTAATTTAAGTTCTGTTGGATTTCCACCTTGTGGGTCATAACCACTAATTTGTCCACAATAGTATAAATCTGAATCATAATGTATTAATGCCCCACCTTTTATCTCATTATACTCTTCTGGTGTTATATGCACATCTATTTTTACATAGTTGCTAGAAAGCATTGGTAATATGTTGAAATACTCTGTCACAATACTCTTTTCAGTATCCTTGTACGACAAATTAAATCTGTTCCAAGTGTTTATTGGATATGTTAAAAATACCTTTTCATGCATATGGTCACTTAGCCACACATATTCTTGAGATACTTGGTCTCGATACCAGAATCTTTGAGTGAAAGAATAACCATCATGTTTCATTGCCTCATCATATCCATATCCTTCAGCCATAAATTCAGCCTTTTCAATAACTGGTATTGTTATTGTCGCCCAAACTGACTCACTTTCAGAACCATCTTCAAATACCTCTTTCCATGTAAAATTATCATAATATGTGTATGAGAAATTTGTTTGAACATTCTGGGTTTTAGTTTCATATGTGTCATCATTCAATTTTATAATTGTAAAGCCACTATCACCCCAATTCTTCCATTCATCACCTTCATCATTTATATGTTCTGGTGGAACTGTCAGTTCAAACCCCCATTCTTCAGTGTCTATCTTGTATTGTACTGACATTTCTTTTGGGTAACTTATATATTCAGTTTCTGCTTCATTTTCACCAACCCTATTGTCAACATCAATTGCATTACTAATTGTCTTTTTAATACCTTGGTTGGTATTTATATCAATTGTGTTGCCATCTTGTGAAATCTCCAAGTTAAATGCTTTCTGAATATTGCTTATCCAATCGCTTACTTTTGTTTCTTCATTGGTAAAATTGAACAAATTAAGGTTGATTGGAAACTCCGTTTCTGAATATGCTCCCCAATATTGGTCTCCTCTCAATTCAGCTTCGCTTCTGTCTGAAACTGCCTCAATAAGCATTGATGTATTCGCTGAACAAGCATATTTTTGCCCATCATAGTCTCTCTGTACTGCAAGCAATTCCAATATATCATTCTTGTTCAAATATACACAACATTGAATGATGCTGTTATATACATTTGAATCATCTGAATTTAAATAACAAGTCGAATTTCTATATTCATTCTTGCAGTAATCAGTTGAAATGGTCTCAGTACCAGCTGATGTTTTGTTAACCAAGTCCATACCTCTAACATCAGCGAAAATATGGTTGTTAATTGAACACATTTTAGACCAAGAAGACCCATTCCTCATAACTGAAACTGTACCATTACCTAATGTAGATAAACCACAAATAAATGCTTCTGATACTGCTTGGTCGTATGGCATTGGGTAAGTATCTCTATGCATATAACCATAAGTATTATATCTAGAACCGCCTACATTATCACTATTTGCCGTACCCCCTCTTGTTAAGTTTTTGCCACCAAATGTACCACCAGCAGAACTACCAGTAGTAGGACTCCATCCACCACTTGCGTTTGATGCCCATCCACTTCTTTGTGACGAAGTTGTTGACACAAGACCACTAGTTATGGTAGGTGCTTTTGAGCCATAAAGCTCTTGATGAGGGAAATCTGTGTTCCATACGGTCTTATTTGGAACGGTTGAACCAGTATATGAGCCACCTTGATATGTGTATTCAGTTTGGGTTGGGTCACCAGTGTCATAAGTTATGTTTTCCTTTCCTTTGATAAGCTCAACATTTTCATTATAGTTTCTTACCAATTGTATTTCAAGTGGAGTTAATTCCTTCAACCCTCTCTTGATTGAAACATCCCTTTGAGTGAATTCATCCCCTTCATAATATGTTGTAGTCCATTGTTTGGCAGAGAATGATGTTCCAGCACCGCTAAGAACTGCACTAGTTGATAGATAAATTCTGTACCAACCATCTGCTGGTATTACAATACACATTTCATTTGGGTCGTACATATAAGTTTCTTGATTAACAGTTACTGTAACGCCACTTGGGTTGTTTTTACTATCCATCATATTCCATATGTCAACTGTAGAAAAATTGAATTGTTCTTGAGCATCCCTATTCGAAGCATTTGGTGCTGGGCTTATTCGATAATATGGAAATTGAAGGTCTTGTTGGAAAGCACCAGTTGTATTTCGCCATCCCCTTTCCCTATCATAATCAACGCTTGTATAGACCGATTGATAGTTATTCCACCTTACATTTAGTGAACAAGTTCCAAATTTTGGATTTCCAAGATTATATATTGGTGTTTGTTCTTGCGCAAGATTGGTGGAACAAAATATACCGCTTATATAAGGGTCAGAAAATGCACTACCTCCAACTGTATATCCTTTGTTCTGAAATGCCTTTCTTACCGTTTCAACCATATTCAATGAAGGATAAAAACTTTCTACCCACCATTTATTGTACTTGTCAAGATTGTGTTTTGGAGTATATGTTGCAGCAACTTCATCCTTCGTTACATAATTCTTCTGGAAAACGCCATAACTCACCAATGGAAAGAAATATTTAGATGTATAGTCTCTGTTAATACTGTTTATAGTTGGAGCACCATCAAAAGGAACTTCCCACTTAAGGTCAGTCAACACCATATCACCGAATATCTCTTCCAATGTGTTTATCTTGATATTTACAAGATTACAAGTGTACATTTTATCCTTTGCTGAATATTTCTGGATTGTCAAACTTCCATCGAAAATCATATGTCCATCAGCATATACTTGCGATGAGTATCTCGCATGGAACTTGTTTAGCTTAGAAAGATTGTTCGCATAGTCCAATATACGGTCATTATTAGGAGTTGATGGTATATCAAATGAATATGAGTACTCAGCTTGAGTCGTTGTTGTCTTTGCTGGGTCGAACAGTACGTTGTTTATTCGAAGGTTCAAAGAATCTTGTGACTCAAGCTCTATAAGCTCACCATTGATGTATAATTCTATGTAATGTACGTTAGAAATCATATTATGCTATATCTGAATATTCGTAAGTTAATGTTGCTGTATAAATGTTGTTGTATGTTTGGTCTTCATTCACCTCAACAGATTTTGGTATAATATAAAATGTTTTACCATTAACAACAGTCCATACCCTCTTTGAGCGCATCAATGAGTTAAATGCCCATTTTCCATCTTCTTTCATTAAATGAGTTGTAAGCTTCACACTCTTTTTATAATCATTCTTGTATATCTTCTTTTTCTCAAACTCATTAGTTTCGTAGTAATCGAATACATTTTTCTCATATGTTTCAATATCAACATCGTCTGTTTCGCTACGAGTGCCAGTGAAATCGAAGAATGATATGCCTCCATATTGGTTTCTCCAGAGTATCCTCTGATAGTATTCTGTAGCCTTAAGAGGCTTAATTATGTCAAACCTAATAGTATCATTAGCACCAATATTAATGTCAACATAATATCCTTCATCAAAATACTGTTGTGGTATAGTGATTTCATCATCTATCAACATATTGGATGTTGTTCTTCTTCTTTGAATAAGACCACTGTTATATATTTCATTCATTGCGCTGTCTTTGACACTTGCAGTTACGTTCCAACCACCAGTATCTAAACCACATAGAACAGAATAAGGAATTACATTGGAATAAGTGTATAAAGTTATATTTCTGCTTTCACCTCGCAAATTGCTAGTCAATGGTTGGACACCAGTTGCAAATAGATATTTATTTGTCTGATTCGCAAGATAGCCAACACTTGTGTAACCACCAACCAAACCAACACTTTGCCATTCACCATCTTCTCTAATTAAATCAATTCCAAACAAAAATGGTGTTGTTTTGCCAAACTCAGAAATTGTTGCCAAAACTGGACTAACGTCAAATGCGCATTCATCCCCATAGAAATTTTTCTCCAATGTAGTTACATAAGCCTCATTACTGTATGCGTTTGCTGAAAATATATTTACATCTATTTTTCCATTAAAGAAAACAGAATTGGCAGAACCATCAACACCATGTGCTGTTAAATAATCACTTGGAATATTTCTTTGCAAATAATTCGAAATATTGCTCCATTTTTGACCAATTGTTTTTGCATATAGTGTTACAGTAGGTCCAGTATGCAATATGTTAAATTCAGCGGCAATAGATGGACAATTTCTAAATGCTCTAGCAACAGACAATGCAGTGCCATCTTCGTCACCACTTATGTAAAACCTCTTATTCTTAGCGTTAGATGGTGACATAACATTTGAAATCGTCTCTCCCAGAAAAGTTATATAATACTGAGTATCAGCAGTTACTTGACTTCTCAAATTTCCCTCGAAATCAAAATAAAAAACAGCTTTTGTACCAGTAATAGGTTGAGAAATCTTCAATATATTTGGAATGTCAGTGAATACAACCATATTCGATGGGTTCTCAATATTATTTAATGTAATACTTGCCATATATTTAGTTATTAAAAAATTCAGTTATCAATTTTGTTATTTCTTCAAAGAGCTTGTCATACCAGTTTTCCATATTAAGGTCAATCTGCTCCATAACCGTTGCCATAAATGGTCTTGGGGCAATACCGTCTCTTGATATTGCTCTCCTTATCAAGAATATTGTGCTGTTGTCAGTTGGAATACCCCTTGACCTTGCCCATCTTACAATTGGCTCAACTGGTGGCATCTTAGCTCCCTTCCTTCTACCACTCTCGATAAATGTAAGGTAATCATTTAATATTATGTCAAATATTAAATCCCCATCGTTTGTTGACTTTACTTGAAGAGTTTTGTAGATGTCAGAGCCAATAATGGTGTTTCTGCCAACCTTGCGGTTATCCAACAGATTGCTCTCCATCACAACCCTAACCAAATCCATAATGTCCTTGGAAAACTCCATTACTAGCTTACTTATTTCCATTAGCAAATCCTATTTGTTGGAAGTGTGATAGGATTTATTTCTATATCTCCTATCTCATCGTTATTTATATCAATCTCACTGTCTTCATCATCCTCATAAGGCTCATCATTGAAGTTATCATCCAATACACATAGATTAACTGGAGAGGGCATTTCCAGCGTCAAGGAGAGCTTAACTCCAGCTGAACTATCATCTGTATACCTTGCCAATGTTAAAAGGCTGTAATCGTAAACTCTCAATATTCCGTTGAACTGTGGTTTGGTATCAATATAAGCCATAATGTCACAAGCAATGGTATATGCGTTGTTCTGCACATCCAATACACTGTTCTCATCATCGACAAACCCCAATATGTAAATCTCAAACTGTGCCTTGAATATATTTGTTGTTATATTCAACTCATGCAAAGAAATATCATCCACATAGACTTGGTATGTCTTGTGGTTGTTCTGGGCATTATTAAACTTTTCACCTTGGTATCTGAATGTCCTAACACCCTTATGCCTTAGTGAAATGTCCTTTAATATATTAATTACGTCTTTAAGCATATTAATTGTATTTCATTAAACATGAAAAAAAAGGTTATGTTAAACGTTGTTAATTTTCTCACTGGCTTCAACTCTCATTTGGAACTTAATTTTTTTTTATATATATTTGCTCAAGAAGGTTGAAAAACATAAATAAAGCCTATGAAAGTAAAAATTGAAAGAATGAAAGACCTCTTTGATGAGGAATACATTGAGGAAATGCTTGAAGACTGTGCGCCAAATTGCTGCCACTTCAATGCTGCCAATGTGTGTAGGGTGTTCCAAGATTGGGGATGTATTGACTATGTTGAAGGTTATGCACATGGATTCGTTGGTCATGCCATCAATTGTTATAGGGATGCAAACGGTAACTATCACTACTTTGACCCTACGCAAGAATGGCAGATAAGAGAAGGTCTTGAAACAAGATTCTGTGATGAACTTGATGTTGTTAAGACATTCTCATATGATGAGATAAATGAAATATTCACAAAAGATATGGAAACTCATCTTGTAAGTGTTGGTATTACAAAATAAGAAGGTATAATTATGACAGTAAGCTTTACAAAAGAAGAAGTTGGATGGCTATTACATTTTGTTACAATTGCCACTCAAGACTTAAACGAAGAAGAGGAATGGGAGAAAGAAATTCTAGATGCTGGAAAAAAAATTAAAGAAAAACTAAAGAAAATGAAAAAAGGGTAGACTTATCATCTACCCTTCTTAGCCTTGCGTCTCATTTCTTGAAACTTGTCTTCTGCCTCTTCCATCTGCTGTTTACCTATCAAATAAGTTAGGAATGTCAGCGTATCTGTCAAATACTCTTGTTTGACTTGAGCAACTTTCTCAATTTTTTCATCTGCGAGTTCAAAGAGCGTCTTTTGAAAACCCCAAGATTCTCCGAATTGTCTATATTCTGCTGAATGAGGTTTAACCCTTCCTCCACCTCCGAATACAATTGGGAATGTGTCATGCGTATTATGTATAAGCTTAAAAAAAAACTTATCAAAGGCATTATCTTCGTCACTGGTTGCTTTGCAAACAACTTCTGCCTTTCCTCAAATACCTCTGCTTCAAACTTGGAATCATATAATTCCCCTTGCTTTCTGCATAAAACAGCAAGAATTGAAACATAATCATGTGGGTCATTCTTCAAAATGGTGTCAATTGCAACATATTCACCAGTTTTAAGCTTCTCCATCACATTAATTGAGTATTCTTCACCATCTATCTCAATTTTTGGGCTTGCATCACCATATTTTGGCTGTTCCTTGAGGAATGAAAGCTCATTTAACAGCTTATCAGTGAAATTAATTGGCAATTGGTCAATTTCATCCCTTGTGTGGTCTGTGAATATGTCCAAAACCTCCCTAACATCGAATTTTTTGTCATTGTCAGAGTAATATTTCTCAATCTTTTGGAACATTTCCAGCGTTACATCATCCCATTTTGTTGGAACTGCCCATTTGCCAAAGTCAATTACATTCTCATTGTCCATATTTAGTGTAATAATTTTGTTTGCGTTTTAACGAAATTCATATTATTTAATCCAGTATATTTGAAATCTTCCCTACATTGAAGACATACACCCAATGATGTCACAGTATCGTCATGATAACCATCCCTTGCAGCATATGTGATGTTTCCACTCTTGGTTAATTTGAAAGTGAAAGTGGATAATTCTGAATATAATAGCTTATTATCTTCCTCGAAATGTATCGCATTATTGGCAATAGCAACTGCTAGTAATGATATATACTGTTTCTTGCTTTCATTCGTTGTCGTAAACGAATAGAAATTAGATTTCCTTATTAATTTCTTCTTAATTTCATTAGCCATAACCTCACCAATGCTGTTATTCTCGACATATGTAGCCACTGGGTTATATTCATTGATAATCCTTGCAATCCTATCATATTTCTGGTCTAATGTTCCCTCTATTTTATATTGCCTTACGTTATTATCTCTATTTATGATTGATATTATGGTGTTGTCCTCACCAACTGATGATGGGTCAATTCCAATCCAGCACTTTCCTTTTACATAATGACCGTCAAAACAATTTTCAAAATTGGGAAATACAGTTAATGCATTATCTAAGAACTCAACCTCAAACTCTTGTTTGAAAGCAAGTGGTGGATAACCCTTTTTTAAATCTTCAATCTCTTCCTTGGTGATTAGGTCATCATCATATATCGTTGCAGTTAACTGGTGATAACCCTTCTCCTCATTGAATGCCTTGAGATATAAATCATAATACATCCCTTGTCTTCCATTTGGCGTTGATATAACCAATACTTTTGGTTTCCTAGCCTTTATAATTGGAAAGATGACGTTGTAGTAAGGGTCGCTTCCATCAGAAAGCTGTGTGGGAAAGAATGCTGCCTCATCCATTACAAGAAGACCACTAACGGTGTTACCTCTGATAGATGTTGGAGATTCCATTGAAAAGAACTTTAATGTAGCCCCATAAGCAGATTCTATCTTAAGGTCTTGGGCATTTGCTTTGCGGATGATTCCAGTCCCCTCAAGGAGTTGTGTAAGCTCTGCGAATACTTTCTTACCTTGAGCAAATGTAGGGCTTATATAAGCGTTAAATGTTTTCGGTTTGCATAGATATTCAATCATCATAATCTCAGCAAACACCGTCTTTCCGCACTGTCTGCTCCAACGAGCAACAAGAAACTTACAATCCTTTTCATGTATGATGTTATAAGCTTCTTGTTGTTTCTTTGTTAATTTGATGTTGAAATTAATCTTCATTTGCCTTATCAAAACCGAAATTAATTGTTACGCCATTTTCCTTGTCTGAATTTATCTGTATTGCTGTGTCTGGTGTCTTAGGCGCTTCCAATCCGAATATTCTACACATTGACTGGAGAATATTATTAGCATTGTATATATCACCCCTCTTTATTGCATCAGCATATAGAGTTTCAAACCTACCATAGAATATTGCCTTTAACTTATCTGCCTCTTGGTTTTTGTCTGTTGCAAATCTGTCAACTGCTGCATTATAGTAATCACTTGCGTTTCTTGACTGCATCGTCTTGCCATAATGTCCAGATTTAAGCATATTGATTATCTCAGTCTTTGTTTTACCATTGGCAATGTCACAATATACTTGGTCAATTATCTCATCCACTTGCTTATACACCTTGGTCTTCGCCATAAAGCCACCCTTACCATCTGATGATTGTTTAGCTACTCTCTGTGCTTTATCTGGGTTACCATGTGATTTTGCAATTGGCATAACTTATTTCTTTTTTGTCTTCGTTATCTTTGCCTTTGGCTCTTCATTTACTTCTAAAGTCTTCTTGAAATTATTAAGGGCTGTTTCTAGTTCTGCAATCCTTGCTCTCATGCAACTTCCACAATTGGTAGGAGGTGCATTCTTCTCAAGAACCCTATTATATACCTCAGTCAACTGACCACCATCACAGTAGTAACCTTTGTTTCTGATTTCGATGAATTTCTCCACTAATTTAACGTCTTCACTCGTAAATCTCATATGTCCATTTGTAATTTTTATGTTTATTATGTATACCATTACAGCATTCAATTATATGAGAATGATTGAATCCTGTTTTTCTTTCAGCGTCCATAGCTGAATTATATCTATTAACTAATTTACCATCTAATGTATATTGGTAAACTGGTTTTGAATTATACTCAATCGCTCCTTGTCCGATGTTACAATGCCTACAACATGGTTCAACATTATCTTTGGAATGTCCTTTGGTATTATCAATTCTATTACACCCAATTATATCCCAACCTTCTTTTCCACAATATACACATGGTTTACTCATTATATGCTCAACCATCCATTTATTGTCAAAATCAACTACTTTACCAAATCCGTTATCCCTATCATTTCTGATGTAGTTGCTTATGAGCATTTGCGCTCTACCTAACGGTGTTTTTCTATACTCTTTCATTTCCATATTAGCAAAGATATATAAAAAATGTTAAAGTCACAAATCCTCAATACGGATTGTTTTATTCTTTTGGTCAATCCACATTGCCAATGCATTCATTATTGCCAATGCAATACCACCAAATAATGTAATTGGTAAATGAAAGATTAAACCAATTGCTAAGTATGAGACTATAAGAGACCAAAATGTAAGACATAGCTTACAGTTCCAAGGCTTATATTGCAACCACTCTGGTAATCCCCATACTTCTGTTACCTTCCATGCAAACCATCTTATAACGATGAACATTGCAAGAATAAGAATTACTTGTAATATTTGTATAAACATGATTGTATTTGTTTAGTTTTCAATTAAATCGCCATATATTTCAAAAAACTCTTTCTTTATCATATCCCTTGTCAAGTTCTGCTTAACCCATTTTGAAACCTCAAGTATCTTATCTCTAGACTTCTTTATCTTGGTCTCATCATGTATTTGCTTATATGTTTTTCCGCATAATGTCTTCAATCTGTATAAATAGAAAAGCTCAGTGTCAAAGTTTAGTTCAACCAGTTTCATGATGTATAATACACTGAAATCTTCTAGCAAATCCTTGATAATCTTATCTTTTCTGCTTGACAATGATTGTTCGTATCTCTCATTGAATTCCTCTTGTGTAATATTGTAATCCCTCTTCTTGTGATAAGCATAACGTTTTTCACAACGAAGGTTATTTACATAGCTTCTTACAAAATAGTTGGTGATACCGCTGCAAGACATATCGTTCAATTGTCCTTTCTTTAGAATTATCTTGTGAATCTGGATTACTGTGTCATTCAATATATCTTCTGAGTACTTTTCTTTGTTCCTTACACATACATCTTTACATATTTGTCTTAGGCTATTGTAATTGTCATTTATGCAACTGAAATACGCTGTTACTGCTGTGTTGTCCTCCATTCCTCTCCAATACGTTTTACTAGCTTATTATCTTTATATATTGCTGCATCCTTGATGTGTAAACCTTCTCTAAATCCCATTTCAAAACCTTGATAACCCTTGCTTGGAATACGCTTCTTCTCTAGCTTTGGTCTCACTTTTAACTTACCAACATTGAAGATTATAACAACGTTGTTATTGAGGAAATTAACATATAACCCTTCGTATCCTATTACTTGGTCTAACAGTAGGTCAGCTATCTTATGGCTTTCAATATACAGTGTATTCTCATTGAACTTATCACCCATAAACTTACCAGACTTCGTTAATGTTACATCCCTTGTCTTCAACTCAAGATTAAACTTTCTTTCTTCACCTAGTTTGGTTTCAGTACGCCCAGTTGCATCAGTGTGGTAATACTGTGGCATTCTTCCTATTTCATCAAATAGATGTGTGTGCTCATTGAAATCACATAGCAATTTCCAATTTTCGTTCTCTTTTTGCTCAAAATAGTCTTTGTCCATATAAACCCCTTTATTTTAAAATATAATTATTTGTCCACTCTTTTAAATAGTTATACAATCTATCCAATTGGAAGATTATACAACCAAATCCCAAAATTAAAATAAACACTTCCATATTGCTCTTTTAATATAAATATCGCATTACTTAAGAAAACATCGAAAAATGGAAAAATATTTTTTAAAGAGCACTACAAATAGCACTGTGAGTTTAATATAATTTATATTGCGCTGTATATCAATTATTTATAAAAATGTCTATGTCGTTCCTCAAGGACGAGTTATGTGTATTTTGTAAATAAACCAGAATTAATATAAGCGATTGATAATAAAATATTTGTAGAAATATTTGGTGATTTGATAAAATAGCACTATCTTTGCAGCAAAATTAGTTTAAGTCGCACCGTAGAGAGGAATGTAATGTCTATTTTTAAAACTCAAATTTATGAAAGTATCAATTGCTAGAATCAGACTTTATCTGAAGGAAGGAAAGACATTGGCTGATGGTTCAAATCCCATTATGCTGATGTGTTCGTTTAATGGTCGGAAAGAGATTTCGACTAGTTATTCATGCGTCCCAAAATATTGGGATAAGAAAAGTGAATGTGTGAAGAAAGGCTATCCCAATTGGGTTATGATTAATCATGCCATTCAACAATTGAAGAATGAAGCCATTGAGCGAAGGAATGAATATGAGCGTCTTGGAGAGGTTTATACTCCCCAGATGATACTTACACCAAAGAAGGTATTAAGTGGCAGCAAAAACGACATAAAGAGTCTTATTGATGAATATGTAATTGAGAAAGCTATAAAGGAGAACACAGCATATAATTGGAGATATATGTTTAACCTTATTTGTGAATTTGACAGCAAGGATGTTATCGTAAACCAATTAAGATTGGAATATGTGAAGCGTTTTGTCAAATGGATGCAGAGTGAGAAGAAATTATCTGATGGTGTAATTAAGATGATACTTAGCAAGGTTGGTGCTATTACCAATTATGCCATTGAGAAAGGGTTAATGAATGCTGATGATTATCCTTTCAAGGACTGGCATTATAAGCAGAAGTTCAAGACTGCATCAAAGTTGGATTATATTCATTGGAAGACATTGGATATAATGAAGGAAATGTTGCTTGATGATATTATTGTGAGGAATGGCAACAGATGGTCATATAAGGATGATGTATTGGATGAGTTGATGTATAAGAACAGTGCATTGTTTGCTCGTTTTTTATTTATGGAAATGGTTTTATGGCAAGGTTTAGCTCCAGTTGATATTTGTCATGTTAGGAAAGAGGATATTGATGTGAAGACCATAGGTGGTAAGGATTATTATTGTTGGGATGGAAAGCGTCACAAGACGATGAAGGCTGTCAAGGTTAGAATTCCTTGCCATACTGTATACAGCGAAATGATGGTTAAGACAATGTTGATGTTTAACAATTCAGAATGGTTTTTACCAGTATTGAATGATTATACAATTGAAACATCTGAAAACAGCAGAAAGCATAGGATAAGCAACAATTTAACTACTTTATCGCCCAAACTTAAAGAATGGTTTAAAAAGGTGAATGAAGAGGTTGTAAAGAGGAATGTTGAGGATGGTGGTGATATACCGTTGATTAATATGAAATGTACGTTTTATTCGTCAAGGCATTCATTTGCTATGATGTATATGATGAAGGGTGGCAGTCCTATGAACCTTGCTACTTTGTTGGGTAGGAGTCCTAATACGTTGTCACAGTACATAAAGGAATTGGAAGAAGAGGGAGATTTGGTTGATGCTGTATCAATTATTTAAAACAATTAAGGGGAGTAGCCGTATTGCTGCTCCCCACATCAACTAAATAATTCATAAATTATGAAAAAAAATATATACTGTACACCTCTAGGGTTAACCGAGTTTTATTGTATTATTTATACTCCCACAGTAGGAGTCCAGAGGTGTTATAGTGAATCTAGTATTTCTTGTAGAAAGCGTTTTTCAAGTAATGCTATGTTTTGTGGAACTATCATCCAGTGATTATATAGTTTGGTGTATATAAATTGTCTCAGTTGTGCCTTTCTTGCTTCCTTGCTTCGTTCAATATGGAACACTTGATGGTCTGAACAAGCTACCTCAAGTTCAAGGTTTCCAAGTTCCACTTTGCAATTGGAATTTGCTCTTTCTTCTTTTTTTTCTTCTCTTATTGGCATATGTTCCATTTCGTCTTGTGTTAGAGGCTCTGAAACGTATACAAAACCCCTTTTTGATGCTTTTGGTTTATCAAGGTATGTTCTGACTGTTGCAATGCTCTCCAAGGTTGAAGCGGCAGCTTCTGTCAAACTCTTGCATTCCTTCACAAGTTGATAGTTTTTATATACCCATACCTTTTTTGGTTTTTTTCCTCTCATATTGGCTTGGTTCTGAACATTATTTGTAGTTTGTAGTATATCTTTTGTTCTCTAGCATAGTTGGTTACTTGCTCTCTTCTTATGTTGTAGTAGTCTGCTGCTTCCTGAGTGCTTGAGAATGTCTTTACCAACTTCTTCTTGAAATTATAGACATATACCCTTGTAGCAACCCTACCGTTCTTCTGTGAGATTGGTTTATGTTTTTTCAGTTCGTTGGTGATGTCTTGTTTTGTTTGTTGAAGTAGTTTATCCCACTTATCCCAATTGATTCTTGGTGATGGGTTTTCCTCTTGTGCTAGTTCCATTAGTTCTTGTCTTGAACTGACATCTTCTGCACCCTTGAAAATGTCCTTTTCTGTGTAGGTATCACCGTACCAGTGATATTTAAGATTGCTTTTTCTCATAACTTTACTTTTATAAATAAATACCACATTGGAATCAAAAGTAAAGAGCTAAAGAGAAAAATTTGAGAGACAGCAGTAAAAAAAAAGAAATTATATATGAATTCAAGAAACTGTGTACCTGCTGTCTCTCTCTGCCATAAGCTGTTAACTATATTGATTGATTACATTGCAAATATATAAAAAAAAGTTGAGACTTCCAAATTCCAGAGGTACTTTTTAGTCTAGAAAACTCATATCGTCATCTGCTGAAGTTTCTGCCATTACAAGTTGAGATAACTCGTTGTATCTTCTATCTAGGTATGACATGCATCTGCTATACACATTCCTAGGTATCTCAATTCTTCTTTTGTTTATGGTTGAAGCTATTGAAGCTCTTTTTGTTATGAGTTCATTTTCTGTCTTGCATTCCAAAAGAGATTCACAAGTCTTTTGGAATGCCTCATATTCATCTGTTTTTTCAATATTTTCTTTCTTTTCTGTACTTTCAGTACTTTTAGTACTTTCAATACTTTTAGTACTTTTATGTTCTTTCAGTTCTTTTACCCTGTCATCTGTGACAAAGTTTCCTTCAATTTTCTGCTTTGGAATACCATAATAATTGTAAAGTTTTGAACCGTCTGACACAGAATCTTTAATTATCAAGCCTTGTTCAGCAAGCTTATCAGTGATTCTACTTATTGTTCTTTCTGATTTTCCAGTCAAGTCAGCAAGTACAGCCCTATAGATTTTCACTCTATTGGTATTGTCTGAATTCAAATTGATTGAATTGTAGATAAAGAACAGCACTTTGAACTGTTCGTCATTTAAGTGTCCTAGTTGTGACAACATTTTGTCAGTCTTAATTTTTTGCATAATTGTTTTGTTTTAATTCATTATTTTCGTCTTCAAGGGTTTTTGTTTAAGGTAAGGAGGGGAATTAAAACCCTTGACGAAACCCTCCTTACCAATCAATACTAACAAAAGAACAAGTTTGCAACCTTATTCTATTAATAAATATAAGCTTCGTTGCAAAAATATAAATAAAAAACGGAAAATGCAAATTTTTCTTAAAAATAATTTGGAATTGTGAAATTAAATCTATATCTTTGCACTGTAAGTTAACAAATTTAAAATTGATTGATATATGGAAAATAAAGGTTACGAAATGTGGAAAGAGTGGATGATTCAAGACTCAATCCTTTTTGATGAACTAATTAAAGAAAACAAAAAACTGAATTATGGAGACAAATGAGAAAGTTTATGCTAGTCAGCAACTGATATGCATGTTGCCAGCTCTAGCGTTGAAGGTTTTGCTTTACCTAATGAATTGGCAGAGGTATGGAAACGTAAAGTATTTCCAAAAGCAGATGTGCGGTTTACTACACATTGATGCAAGCGAATTGGATTTAGCTATTCAGACATTGGCTGATAACAAGCTGATAGATGTCTGCAAGATTGATGATAACTGGTGTTTCAATTTGAATAAGGATACAATCAAGAAATACTTTGATGTTCCGATGCAGACAATTAAAGACCATGAAGGGTTGAAGCTATCAAAGGAAATCACTTGGAACAAAGAGACAACAGCAGCACAGTCCAATGATGTTAATGATATGTCTGAGGATGAAATGAAGAGAATGCTTCTCATGCTTCAAGCTCGTTTGAAAGAAAAGCAAGAGGTCAAAAAGGTTGTTGTAACTAATGATGTCGTAGATGATTTGCCTTGGTAATGCAGAAGAGATACGAATATTGGTCAAGAGACGGTAAGGTTTGGTCAGAGTGGTTCGATTACAACGGAGAGAAATTTCCTTGGCAACTCAAGAACAAGTTAAAAAACGAGTATAGGGATGAGGTTAATTGAACCAAGTCACATTATTTGGGAAGACCATAAAGGTGAAAGGCACAAAGTCAAGACATTACAAGCTTATGGTCACATATACAAGTTTTATAGGGAAGGAAATAATATTATTCTAAAAGAATTCAGTTGAGTTTTCTTTTTATATGCCATATCGTTATAACAGCGATAAGGACAGGTCAGAGGATGGAGAAATACCATTGTCTGACCTTTTTTAATTGCACCAGTTTAGCTATAAATTAGCCAAGTGTGAAAGATTGTTAAAACTTTAACATTTGGTTTGGGTATCTCAATTTTTTTTCATATATTTGCATTACAACAATAAACAAATAAAATTTTAATAATATGGATAATTACAAAATTGGTGATGTGTTGTATGGAACTAATGGTTACAATTGTACAAACGTCTATTTTTACAAGGTTATTGACAGAACAACCAAAACACTTACAATTCAACCTATTGAAAGTAAAGTTGTAGATGGAGACCCCTTGAGAGTGTATTATGTGGTGGCTGATGAGTCTAAGGTAAGAGAGATTGAACATTATAGCCACACTGAAAAGGATAGCTTGTTCGGAGTGTGCCGTAGGTATGTAACTGATTCAAATCCTTTTAAAGTACGCTTGAACAAAAATGGAACTGCTGTTGTTAGTGGTAACTCTCAGTTTGATACACAATATCTTGATATTTGGGATGGCACACCACTGTGGGCTAATACAGGATTTAACGGATAGAATAGTTTCTATCCTTTTTTTATTTCAATTTTTATTTGTACCTTTGCACCGTTAAACTTAAAAACATTGAGATTATGGAAGAAAATTTTGAGTACACATTTAACAATGGCGATTTGTTGTATATAACGCCAAAGGGTGAAGATGGATATACTGTCAATGTACTGGCAGACGAGCCATTGATGGGAACATTCTCAGACTTTGAGAACTTATTATATGGCATTGCCCCAATTGTCCAGAATGCAGTTGGTGATGGTGTTGAATTTGGAATGTTTGTAAGCACACTTTACTATCATTTTGCCGAACAAGACGATGATGTAAAAGCTCTCAAGGATGAAATTGGAGAGATATTGATGAAATAATGCCTCTATTTTGCATTTTAAAGCCTTCTGACGAGGTTTTATGCTTAAGGTGGTCAACTATGAAGCCCCACAAGTTTTAAACGCTTGTAGGGCTTTATTTATTCTTTCTTTGTTTATTTTCTTTCTTAGCGCAAATCAGTGCAAGGTCTGCTTGTGCTATATAGCTCCTTGTTTGGATTTGGTTTATTCAATTTGGCATTGTCTTGGCAACATGAACAACCGCAACCACAACAATCCACAAGTGGGAATGAAACTGAATGTTCGCACAGCCATTTCTTCAATTGGTCTTTAAGAACCTCAACTTGATTTCTCAAGTGCTGTGATACATATGTCATATCCTTCAAGTCTAGACTGTCAGAATTGTCGCTCTTGCCCTTTGTTACACCAACCTCTGATATGTGACTCCATACCATTGGAAGAGCCTCTAGAACGGTTGCAAATGACAAATACTGCCATAATCCACCTTCAGTTAAGAGTGTAGCATTGGCTTCAGATACTTGATTATTCTTCACTTGCTGTTCAATCTCGTTGAAGAGCTTATAGCCAATAACTGGTCTTACCCATATTTTCTCCGCTACTGGGATATAGTTCTTCACCTCTGCCATATTATAGTTCAATGGAATTGGTGAATACTGCTTGAAATATTTCTCGTTGATAATCATATTATTTCTCTACTTTTTGCTCTTCTACGTTATTTTCGTCAACCTCGGTTTCCTTTGGCTGTGCTGGTTCTGTTCTTTCCTCAACATTTGCATCATTTCCAAAATCATTGAAAGAAAGTTGTTTCATTATTATCTCTGTATCAATGCCGTTCATTTTCAACATTTGGTTCAATGTTCTAATGACAGCCATACGATTGTAATTACCAGTCAATTTGTTGTACAATTGATAAGATACCTCAAGCTTATCTGCTTCACTTGAGAAACCGCTGTTTCCAATGTCTGGCATTCCAATCAATGCTGCATTAGGAATCTGATGTGCTGCAAGAATTCTGTTGATTACCCTTTGGTTTGCATCAGCATAAAGGTTTACATTACCAGTTGAATTGGTGAATGGTGTGTATTCTACTCCCTTATCCTCAATATTGTTGCGGAACGTAATCATTACAGAATTTGCATTATCAGAGCCTTGGAACATCCTTGTAACGTTGTTGATGATTGCTTGTCTCTGTTCATCAGTCTCAACCTCTGGAAGTGTCAATACACCACTTGGAGCAAAGCCATTTACAATATTCTTCAAGTCATAGTTACAATACTCTATTTCGGCTTGTATTGCCTTTATAGCAGCAGCATAGTGAGGTTGGGTATAATATGTCATAGTTGGTGAATAAGTGCGATACACATAAAGATATGGCTTTCCTCTTTCAATTGTCATTTCCTCCCTCATATCGAATGCATCAATTTGGAAAGGTGGATTCTGTCCAAGCGCTGTCCAGTCATTTGAAATCCAATATGTAAGTATTTGTCCATCCTCATCATATTCTGACCAACGAACCTTATCAAGTGGCATGTGCCAGAATGAGAAGGTTTTTCCATCCTTATTCATAATTATCTGAATCGCATAGCTTCCATAGAGAATATAATCCAATGCTAGAGATTTGATTACCTCATCCCAACTCTGGGCATAGTTTGGTACAACCTCATCACCATTAAGCCCCATCTGTTCAAAATCAACACCGTTTCCTAGTATTGACTGTACTGCAAAATTGATTGCTGACCTATGAGTTGGTGACTGATTATACAAGTCTAGCAAGATGTTTGGATATGTGTTCTTGATGCCCCAATTAACCCATCCTAGAGCATTTTTACGAGTGATTGCAGAACCCTCAATCTGCTTCTCAAAATTGGTTATATAAACACCATTCTTGTTTGAAGGTGTCTTTGGTTTATTTTTGCTACCTACTGGTCTTGACATAGTTTATAATAGATTTTAATAAATTGTTATTATTTTATCATAAACATGAATAAAAAAAGGATAGATTTGCTCTATCCTTTAATAAAAAGTTATGAAAGAAAATTCGATTTAAGCAAAATCAAATATGAGTGTTTCAGCATCATTACCAGTTCCAATGTGAGCTGTCATCAATGCGATATTACCGCTACCAAGAACGCTCTGTGCTCCAACAGTCTTGATATTTGTGCCACTGACCAATGTGTCTTGCTTAGTGCTTGTTGCTGCTGTGATTGCATTGTCAACCTCAGTCTTGGTATAAGTAGTAGCTGTATCAGCCTTGTTTGCAAGCAAAGCATCAGTTGCTGTCTTATCATAGTACAATGATGGGTCAAACGTTCCACCCTCTGCTACCTTCTGGTCAATTGTTGCCTTGTCATAGGTAAACCCACTTACATAAGCTTGAGTCTGTGCTGTGGTGTAGTAATTTGATGCATCGAAAATCTGAGCAATAGGAATATTGATGTCTTGTTTTCCTGCGTCAGTATTGAAGCTAATTACCAAGCAAAGAACACTCTCTCCTTCAATTGTTACATTCTTCACCTCAACATTCTGAACCATACCGTCAACTATAAATGGTGAAGCATCAATGTAAGATAGGACAGTTCCTCCAGTAGAAGTGTTATAGAAGTTGATTCTGTGAGTTGTAGAATCATAGTCAGCAACACCGAATAAACCAGTGATGTCTGATGCATCAAGTTTAGCGTTCCAAGCAGCCTTGTCAGCAACGGTTACATGAATGTCTGTATTCGCTGTGTGAGCTGTAAGAACACTGTTGATTGGATTGGTAACAGCAGTGATTGCAGCGTTCACTTGTGAAGCATTCTGATAGCCAGCTTCCTCAATGGTCTGAGCCAATGCAGAAGTTGCTGCTGTAATCTGTGAATCCGTTTGGGCAGTGGTGTAATAGTTTGATAAGTCATGTATTGCTGTCTCATCGTAAATTGTATATGTAACGCCACTAAGCCTTAGTTTTGAAATATTTGCCATGATAATAATATATTATTATAAATTATTTGAGTTTAATATAAGGACATCTCCAGAAACCTTTGCATAATTTGCAACCATTCCATTTGCCTCAAGCTTTGTAAGATAAGCTGAAAGCAATGAATTGGTCTCTGTTTTTGTATATGTATTTAAAATTCTCTGGGTATTTTCTCTAACTTGCTCTGCTAGTTCGTTTACCTCTGACTTATCAGCCTTTGTCCTAATTGATTCATCAATTTGTTCTTGAACTTGTGCTGGTGTCATTCCACTAACACTTTCAATTAATTCTTCGGTCTGAGCTTTGGTATAGTAATCTCTAGCATTTGCAAGAACAACTGTATTGTCACAGTATTCCCATCGTTTCATATCACAATCTGGGTATATCATTTCTAGAAATCTGTTTTTAAAAGCTTTTATTTAAATAAACATGATTAGTTATTTTTCAAAAAATTAATCTCATTCATCAAATTGTTAATCATTTCATCTATTTCCTCTTTTGTGTAATAGTTGTCAGCGTTTGCCACAACTGGAACACAGCACCCCATCCCTATGTTATATGTTTTTCCTTCTTCATTACAATTGCAAGCCATATTATTATGTTTTTAATTTAAATTATTTATTATAAACATGAAAAAAAGGATAGATTGTTGGTCTATCCTTTTTGATATTATGTAGGTATTGCTTGAATTCTACTTGCATATGTGCTCCAATTGTTTGCTGACTTATAAGCATTCACTGATGCTGAAGGCACATAGATTGGACAGTTGTTTGTGCTAGTAAATACACCATTACCCAATGTTGGAGGCGTTGTTGCTCTAACTGTTATACTTGTAAGACTTCTACAACTATTAAAAGCATAATTACCAATGCTTGTAACACCACTTGGTATATCTATACTTGTTAAACTACTACAACTACCGAAAGTACTAGTGGGAATACTTGTAACACCACTTGGTATTGTTACACTTGAAAGACTACTACAATTATAGAAAGCATTTTGACCAAAGCTTGTTACACTATTAGGTATGTCTATACTTGTAAGACTAGCACAACCCCAGAAACAAGCAAAACTAATACTTGTAACACTACTAGGAATATTGAAAACACCATCAATATCACTGTTCAATCTTTTAAGACTACTACAATCTCTGAAAGCCCAATTACTAATACTTGTAACACTATTTGTTATTGTTACACTTGTAAGACTAGAACAACCATTGAAAGCACTATCACCAATGCTTGTAACACCACTTGGTATTGTTATACTTGTAAGACTTCTACATTCGCTGAAAGCATTTTGACCAATGCTTGTAACACAATCACCAATAACAACGTCAGTTATATTTTTGAAATAACTTGGTTGTACTTCTGCTTTAACAAGTTCTGTGCTTGAGTTGCAAGGAAGAACATTTGCTTTATCGTCAGTATTCTTCTCTATTAGTTTATAAGTTGAAACACTGTTCCAATCTTCACCATCAAACTGATAAGAATCATTTCCAACAACACCATATTCTTTTACACCAACTGTAGGGCAACCAACAGTTTCCATCTCTGCAACTGTATTATATACATCTGCTAATGGCACATCCTTTCCAACATATTCAACCGTTACTTGCTTTGAACCGACAATCAAATGTATTGGTGTTGAACTCCAATAATCTATATTTTCTATAATAATGTTCTGTGGCGCTTCAGAAGGTAAAGATAGATAGAAGTACTCGCTATCATTTGTTACAGTACCTTCATAACTTTCGCTGCCTTCATATCCATAACTTGTCCATCCATCAGTAGTAAGACTAATATTTAAACTATTACTATTATTGTCTCTGATAATAAAATCAGCATCTCCAATTGCTTCAACATCAGTATATGGAACTTTGAAAGTGGTTGCTAGTTCTTGTCCTACATATGGTGAAGGGTCTGTGTCATCAATTTCATATGTTACAGATTCATCTTCATATGTTCCTACAACGCTCCATGAGCCTCCACTGTATTGATATTCAGTTGTTCCAACAACAGCTAGTTTGCCATCATATGTGGTTGCTGATGCAATGTCTTCTACAATATCATACACACCATATTCTTCATATCCGTTCAAGTTGTTAAGCATATACCATCTAGAATCAGCAAATGAATAAACAGAATCATATGTTGTTGATGTATATGATGTAATCGGTGTTGATATGATTTCATAGCAAGTTGAACCAGTAGGTGTTGGAATGTCTCCGCTAACCTTATAAAAGACAATGGCATTATTTCGATACACCTTTATGATATTAGATGTATCGAAATTCCAATCGTATATTGTATTGTTATTGTATTTAATCATATTATTGCTATACTTTAGTCCAATTATATTTGCCAAGGTAGTAATCACCTGTACCCATCCAAACATCATAGCCACTGCTGCCACTTGGGACTGTTAACGTACCACTTGTCTTGACCCTGTAGAATGTTTGATATGTTATTGTAGGTGCTGTCATTGCATAACTTCTTATATTTATAAGACTTTCACAAAATCGGAAAGCATAAGTACCAATACTTGTTACACCACTACCTATGGTACAACTTGTAAGACTACTACAATTTTGAAAAGCCCAACCACTAATACTTGTAACACTGTTTGGTATATCTATGCTTGAAAGACTAGCACAACCATCGAAGGTATTACTACCAATACTTGTTACAGTGTCAGGTATTGTTACACTTGTAATACTAGAGCAATATCTGAAAGCACTACCACCAATACTTGTAACACTGTTTGGTATATCTATACTTGTAAGACTTCTACAATTATCGAAAGCACTACTACCAATACTTGTAACACTGTTTGGTATATCTATACTTGTAAGATTTCTACAACCACCGAAAGCAAAATTACCAATGCTTGTAACACTATCAGGTATATTTACGCTTGTAAGACTAGTAAATTGATAGAAAACCTCATTACCAATACTTGTACATAATGTGCCTATTTCAGCACTAACACAAGTGGCTGAGTGTTGCTGTGCCATTGCACTTGTAAGTTCGCCACTACCTTGAATTTCTACAACTGTATCATCTGATAAGGTTAATTTGCAAAATCCTTGATATATTGGCGGTGTTGTTGGATATAGCAAAGTAGTTCCAAGGTAGATGGAACAATCTGAGCCACCTACCTTGAAGTAACTTATATCTAAATTTCCTATTTTAATTGTGTTTGCCATTTATTCATTTATTATATAATTATAATGGTATTTGACCTTGGTATTCTGAAATTGGAAGTATTTTATCAAGCGTCCCAAAATAATCCCAACCACTTGCTGTTTTATATGTGTTGACTGCTGAATCTGGTACATATACATATGAAAGTGAACCGAGGTCACTACCATCAAAAGTCATTGTTGGTGGTGTTTCTGACTGAATAATTAAATTATTAATATTATCAGCTAAAGCATCAATTTCTGATACTTGACTTGGGAACAATAAATCATATTTAATCCTTACACATTGACATCCTTCGATGGGATATAATGCAAACCAATTGTTAACATCAGTCACATCATTTTTTAATTGATATTCTATTAGATAGTCTGTATTACTTGCTAAAGTTAACCAATAATCTGAGCCAGTAGGTTCAAAAGGTTCTCCATTTACAGTTATACCATCAAGATTATAAGCGTATTGTTCATCACTTAGTACTGTATATGTTTTTCCCAAACCACATGCATCAGTTGTGAAAGCCATTTTAACTTTATCGTTAACTACTGGTGCCGTTTTATCGAAATGTACCGTATCAGTTGTCGTCACCCAACTCACTGCTGGATAAACAAGCGTTGCAGCACTATATTCTGCTTCTGTTGAGAATTTTTTTAAGTTATTCATATTATTAAAGCTTTAATATATTATTTTTAATTTCAATTAATTCATCTTTTCTGTTTTCCATATCTTTGTTTATTTGGAAAAAATCATCAATCCTTCTATGTCTATCATAGCAATGCATTCCTCTAACATATAGCTTCCAAAGATATTCTTCAAAACTTTTAGTGACATAGTGCTTCAGATACATCTTGTCATGGACAACTGATTTCCTTTCCTTCACTCCATTGGTCTTGCACCAATTGCTTCCATTTGGACAATGTATTCCACCAATTGTTTCCCTCTTCATTCTGTTCAAGTTATAAGCAACCTTTGTGTTTATTGCAAAGAAATTATCAGCCACTGAATCATCACCTCTCTGAGTGTAGAACTCCCTATAATCTTTTCCATTGTAATTTGGTTTAAAAACTCTTCCAGAAGCACCATAATTCATCCATTGGAGTAATACTCCATCCTTGTCTTGAAATTCGCCTAGAACGTCTGGAATTGTCTTATATGGCTCTTGCAATGTTATGAACTCATCAATATCCAATGGAAAGCACCAATCATACTGATTTAATGCTTGAATCTTAAGCAAACCATACACTAGATATTCTCCTTGAGTAACCTCCTTTTTATTCTTCATATTAATAATTCTATCCTTGTGCTCGAATAGGTCTAATACTGATTGGAGTGTTACATTTGGATATTGGTCAGTTATGTGCTTATGTGAATGACTTCCAATGTCCTCAAATATGAAGATATGGTCAACCATAGGAGAATGATGGTCTAACCAAGGTTTTAAATACTCATCTAACTCATTTAATATAACAGTGTGTATACAAGTTTTCATTATCCAACTATAACGTACAATGTAGAACTGTCCTTTGTTGCAAGGGCATTATATTCAGCTTCTGAGAGTTTAACCAGTTTCAAACCACCGAAGTTATCATTAAGAGCATTAATACCAGCAGCAGTTACTTGTTCAACCTCGTCAATCTTATTATAGATGACTCTATTTTCGACTGGATTTGTTGAGCCACTATCCAATGCAGTATCAACAGTTATTGAACCACCACCTCCAGTTGGAATTGCATCATAAACAGCCTTTGCTGTTGGAATCTCACTGTCAGTTGATGCAGATGTAACAGATGTGGTAACTGCTGATGTATCAACCTTTCCAGTTACACTGATAACATCATTTGTTATGTCGATACTAGTACCAGCACTTAATACATCTTGTTTTGCTGCAAAGGCTGTTGATAACTCTGTAGCTCCACTTGTATCATATTTTCTGTAAGTTTCAGAGTCTAAAAAAGAAATACTTCCATCTAATCTTTCATATACATTTAAAAGCGCTTCATTTGTTGCCAATTTACTGATTGCTGTAGAAATCTGAGTTGCACCAGAAGTTTCTGATTTGGTATAATAGTTTGATAGGTCAGTTGGTGTATAAGCGGACACATCAAGTTTCTCATCAAGCAAATCATTTGCTTCTGTTTTAGTATAAACTGAATTAGAATCAGCCTTACCACTTAAAGTTTCATTAAGTTCATTTAAAGCAGCAGCAGTTACTTGTTCAACCTCATCAATCTTATTATAGATGACTCTGTTTTCGACTGGATTTGTTGAGCTACCATCCAATGCAGTATCAACAGTTATTGAACTTCCTCCAAGTTGGTCTTGCAACTTAACATCTTGACCATTCAATGAAAGGTATATATCGCCATTCTGGCGAATTTCAAATGCATTATGCCTTGAATTATCTGCTGTGCCATTACCTACAGAGAATAAAGTATTGCCACTGTTACCAAAGGTAGATGAACCACTTACAGAATTGTTGTATGTTCCTATTGATACTTCTTTACTGTTTGTTGCTTGGTTATACCATCCTATCAATGCCTGTTGTGGACGATAGCCTTTATTATTTAAGCCTATAGCAAATGATGAACTGATTGTTTCTGTTTTAGAACTTAAACTGTTTTGATAGCCACAAATAAAATTGTAAGTTAAAATTGCAATACTATCATCTACAAATAGTTTATTACCTTCTCCAAATATAGTATTAAATTTACATTTAAAATTATAATTACTTCCATATTTGTCAATAGTATTATTAACTCCAAATATTGAATTATATGAACTATTACCATCACTTTTTAAAGTATTATTGTCGCTACCATACTTTAGATTTGATGTACCTGCATTATATATTGGTAATGTACAGTTGATGGTATCAGCAGTTTCTCCAGTGGTAATGGAGATATTTGTTCCACCACTCACTGCTTTTCCACCTCCACCTTGAATATCAATGTTTCCACTACCAAGTATTGATGTGTTATTAATTGTCTTGATGTTTGTTCCAGACACCAAGGTATCTTGTTTTGTAGATGTTGCAGCAGTGATAGCATTATCAGTCTCAGTCTTTGTATAGGTTGTTGCTGTATCTGCCTTTGCATTTAATGCTGTAGAAATCTGAGTTGCACCAGAAGTCTCTGACTTGGTATAATAGTTTGATAGGTCAGCACCTTGTGCATCAGTTATCACATAAAAGGTGTTTGGGTCAACAGTTCCACCGCTTACCAATGCGTCATACTGTGCTTGTGTAAGTTCAACAGTCTTTGATGCATTTGGGTCTTGTATGTCATAAGTCTGACCGCTTAATCTTATTTTATTTATATTAGCCATATTAAATACGTATTTATGATAAACATGAAAAATGGGATAGATGTTTGTCTATCCCATTTATTTAGATTATGAATTTGGTATCGCTTGTATCCTACTTGCATAATTTCTCCATCCACTTGCTGCCTTATATACATCAACACTATCTGATGGGACATATATTCCAACTATGCTGTTAGGGAATACACTGCCGCCCAATGTTGGAGGTGTTGCCGCTCTAACTGTCACACTTGTAAGACTTGTACAACCACTAAAAGCATAACCGCCAATACTTGTAACACTATCTGGCATTTCTACACTTGTAAGACCACTACAATTTTCGAAAGAGCCTTGATGTACTTTTGATATACCATTAGGTATTGTGTAGCTTCCTTCATAATATTGCGATAAATATATGAAATAATCTGAATTATATACTGGATTTAAACTTGTACATCCGCTAAAAATTCCACTACCAAAACTTGTTACACTATCTGGTATATTTATGGTTGTAAGACCACTAAGACCTTCGAAAGCATAATCACCAATGCTTGTAACGCTATCTGGTATTTCTACACTTGTAAGGCTATCACAATATCTGAAAGCATTATTGCCAATGCTTGTTACACAATCTCCAATAGAAACTGCTGTTAACCTATATTTTTGTCCTACTGACAATTCTGGATTACCATCGCACACAACAACTTCTCCTTCACCAAACAACATTGCTTTATAATTCATTCCTTCGTACACAATTCTATTGGCATATTTGCTCCAATTTTCAGCATTTATATATAAATCATAGCTATTTTGTGGAACATATATGAAATTGTATTGATTACCATATACATCAAAAGTGTTGTTTTGAATTGTTGGAGGCGTTGTTGCATTAATTCTTATAACACCTTTGCAATTATAAAATGCTCTATTACCAATACTTACAACCCCACTACCGATTGTACAGCTTGTAAGGCTAGTACAGTAAGTGAAAGCACTACTGCCAATACTTGTAACACTATTTGGTATGTTTATACTTGCAAGACTAGTACAGTAAGTGAAAGCCTCATTACCAATGCTTGTTACACCATTACCTATGATACAGCTTGTAAGACCACTACAGTCACTGAAAACACCATTGCCAATATTTGTAACACCACTACCTATGGTGCAACTTGAAATTGAAGACTGCCAAAAAGCATAATTACCAATTGAAGTTAATGAATTCGGTAAATTTATAGAATTAGTTGAATGAAAAAGCTGGAATGCATAATTTCCAATTGAACTTAAACCTTCAGAAAACGAAATGCTGTCAGCAGATGCTGTCATGAAAGCTTCTCTTCCAATGCTTGTAATGTTAGAAGGTATAACGACATTTCCAAGTGATTTACCATAAAAAGCTCTGTTGTCAATACTTGTAACACAATCGCCAATTAAAGTTGACACAACACCATTTGGAATAGTTAAACTAGAAGGAATAGATGTACTACTGTCACATTTTATGATGGTGTCGCCAGTATCGGTTATAAATTTAACTTTATACGGCATATTGTTATAACATATTCTATCTTTATATCTATCCCATGATGATATATAATCATCATACACTTCAGATTTCACATATATTGGACAATTGTTTGTGTAGTCTAACGCTTGACCTCCCAAAGTTGGAGGTGTTGCTGCTTCAACTGTTATTATCGTAAGATTGTTACAATCTCTGAAAGCATAATTACCAATACTTGTAACACCACTTGGTATGGTTACACTTGTAAGATTTGCACAGTTTCGGAAAGCCTCATTATCAATATACAAAAGAGAATCTGGAAATTCAACATCATATATATTGCTATATCCGCTAAATGCGCCTTCTCCTATTTCTGTAACACAACTACCAAGCTGGATGTCACTTGCAGTGCTTGCACTAGCGGAATCTGTTAATTGTCTTGTAATTACCATTATGTATTGATATTTTATTTGTTATTAATCACAAGGCTCGTAATACCTTGTATATCCATCTTCATTAGTTACTGTCAATCCAACATCACCAATATAGCCACAATTCTTAGAATAATGGGTTATGAATGTGATTGGGGCATAAACTCCAGTATCAGTCCATGAGATACCATTTGTTGTGCTTTGCTGTCTTTCTCTTATATATTCATCAGTTCCTACACATTGAATACCATCAACAATCCAACGATAATATACACCAGTATCATTGCAATCTATTCTATGAGCATATTGACTCCAAGCTGCCTTATAAGCATCTACACTTTCACAAGGCACAAATATTGAACATTCATTAGTATTATCGAAATCATCTTCGCCTATTTCTGGAGGCACTGTTGCTGTAAATGTAAGTTTTAGAAGCTTTGTACAACCGTTAAAAACATTGTTTCCAATAGTCAACCCACTTGAGTTGATTGTTACTGCTGTTAAGTTTGCATTATTTTTAAATGCTTCGTCACCTATTTCAATTACATTTGAATTAATATTAACAAATGTCATTGAGCTACAAGATTCAAATGAATTTGCTCCAATACTTGTGACACCACTTGGAATTGTTATGCTTTCCAATGAATGATTTGCATAAAAAGCACTATCGCCTATTGTTTGCAGAGTTTCTGGTAGAACTACATTGTTTAAACTATAACAATTATAAAATGCTTCGTTATTGATTGATGTTATGCTGTTATATTGCAGCCATGAAGCAGATTCTAAGCTAGAACACTGACTAAATGCTCCAGTAGGAACTTCAGATGGCACATCGCCTCCAAATGTAATGTTTTTCAATCTGCCACATAAAAGGAAAGCATGTGTTCCAATTTCGCTTATGTCTGAAGGGAAATTCAATGTTTCTAGATTATTGCAATTTGCAAATGCATAATCTCCAATTTCTGTAACTGAACTAGGTATGGTTACGCTTGTTAAAGCTATTTGACCATTGAAAGCGGAGTCATCTATTCTGTAAATACAATCACCAATTTCATAAGAAAGATTAACCCAATTATAGTTTCCAAATTCATCTGGATAATACATTACATCACTTCTTCTTAAAATTCCATCTGAATTTTCACATTTAACCGCTTTATATGGGTCAAGTGTTATACACACACCATCTCTTTCAATTATCTGCCTTCGAGGAATAGTTGTATCACACACACATCTATGTTCTCTTTCGCTCCATATTTCAAGATATCCACACTGAACACATTGCCCATCTATTACAGTTCCTTTGCAAACACAATCATTTCCAACTCTTTGATAACCATTTGGACAAGGTTCTGTTTCTCCACCCACTGGTTCTGTTTCTCCACTTGTATATTGTCCACCTCCAGCATTATCGCATAAAGTACTATTTGTTTCAACTAAAGTACCTTTTCTGTATTGAGTTGGAAATACGTTATACCAAACTATTCCATCCTCAGAATATTGATATACCTCTTTTGTATATCTGTCTTTTTCATCACATATGTAGGCATTATCTACCAAAACCCAACGATATTGAAAAACACTAGAACCACATGATGAAGAGTGAGCTTCATACAACTCACCCTTATCATATTCTTCAAGAGGTTGCCAAGTCACACCATTATTGTAACTAACATATCTCTGTTTTTTGTAATATTTGCATAAATCTAAAGCCATTTCAATTTTCAATTGCTACGATATTATTTGCATAATTGCTCCATGCAAGTTTGTATGTGTCAACTGATGCAGAAGGAACATAAATTTTAAAATCTTCATTCACACCTTGGAATGTATCTTGGTATATTGCTGGTGGTTCTGTTGCATAGCAAGTAAAGTTAACCAAACCTTCGCATAAACCAAATGCTTTTGATTGAATCAATCTAACAGTATTTGGTAAATATATATCTGTTATGCCATCGCAATCATAGAAGCACTCTGTTGGGATAATAGATATCCCTTGTGGAATGTTGATTGTTGGGAAGTTTTTACACCCTCTGAATGCAGCATTTCCAATGTTTGTAAGGCTGTTTGGCAACATTATTTTATTCAACTGAATACACCCATTAAATGCATTTGTTCCTATACTTGTAACGCTCATAGGTAATGAGAAGTCAATAAGACTAGTACAGCCGCTGAAAGCTCCACTACCTATTGTTGTAACTGTGCTTGGTATAAGTACTTCTGCTAGGTTTGTTTTTCCTTTGAATGCATCATTTCCAATGCTTGTTATACACCCTCCTATCTTAGCATATACAATATCTTGATTTCCATAGTCTGAAGATGATAAAGTTGTATTGCTATCGCATGCGGCACTTTGTACAGTTGAATCTTCAGTGTTTAATCTATATTCTATTTTTGGCATTTCATCTGGTGTATCATCACAGTCAGCACAAATCCAATATCTATTTATGTCCATTGTTACCCATCTATATATTGGTTCAACTGGTGGAACATATCCGCAATCTGGAGAATCTTGCTCTGCAATTATTGGCTCTTCAGTACCATCTGCGTCTATGGAGTATACAGTAGGAACAACATCTTCCCAAGAGTCTTGAGTATTTTCCTTCCTTCTTTGTTTTTTATACTGGTAATACTTTGTTGTGCCAACACATTTTGCAATAGTTGTAGATACCCATCTGTATTCATATACAACTGGTGGAACATAACCACAATCAACCGAATTAATTTCAATAATAGCACCTTGCCTTTTTATGTCAGTTGAAATCCAATTTGTGCCATCATAAGATATGTATTTCCTTTCTTGATAATATTTATCAAAACCATTACACATTGTGCCATCTGTTCTCCATTCATAATAAGACTCACTTGGTATAAAGCCACAATCTACTGATTCTTCTTCAATTAAGTT
>Ga0326512_10000334_pt1 | contig 40570 bp, 19 predicted proteins | sample 1_2617_0518_D_FD_203652 | JGI IMG/M metagenome (GOLD analysis project Ga0326512, IMG submission 203652) | Bovine rumen microbial communities from UC Davis, California, United States - 1_2617_0518 | ecosystem: Host-associated > Mammals > Digestive system > Stomach > Rumen | place: USA... | reverse complement strand
TGTTCCGGATGCATATTGAATATCTCGACGGAAAGACAGAGGACATCGTCAGTGATGACCAATGGCAATGGGCATTGTCACCCATCACCTTCAACAGCATCTATGGCGGTGAGGATTATGATGCCCGTTTGGAAGGTGCCACAGTATGGCATCCTGCTGTCGTTCAGGAAGCACCAAAGGGCATACTCCGCCCACAGATAGCCCAGCCTGTGAAAATCATGGAACGCTATCCGGTGAAGGATACCATCCGCAAAGACTCCGTCTTAGTGCTCGACATGGGACAGAACCTCGCAGGTTTCCCCGAGATTACTGTCCAAGGACAAAGAGGACAACGGCTGAAACTGACTCCCGGGGAGACATTGACGAAAGAGGGATTGGTGAATCAGAAGCAAACGGGCCGCCCCCATTACTATTCGTATATATTAAAAGGAGGAAAAGATACTTGGCATCCCCGCTTCTCGTATTACGGTTACCGTTATCTGCAAATAGAGGGTGACATTGAGGTATTGAGAAATATAGAGTCGTGCTTCGTTTATAATTCAGCAGAGAAGACAGGTGACTTTGAATGCTCTAACCCTCTCTTTAATGATGCTTACCGCTTGATTGACCGTGCCATCCGCTCCAACTGGCAGGCTGTATGGACTGACTGCCCTCACCGGGAGAAACTGGGTTGGCTGGAACAAGACTGGTTGAACGGAGAAGGACTCTTATCTAATTACGACTGTCGGGCGATGATCGAGCAGACCATGCAGAATATCACCGATGCCCAATACCCCAATGGCGCCTTGCCAGAGATAGCACCTAACTATGTGATTTTCGAAGGTTCCTGGGCACCTCCGTTCTTAGAGTCACCAGAATGGGGAGGAGCATTTATCGCCCTGCCCTTCCTCTATCAAGCATTCTATGGTGATGACAAGCTCATCACCCGCTATCGGCCACAGATGAAACGTTATGTGGATTATCTTGCCACACAGGACTCCTGTTATATCCTCCGTCAAGGACTGGGCGACTGGTACGACTACGGACCGGGGCGTGCAGGGTTTGCGCAAAACACACCGATGGCACTGGTATCAACAGCTCATTATTATTGGTGGAACCGTCTGATGGATGAAGCACGGGCTGACAGCATCAAGACTGCGTTCATCAAGGAGTTCTACCACCCCACTACTCACCAATATGCCACAGGCAGCCAGTGTGCACAAGCCATAGCCCTTGAGATGGATCTTGTGCCAAAGGGAGACAGAGAGGCTGTGTTACAACAATTAATTAATGACATTCATGCCCATGGAGACCGTCTGACAACAGGTGACGTAGGTAACCGTTATCTGTTCAATGCCCTTATTCACAATGGCCAGCAGGAACTGCTCTACAAGATGCTGAACCACTATGATGTTCCTGGTTACGGTTATCAGATCAAACTAGGATATACCACATTGACGGAACAGTGGAACCCGGAGTTCGGTGCTTCCATGAACCATTTCATGATGGGGCATCTGAACAACCTCCTCATCCCCTATTTCCTAGGTATCTGGTGCGAAGGGCAACATATCACGATAGCACCTCATCCCGTCGGTGACCTTACATGGTGCCGAGGACAGATGGATCATATTAAGGTCGACTGGCATCTTGAAGGGGACACCTTTGTACTGAACGCAGACATTCCCGCTCATCAGACAGCAAGTATCCGACTCCCCTATAGTGGAGAGACGAGAGTCGTCGGTGGGGGAAGACATATACTCAAAGAACAAATCAAATAATAAAATCAATATGAACACTTGGAAACCAAATCTAGAAGAGACCAAAAAACGATACATTAATTGGTGGAACCATAAAGGCATCATCCTGAATATGTGGGAACACTTCCAAGAAGGAGTGAAACCTCATGCCGATATCCCTATGCCACCAGCGCCTCGTGACTTAAATCAGAAATGGTTTGACCCTGAGTGGCGTGCCGACTACCTGGACTGGTATGTGGCACACTCATCATTGATGGCAGACATGTTGCCTGTGGCAAATACGCAACTAGGTCCTGGTTCACTTGCCGCTATCCTCGGTGGTGTATTTGAAGGTGGTGAGGATACTATCTGGATCCATCCTAACCCCAACTATTCGGATGACATTGTTTTCAATCCTAACCATCCCAACTATCTGCTTCATAAAGATTTGTTGAAGGCTTGTAAACGGAAGGCACAAGGTCATTACTATGTGGGTATGCCCGATCTGATGGAAGGACTTGATGTCCTCGCGGCTATTAAAGGTACTGACCAGGTATTGTTGGATACCGTGATGCAACCAGAAGTGCTGGAGCATCAGATGCAACAGATTAACGACATCTATTTCCAAGTATTCGATGAGCTCTACGATATTATCCGGGAGGGTGACGAGATGGCTTTCTGCTATTTCTCCTCATGGGCACCAGGTAAGATGTCTAAACTGCAGAGTGACATCTCTACCATGATCAGTGTTGATGACTATCGCCGTTTTGTTCAACCGTTTATCCGTGAACAGTGTCAGAAGATTGACTATACCCTCTATCATTTAGATGGTGTGGGAGCGATGCACCATCTGGATGCCTTGTTAGAAATCAAAGAATTGAATGCCATTCAATGGACACCCGGTGTGGGTGAGCCACAGGGAGGAAGTCCCAAATGGTATGACCTCTACAAGAAGATTCTCGCACATGGAAAGAGTATCATGGCATGCTGGGTGACCCTCGATGAACTGCGTCCCCTCCTTGACAACATTGGCGGTGATGGTGTCCATCTGGAGATGGACTTCCATAACGAGCAGGAAGTGGAACAGGCGATTCGTATCATTGAGGAGTACCAAAGTCATGATGAGGTGGATGATGAGGTAAGAGAGATTATCCGTCTCGTTGAGTCACCAGATGAATCCGTTAAGCATCCAAGATCTGAGTTCCCCACAGACCGCGTCCTTGTACTCGACGGAGCCATGGGTACGATGATACAACAATACCAATTACGTGAGGAGGATTTCCGTGGCGCACGTTTTGCCAACCATACTTACGACTTAAAGGGCTGTAATGACATCCTGTCTCTGACCTGTCCGTTCATCATTCGCGACATACATCGCAAATACCTGGAGGCAGGAGCGGATATCATAGAGACCAACACATTCAATGCCCAACGAATCTCCATGGGCGACTTCGGCATGCAGGACTATTGTCGTGAGATCAACCTTGCAGCCGTGAAAATTGCACGGGAGACAGCAGACCAATATTCCACACCAGAGAAACCACGTTATGTTGTGGGCAGCATTGGACCCACCAGTCGTACCACATCTGTAGCCACCTCGGGGATTCCTCTTCCCAAAGAACAACTGGGCGAAGCCTATGAGGAACAAATCAAGGCGTTGAGAGATGGAGGTGTTGACGGCTTACTGATTGAAACGATTTTCGATGTGGAGAACGCCCGCATCTCCATCGAGGCTGCTAAACGTATAGCCCCCGATCTCCCCCTCATGCTCAGTTTCTCTGTCACTACTCCTGATGGTCATAACATGATGGGACAGAGTATTCTCGAATTCTTGGAAGGACTCGATGTAAAGCCCTACTCTATCGGTATCAACTGTCTCTCTGACGTACAGCAGATGACCCCACTGGTTTGTCAGCTTGCACAGTTTGGCACGAAGGTAAGTCTCTACCCCAACGCTGGTATGCCTGATGCCAAAGGACAATATAACAAAACGCCACAGGCTCTGCTTGCCGATATCTGGCAATTACTGGAGAACCACTGTCTGAATATCATTGGCGGGTGTTGTGGAACGACGGATGCCCATATCCGTTTGATGGCACAAGCCGTAGAACCAGTTAAAGGACTATACCTCTCCCCATTGACTCCAGGAAACAATCCCGGATTATCTGGTATTTCCAGTTCTCCTATTATTCCTAATTCCTCCAATTTTCCTAGTTCCCCTAGCGAGGTTGTCCTTTCCTCTGAGGAACGCCTTTTCCAAGCTATCCTCAATGGCAAGAGTGAGGATGCTGCCACTGCGACACGTGAGGCTATGGCCCAGAATATTGCTCCTCAAGACCTCATCAATGGACAGATGATTCGAGCCATGAGTGAAGTCGGCAGGAGATTCCAAGACGGGAAGGCGTTCGTGCCGCAGTTGCTGATGGCAGGACGTGCCATGAAAGCAGCTTTGGAGATCTTGAAACCGATGATGGCAGGAACGGCAAATACCACCTTAGGAAAGGTGGTGATAGGAACTGTCAAAGGCGACTTGCACGACATTGGTAAGAACCTGGTAGCCTCTATGCTGGAGGGATGCGGTTTCGAGGTGGTCAATATCGGTATTGATGTCTCTGCCGATACGTTCATCCAAGCAGTGAAAGATAATCAGCCAGACATTCTCTGCATGAGTGCTTTGCTCACCACCACTATGGGATATATGAAGGAAGTCATTGACGCGCTGGAGGCTGCAGGCATCCGTGATCAAGTGAAGGTCATGGTAGGTGGAGCCCCCGTGACACAAGGATTCGCTGATGAGATTGGCGCTGACGGCTATAGCGACAATGCCAACTCTGCCGTCACCGTGGCAAAGCAATTATTAGGAAAGCTTTAACTTCCGCTTATAACATTGTTGGAAGTCACAGAGTCCGCAAGTATAATCCAACTTGCGGACTTTTTTGCCGATGCCGATGATACCGCTGACACTCTTGATAGGAACCATCAAAGAGGAGTCGGTGAGTTGTACGCCACAGGTATGTCCCTCAAACAAGGGAAAGAGAAGTTGTTGTTGAGAGACATGCCATCCACAATAGCCTGGAGAAAAACGGTTGGTATGATGCCATCCTAATTTATCGATATTCTCCTGCAGGGTAGCCTCCATCTGGTCTGCACATTTCTCGGCGATAACCGAGCCAAGGGCATCAGCGATAAAGACACGTACCATGTCACCCTGCTCTTTGAGACGTTGCTGAAAATTCTCATACTCTGAACCACTGGTGCAGACAAACAACGCATATGCCTCAGAACCACGCAGTTGACGAAGGATAATCTTACCCATATCGAAGGGTGGCTGTTCCTTGACGACCTGATAGCAGAATTGTGGACAGAGCCACTGACGCACCTCGTCGATAATGACACTCGTCTCCTGTTGTGTCACCTTATCGGGTAACAATCCATGATACCCCATTTGCTCAAAAACATCAGCAGGGGTAATCGCCAACTGGTCGTAAGTCAATGTTTTCTGTGTCATTGTCTGTTATAGTCATCCAATGCCTCAAAGAAGGCATCAACATTAGCTGATGGTGTATGAGGAGGGGTGTCACAACCACTGGAAAGTACAAAATTAGGATAATCCTTCATCTTGTCCAACAAGTCGAAGACCGTCTGACGCATCAACGCAGGTGTACCGTCCTTGAAAACACTCACAGGATCGATATTACCCATGGCAAGTGCCGTAGGGGGAATATCACGGATAACCTCTTCCATCTGGCACTTATTACCAAAATGGTAAGCAGCCGCGCCTGTACACACCATTGCCTTTGTACAATGACCTGTATTACCACAGTTATGGAGAATCACCAGAAAATCGTCTGACTGTACCTCATCAACGATATAACGCACATAATCGGAGGAGAACGTTTTACAATCACTGTCCGACAACAGTCCGGCGGCAGGTTCTGCCATCATCACGCCCCCTACCCCTGTCTGTCTCAGAGCCTGACAGTATTTCTTAATGAACATCGTACACTTACTCAAAAGCTGGTGCGCTGCATCAGGATTCTCATAGATGAGCACCATCAACTCCGACATGTCATAAAGACGACCGGCAAGAGAATACGGTCCTATACATCCCGCAAAGACAGGACGGTCAGTGATCGAGCGCGCTGCCAATAGGTTTGCCTTCAGATAAGCAGGGATACGTCCCTGAGAGAGAGAAGGAACCACTAACTTGTCTATATCGTCCGCATTAGACAGGCAGTGTCCCACCACAGCGGGTACAGCCTCATCACTGAATACTATTTCCGCACCAAAGGCCTCCGCCTCGGTCGTCAGGTCCATAATGGTGGCTGCCGCCACTGTAGGATAACGGTTTGTTAAAGTCTGTACTGCCTCATAATGAACCCGTCCGTCACTGACAGCCTGTCGCACGGTATTACCATTCATCTCAATACCAGGATGTGTCATCACAGGCAGTGCCGTAACCTCTTTTCGACGGATGACATCAGCAATCCATTGTCTCATATTCTGCTTCATCAGCTTCACTAATTTTATTATTAAGACGATAAAACTTTCATTTTGTCACTATCCATAGTGGTGACATTTCAATGATATTCACGTCTTTATAATATGAAACAGTTACTAACCTCTATATTTCTACTATTAACCACACATCTCTCCTATGCAGGTGAGATCTTTGTTAATCCTGGTGAAAGTCTGCATGAAGCTTTACGGAAGGCACGTGAATGGCGACGTACCAATGCTCCACAGTGTCATGGGGGCATCACGATTACCATAAAGGCAGGACGCTATTATATGAACGAGCCTTTGTTTATCCGTCCAGAGGACAACGGCACAGAAGAGTCACCACTCGTCATCCGTGGTGAGGAATACACCCACACCATCATCTGTGGGGATGTTAAACAGCAACACACGCAACTCTTCCCCAAGGAAGGGATGGAACGGATGATTGACTTCAACACCACAGACAGGACTATCACAATCCCGACACCTCCAAAAGAGGTCTTAGACACCAAGCATCTTGAGATGGTCGTCCACCAGCGCTGGGCAATAGCCATCCTGCGTGTCAAGGACATGATAGTTCAAGGCGATAAGACTGTTGTCTCCTTCATGGAACCAGAGAGTCGCTTGGAATTTGAGCATCCATGGCCACAGCCCGTCATTGGAGGAGAGCGAGGTAACAGCAGTTTTCTTTTACGGACGACAGAGCAGCATGACGGTATTGAGAAATTAATAATAGTAGATGGTGCGAACTACGTCCAATTCAAAGACCTCACCATTGAGAACACCTGTTGGAACCGTCCTTTGCATAAAGGTCACGTCACCCTGCAAGGTGGTTTTCCTCTCATCGACGCCTATAAACTGAAAGAGAACCCAGGACTACCCTGGGACGATGGATTAGAGAACCAGGCATGGGTAGAGCGACCTGTCAGTGCTGTCACTGTCAGGAATGCCCATCATGTTGATTTCGAGGGCATACTTTTTCATCATCTCGCAGCCACCGCTCTTGACTATGTATATAATGTCAGTGACTGTACCATTACAGGGTGTGGATTCGAGCATATCGGTGGTACAGCCATCATGGCAGGCTCTTTTGCCGAGAGTCCGATGGAGGTACACCGCCCCTATACTCATCTCGCGGAGCGTTGCAAGAACGTGAAGGTACATCGCAACAACTTCTTCTGGTGCGGTGAAGAGGACTGGGGTGCTGTCGCAATAGGTTTTGGATATGTGAAAGACTGTACTATCAGTGAAAACTGGGTCGTTCACACCAACTACAGCGGTATCTGTATTGGTTGGGGATGGACACCACTCGACACAGGCATGAAGAACAACCGGATCATCGGCAATAAAGTCTCTGACTATGCCTGTCAACTTTATGACGCAGGTGGTATCTATACCTTATCAAACCAACCAAACTCATTCATTTGTGACAATGAAATCAGTCAGCCTGCAAAAGCTCCGTATGCCACTAATTTCCGTGGGTTCTGTATTTACCTTGACGCACGGACAGACGGATTTACCATCGATAACAACAAGACGGCGGTGAGTGCCGATCGTCCAGACCGTTTGATACGTCGTGATGAGATTGGCGATAATCATCCTGGTCCTAACCTTATATTCAAACAATGAAACAAACCAACTACCATCTTTTTGATTTTATGGATTTCGACCCGACCATGCAGCGGGAAGAAGCCTTATGGAAAGCTTATGCTCCTACGAGTATTGTAGAGCGAGACGGGGATATTGTCGTTACCATACCTTATCAACAGCAGAGGCATCAGGAGGATATGGCTCCTGATACGGAGGCAGCACAACAGTCCTACGACCTCATCATTCGTGCCTATGAACCAAATATCATCCGTCTGTTTACGACGATGACGAATGATCAGATGACGGAGAGTGACGAGATGCTGCTTATGGCACCAGAAGTCAAGCGGAAACCCTTGCGCTATGTTGATGGTGATGTCATCGCAACAGACGGAACGAAAGTCGCAAACATCAACCTCAGCGAGCCGCGTCTTGATCCCTGGAGTGACCTCCTCCCTGCCCCACAACCTGCCCCCTTGATCACCTTCTATCCCGATAGTGACACTTCAAAACCTGTCGCTCTCAGCGACGACCATTTCTCTCCACCACGCTATGACGCACTACCCTTAGGTTTCTGTTCTGTATGTTGCAATGATACTGCAACAAAGAACGAACGAGCCACCATTTCATTTAAGTGTGATGCCGACGAGCATTTCGTGGGAACAGGTGAGCGCTTCCGTAAGATGGATCTCAGTGGACAGACTTTCCAATTGAAGAATCAAGACGGACAAGGTGTCAACAACCGTCGTTGTTACAAGAATATCCCCTTCTACCTTTCCAGTCGGATGTACGGTGTGTTCTTCCACACCTCAGATTACTGCAAATTATCCCTTGCCGACCATAGCAGCCGGAGTGTGCAGTTTCTTTGTGACCATGCCACTCTGGATGTTTTCCTCATCGGTGGTCAGACACCTGAGGAGATTCTAAAAGGGTACCGTATGCTGACAGGATTCCCGGCAATGCCACCCCTTTGGTCTTTCGGTATTTGGATGAGTCGTATGACCTATTTCTCCGCTGACGAGGTAGAGGATATCTGCAACCGTCTGCGACAAGAGCATTATCCCTGTGATGTCATTCATCTGGATACGGGATGGTTCCGTACAGACTGGCTCTGTGAATGGAGATTCAACCCTGAGCGTTTCCCCGACCCCAAAGGTTTCATCAGCCGGCTAAAAGAGAATGGTTTCAAGGTATCACTTTGGCAATTACCTTATATCGCACAAGGTGCAGAGCAATTGGAAGAGGCAAAGAAGAACCATTATATCAGTCAGCCTACGAAGGAAGAGGAGACATCAACAGGCGGCGCCTCCAATTTCTCCGCCCTTGACTATGCAGGAACCATTGACTTCACCTATCCTAAAGCCACTGACTGGTATAAGTACTCCTTGCTGAAACCACTGCTCGATATGGGTGTGAAATGTATCAAGACCGACTTCGGTGAGAACATCCACATGGACCATCAGTATCACTCCTCATCACCAGAGCGTCTGAATAATATTTATGCACTGCTCTACCAGAAAGCCGCCTATGAGGTAACCCGTGAAGTCGCTGGCGACGGTATCATCTGGGCACGTGCCGGTTGGGCGGGATGCCAACGCTATCCCTTACATTGGGGTGGCGACAGCGAGAGTTCCTGGGCAGGCATGGCTGGATCCCTGAAGGGTGGACTTCACTTAGGACTCTCCGGATTCGCATTCTGGAGTCATGACGTGCCAGGTTTTCATTCTACCCCTGACTTCATGAACTCTCCGCTCGACGAACAGGTATACGTTCGCTGGACTCAATTCGGTGTATTTACCTCCCATATGCGTTATCACGGAACCTGCAAACGGGAGCCTTGGCATTATCCAAATATCGCTCCTATCGTCAAACGCTGGTGGAAACTCCGCTACCGTCTGATACCCTATATCATAGAACAGTCTGAACTGGCATGCAGGAGTGGACTTCCCATTGTTCAGGCATTACTGATTCATCACCCTAACGACCGACAGGTATGGCATATCGATGACGAATATTACTTCGGAAATGAATTCCTGGTATGTCCTGTCATGAATGCGGAGAACCGCAGGGACATCTATCTGCCAGAAGGACAATGGGTCCATTTCCTCACAGGTGAGCGTCTGGAAGGTGGACGTTGGTATGACAACGTTGAAGTACCTCTTGACGAGATGCCTGTCTTCGTCCGTCCTGACGCACGAATCAAGATGTATCCTCATGATGTCGACTCTACAGACGATATGGATCTCGAGAAAGCGATCACAATAGAAATCACAAAAGAATACAAAGGAATATAATACGATGGAAAGTCATTACATGCAAGGTCTCGACTGGGTCATTCTGGGACTCTATTTCGCTGTTCTCCTCGCAATTGGAGTATGGGCAAGTATTAAACGTAAGAAAGAAGGTTCTCTCTTCCTTGCGGAACACTCGTTGCGTTGGCATCATATCGGTTTCTCGATGTGGGGAACCAATGTTGGTCCATCCATGCTCATCGCCTCTGCCTCAGCAGGTTTCACGACGGGTATCGTCTCAGGTAATTATGCCTGGTATGCCTTTGTCTTCATCGCCCTGCTTGCCTTTGTCTTTGCTCCCCGTTACTTGGGTGCCAATATTAGCACACTCCCAGAGTTCATGGGACTTCGTTTCGGGCAGTCGACGCGTAATATCCTCGCATGGTATACCATTATTACCGTTATCATCTCCTGGCTGGCACTGACGCTGTTCGCCGGAGGAGTACTCATCCGTCAGGTCTTCGACATACCCATGTGGATGTCAGCCCTCGTATTAGTTGTCATCTCCGCCTTCTTCACTATGATGGGTGGACTTAAAGCTGTTGCCTATACCAATGTCTACCAGATGGTGTTACTTATTGTCGTATCACTTATCCTCGTCATCGTCGGTCTCGACCGTGTCGGTGGTGTCTCTGCGCTAGTCGCCAAGGTTCCCTCCGACTACTGGGTGATGTTCAAACCGAATACGGATGAGGCATTCCCTTGGCTACCTATCTTACTGGGCTATCCTGTCATGGGAGTATGGTTCTGGTGCACAGACCAAAGTATGGTGCAGCCTGTATTAGCTGCCAAGAACCTCCGTGAAGGACAACTAGGCACCAACTTCACTGGCTGGTTGAAGATCCTTGATGTAGCCCTGTATATCCTCCCTGGTATCATCTGCTTCGCTTTGTTTGGTGACACACTGAAGAATCCTGACGAAGCATATCTGACAATGGTGGAGAACCTCTTCCCCGTCGGGATGGTAGGACTGGTCTTTGCTGTGTTGACGGCATGTTTGGTAAGTACCATCGGCTCAGCATTGAATGCGTTAAGCACCGTCTTCACGATGGATGTCTATGTCAAGAACTTCAAGCCTGGTGCGCCACAGTGGGAGATTAATCTTGTGGGACGTATCGTGGTTGTTCTGGGGGCTATACTTGCTATCATCATGACCGTTGCTATCGATGCCGTCAAAGGACTTAACCTTTTCAATGTCTTCCAGTCCGTATTAGGTTTCATCGCTCCACCAATGGCATCCGTATTCTTGTTGGGAATCTTCTGGAAGCGTACCACCACACGCGCTGCCAATTTTGCATTGACAGCAGGCACTGCTTTCTGTCTTATTGTAGGTATTCTTTACCTATGGCCACCCGAATGGCTCCAACTCTCATGGCCACACTTCATGCTGCTCTCTTTTGAGCTCTTTGTCATCCTTGTTGTGGCGATGGTGATTCTCTCATTGACTGACCGTACCAAGACAGAATACGAGATTCCGGCTCCTATTCATGAGAGCTGGTCGAAGCTTGCCATCGGACTGTGGATAGCCTTGGCTGTCGTGATGACCGGGCTGTATGTCTTCTTCAACTGATCTGAATGCCAAAGAACAAAATTTTTTATGCTCACAGGGGTTCATCCCCCTGTGAGCAAGGATGACAAATGAGAGATTTTGCAGCAATAGATTTTGAGACAGCCAACAATGAGCGAACGAGTGTATGCTCCGTTGGTGTAGTGATTGTAAGGGATGGCGAAATCGTGGATACCTTCTACTCTCTGATCCAGCCAGAGCCCAACTACTATAATTATTGGTGTAGCCAGGTACATGGTCTTACTCGTGAGGACACAGAAGAAGCCCCCGTTTTCCCAGAAGTATGGAAACAGATAGAGCCACTTATTGAGGGGTTGCCCCTTGTAGCCCATAATAAGTCTTTTGATGAGAGTTGCCTGAAAGCCGTATTCCGTTGCTATCAGATGGATTATCCGGATTATCAGTTTTACTGCACCTGTGTCGCTTCTCGCAAAGCTTTTCCACAATTGCCTAACCATCAGTTGCATACGGTTTCAGAATACTGTGGTTATCATCTGGCTAATCATCATCATGCCCTCGCCGATGCCGAAGCCTGTGCCTGGATAGCCAGAGAAATTCTTTAGTTATCAACTTTTCCACACCATATCATTATCAAAAAATAGGATATAAACACTAGAAAAAGAAGAGGTGTGTGCAAATTTTGCACATACCACTCATTAACCAAAAGACCTTTGACGCTGAAATTCAAAATTTAAGGAAATAAAAACCGCTGAACTGATTTGCTAACCCGATTACGGTGCTACTCTTTCATTTCAGCGGGAGGAACTTGTTTCCTTTCGTTTGCAAAGATAAACGTTTAATTTCAATTCTCCAAATAAAATAGTACTTTTTTACTTTTCCTCCCCCTCAACTAGTCTTCTCTGAAGCCTTGAGGATACTCTTGTTCGAAATTTCTCAAATTAAATTTGGAACTTTACTCATTTATTCGTATCTTTGCATATTAGAATAGTAATTAACTAACTAATTATCGTTATGAAGCAGGAAAAAGACCTAACTGGTGAGATTGTGATGTACCAACCGGATGAGACTATTCGGCTGGAAGTGAGAACGGATGGAGAGACTGTTTGGCTTAGTGCTAATCAAATGGCAATATTATTCGACCGCGATGAAAAAACAGTACGAAAACATATAAATAATGTTTTTTCAGAAGGAGAAGTCTTAAAAGAAATCAATACGCATTTTTTGCGTGTTGATGGAGTAAAGCAGCCTGTAGCATTTTACACTTTGGACGTAATCATATCTGTTGGATATCGGGTAAAGAGTAAACGTGGTACTGATTTTCGTAGATGGGCAACAGGTATACTTAAAGAGTATTTATTGCATGGCTATGCCGTCAACAATCGATTTGAACAATTAGAACATCGGATGTATGAAGCAGAAGAGAAGATAAATTTCTTCGTCCGCACTTCCTTGCCACCAGTTGAGGGAATCTTTTACGATGGGCAGATATTCGATGCCTATACTCAGATCGTAAGACTTATCAAACAGGCAAGAAAGAATATTGTGTTGGTGGACAATTATATTGATGAGACCACTCTGACAATGTTAAGCAGACGAGACACAGGTGTATCAGCGACCATCTATACACGTCCTCTGAATACCCAACAACAATTGGATGTGCAGCGTCATAATTTACAGTATTCCCCTATTACTATTAATATCTGTCAGCACAACCACGACCGTTTTTTGATTATAGATGATGATGTGTATCTATTTGGCGCAAGTTTGAAGGATGCAGGCAAACGACTGTTTTCATATATAAAGATGCAGGAAACGAATGCGACAAACTTGTTGGCAGGGATAAGATGACTCTCCTCTTCCCTCTCTTCTTTTTTCCTCCCCCTCAATGGATCATTCAGTCATCGACGAAGTCGCTTGCCAGAGCAAGAAGCCCAACTTTCTTGCCATAAAAGAGATCAAGAGACGTACTCCTAATCCATTTAGGGCACCCTCCCAAATTAGGAGGGTGCTTATGAGACCCGAGCCATCATCATTGTTTTCCAAGTGAGACAGGTACCAGTCCCTGAGTGTCTTTATTAATCGAGGTCTTGTAAGGAATTCTATGTTTAATCGTTTTTTCCGCAAAATGTATGAAAAATAAAAAGCCACTAAAAAGTGGCTTTTAAATGGAGCAGGGACGGTGCAGTCTTACTCCCCGCACTCAGCGGCGTAGCCAAAACATTGTTTTGACATTGCAAAGATACATAATTATTGGGTTACTTCCAAATAAAATAGTACTTTTTTACTTTTCCCTCCCCTCAATGGATCATTCAGTCATCGACGAAGTCGCTTGCCAGAGCAAGAAGCCCAGCTTTCTTGTCATAAAAGAGATCAAGAGACGTACTCCTAATCCATTTAGGGCAGCATCGCGAATTGCGATGGTGCTTATGAGGCCCGAGCCATCATCATTGTTTTCCAAGTGAGACAGGTACCAGTCCCTGAGTGTCTCAGAGTGGTATTTCTACTGCCATAGCAGAGAAGATGATAGAACGAATGAGGGCTTGCATTCCCCAATGGAAAAACCTCATCAGCCAATCATTCCTACCAGAGAAGATGAAAAACGATTATTGCTTTTTACTGGACAAACGAGAAAGAGTTTTGACTGAATCCAGAGCCTCTTCTTATTAATTATCACCTTTCATGATGATGTTCACCGTCGCCACGATGTCCGTGACGTTCACTATTCCGTCCATGTTGATATCGGCAGCCTCGGGGGCAAAACGGGGTGACGGATTTCCCATGATATAGTTCACCATTGCCACGATGTCCGTCACGTTGACTATTCCGTCAACATAGGCATCACCTTTAAGATAAAGCTCAGGAAACCCTTTGAACCGTCCATTAAAGAGACCGTTGCATACATTATACGGAGTCCATCCCTTTTCCTCGACTATTGCTACATGAGTAGTTGTCATATAGTTATATTCACCATCCGCAGCCTCAACGTTATTATTATAAATGGCTAGGATACCGTTTTTTGTAGATGGCAAACTAGCAACAAATGCGTTCATCTCAATACCGTTTATCTGGTTTGTGTGACAAGAGATCCTTGTCAATTCGGTACATCCCGACACATTGAGCGAAGTCAATTTATTGTGGGCACAGTACAACGATGTCAATGCCGTGAAATATTCGATACCTTTAAGGCTTGCTATATTTTGTTGGGATACGTTCATTTCATAAATCTGAGGGATTTCGAAATTGGTCAGAAAACCATCATTACCATATTCCTGATTTAAGAGGAATTTACGGAAATTGGCATCCGGGAAGTTCGCCTCGCTGATTTCAATATACTCAACTTTACCAGCATATTCATTCCACTGCTCTCCGTCGTAATACATCGGAATCCATCCCCTAGCCGTTGCTTCAGCCACTTGTTCGACGGTCATTTCGTTGCCCTCGTTCTCATTGTAGATAACATAGAGTCTGAAATAACTTGACGGTAGAGGAGGTAGACTGGCAATGAGAGCGTCCATTGCCTCGCCTGTAATCTGGTTGCAATATATATATAGTTCATTCAAGTTTTTGAGTTCTGACACATCAAGTTCTGTCATGTGATTATTGGGGCATGACAATTTAGCCACCCCAGTGAACTTGGACACGTCGGTCAAATGGTTATTGCCGCAAGCTAACTCATACAAATCCGCATTTACCTCCAATTCTGTCAATAAGTTGTTGGTGCAGGACAAAGTCCTTAGATTGGAGTTTTTCGACACATCAAGCGTGGTTAACTGATTAAAAGAACAATCCAGCCTTCTCAGTTTTGAGAAGAATTCGATACCCTTGAGATCCGTGATAGATCTAGACGTTACTGATATGATGTCAACATTTGCTATTTCTGTTGCAGTAATCACACCATCCTTGCCATAATCCTGTTCGTGTAGAAAACTGCGGAAGTTTGCATCGGGGAAGTTTGCCTTGCTAATCGTTATGCCTCCATTAAAATCCTGCCACTGCGAGCCATTCATGTATTTGGGCATCCATCCTTTGCTTCTGGCAGCAAGCACTTGGTCTAAGGTCATTTCGTTTCCTTCGTCTTCATCATAGATGATAAAAAGGTTACCACCTATTGATGGGAGGGTGGCAATGAATGCGTCTATTGCCTCACCTGTAAGCAGATTGTTGTGGCAGTATATTCTTGTCAGTTTCGTACATCCCGACACATTGAGCGAAGTCAATTCATTGTAGTGACAGAACAACGAAGTCAGTGCTGTATTCATCGAAACGTCAAGCTCAGTCAACTGATTGTTGCCACACCACAAATATGATAGTGCCGTATTCTTCGATACATCAAGTTCTATCAACTGGTTATTGCCACATTGCAGCGTTTCCAATGCGGTGTTGTTTGAAAGATCGAGTACGGTCAACTGGTTCCTTAAGCAGTACAACGTTGTCAATGCCGTGAAATATTCTATTCCTTTGAGATTTGAAATAGATTTGTCGTTCACATTTATGGAGGTAATAGTTGCAATCTCCGCATCTGTTAGTACATTATCTGTGCCATATGTCTGGCCAAGCAAGAAACTACGGAAGTTGTCATCGGGGAAATTCACCTCATCAATAGTCACATCTGCACTTGCCACTATCGGCAGTAAAATCATCGCGAGTAAAAGTAGTTGTTTCTTCATCATCTTTTTTATTAATTCTTCCGCAAAGATAAAGATTATTTTTGAAAGTTGCAAACCTTATTAATTATCACCCTTCATGATGATATTCACCGTCGCCACGATGTCCGTGACATTCACTTCGCCGTCCTCGTTTACATCAGCGGCATCGAAGTCAAAGTCTGCAGACGGCTTGTTCATGATATAGTTCACCATCGCCACAATGTCTGTCACATTCACCTGTTTGTCTTTGTTGGCATCACCGGGGATGATATCATCAATTTCCACAATCTCCATGAACTCCTTCCAATAGTCAGCTGCCTCGTAGGCACTCTTACTTCCCTTTGGTACATACAATGTCGCATTCTTTCGGTTTGTGAACACATATTGAGTAATTGCAACTGGAGTTGGATTAAATACTGTAACAGAGGTCAGGTGAGAGCAACTTTGGAAAGCGGATTTGCCATAACTCGTCACACCGCTACCAATGGTAAGAGACTCAAGACCAGAACAATCTCGAAAGGCATAATCGCTTATTGTCGTCACATTATCTGGGATGTTAACGGATGTAAGACCACTACAACCATAGAAAGTCATATAGCCAATACTAGTCACGCCTCTGCCGATGGTGACGGAGGTAAGATCTGTGCAACCATAGAAAGCATTATCACCTATACTCATTACGTCATCACCTATAACATATTCTGTTACTTGTTCACCAAATATATTTTTTAAATTGTCAGAATAAGTATATGCTTTTGAGACAACAGCGTTAGAATTCAAGGTGACGGAGGTAAGGCTAGTACAGCCCACGAAAGCAAAGCCTTCTACTCTTGTCATGTCATTAGGTATGGTGACGGAGGTAAGCTTAGAGCATCCTCTGAAAGCACTATATCCAATGCTCGTCACACTATTAGGGATAGTAAGGGAGGTAAGGCCTTCGCAGTTATAGAAAATATAATTGCCAATATATGTTATGCTATTGGGAATAACCAAATCTTTAATTTCTATACTTTCATCACTATATAGATGACGAGCGAAATACAACGGATTGGATAAAGAATTGGCGAAATAAATTCTACACCATGCGGCAATGTCACTGGCAATTACCTCTGTAAGGCCAGTACAATTTTCAAAAGCATAATTGTCAATATGTGTCACGCTGTTGCCCATAGTGACGGAGCTAAGCTTAGAGCAGTTACAGAAAGCACTCCTTCCAATGCTCTTCACACTATTAGAGATAGTAACGGAGGTAAGGCTAGTGCAACCATAGAAAGCATTATCACCAATACTCGTCACGTTATCACCAATAATATATTTTTTTACTTGATTGCCAAATATATTTTTCATATTATTGGACCCTGTATATTCCTTTGAGACAATAGCATTAGAATTCAAAGTGACAGAGGTAAGGTAAGAGCAATCTTGGAAAGCATTATTACCAATACTCGCCACGTTGTTGCCAATGATGACGGAGGTAAGGCTAGTACAACTATAGAAAGCATTATCACCAATACTCGTCACGTCATCACCTATAATATAGTTTTTCACTTGATTACCAAATATATTTTTCATATTATTGGACCCCGTATATTCCTTTGAGACAATAGCATTAGATTTCAAAGTGACAGAGGTCAGGTGAGGGCAACTTTGGAAAGCTCCGTTGTCAATGCTTGTTACGCTATTAGGGATGGTGACAGAAAACAGATCGGAACAGCCATAGAAGGCATTCGCTTCAATGCTGGTCACACTGTTGGGGAGATTAACGGAGGCTAAGTCTGAACAACCAGAAAATGTACGATTTCTAATTCTTGTCACGCTATTTGGGATAGTAACCGATGTCAGACCAGAACAGCCTTGGAAGGCACTCATGCCAATACTCGTTACACTGTTTGGAATATTAATGGAGGTAAGACCTGAACAACCGTCAAAAGCATTATTGCCAATACTCGCCACGCTATTTGGAATAAAGCTGTTTTTACAGCCGCTTATCAGTTTATTGATGCTAGTTTCAATAATGGCATTACAATTATCTCGAGAATCATATTTGATGTTTCCTGATTCTACTATCATAGAGGTAAGATTAGAACAACCATAGAACGCCTTCACTCCAATGTACGTCACACTGTTAGGGATCGTGATAGAGGTAAGGCGACAGCATCCAGAAAAAGTCATAGAACCAATGTACGTCACACTATTTGGAATCTCTATCGAGGTCAGACCACTACAACCTTCAAAGGCGGATCGGTCAATATTCACTACACTGTTACCAATGGTTACTGAAGCCAAAAGCCAGCAATTATAGAACGCATGATAGTCTATGCTCGTCACGCTATATACCTTTCCTTCGTAGACAATATCAACGGGAATCTCGATATTACCCATATAACTCCCTGAGGTCATAGATGTCACCTCGGCCTGAATATTTTCATTATCCAGATAATAGTACAAGCCATCCACTTGGATTTTGGTAGATGTGTCCCAGTCGGCAAATGCCCTTGTTCCTACCATGCTCATAAGAAGGGTGAGCAAGAATGATATGTATTGCTGTTTCATCATGTAGGGTTTGTTTTACTTCCGCAAAAATAAAGATTATTTTTGAAAGTCGCAAATATTTCAAAAGAAAATAACGTTTAAACACATTGTTTGTAAGCCAAAAGAGGATTAAAAAGAGGTCCTGAATCCAGAACCTCTTAGCTTATTACTCATTACCTTTCATGATGATGTTCACCGTCGCCACAATATCCGTGACGTTGACATAACCGTCTTTGTTCACATCAGCAGCGTCGAAGTCAAAGTCTGTAGACGGCTTGTTCATGATATAGTTCACCATTGCCACGATGTCCGTCACATTCACCTGTTTGTCTTTGTTGGCATCACCGGGGATGATATCATCAATTTCCACAATCTCCATGAACTCCTTCCAATAGTCAGCTGCCTCGAAGGCACTCTTACTTCCTTTTGGTACATACAATGTCGCATTCTTTCGGTTTGTGAACACATTTTGTGTAATTACAACTGGAGTTGGATTAAACACCGTGACGGAAACAAGACCAGTACAGTCTAGGAACGCAGAACTTCCAATGCTCGTCACATTATTAGGGATAGTGACGGAGATAAGGCCACTACAACCACTGAAAGCATATTCACCAATGTTTGTAACACTATTAGGTATTGTTATAGGAGTCAAGCCTGTGCAGCCATAAAATGTATTATCGGAGATACTTGTAAATGTCAGAGGGACTGGTACCTGACATCATCTACTGGAAAAATGGCAGACCCGTTGGTGAACCTCAGCCCATTTCAACGAATCCTCAGTATCAACAGTTGCTTAACGAGACAATAAATCTATTATAATATGGATGCATACGATTATATTAAAGATGATTTGGCAGGATACCCTTTCAATGCAAAGTATCCTCCCAACTATGAGAAGAACGGAGGGTTGTATCATGGCTATAAGAACAACTCTGAAGAGACGTTCTACTATGACTTTGCTGTTCAGAGGTACGACTTGCGCTTCAGCTACAATGGAGTTGAATATTATTTTCTTTCAGAACAGGATTATGCCGCTCAATGCGATGAGCATTTTACTAATGAATTTCGAAGATTCAAGGATGGCAATGACGTCCTTGAATCTTCGAAATAGACGGAAAGAAACTGATAGAGTTGATACCGTTGATAGAAGATTGTGAACCGTATTGATATTTGTGATGTCAAAGGTGGAATTTGGGGACTTGCTCTGGCAAGCGACTTCGTCGATGACTGAATGATCCACAAATGATAAATAATCTCACGACTGGCAGAGCATCGTTTCTGCCAGTCGTTTTACTATCTCCATAACACAAAAACCAAATAATCCTGCTATCCCTGCTACAATGTGACTGGAATGCCGATAAATAAAGGGCGGAGCCTGTAGCACGATTGGGATTTATCCTGCTACAATCGTGCTATAATCCTGCTACCATCCTACACCCAAACAGCAACTGTTTTTTGAGCGGTTTGCTTTTGGCTATAGGCGTTCGGTTGTTTGGCTGGAGCCGTTCAGTCGTTTGGCTATAGCCGAACGGTTGAAAGGGCGTACCTAACTCCCTCGAAGGTAGGCACTAACACCCCATTACCAGTAACCTTTTACCCTTACGCAAGGCATCACGAGCAAATGGAGGCTTTATTTGACATGAATGGAGGCTTTAATTAGCTAGAAAACAACTCCGCCCAGGAACCATCGCGGCACCCGGGCGGAGTTGTAGTGTGTCAGAGTTGGACGTTAGTGGGAGGTTCAGACAACCTCCCACTGGTCTTGCGCCCTTTATTTATCGAGGTTTGCGGCATTTTTAGTGGGAGGTTAGAGCTAGACAATGCCTGTACAATATATAAATTATATAATATTTTAATATTATATAATTATGAAAATGTACCATTGTGCATTTCAGATTACAGATTACAGTTTGCATAACAGTTAACAGATAACAGTTCCGATTTTCTGATTCGATTTTCAATGATTGATTTCAGATTTCAGATTTCAGTAAGCGTTTTGACAGTTTGACAGTTGACAATTAGTGAGAGTCAACTTTTCCAGGGTAAGCGTCAACGTTCTTAGAAAAAGCGTCAACGATTCCCAGAGTAGGATGTCAACTTCTTCAGTATGGTAATGCAGTCTCAGAATCTCAGTTTTTAAAGCGAACGAACGAACAGTTGAACAGTTATTCCATTGCCCAAAAATGTTGACCACTAATTTTATTATATATATATTATATATAATATATATATAATAATATAATATATAGACTTTTAGTTATGTTTCTACTTTAGTAAACTGTTCGCTGTTCGTTCGTTCGCTTACTGAGTTTCTGAGACTGAGACTGTTTCCTCTTTTTCGCTAACTGTTATTTGTTATTTGTTTGAAAATCCGGTCAAATGATTAACTGTCAACTGTCAAACTGTCAAAACGCTTACTGAAATCTGAAATCTGAAATCGCGAACTGTAATCTGTAATGCGAGAGATCCCAGTATCTGCGAAGGCTTGCTCCAGTATCTCCTTCACCTTGTTCCAGTATCTGTTATAGGGGTATTCCAGTATCTGTTATACCCCTATAATGATGCCTGGTATCACTCATAGGAGATAATGGATACTCCCCTACTCCCATCTTTGAACGCCCTGTACATCGGCATTTCAGAAGAAAAAGGGAGAAGGGGAGTAGTTTTTCAAGAAACAGAAATCACTGTCTCCGTCTGGTATTGTTGTATTATTCTTTAAAGATCGGTGTCGCTTGATCGAAATTATTCTGCATTTCAGAAGTCATACGATGAAATATACGTGTTTCACCTTCAGAAGAAAGTGTAAGCGTATTACCCTTAATAGAATATGTACCAGTTAAACCATTAATAGTAATCTGATTCCCTTTAACAGTATAATCTATTGTGCCAAGATATTCTTTGTACCATTTACCATTGTCCTTCCATAACTCAGCACCGGTTAGTGTTGTATTTGAAAAATTATAAATCAGATAGTAATTACTTTCATCTTCCATATACCAATATCCAAGCAAACTACCTGAGTCTTTTGAATCGTCATCACCACAAGAAGCCATGCCAAAAGCTGCTATCGCCAGCATCAGCATCATAGACAAATGTTTTAAAGTTTTCATAAATCTTTTCTTTTTAATTATTTAAGTTAATTCTAGACAGGGCTAAATTACAATTTTTATTTAACATCACAAAACATTAAGAGATTTTTTTGAGAGCCATCTACGGAAATAAAAAGCAATTAATGTTCTATGCCAAAATCTTGCTGTTGTTTCTCCACTTCCTCCAGTTCCCTGCGGCGTTGCTCGTCGGACATACCACTTTGCGGAGAGTCTGTACGACCAGACAATGACGGTCTTGACAGTTGTTGCTTAGAAGGTTGATAGACCCCATTACAGACAGGCATCTCATAAGGTACACTCACGATCTCCAGCGTGTCAGCACTGGGAGCATGGACACCCTCGAAGGCAGGACGCGCTATGATACGGATCTTACCAGCACGATGAGTACTGCGAACCAGACAGGGAGCACTTCCCCACTCCACCAGACGGGGATTAGCGGCAATAGACGCATCACCAATGATGCTGCCCTCGCCCTCAACAGAGAACATGACCTGCTCACGAGCCAGACGACGCACATTACCATTATCATCCGTTATCTCCGCGACGACGACGATGAAGTCAGAGCCGTCAGCCACCAGCTGCTTACCCATCTCATCCGCATACAACCGTATCTTGGTACTACGACGGGACGGCATCCTCGTCTCCTGACAGACGACCTTCCCATTCTTGATACCCTCAGCCACCAGTTTCACGTTCTGCCACTTACGGTTGGTGTAACTCTCCTCACGAGCCTTCCAGAAGTTCCAGAGTCCCTTGAAGACCACAGGAGTATTGGGAGTACCCTCTGGCTGATGGACGACAGGGAGCGTCACCGACTTCCAACCATTGAGTACCGTCATACGAACACTGTCACAGTTGCTGAACACCACCACGTCACTGTCAGAGAACTGCGTCATCTCATGGGCGATAAAGACCATCGGTTCCTGTTGACTCTGAGAACGGAACATCTCAAAAGCATATTTCTTCTGACGGAAAGCATCATAGATACCACCCAGATAAGCATCAGGATGATAGCCACGCTGATGGTCGAAGGGATGCCACTGACATCCGCCGATAAACTGACGTTGACCACGATACATCATCCCGTAAGTATCAGCAAGAGAGAGAGCAGCAGTCACCTGAGCCTGTTCTCCCCAGCTACGGGCAGCACGGTTGATGGCATTATGCGCATACCAGTCATCGACATACTCCCCCCACTCACGGGTGAAGACACACTTGTCAGTGTCCAACGTACCCTTTCCGATATTATCAGCCCAGTCGTATAGCACATCATAATGCTCTTTGACCCCAGCCGAGTTCAGATCCGCCGCAGCCACGGGACGTCCCTCATAAGGAAACTCCTCACGGGTAATCTGTAACGCCTTCATGGCAAAATCCTCAGGGTAACGAGTCTCATTCAAGATAGGCTCCCACATCAACACAGAAGGATGGTTACGGTCACGACGGATGATATCACGAGTGTTCTGATGCACCATCTCCCCCCATTGCGGGTCCTTATTCCAATACTGCCAACCAGGAGTGGGAACGATAATAAAAAGTCCCAGTTCATCACAGGCGTCCATGAACGACGGGTCCTGAGGATAGTGAGCCGCACGGATGATCGTCATTCCAGCATCCCTCAACCGTTTCGCGTCACGCCACTGCTGGGAGTTCGGTAACGCGTTACCCACATAGGCAAAGTCCTGGTGACGGTTGCCACCAATCAACTGATGATAGGGTTTGCCGTTCAACCAGAAGCCATCCTTCCCACGGAACTCCGCCTTACGGATACCGGCACGTAGCATACCACCGTCCACACAGGTCTTACCTTGCATCACCAGAATCTCTACCTGGTAGAGATAAGGATCCTCGGGAGACCACAGATGAGGAGTGGTGATGGAGGATGTCAGATGGAAGACGGAAGACGATACTATCTTTTTAGACGCTTTGAGTGTTCTGACGAGCCGTCCCTTCGCATCCTTGATGTTGGCAATGACGGTGACACTACCCTTTCCCTCTACTTCCACATCGACAAAAATGTCGGCAGACTTCTCCGAGATACGATCATAATGGAGGAAGACGCCGCCACCAGCCACCTGTCCCCGCTCGATGGGGTCAGTGATATGAACCGGTGACTTACCGATCAGCCACACATCACGGTACATCCCACCATGATAGGCAAAGTCCAGCTGCGTCTGTTTCTTGCCAGGAGGATAGTTCTTGTCATCACTATTGTCTGCCCTGACAGCTATCAGACATTTATCACCAGCCTTCACACCCTCCTTCGACAAGTCAATGGTAATCGGCAGATAACCACCGAGGTGCTCCTTGACGAGTCGACCATTCACATAGACCTGCTGTTTTCCCATGACAGCCTCAAAATGAACGGTTATCTCCTTGTCTTGCATATCAGCAGGTACCACGAACTTCTTGCGATACCAGCAGACACCCTGATAGTTACGACAACCACTGACCTCAGAGGGTTCCAAACGTACCGTATGAGGAGCACAGACCATCTCCCAGGCAGCGTCATCAAAGTCGACAGCCTCAGCACCTGCGGCATCCCCCAACAGGAAATGCCAGCCCTCATTGAAATTATAAACGACACGACCACTGTTGGCTATAGGAAACAGTCCTGCGACAGATGTGGCGGAAGCAAAGAGTGAGAGGTGGCATATAAATAATGCCAACACCACCACTGCTTTCTTGTAGAATGTGCTATACATGATTATTTAAGTTTATTCAAGTCAATTTCTTTATATGCGATACGCAGACGCCGCCAAGTATAGATGGCATGCAGTTTACCATCCTTGCCTTGGATAATGGAAGGATAGGAGTACTGACTGATGGGCGAGTCCTCGAGGGTCAGGGCATGTTGCCAATGAGTACCATCACTACTGATGGCAATGGAAAGCGGTGTGCGGACACCCTTTTTCGTACCAGGCAGTGACGCGAAGTTATTATAGATCAGTACATGACGACCATCCTGTAGTGTGACTGCATCAGTACCACTCTGGTTATTAGGAACATCGAGCAGTGTTACGTTACTCCACGTATCACCCTTGTCGCTGGAGAACGATGTCCCTATCTTACCATTACGGGTACGCATCAGGACCTGCAGGCGACCATCCTTTAACTTTAAGATAGAGGGTTGGATACAGTCAATGGGATGACGACCGTCCTCTGTTGCCTTACCACCAGCATCCGGGGCTTCGATATCCTCTTTCTCACTCTTCGTGACGGGAGCCTTCATATCTTCTGTGCGCATGGCAAGCTCCGCTTTGACAGGTCCCACATACTTCCACTCTTTTCTAGCGATATCATAGATCTCCATATGGAACTTCCACCCATTGTCCTCCGTACTTGACGGACATAACAGGCGACCGTCAATAATCTCGGGCTTGTTCTTGATAGGACCCAGGAATCCTTTGGGCAACGGCTCCTTGTCGCTCCAGGTACGTCCTCCGTCCTTCGACTTACAAAGCCATCCCGTCCAGTCCGACACCTTGAGACCCACCTTGAAGAACAGCCATAACTCACCGTTGGGCATCTCTGTGATGACAGGGTTCCAGCATGCCTTTCTTCTTTGATTTGCCGATGCGGGACCTTGGCGCACTGGACCCTCAGAAGCTGGTGTGCTCTCGGCGGTAATACCAGCGATCTCCGCATATGCCGTACCTAACGTAAAGACCCCATCAGCCGCGAGGATAGGCTTGCTCCATTCCTGTTGTCCTTTCTTCTTGATACTCACCCAGATACAAACGTCAGGATTACGCTCGTGCTTACCACCGAAATAGGTAGCCACGAGGTCACCATTCTTCGTCTCCACGATAGTGGCAGCATGACACTGAGGGAATGATGCCTGCTCATACAGGAACTCATCTTTCGTGATGGCAGGTGAGACAGCGGGTATGTCACAAGAGAAATGATATTTACCAGAGCCGACCTGTTTGATGGTACCATCAGGAAGACAGACATCGGCGGTGGTGTTACAAGGGATGGTGACATCCCACTCCACATGCTGCAGAGTCTTTTTCCAATGACTGGCGATCGTACCGTAGGGAGAGTCATAACTTACATTTGCCCATGAGCAGTCTTGTATGGAGAATTCCGGTTTAAGCACGATATGCTTATACGCATTGTCCTTTTGTCGGATACCACCTACATACTGGTAACACCAGGTAAGCAGGTCTCCGAGGAGCATGACGTGGTTACCACTATTCATCTTAGGTGATGCCGTATTGCCGTTCCACAGTTCCCAGATGGTGGTGGCACCATTCTCTGCCATGTAGCCCCATGAGGGATAACTCTTCTGGGTGGCTATCATATAGGCGATGTCACTGAACCCGTTGTCACTGAGTCCACGCAACAACCAGGAGATTCCGATAACGCCACAGGGTACGTGGGCGTTGTTCTTGATGATGATGTTCTCCACCACATTCTTCATCACCTCCACACGATATTCCTCTGGTACGATACCAAACGACAGTGCCAGCAGATTAGCTGTGGCGGTATTGTTGGCGTAGAAGACAGAGTCAGGATAGAGCACATGCCCAGGAGCCGGTGACGTGCCTTTCTTAACTGTCAGGAATTGCTTGTTGAATGCCTTTATCATCTGTTCGCGGAGAGGTCGCCAATAGTCGGCTTCACACCCCCACTGCTCCATCAGCTGCATGGTACGGATGATATATGCCGTTGAGATAAGAGTCACATCCGTCTTACGACTAGGATCCGCAGAGTGGATGAGTTCCAGACTCTCTGGCGGCACACACCAGTCGGCATACTTACCACAATGGATAATACCATCCTTACTATATTCCTCAATGATATGCTGTACCCATTTCTTGACATAGGGATAGCTGTCCATGATGGGTTGTTTGTTACCATACTGGCGCCACAGCATATCACAGGTGAAAGGTAGCGCGGCAGCCCATGCCACATCGTCTGAGTAATAATTCCAGAAGGCTGGTGCCACATCAGGAACACACCCGTCCGTACGCTGAGCCTCGCAGATGTCACGCATCCACTTGGTATAGAGTCGCTCGTTGTTGAAAAGGAAACTCTCGCCCAGCGACCCTACTGTACGGTCACCCAGCCACGGCTGGCGCTCGTCACGTTGTGGACAGTCAACAGGCATCCCTTTGTAATTATCCAGGACACCCCACCAGGCATTACGCATCAACTGGGTCAAGACGGGGTCAGAGCACTCAAACTGTCCTGTCGACGACATCTCGTCAGCGACCACCTCCGCGACGAAGTCGTCTTTATGACAGTCTTTCAGTCCGATAACCTCAGCATACTTAAAACCATGATAGACGAAGGCTGGTGTCCACCAACGTCCGTCTTTTCCTTCCTCACCATTGCATACATAGATATCTGTCGAACGGGCATTACGGAAATTCTCCCGGTACAGTGAACCGTCATTATTCAGTTTTTCCGCATAGACGATACGGATGGTGTCACCTTTCTGACCACGGACACGTACCTTCAGCCAACCTGCGACATTCTGACCAACATCCACGATACGACCGTTCAGCGACTGTGGGTTGATCTGCTGTAACACCTTCATACCCGGTGTCATCTGACTACGCAGATAAGCCTGAGGGATATCCGTGCGTTCTGCCTTCATCCATTTCGAGTCATCGAAGCCTACCTCACTCCAGCCTCTCATCTCCATGCGGGCATCATATTCCTCACCATCGTACTCGTTGTTGGCACGGATAGGACCATCGGCTGTCACCTTCCATCCCTTATCGTCGGTCTGCAGGCGCTGGGTAGTGCCATCTGTATATTCCACGATGACGTTGATGCGACACTTGGGATAGCCAAAGGAATGAATCTTATAGGGCTTGTGTTGCTGCATAGGGAAAAGCCGACCGTTGCCCAAGACGATGCCAAGGCAGATGTTAGAGCTATGATGTAAGAAGTGAGAGGTCACATCATAGGTGTTGTAATAGATGGTCTTGCGATAGTCGGAAGGTACTGGTTGCAACACCCCGTCACCCATCCGTTGTCCGTTGACATAAAACACATGCAGTCCGATGCCTGCCACATAAGCGGTGGCACGTTTTACGGGTTTGTCCTTCAGTGAGAACTCCTTTCGCAGATAACGTGCTGCCATCCGTGTATGGAAACCACGTTCCTCACCCGGCATCAGACGCTCCAACCCTATCCAGTAGCCACTCCATTTACCTTCATGCAACAGACCGACACTGAAACGCTCATCACTGCTCCATGCTGATTCCCCGGCGGTTGTCCATACCTTCACCTTCCAAGTACAGGCGGTATTGCTTTGTAATCTCTTACCGGCGTATGGGAGCCAAAGCTGTTGGTCACTATCCACCTTGCCCGAGTTCCACACCTCTCCATGGTCGTCACATACGACAATCTGATAGGCAGTCTGACGGACATCCTGTTGGTCACTCGTTATCTGCCAAGAGAAACGGGGCTCCGCAGTATCTATACCCAGTGGTCGCTTCAGATTCTCCACGGTGAGGTTCGTCACACTCACACCAGGCATCACCACCTTCTTCTTGGCAGCACCTACCGGCAATGCAAGGAGCATCAGTAATAGCCCATAAATATACCTTCTCATCGTTTACTCATTTAAGTCCCTTGCTTTTCCTGAGAGTGACATGTCAGAGACCTGCGTCTGGTCTTTCTGCAGATAGTCCTTCGAGGCATCAACAGCAATCAGCACACCGTCTTCGATTCCTGTTCCTTTCTTATGCATACGGAATGTCAGCACCTTGGAATCGTATTCCCCTAAATAGCGCAGCTCTCCTGTACCGGCATTCATCCACCATACATTTTTCTTATCACCCGATATCTTCGTCAGGTCGAGTTTCATGATACGACTCGTATAGTTATATACCATCAGATAATCATTCCCACGGGTGGCTATGAGACGGTCATACTGTGTCCCATTCTCCTGGATGATGCTTTGGTCAGGTACACGCTCGAAATAAGGGAAAGACAACATCAATTGCTTCAGGTATTTCATCTGATTGAACCCCGGGTCGTTGAGTCCCTGATACCAGGTCTTCACATCACCGGCATCCCCATAGCTGGTGGGATAACCCGGTTTCAGCATCTGCATGATGGCATTATGACCATAGGTATGTCCACAACTGCCTGCAAACACACTCCAATAAGCATAACGGCGCACATCCCATGCCTGCCAGCGAGCCTCGTTCTTATCGTGCAGTCCCATAGGGATATCCTCATAGCTGGGTTCTGCGTCCAACACTGGTTTGATGGGTTTATATGCCCATGTGGAGTCGACATACATCCAGTTGTCCTCCTCGGTATTGTCAGGAATAGGATAGTCGGCATTCCCCATGCGCTGACCATATTTACGATGACCGCTCTGGAAGGTATGGAAGTCTATCCACGGTGCCTTCGCCCACCACTTGGCAGAGGTATAGCGTCCACGGGGATGATACGTCATCAGATGGTCTTTGTCTATCGACTTGATGGTCGTTGCCAGCGTATTCCACACCTCTGGTTTGATATCACCCTGGATATCACCACCCATCATCCAGATGATATTGGGATTGTTCTTGTAACGGTTGGCGAGGAACGCACCATATTTCTTAGCATCCTCCACACTCAGTTTTCCTTCCTTGACCAGTCCTCCCCAGATACAAACCATACCGATATAGATACCGTTCTGCTCGGCAAGGTTGATGATATAGTCCAGGTGGTCCCAATAGGAATAAGCAGGAACCCTCTCCAACCTTCCCTGTTTAGGAGAGGCTTTCTTGAAGATATCCATATTCCACCCGTCAATATTCGAGGGCTGCCCATAGATATTATAGGCAGGAACCCCGTCAATGACTTGTATCTGTACTACGTTATAACCTGCCTCCCGACAGCGTTGCAGATACCATGCTGCCTCCGCACGGTCGAGTCGTTCCGGCAACAGCCATCCTGTCTCACCCTGCCAGAAGAAGGGTTGTCCATTCTCAAACTGCAGATAACGCTGATTATCCGACACTTTCAATTTCCCGTTTTCCCACGGTTTGCCTGCCATTGCCGATAACGTCAATACAACGAGGCTTCCTATCATCAATAGTCTCTTCATAGTTCAAAGATTGTGTATTCTTGATTAGCCATTGTCTTTATCTCATAGATATCTTTTTCTTTCGTCTTTCTCAGTCTCTTACCCTTCAGGGGAGTATTTGAACGGATACGACAGATACCCCCATGACGAGAATGAACGACAGCCTTTGTCAATTTTCCATTCTTCCAGTCGATGTCAATCACGAAACCGCCACGAGCCACCAGTCCCCTCACACTACCTGTCTTCCAGACACCAGGCAATGCCGGCAACAGATAGACAAAACCGTCGTAGCTCTGCATCAGCATCTCAGCAATACCGGCTGTACATCCGAAGTTGCCATCTATCTGGAAGGGAGGATGAGCGTCAAACAGGTTAGGATATGTACCACCCGTCTGTTTGACAGCACCAAAGATGAGGAAGGTGTCAGCAGTCAGTGTCAACTGATCCTGTATCAGCTTATAGGCGTGTTCTCCATCAAGGAGACGTGCCCATGAGCATACCTTCCATCCCATGGACCATCCGGTAGAGACATCCCCTCGTGCCTCAAGAGATTTCCTTGCAGCCTGCCAAAGTGCCGGGGTACGGTATGGTGATATCTGGTTAGAGGGATAAAGACCGTAGAGATGCGAGAAATGACGATGGTCGTCCTTCGGGTCATCGAGGTCGTCGAGCCATTCCTGCAACTGTCCCCAGCGACCAATCTGCATAGGAGGCAGTTGAGGGAGCTGGGATTTGATAGTTTCTAGAATATCTAGATTCTCTAGATTATCTAGTATCTTGGCTGCCGCCAAGACATTGGTATAGAGTTCCGTCACAATCTGGTTATCCATCGTCACACCAGCATCCAACGGTGTGGGACGACCTTTGCCGCCATGCTCCGGTGACTCCCCGGGACAGACGACGAGATAGCCCTTGGTAGGATGCTTGACGAGTATCTGGGTGAAGAAACGGGCGGCATCGAGCATGATGGGGAAATACTGACGAAGGAAATCTTTGTCCTGCGTATAGAGGTAATGTTCCCACAGATGACGACAGAGCCAAGCAGCTCCCATCGGCCATAACCCTGTCTGGGCACGGTCGACGGGACCAGTGATACGCCACTGGTCGGTGTTATGATGCAATACCCACCCCTCTGCACCATACATCTCACGTGCCGTCTTCTTACCTTGCTCATAGATCTCACGGATGAGCTTGAACAACGGTTCGTTCATCTCCGTCAGGTTACAGACCTCAGAGGGCCAGTAGTTCATCTCCAAATTGATATTGGTCGTGTATTTCGAATCCCAGGAGGGAAACATCTTGTCATTCCAGATGCCCTGCAGGTTTGCCGGGTTCATATTGTCGGGTTGGGAAGAGGAGATGAGCAGATAGCGTCCGAACTGGAAGTAGGTAGCAACGAGGTGATTGTCGGAGTCCCCAGCTTTCCTCCCCTGTTGAGGAGAGGAGAATTGTTCGATGCGCTTATCCATCGGGACATTGGCATAAAGGTCTGGACCAAGGTCGAGTCTCACACGGTCATAGTACTTATGGTATGTCCGCTCATGCTGGTCCTTCAGAACCTCATAGCCCAAAGCCATAGCCCCTTGGAGGCGTTCGCGGGATTGAGCTACCTCGTCACCGGTGATATCCTTATAGCTCTTGACATTAGTACCAATGGCAAGATAGATGGTAGCTTCGTCAGCCCCCACCACACTGATATTGCCATTAGAGCCAGACCGTTTACCACCCTTCGTCTGTACGGCAAGACGTCCCATGAAACGAACCTTGCCCTTCAGTCCCTCGTGTTTGGAAGACACCCCTAAGAGTGTTGCCTCGTCACCATCCATCCCCACCAGAGGATTCTCATGGGGAGTAGTCATATTAGCGGTAAACGTGATCTTTCCCTTCTCACTTGCCGTCAGATGGATGGCAATAACAGGATGGTCACCGAGTGGTGTGATGACCTCACGCTCATACCTCACACCATCCACGGTATAGCGCACTCTGCTTTGAGCATTGTCAAGGTCCAGCCAGCGTTCATAACCTGTATAGTCCGCATGTCCGGGCATCGCGATATAGAGATCGCCGAAGGGTTGGTACGGCATGCCCATATTCTGTCCAGCGGCATTGGGCATCACCTTGGCATTCGCCAAGTCCTGTGCTTCCTTGTACTTTCCCTCAAAGATCAGTTGGCGTACCTTTGGCAAGGTTTCCTTGGCTTGGGGATTGATGACATTGTTAGGTTGTCCTGCCCAGATGGTCTCCTCATTCAGTTGGATATGCTCCACGGCAGGTGTGCCAAAGACCATCCCACCTATCACACCATTACCAATAGGTAATGCCTGTGTCCAGGTCTGTGCAGGACGGTCATACCACAGTCTGTATTGAGCTGCGGCAAAGACGTAGCATATGGTAAAGAGGATGGTGAATACAATGCGTTTCATTTGTAGAGTGATTTGAGTTGTTCGTCAGGTTCTATCTCTATCTTACTCTCATCGAGCATCGTACGGTCGAGTCCGAAAACATCAATGAAGAAATCATAGACCGCATTTCGTTTGTTCTTCCCAAAGTCATGACGCTCATTGGGGAGATGGACGTTACGCACCTGATCCTTTGCCCCATAGAATCCATAGACACGTTGCAGATAAGGGAACTCCAACGTAGGAACACTACTTGTCCAGTCGCCCCCGTCAGAGACGATAAGCATCGGTTTGGGAGCCATGACGGCAGCAAGCTCCGGTTCACAGGTCCCTCCGGCGGAGAGTTGTACAGGTTTGCCACTCTCACAAGGACATCCGCCATCAAAATGCGAGGCAAGATGCACCACAGGAGCAGATGCTGTCACACGGTCATCCAAAAGAGACAACAATACGGTATGTGTGCCACCACCAGAACCACCCATCACACCGACCCGATTGGTATCGATATCCTGACGATGAGTCAGCATCCAGTCAAGCAGGATATAGCCACAGGCTGCCTGATAAACATGTGCACGACTGGTATGATGTGCCTCAGCACCCACTTCCTTCTCACTCTCACCCCATCCGTAGAGGTCGAAGTCCACACAGACTGCCCCCATCCTTGCCAAAGTGCCCAGTCGTTGTTGCTCATCCTTACGGTAGCGCATAGGCCAATGACCGTCAGGACATACGATGAGGGGATGCCTCTGAGTACTCCGAGTGCTCCGAGAACTCGGAGCATAAATCGTTCCAAACAGATGCTGCCCTGGTGTCAGCTCTATACAGATGTTCTGCGTGGTATAACCGTCATGCTTACGGATCTTAGAGAGAATCACAGGGCGTTCCATCTGTCCTTTCTTGTTCTTCACCAACACACATGAGTCAAGGAAGGCATCCAGTTCCAGACGCTGGCGTACCTCACGACGAAGACTGTCTCGCCGAGCCTCCCACTCCACCTTATTATTATATAAAGAAGACAGGTAGTCGAGCATCTGTCGTCCCTCGTCCTCATGACGACGGGGATACTCATAGCGCTTGATCTTATAGAGGTTACCCGACTGCTTCCACCAGTTCCAGTCGAAGTGTTTACAGATATTATCAAGTGTCTGCTCCAGCGAATACGGACGGATACGGAAGTCGGCATACGTCAGGATGATACCTGCCGTATCGACATTCGCATCGAACTTGAACCTCACGTCAAAGCGTTTTGCCACATCCCGCATCACGTCACTCACTGGACGGCGGAACTGATTCTCGTAGGTTTGTGCTTGAGAAGTAAGAGGTAAGAGGTAAGAAGTAAGAAATAGGATTCCTACTGCCCTCCACATGTATTTCTTCATATCATTCATATTTTAATAAACCTATGTCTTTACGATGAGCCACCACCTGACCGTCTACCATCAAGGTAAGACCTGTTCCCTGGTGATAACGCTGTCCGTCCTTGTCCCAGAGGATGGTGAGGATATGACCACGATAACGGATACCGTCCAGACAGAAGTAGTCCCATTTGTCCTGCGGCACGAGTGGGTTCACCACGATACTACCATCCTGTTGCGGACGGAGTCCACAGATACCTGTAATCATCAGATCGTTAAAGGTGGAGTGGTTATAATAACGACTCCGCTCACGGTCACCCATCAACCATGCACCGTTCGTCTCGTCGAGATACTCTCCGATATATGGTCGTCCACGGTGATGCTGTGACTCCACATAGAGCTCCATCTGACGGAAGAAGGTATTGGTATATGTGGGATTACCGTTCTCTATATGGTTAGCCAATGCCGTCAGCGTCTGTGAAGTGGCGAAGGGCCAGACGGCGCCATCCCACTCACACTTGCCGAAGCCATGACTGCGGAAGAGAGGATGACGGCGCTCTGCCGTTGTCAGACCATAGGGTGCGGAGAATCCCTTCTCGTCAAGGAGCTGCTGCCAGGCAACGTCATATTTCGAGCCGGCAGCCGGCAGGTTGAAATACCAAGGGATATAGCCTATCGCCTCACGAACGTTTGCCGACGAGTCGCCACGGTGAGTCTCAAAGAACTGCTGTTGCTCATTCCACAACTTGGTCTCGATGAAGTTCCTCAAGGTGTCTGCTTTTTGCTGATAGGTCTTTACCTTCGCCGTCTCTCCTGTCAGACTGTTCATAAACGACAGTGCCTTGGCATTGCCGAACATATAGCTGTTAATCGTAGGACGGGCATACTGTTTCTTACGACCACCACTGATACTCTCCTCCATACCGTCCTGTACGTCACCCTGCCAGTAGAGTCCATTGGCAAGACGGTTGGTACGCTCCCAGCGTGCATACTCCTCTTCCAGTCGTGGCTTCAGTCCCAGCATAAAGGTCGTATCCCCTTGAACCTTCCACATCTCCAGTATGGCGGCAGGGTTCCATGACGAGAACTTATTCATCTTCGTCATCGGTTGTCCGTCATTACCATAATACCAGGTACGGAGTATCTGGTGCAGATAGGTAGTGTCACGCAACCAGCGGCTCTCCATGATATGGTGACCGATGGCACAGGCAATGAGGTTGTAACGGTCGGCATAGGAGCGTTGCACGAGGAACTCCGTCATACCATAGCCCACCGGAGTCCTCTTGATATGCTTACGCAAGGTCCACCAGCGATAATAATACATCTCACGGAAGTTCTCCTGCGGACAGTCAAACAAGGGAATATTCTCACGCATCCATGCTGACGATTGTGCATTGGGGATGGTAGTGACGATATTCTCATCCTCCATCGTGTTGAAATAGTCGGCATAGTGGGCATAGTCGTCATAGTCGAGGACGGCGGTGACACTGCCGTCAACAGGACGGGAGACCACATTCGCAATGGCGAAGCAGACTTCTAGATCGCTCTCGTCGGCACGAGGCATGTCGAAGTCCTGGTCTGCTGGTGTGTTATAATCGGGCTTATCGAAAGGCATCCCGGTACGGAACACGATACGGCTGATACTCTCCACTGGTGTGTCAAACTGTCGCTCACAGGCTTTCTTGCCGTTCAGGTAATAGACGGCACGATGCAATGAGGTGGAAAGTACTGCCTTGATATGATAGGTTGTTCCTGCCTCATAATGCTTGAGCAGGGTTGCATATCGTGCACCACCCTTCACACGGATCACTCCTGTGGAGTCCACCACGATGCGGGAACACACATTCCCACCATCATCCATGAACTCGATATCCAACTCCCCATGCGTATTCTGCGCCGTCTTCAGGTCAAACTCCAGTTCAAGCTCTTTCGTATTAGGAATCACACGTTCCACCTTCGCATAGTCGTAGGGGTCACTGTCGTAGAGATTCAGCCAACCGTCCTTCAGTGTGACAGGACATAGCTGCGGTATATACAAGTTCCAGTCTGTCAGGTCGCTGACCTCACAAGGGGACTGTCCCTCTGTGAGCCGTCCCTCACATGGGGACTGTCCCCTTGTGAGGTTGCCAAACGGTTTAGCATGGGTGGTGGCGTTCAGACGAACGGGGACGGGGATGCGTGACACCCACATATCCTCTTTATTATTGGAATAGGTAACCCACAAGTCGCTGTCTTTAGGAATACCATTACCCTCCTGTATGCCCCGGACATATTGCGGACCATAGCTCTTATACTGACCACCATGACGGAGGGGAGTCACCTCACCATGAATCAGTGAGAGGGTTGTATACTCCAAGCCGTCCTTACTGAGTGAGATAGCGAGAGGCCAGCGATATTCCGAGGGATTGTAGACGGTAGCATAGGTTCCGTCCGTTAACCGCTGTCCCCATATCTTCGCATTCGAGTTAACGAAACCGGGAGCACGGTCACAACCTAACTTCCCGTTGATATCAACCTGTCTCCAGGTATGACCACCATCGGCAGAAAGACTGGTAACGGCATGTTTCCACAATGCCACCTTCCGACCGTCTGGAAGCGTATAGCCACTGAATGCCTTATACGGTTTGTTTAAGGGTATCAAAGGATCATTGCGGTCAGCCTCTTCCACCCACTGCATCCTTTGCATGGGGTCTGCAAGCATGGCATCGACAGCGGCGACAAAACCCTTATCCTTTGATTTCTTATAATAAGGGAATTCGGTGTTCTTCTCACTAAAGCCATGATTATAATAGACGAAGTATATCGGACCGAAGGTGCCGTCTTTTTTGATCTCACGGACCACCCTGCCGATACCATTACCGTCGTTGGGGTCATCCTTGATAGTGAGACAGATACCATAGTTACCCACAGCCAATAACCTCTCACTTCCAACTTTCAACTTTGAACTTTCACCTTTATAGACGTACCACCCTACCCTTTGGTGCATCACCGCCTTCAGGTGATGGGCTGGCGGGAAGTCCCTTCCTTCTTTCGTCCATCCCTCTGGCACGTCGTATTCCGGAAAGAGCTCCATTGGTGTACTCCATCGATAGCCGTCCGTGGAGGTCTGCAGCATGGTCTTACCTGGTGCCTCATGCTCATGACGGGGATCAGTCAGATAGTGCATATAGAACTTCCCGTTCCAATACGCCATCATCGGTTGGTGGTTGTAGGTCCAAGGTTTAGCCCCTCGCATCGTCTGGATGGTATGAACACCGACAACAGGTTTCAGTCCACCGTCATGCCGTTCCGGACGGGCGATGGTACTACCGCTATAGTGTACCACGTCACGGTTGTATTTGATGAGTCCCTCCACTAGTTGCTCGTCGGCAAGAAACACCGTGCCGTGCTTATGTCCTACAGGAAAGCTGACACTACCCGTCTGGTCCTGGAAGGTCTTGAAGTCCTTGGTGCGATGGGCACCATATATCTTATAGCGATAACTGTCATAGTAGATATACCACCAGTCCCCTACCTTTGCCGTCGACGGTCCTTCTGTAAACTGTTCCGTGAAAGGTTCCGAGGCAGCACTCCACGGACCGTATGGCGACTTACCGAAAGCGACTTTTATATTACGCATCGGACGGGAATTATCCTTCACCACCATCACATAGTCATTCGCTCCCCGCTTCACCAAAGTCGCGTCAATAGCACTGAAACCTGGGTCATAGAAGAGCTGTGCCTTCGAGAACGACTTGAAGTCCTTCGTCGTCATGTAATACAGGCGGTGGTTGTTCTTATGATCCTCCTGATAGTCCGGGAACTTGCCCGGCACACACGATGCCCATACAATCAGGAACTGTTTCTTCACATCGTCATAAAACAGTTCTGGAGCCCACGTGTTCACCGTCGACTCCTCCATCCCTGTATTGATAAACCGCTGAGGGGTCCAGTGGATCAAATCCTTTGATGACGCATAGCCGAAGCCACGGTCACCACGCCATGAACTGGTCCATACCAGATGGAACGTGCCGTCAGGACCTTTCACGACGGAAGGGTCTCGCATCACTTTCTGTTTCCCAACCTCTGGACGCAGGAACACCCCTTGTATGGAGTCCCACCTCACACCATCATAACTGTATATGAAACGCAAGCCCTCGGTGGCGGGCTCATGGAACGATGTGGACACATAGAAATCCTTCGCCTCCATAGAAAGCGACAGACACCATGCCCAGACAAATAATAACAGTTTTCGTACGTACATAGTTTTTGAGTAGTTATCTATTTTGGCAGATATCACTTGCAAAGATAATCAAAAAATCATAACTGGCAAACAAAACAAGTAGAAAAAGAAATGGCAACCCTTTTCAGAGTTGCCACTTCTTATTATTGTAGAGGGATTAATTACTTAACAACGATCTTCTTACCGTTCTTAATAACGACACCCTTATAGCCCTTGAAGACACGCTGTCCACTCAGGTTGTAAACTGGTTTGCCATCGCTGAAAATGTCAGCAGCCTCACCATCTACATAGATACCGTTGATGCCAGTAGGAACAGTGGCTTCAGCCGTAATCTTATTAGTAGCAGGATCGAAGGTGAAGGTTACATCGTAAGTTCCAGCAGCCGAGATATTAAGTTTCAGGTTTTCTCCGTCAGGAATCCAAGTACTGCCGTCCTTCACAATCTTGTACTCAATAACTCCAGCAGACAAGGTAACATTAGAGTATGTGATCTCGTACTTACCAGTTGTCTCATTCAGTTTCATCGCATTAGTCTCAGCTGCAGCAGCCCATGCTGTTCCGAAGAGTTCTGTACTACTACCAGCAACTACGTATGGAAGTATTGGAGCAGCCTCACCAGTGATGGTTACAGCATTGAAGTCCTTCTCTACGCTAATCTTGTAAGAAGTACCTTCCTTCACCTTCTTCAGTACGATAGTACCTTCCACGCCCTTAGTAAGGGACTTGATTTCATTCAACGTAGCATCTACGTTGCCTTCACCAAGACTATAGCGATTGGTTGAATTGAATGTATTCCATGCATCAGCAGCTGCAGCCTCCTCGGCAGTAAACTGCTTGTCTGAGAATGCGAAGTAAATAGTAGTAGTAGGAGCAATTTCATACTCGTACTTATCTGTCTCCTTATTATAGGTCATCTCAGTCATGTCATCCAGTTTCCAATCCTTCTCACCACCAATGATGTAGAACTTAGGCAGCTGCTTGAACACAGCAGATACTGTAATGTTGAATGCCGGCATGATGAGGTAAGAACCAGTCTCATCTTCACCAAATGTGATGCTAGAAGTAACATCTTCACCTGCATCGTTCTTGATGATTGCTACAATACCACTGGAACTATAGCCCTCAGCAGGCGTAAAGGTTGCATAGATCTTATCGCCTTCGGCAGCATAATCCTTGTCGACCTTCACTGTTCCGCCAGTGCACTCACCGATGGTGGCAGCATAGCCTGCATCCCAAGTGCCCCAGCGAGCATCACCTGTCTGGCCACCTTCAGCCTTAGCCTGAGCAGAATTGCTGGCAATAGCAAAGTCACCGTTTGCAGCATCCTTGAAGTAAGGAGCAGTAGTGAGGGCATCGGTTTCCAAAGTCTCCTTAACGGAATTATCCTTATCACCATTGAAGAAGGTATTCTTTACAAATGACTTATGCTCTGTAGCAATACGACCAAATCCAAGGCGGTTAAGAATACTTTGACCTGCATCACCGCAATTGTACCAAATATTTTTCTCCACATAGTAGGCCATGTAGCTCTGACCGTTCTGACCATTACCCCACTGACCATCACTCTTCAACAGGTTGTAGAAAGTGTTATTAGTATATGTCCATGACTGAATCTCTGTATTCTTGTCATATCCCAGGCGGTCAAGACGACCATTACTTCCATAACGGAAGAAATACTTTGACACGTTCGTACCTGTACCATATACGGTAGAGTTCTTGATAGTGAATGCCTTGCTACCACCTGCCTGGAAAGCAATGACAGACTCCCAATTTACTGCAGACTCATTCAGTTTAACAACAACATTGTCTATCGTGAAGTCGTCCACACGATACTTTATATTATTATCATAGAACAGACTTCCCTTCACATCATTAATGGTAACATCCTTAATAGATACAGTGGAAACACAATATGTATCCTGATTATTTGCTGTAATCTTTTCTGCTGCAGGAGTCTTACTCATCTGGATGAAAGCACCAGTAGTGTTGCCGCTGGCATCAATCACAGCACCAGCAGCACCAGTAATAATTACGTTGGCAGCAGCCTCAATAGGAGCAGTAACCTTGTAAGCACCAGCTGCCAAATTAATAGTCAGGTTCTTAACAGGAGCACCTGCTGCCTTAGCGGCAATAGCAGCGGTGATGTCACCCTCAGTGATGTCAGTAGCCTCGACGGTTACGTCAACAGGAGCCTTCTTGAATGTAACACTTACAGTTACATCATCATCAGGCATCGTGAACTTACCATCCTTTACCTCAACAGCAATGTTTTCGGTAACACCCCTTACTGAAATAGCGTCAAGCTCATATCCCTCATTAGGAGTAGCGGTGACTGTAACCTCAGCATCTTTAGCTGCATAAGGCTTATCAACCGTTACAGTACCGTTCTCAATTTCCTTAGAAACTGTGATAGCATAACCTGCCTCCCAAGTGCCCCAACGAGCATCACCTGTCTGGCCACCTTCAGCCTTAGCCTGAGCAGAATTGCTGGCAATAGCAAAGTCACCATTAGCAGCATCCTTGAAGTAAGGAGCAGTAGTGAGGGCATCGGTTTCCAAAGTCTCCTTAACGGAATTATCCTTATCACCATTGAAGAAGGTATTCTTTACAAATGACTTATGCTCTGTAGCAATACGAC
>Ga0326512_10000332_pt1 | contig 40589 bp, 41 predicted proteins | sample 1_2617_0518_D_FD_203652 | JGI IMG/M metagenome (GOLD analysis project Ga0326512, IMG submission 203652) | Bovine rumen microbial communities from UC Davis, California, United States - 1_2617_0518 | ecosystem: Host-associated > Mammals > Digestive system > Stomach > Rumen | place: USA... | reverse complement strand
CTGTTGCTGCTGCACGATGTTGAGCAGCGTCTGGCCCTCTGCTATCTTCTCGCGGATCTTCTCGATGCCCTCAAAGTCCATCATGTCCAGGGCGATCATAGATTGCTGCGCCATCTCCGGATTAAAGAAGCCCATTGAGTACAGCTCCTTCGCCCTCTCGTTCTGCTCCATCCGGGAGAAGGGGTTCTTTCTCTGTGCGGAGATCTTCAGGTCGAAGATGGGCCTGCGCATCATGATCTCGCCCTGCGGGTTCATCATCGGCATTCCGTTCGGCGTCAGCATAGGCTGGTTCTGCATAGGACCGTTGGAGAGCTCCGTGAATTCATAGCCGTTCGGGGCCGTGATCCGGAAGGAACGAGCCTCGTCGTAGAACTGCCGGATCAGCTCGACAATGAGCTTTGCGATCTCGGTCTGTGCCCTGTACGACGCGGCAATCATATCCCGGCTTGCCTTGTTGCCGGCCTCCTGCAGCGCGGCAATGGCTGATGCAGCAGTGATACCGGAGCCAGCGCTTCCGCCGGAGTTGACGTCACGGTTCGACGCCGTGTCCTTCATCTCCTCGACCTTCCGGGCAATGGTGTTCTCATACTGAGAGCCCAGCGGCTGCGTCGTGATCTCCTGCAGCCTGCCGTCGGAGAGCTCGCCTTCCACTTCCACGAGCGGTTTGTTCCAGTCCATGAAATCATCCGTGTTGATGTTCGTGGACGATGAGACGAAGAACCGCTTCTTGGTCGCCATCATGGACGATTCCAGAATGTTAGCGTCCAGCTTGTCGATGTACATCTGCGGAGATTTACAGATGGCCACATAGCCAAAGCCGGCCGGCGTTCCCTTCTCCGGGAACATGATGTCCATGACGATAGGGTACTTTCCGTGATCGTAATAGCCACGTTCTCTGTAGGCAGGGTCATTCTCCGAAGCGTACAGCAGCGTATCTCCGCAGAACTTGCAGTAGTGCAGGACAGTCTTGCTGCCTACACGCACCTTGTAGTACCAGTCCACCACAAGATCCTTGTCCGTCGTGTCTACGGTGTCGTTGTAGATGTACTGCGTGATGTCCACCGGAGCACCGGAAATCTTCCCGTGATACTGCGGGTACTGCTTATTCAGCAGGTCGTGGTCCATCAGCTCGACGATAAACAGGTTCCGGCTCTGCTGGATGTCCGTGACGCCCGGTTCCCAGAACACCTTCAGCAGGTCCACGGAGCGGATGTCGATATCGCCCAGCCCGTTGTCCTTGTCAGGATTCCAGAAGACGCCATACGCGGCAGTGCCGTGCTTAAGCTTCTCCCACCAATTGTCCCAGTAGGTCTTTTCGAAGTCGTTGTACTGCATGATCACCGGCAGAACGCTGCTCAACGTCTTGGCAGCAGGCTCGTCGCTCCGCTCTCTCGGAAGGACCGTAGGCTCTGGGTAGTTATCCATAGCGTCGGCATGTTTGTTCATGATGGCGTTGAACAGCCAGGCGGAAGCAGGTTCTGGTCCGGGGAAGATCTCACGCTCGCCAGTCTCCTCGTTCTTCACCGTCCGCTGATTACCACGGATAAACGGCCAGTGCCGCAGCTCCCACCATTCCTCATCTTCGACGATGCGCCGGTCCAGGTTCGCCTTGCCGGCCTTATAGCGCTGCAGGATCTCCGAAGCCGCCTTGATCTCCCTCTCCCCTATGGGCTTGTTGAGATCAGAATCCTCGAAGGCCGTAAGCGCTCGCTCGTCCACTTGATTTTCGATATCTGTTAAAGGCATATTCCCTCCTTAAAGTTCGTACTCGCTCCCCTCGATGGGCAGCCATTCCACGTAGCCATAGCCGTTGATGGTCGTCCAGACGCTGGCGGCCTTGTAGGTGTCAATCAGTGCCTGCGGGACGTAGATCTTCGCCGTCAGGCTGTTTCGTCCCCTGAGCGGAGTGTTCAAAAAGGCGCTGACGTTCGCAAGCGTGGTCACGCTCGTTCTCCGCATGATAAGCGTCTGCAAGGCGTAGCAGTTGGCAAAGGTATTCGCCGCGATACTCTTGGCCTTGCCGATGTCGCAGACTTCCAAGTGCTGACAGGCGTTTGCCGCCGTGGCGCTGCCCCAGTTAAGGTTCAGCGCGATGCCCGTCCCGAGGTTCGGCAGATGGCACTCGCGGAGCGCCATGACGTGACCGCTTGCGCCGTTGAAGGTGTAGGTGCCGAGGGTCGCGATAGCGCCCCGGGCCGTGAACGTGTCCATGCCGTCGCAGTTCGCGAAGCTATACTGCCCGATGCTTGTTACTGTACTCGGCAGGACGATGTCGCCGGTCAGCCCGTAGCAATAGCGGAAGGCATAGTTCCCGATGGTTTTCGCCTTCGGGAATGGCCAGCCGTTCATGACGAGGTTATAATCGTCATAAAAGGCATATTGGTTAATGGTCTGCAATTCTGGGAAGGACGCGCTCGTCAGGGCGGTCATATAGGCAAGCCCGTATGAGCGGATGCTCGTCAACGTATCGTCTGAAACTGATGTGACCCTGTTATGCAGGGCTTCAATCAGCGTGTCCTCGTCCGTTCCGCTCACATCCGTGAGGGTGATGTTGTCCTCAAGGTACTTTCCTGTGGTCAGAAGCGTCCGTGTTTGATTCTCCACCGTGGTGAGCGTATTCCCCTTGTAGCTTACTATCGTACTCATGAGACGCCTCCGGTATAGATCGGCAAGTCGGCCAAAGTGATGAAGCCGCTGTCATTTGTCAGGTCGGAGACGGCAGTGGGGATAGCTGCATCAACATAGCCCTTTGTGGCCGCGCTGTCAGCAGTTTCGCCGGTAGAAATGCCGACGATTGTGCAGTTTGTTTCCAAAAAGAGAATCCCGTTGGAACGGAAAACGGCCTTCATACGGTCTCCAGAATCAACGATGACGAAACTATGCTGTGTCCTTATTCCGCTGTCTCCGATTGACAAGGCACGTCTTTGTGTCTCCCCTCCGTCAGAGCTTGTTTCAACGATTACTCCGGACATGTTCTTAGTGACAGTCGTAACCAGCGTGTTTGTCGCAACCAGCGACCTCTTCCCTCTGTAGGTTTCAGTGAGTACGCCGCCAGAATTATCCAAAAAGGAGTTTTTTGAAAGCGCCCCCATAGACGAGTTGGGTACATAGGGAATATCACCCTCGACGATTTCTGCTATCTCCGCCTTATCTGCTGCAGTCAGCGCATAATCGTCGCCTTGTGGCCCCTGAGGTCCAGTGTCGCCCTTCACCCCCTGCGGCCCCTGGATTCCCTGAGGGCCCTGTGGACCTTGCGGACCTGTAGGTCCTGACGGCCCCTGGTCGCCTTTCTCTCCCCGCAGACCACGTGGTCCAGGGAGGCCTTGCGCGCCCTGCTCTCCTGTATCGCCCTTGTCACCCTTTAAACCCTGGATGCCCTGCGGCCCCTGCGGACCTGTTGCTCCTACGGGACCGGTCTCCCCGCGTAATCCCTGAGGACCACGCGGAAGGACAAGGTTAAGGACCGGCTGGTACTTCGTCCCGGTCATAGTAGCAGCAGGTTCGTCGCCTTCCTCCACGGTGCCTATGGTGATCTCCGGCATAGGTCTGATGACAGGCTCAGTGCCGCCTGAGAGGAGCCGCCTGTTATCGGAAAGCTCCCCTTCGCCGGCAATCTTCTGTTTGACCGTAGCCGTGCCTGTCAGCTTCATATGACCTCCTTGCTGTTGCTCTCATCCACGACGACAATACAGACGTCACAGTCAGAGACCTCACCCGTCAGGTCCTTCACCCTGGCCTTCAGCGTAGGAGCTCCGCTCATCTTCAGCGTTTCCTCCTGCGTCAAGGGATAGATCCACTTCTCTCCGTCGAAGGTCACGTCTCCAGGCCACGTCTTTATCTTGCGGCCAAGGGCAAGCTCCACCACGGCAGCGTTCTGATCCGTCACAGGAGTGCCGTCTTCAAACGTCAGGGAGAGCTCTATATCGTATGTATTGCCCTGCTTAACTCGCATGTTCAGCCTCCGATGTTTGCGCGGATGATGTCAAAGAGTTTGTTGCTGAGTTTCATTGTCTCATCTCCTTATCAAGTCCATTGCATTGTGTGCATTAGTTTGTTGCTAAGTTTCATAAGGAGTCTCCCGTTAAGTGGCAGGAGTAAGCGGGCCATTCGGTAATAATGCACTCCATTTAATTAGGGACAGTGATCCTTGCTGAACAGATATTCCGTAGACATTAAAAGCATTATTCTCAGATACTGCCGAAACAATCGGAATTGAAACAGAACCGCCCCCCACGAACATAACAGGTAGAAGACCTTCCGTTATAGCGGCTTTGATTTCTGTGTAGTTTTTGTCGAGAGCCCCTGTGCTCATGTCTGGTGAAATCTTGAAAATTCCACCACCTGCCGCTTCCCACTTCGGCTCGGCCTTCGGTATGGATGCGATGAGGGAGACGGTGTAAGTGCCAGCGGCTGGCTTGCCATTTTCTTGGCAGAAGAAGATTAAATCATCGCCATTTGCATCGAATATGTAGGTTTTAGTGCCATCAGTTAAAGAAAAACCCCCATCAACCCACTCACCAATAACACCTACGCCAACGAAATCGCCAACGTGTGCGGTGATTTCTCTCCCTTCAATAAAGGCAGATGCATCCCCTGTTAAAGGTGCAGGGGCATTCACAATCGTTACCGTCTGTTCCGGCACGATAACAGTAGTGGTGGAAGGGGTGACGGACTGAACGGCAGTAGCGGAAATGGTGTAAGTGCCTCGAATAGGCGTTGTATCGCCTTCGTGGCCGGGGACGGCAGTATCGTAGGCTTCAAAGTAAACGGACGTTCCTTTGCCTTTGTAAACTTGGTAGAACTTGTTCGTTTCAAACTCTACACGGATATTGCCTTTGACTAATGTTCCCTCATATCTTTGCCCATTAACAGAGAGGACAACGCTTGTGCCGTCATTAAGACTTGCGACACCTTCCGCATTGGAAAGAAGAACCGCATCCCCTTCGTATGTCACGCTCTGTTCGGGTACTACCACCACTTCCGTTTCCACAGGTGATGCCTCTCCCACCGTCAATACCTTGCCTATATCTGAGGAGGAGTAGGAGGGGAGGGAGGAACCACCGGCCTCTGTTACCGGGATGAAGTTGAAATCACCGCCCAGCTCGTTAAGCTGCTCGTCAGTAAAGGTCACGCCTGCGTTTGCTTCGCTCGTCAGGTCAATGGTGCCGCCCGTCGCCAGGTAGATCAGTCCGGTCGGAGCAGCAAGGGCAATATTCTCCGGCACGATGCCGGTCACGTCGCCTACGGTAATGACCGTGCCTTCCGCAAGCGGGAAGGTCAGGCCATCAGTAGGGACCGCTTTGTATACCGCGTTCTGAATAAACATTTAATACCTCCTGTACCATGCATAATTGTCAAATGCCGGGCGATCATCGTCCAGCGGGTTATATTCCTTCGGCTTCGGAAGGGTTCTCTTCCTCGGCGCGATAGGGTTCTTCATGCAGACGTAGCGTAGCTCGTCATAGATATGGTCCTCTCCGTCCGTGTCTATGTCCTCCACGTTGGACTCGTCATAGACAAGGTTCGGGACCGTCCTTATAAAGTGCTTGCAGGTGTCGAATACGTAGAACATCGGGATTCCGTCCTCGTCAAAGGCCAGCCGGTGATGCACCTGCATCTTGCCATCTATCCTGGCGTGGTCTCCCTTCTCGAAGTACACGCGCTGCCGTTCCATCAGGGCACCTATGCTCTCGGTTCCGTCTGATCCCCAGATAGCTGGATCGCCAACTCTGTAGACCTTCCGGTTCTTCAGGTTCGGGTCATCCTCCTCGATCTCCCGGATCTTCCTGGCCACTTCTGCCGGTTCCATCTGTAGACCGACGTTAGGCGTTCCGGTGCAACCGTAGTATTCCCTGATCCGGTACATCCTCCGCTCGTGGTCCACTGCGTACCATCCCACGGAAAACGGCCTGCTGTAGCCCCAGTCCAGGCCGCACCATATGGCCCAATCTTTAGGGATGCGGAACGGCTTGATGACGTGCGTCCACAGCCGGTCCTCGTAGTGTGCAGGATCGTTCCGCCATTCCGTGAAAACCTGACCGGAGAATGTGTTCCAGTCTCCGTAGAGCAGCGCATTCCGCTCGGCTTCAGGCATTGCCGCCAGACGTGCAATGTAGTCAGGATCGTTCTGCAATAATGCGGGGTTATCCCATACCAGGCTCGGAACAAATATTCTGGTCCGCTTCCTTGTTTCAGTCTTCCCTTCAGGATTTACCCAGGTGACGTCCTCCGAAATTCTTGTCATCGGAGGAGCTGCCGTGATAAAGCGTTCCTTCACCCATCCGTGACCGATCCCGCCAGGGTTCGCTGTTGCCCTAATGTAGACTCGCGTTCCGGGACCGTTAGGACGATTCCGGGAGAACATGTATGAGTACTCGTCGTAGGTGAAATGCGTTAATTCATCGAAGGCGATGTAGTCATACGCTTTGCCCTGGTAGTTTGTCCTGTCTGCTACGTGCGGCATTTGCCTGAACAGGATCTTTGCACCTGACGGGAACAGCCAGGTGTGTGCGCTGCTGTTGTACCGTGCTCCAGGGCATGATCGCTTGTAATACGACTGACTTTTCTCTATCAGCTCCTCCAGCTGCGGAAATGTCTTTCGAAGGATCAATCCTTTGTAGTACGGGATATGTACCTGTCTCAATGCCTCGTTTACAAGCGAATCGCTCTTTCCCCCGCCGGCAGCGCCTCCAAACAGACACTCATCCTCTGGTCGGCTCATGAAGATCGCCTGCCTCGGCTGCGGCTTCCAGATGATGTTACTCATCCTGCACCTCCGGAAGGATTACCACGCCGGTTTCGTTATCGGATTCAACATCTTTAACCTCCGGCATCCTCTGCCATTCTCCTCTCCGCCTGTTGGTCAGCCAGAACTGGATGCTGTTCGGGTCCGGCGGCAGGTGCTTCGTCGTGCGTTTCTCCAGCCATATCAGCTCCCCGCCCTTGCCTATCGTCTGCCACCTGGTCACTTCCTCGTAGTCATAACCAATGCAGCGTTTATACAGGCTCGCCTCCACGAGATCATCCACGTCCCCCTGGGGAGCTTCTAAAGATTCAAGCAGTTCAACATGTTCACGCTTGTACTTGATCAGCCGGTCCTGTGATACCTTTAGCTTCTCGGCTACTTCCTTTTGCGTGGCCCCCTTGGCCACCCAGATCTTTATACGGTCCAGGTATGGTGCCACGTGTGTCTCATACTTGGACTTTGGCATAGAAATAACCTCCCATGACACCATCGTATCAGGGAGGCTATAAAATCTTGCCCAAGCTTTTGCCACTTTTTTGACTTTCCAACAGAAATATGGTATAATATATTTATTAACAGGGAGGCGCAATAATGAGATTAGTAACCATAACGAAAGAAGATATTTTAGAAAGCGAAAACTACTACAAAAAAGAGCACCCATACGAAGAGAAGAAAATAGTCCACTACGGAGACGAGGTCGACCCCATGTATGGGCTCTCCTGCTTAATGATAACAAAAGATGAGCTTGAAGAGATGTTGAAGGGCGGAGTTCTTTACGCCACCATAGAATCGGAGTATGCCGTGTGCATCGGGATAGAAGACGGAGGAGGGAGCAATTAAGCCCCCTCTTTTTTCGTAAGGATGATCCCGATTCTCTCGCCGGCCTCATCCAGCTTCGTCTGCACCTCATATCCGTCCAGGTCAGTCTTGCGCGGCAGCCACAGCTCCTTACCGCCGTTCACTTCAGTGCCCTTCTCTATGGTCACCTTCATGAGCAGGATCTCTGTGGACCTCTGCAGCTCCTCCAGCCCTGCCTTGAATTTCACGATTTCCAGATCCCGCGCCTTGATCTTGTCTATCATGTATTCGAGCCTGTTCTGATCTGCTATAGCCAGCTCGATAAGTTCTTTCTTTTTCATTCCCTTGATAGTTTCTTTTGTCAGCATTGTTTACCTCATATTCCGCTCGCGCCTTTGCCAGAGAGCATTCCTCCCAGGCTCCGGCACAGTATTTTGTCATGTAGTCGTTCGCAGCGTTCTTGTCTGGGAATGCCGGCTTACCACATCCGCAGCGCAGGAAATCGGGGCCATCCCACCCGAACCACGGGCAGCGCCAGCACTTCCGTCTATTCCAGTGGTAGTTCTTCTTCCTCTTTCCCATCGTAGTGCTCCTCAACGTATGCCTTCGCACCGTCCACAAGGTCCTGGATCTTCGCCTCTTGTTCCCACAGCTCATACAGCCTCTGTCCGCCTACCACCTGCAGGAGGATTGACTCGATGGCCTCTATAGCACCGTCTATCTTGCCGATCCTGTACGGATCCCTCTTTTCTTCTCTTGCCTTGCGGCCCAGCTTCCAGTACCAGCTGTACAGCTCTTCCAGCATCTCCGGCAGCGTCTGCCCGTTCCCCACCTTCATCTCGTCAAATGTCATGTCTCTTCCTCCTCCAAGCCATCTTAAGCCCCTCGTTTATCTCGTTCGCGGCCTGCCGCTTTTTGTTGATCTCGTCCTGCTGCTGCCGGAAAGCCTTGTATTCCTCGCAGGATCCGTGACAGCCTGGCACTCGTTTCTCGCATCCTTTGCAGCTGCTCTTCATTCCCTCTTCACCACCCAATCGGCATAGCTTTTCTGTTCGTTTGACGACGCGGTTGTAATTATAGGATCGCCAGTAGGAGCCGCATAAACTTGAACGGTTCGAGTATCGTATGGTGCTTTCTCATAATTATGCGGATATGCAACCGGTATAGAGTCGCACATCATATTTCTTACTTCGCACCACCCGCAAGGAAGTCGATGCTTACACGACCAAACGATAGCAGTTGAGGTTGTAATTGAGTCATTCATTCTTCGCTCCTCTCTGCCCTCCTGTTCCAAAAGGCATAGGCTTCATTCAGCGTTTTTGCATCATCGCCCGAAATCCACAATGGCTCAACGAAACAGGGTGCTTTTGTGTGCCATACGGCAAAAGCGTTTTCTCCCGAATTATAGGTTATGCTTACTCTGTCGCCGCAAAACGGGCAGGGTTTAAGTTTCTCCATCTTCGCTCCTTTCCGCAGGGATGACCACAGGCGCGGCTTCGATTGCTTTCATCGCGTCCCCTATCGTTTCAGCAACCACTTTGCTGTCCCCTAAGTACATTGGTGATTCCTGTATGTACCAATCGGCAAAACCGCCAATCAGCCTACTACGGTCAATCAAATCTCCGTGGTCTGGTAGTTCAACGAGCGGACAGTCTTTTCGCCTTTGCGTTCCGTTCGTGTCATCAAAGTCGCACCCGACTATCAATGCGCATTTACTATCCTCGTTGAAATAGCACCATCTGCATCCGCTCGGCGGTTTTGCCCCCTTAATCAGTACGCTCATTCTTCGCTCCTTTCTTCTTCGCTTGTGCTTCATCTTTTGCCTATTCTCCGGGCAAGGATTTGCACCTTGCATGACGGATAGCATCTAAGGCCTCAAGGAACGGCACAACGTGCTGTCTATCCATCTAAACCCTAATTAGCGTCTACCTATTCCGCCACCGGGGGTGTATTATTTTCTTTCTGCTGGTATTACCGCCTCGCATGATTTTACAAAATCGTATGCGTCATGCAGTCTGTTGTTCGCCGCCATAAGGTCAAGCGCATCTAATACAACATCCTTGTCAATAAGGTCTCCGTGGTCGGGGAGTTCAATCGTCTGTCCATCTGGCTGAATACTCCATCCATATGACTGAAAGCCCCATCCGTTTCCGCTGATAAACACCTCGCCAGTTGGCACAATCGCCAAATAGCCGTTTTTCGGCAACTTCATGCCCTTAATCAGTACGCTCATCTTCTTCCTCCGGAAAGTGTTTCTTCGTCCTTGTAAGAAAACACGCCTTGATCAATAAGCCTCTGCACAACGCGTTTCATCATCACTGGAGGAACAGACATACCGCAAACATAAACTATCGGCTGCTTTAAGAAATCGTAATCCTCCGGAAATGTCTGGCTGTGTATGATGTCTATATTTGGAATTCCTGTCTTGTCTTCAAATCGAAAATACTCACAGTTTGCCGTAATGGTTGACATTACACAATCGTCATAAATTAAGCGATGTGAAAACAAGGACGTCTTGCCTTCCAAACGTTCAACAACGTCTCCAAGATCTTTGTCCCCACGTTCTGCTTGCAGCAGGATCTTGTACAATCTTCTGCTTTTGTCTATTGGTTTTCCGTTTTCACTCTTAATTTCACAGTATGGGATTTCACAATAATTAAAGCTCATATCAATCCATGACGGGTCGATCTGTAAATCAGATCTGCAAGCAATGAAGAAAACGCGATGCCGTGTTTGTGGTATGCCCATCTGTTCTCCCTTGAGCAGCCAATGATGGGCAAGATATCCTGCTTCGGCAAATCTCTTGTAGATCTGTTGAACATAGCTCCACGCTTCTCCAAGAAGAAGGCCTTCGACATTTTCCATGATTACCACGCGCGGTTTGAGCTTTTCCACCGTGTCAATAAACACGAATGACAAGTCATCAAGTGTCTGTTCTTTTTGCCCTTCACGAAACTTTTTCTTTTTTCCCCAGGACTCTTCTCTCTCCCCCGCCATAGAGAATGTCGTACACGGAGGCGAGCCGTCGAGAATGTCAAGGTTAAACAGTTCTTCTGGGATCTTGTCATTCGGCAGCTTGTTAAACTCCCGAAGATCCATGCAGAAGTTGTGTTTTGGATGATGATTCTTCACATAGATTTCATTCATCTTCGGGTCGATCTCTACGCAGCCAAGCACTTCGCAGCCTGCGAGCTTATACCCCATTGTTGATCCGCCACCACATGCAAAGCATGAAAACACCTTGATGCCATTTTTTTCTTTTGGATAATCTGCAAAACGCCATTTCCAGTCGATGCTCTTTTTGGGTGCAAATCGTTCTCGCTCATCATCTGCCATAAGGTCAAAGATGTTCATTTGTTCACTCATACAAGCCCCCATTCGGCAAATTTCTCAAAACCGCCAACCTTACGGATGTACTCCCTTGCAATGTCAACGATTTCAGAGTACGGTTTGCCATCAATCGTCTCATCACCAATAGCGCACGAAAGTTCAACAGGTTTACACGTTTCCTGAGCCTTCAGCCAAGCATAGATGTTCACGGAAACATCAGCTTTGGAAAGGTCCTTGCCGTGCAGGCCTCCGCCCGTAACGGAGTCCGCCATATCGCTTCCAAGCTTCCTGTTCGTTGCTCCCGTATCCACGTTGATCCCACCGATCCAGTCTCCAAGCGGATTGATTTCAGCTTCAGGATATGACTTAGCAATATCGTCCTTATATGCGCAGCTCTGGCAGATAATAAGCCTCCCGGATGATTTGTCATAGATGTACTTCCCATCCGTAGGAAACTGATCATATATTCCACGGGCATACGCTGACAATGCTGCCTGCTCTGCCGTAACCGGCATCCCTTTGAAAATCCCATTGTCTCCGCACCTGAATCCGTCTCTCTGGTTAGCGGCAAGGAGCCGATCCTGTTGGACCTCTTTGTAGCGAACAGAAACAAGTTCCATTGCGATTCTGTAAACGATCTTCTCAACTTCCTTGTATTCCAGATGTGCTGACGTCTCAGCGATGATGTTGCATTCGCCGTGTCCAATAAGCACCTCAACTGCGATCTTTGGATTCACCTGCTTCGTGTAAGCGAGGTCTACCAGGGCACCGGCAATTCTGTCGGCAATTTTATCAGGGTGACTCGGGTTTACTTTCTCAAACATTATCCTTCCTCCCACATCTTCTTCCAGGCGATTTTGTTGTAATCAACGTCCTGCCGTTCAGTGCTGAAGCCATATGCCTTCTGGATCTTCGGGTTCCTGTTCGGCGGAGTCTGTTCCTTCCGGTCCTTCGCCCAGGTCCTAACAGCCGCCTTCCAGTCCTTCATGGGGCTGCTCTTGCCTACAACCCAGCCTTTACTGGCGTAAAAGTCTACAAAGCGTTCAGGATCTACCGCGTATCCATTCTCCTGGACGTACTCACGCACCTCTTCCACGGTCGGCGGCACGAATCTCTTTCTTACCCCCGTAGGGGGTTCTTTCTCTATAGGTTCAGGTATAGGTACAGGTACAGGAGGCTTTTCTTTGGCTTCCGTTTGGGTTTCGTTTGGGTTATTGTTGGGTTTTGTTTGGGTTTCCTTTGGGTTTTTCGGACGGCCTCCCTTTGCCCCATTAGCCCTTTGCTTCTCCCTGAATTCCGTCATCCTGTCAACCTGGCCTTTGATCATCGGGTAAACAATGTCTGCCATGAGAGGTAGGTTTTCGCTGTCTCCGCTTATCAGCGCCTTGATCAGCGCACCGGCGTCTTCATCCGGCAGTTTGCTTATTGCTCTGAGACTCTCCTCCAGAAGGATCATGTCTTCCATCTTGCTTACCCCACACCTTCTCTCTATGTCTTTCCTTGAGCAGGAAATAGACCACTCTGGCCAGCGCGATCCACTGGATCCACGTCACATTCCGCTCACGTTCCACCTTTGCTATCACGTCCTCAAGCTCATTGAGCAGCTTTCCTTCTACCGAGAGCGCCATCTGTTGTTCTCCCTGTAATGCTTCAGTTGGACCATCATGCACATTGCTCTGCTATAGATCCTCTGGTATTCTCTGTCATATTCCTCAGGCGTATCTGCGATGTAATAACCGTCGTTGTCCTGATCGTTGCAGATGGCAAGGCCGTCGCGCTTTGCTCTCTCCAGCATCTTTCGCATCTTCCTGTCCGTGACCCCAAGCATCGCTGCCAGGTCTTCTCTCTTGATCGCGTTCTTCTTGCCGTATTTCAGTGCATGCGCTACAACGTCCGTATTTGCCTCTCTGGGGAATTCTGAGCATTCAATGGCAAATACTTCAAGTCCGTTAAATAAATCGCTTCTCGGCGTTTGCAAATGCTTCTCAAGGGATGCTAAGAGCTCCTCTGATACCGGCAGCACAAATCCATTTTCAATTCTCGAAAATGTCCCAGGATCAAGCCTCGGCTCGTCCTGCCTCAGCAGTGCCAGCAGTTCCTTCTGCTGCATCCCAAGCTGTTCCCGTCTTTCTTTGATCGTCATAACCAGTTCTTACCGTACCTTTCCATGAACGCCTTTCGCGGGTCTCTTCCAACAAGCTTTAATGCCGGTCCGTAATATGCTTCCCATGCTTCCTGTCCGGCCTTGTGCAGATACTCTGCCTCCGGCGTGCTTGCCTTGTGCGCTTTCAGATGATGGCATTCCCAGCACAGCCTGACAGTCAGTCCGTCCTGATCACTCAGCTTCCGGTTGGCTGTGCCGAAGAAAACATGATGAGTCTCTGTCCCAATCGCCTTCTTGCAGAGGAAGCACCGTTCATCCTTTTGCATAATGCTCTTCATAATCCTTCATCATCCTTTCGAGCTCTTCAGGAGGCAGGACCTCTATTCCCATCTGCTTGGCCTCTGCGACCGCTCCGTCAATCAGCTGTGCCATTTCCTCAGTGTCGTACTGGCTGGACCCTTTGAGCAGCTGGTAGTCTCTGTAAGTCTGTCCGTCGTGTTTCATGTAAACGTAGGACGTGGGCCTCAGGTGGTATAGTGTGGACTCCAGGATGTCGTGTGCAGCTGCAAGCCCTTCCTTCACTGATAAGATTGGAATCTGTCCGTCAATCGTCTCGACCGTGCCATAGTCCATCAGGAGCATGTTGTGGACGTAGGCTGTTGACTGGTGCAGGGCCTTGCTCATCTTCGTTACAAGCAGCCAGTAATATGCGTTAGCCGATAAAGACCGCTTGTTTACCCATCGCGTGAGGGAGATCCGGAGATCCCGTTCCTGCAGATCGTCTATCCCGGAAGGGATCTCCTTCACCGCCGTCTCGATTCTGTATTCATCGGTCTTCCGGTCATACAGAATGTTAAGCAGTTTCCCCTTGAATTCCATTGCCTCTCCTCTGCATGATCTTGCGCTGCAGGGCCTTCTTCAGTCCCGCTGCTCCGTTCGTGGTCAGCTCGTCCAGGTTCTCAACGCCTGCCTGTTCAAGGATCGTCTTCATGTCGACGCCGGCGCTCTCAGCAAGAGCGGTCAGCTCGTTCACCCATAATGGATCCAGCTTAGGTTTAACCGGCTTCGGAACCGGGATAGGCTTCTCTGTCTCAATGGGCTTTACCTGCCCAAGGCCTTCCGGAGAAACGCCCATCGAGAACACAACCTGATTGCCTTTGCTCGCGTTATTGATCACGAGCTTCTTGATCCGTCCGTCTTCGATCACGATCATCGTGACGTAGAATCTATCTTTGCAGACGCCGACCTCGCCCTTCGGGGTTCGCCTCGTGTCGATGTTGCATTTATCTGCCGGCACCCAGATGAACGGCGCCGTGTACAGTTCACGCCCGATGCCCCAGTTAAAGCAGGCTCGTTTGAAACTGTCTGAGGCAAGGCCCTTCTCCGCTTCGGTATTTGACTCAGTGCCGGTGTCTTCCTTCTCGATCCACTGCTTCTTTTCGGTATCCCAGATGGATACGGTGCAGTTAGCGTTATCGCGGGAGTGATGTCGCTGCCAGTTCATCGGACCAACTGTTTCGTCAAGGATGTTCTGATCGACTCTGGCGTCCTTGTAGAGCAGCAATCTCAGGCCGCCTTGCTTTCCGTTCTCAGGCAGATTCACCGCAGCTACTCGGCAATCAATCTCGTCTGCCTTTAAAGATCTAAAGTTCAGTTCCATTGGTTTCTTCCTTTCATGTTCAAGCTTTGGAAATGTAAATGTGTGATATCTCTCGCGGGAATTTCTCCATCAAAAATGCTGTGATCTCGCTGAATTCGACGGCGAAAACATCCAGGTATTCGTTGTCCGGCACTAAGCTCGTGATCGGCACCTTGTAATGCTTCGAAAGCTTCTCCGCCGTAGGCCAGAGGCAGAATCCTCTGTCAAGCGACCATCTTAGAGTGTCCATCGCCAGCCCTGCGTCAGCCGCTATCAATGCCAGGCTTCCGCCATGTCCGAGTGCTTTGACCCTCTCCGCGTCCAGCACTATACGTACGTTTCGTTTCATACTCACCTCAGGCTCAGTGACACTTTCGTCTCCATGTGTGCCCATTCGCACTCGTTATCCTTCAGGAATTCCTTGATCGCTGCCTTGTCCGGCTCAGGGTCTTTGTAGCGGAGATAGTCATCAGGAATATCCCAGACGTTCTCAGCAGTGATGACCACGTTGCTGCTCTTCCGCGTACCGAAGGTAAACTTCTCGGTCTTCAGGTTCTTCTTGCCAGTCAGCTCAAGCGCCTTACGAAGAGCTTCCTTCATGCGATCCGTCTGCTTCTCATAACCGGTCCTCTTCGCCTTCAGGCGTTTGACCTCCTCCATCAGGATGTCTTCCTGTGCCTTGATTTCGGCGGTGTCCGCCTCCAGGTTCTTGATCACCATCCCATAGCCGTCGGCCTTCTCTTCAAAGTCCTGTGAGATCATCTCCAGGGTATCGGCTAACGCCTGGTCCTCGTCCGCGTCCTCTTCTTCGAGCCACTGCTGCAAACGCATAAACTCGTCGGTCAGCTCATAAAGTGTCATAGTTGGTTTCCTCCTTGGTTTTTATTGGTAGTCCGTGGCCCGGATTCGAACCGGGAGCTCTGGGCTATGACCCCAGCGCCGGACCTCCACACGGCCCTTTCCCTGCCGCCCTTCTTGTGCGGGACCACACTCAGTTTCTGCGTCGAATACGCTCTGCAGGTACGGCTGACAATCCGTTTCTCTCCGAAAGGATAATCAGAAGTTGAATGGAAGCTCTGCGCTATCCAGGTTGTCGATGTTCTGCCACTCAGCCTTTTCCTTCTCGGTAGGCTGGTCGTTCCGTTTGCTCTCGCAAAACTCTATGTTGTCCAGGACAATGCCGGTCGCCGTGACCTTCTGTCCGTCTCTGTTGGTGTAGTTGTCATTCTGAAGGCGTCCTTCGACGATTACCTTCGTTCCCTTCTTCAGGTATCTCTCTACGAATTCCCCCTGCTTCCCGAAGGCAGTGCAGTTAAAGAAATCCGCGTCAGGCTGCCCTTCTCTATGCGGCCAGCGGTCAACAGCTATGCTGAATCTTCCGACGGCTTTAGGCGTATCGCCCTTCGTGTAGCGGACCTCAGGGTCCTTAGTTAGTCTCCCAACCATGATCACTCTGTTGATTTTTTGTTCCTCCTCTCATCTACGATCACTGCGATCACCAGTACCGCAAGTGATATCAGTCCAAGCACCGAAGCACCTTTATTTCCGTTCATCACGCAGATCGCGCAGCCCATGCAGATCAGTCCGCTGATGATTGCTACCAAGCTTCCGATTACTTCCTTCATGTCATCCCTCCAACGTCTTCCACTTGAAGATTTCTTTCATCCGGCGAGCCTCACCAACCATGAACGTATCCGGGTTCTTCAGCTTCTTATAGATTCCGCTCCGGCTCAGGCCGAGCTGTTCTGCCAGCCAGGGGATCGTTCGCCCGATGTAGCCAAGGCTCGTTCTGATCACTTTGTCCATCACAGGTCTCCCATCGTCCAGCGCAGATGCTCGTCATGTGCCTGCTGTTCTCTGATCAGCTGCTCGATCTCCGGTCTCGTCTCCGGCCAATCCTCTACGTCGTCCTTCCCGTCGAAGTAGTCCAGTAGTCTTTTGATGACGTATAACGGATCATTCCAGTCTTTTTTCATATTGGCTCCTCCACAGTCTGTCTACTATTTTGTTGGCGTTCTGTCTACTCTATCAGCAAAAAAAATATCAAAGGCTTCCTCGGACGTTAAACCGAATAAGTCTTTGATTATCAAAATGTCCTGAGCGGACCACCCGATAGTCCCGTGAAGCTTACGGGAAAAAGCCTGACGGCTGACGTCAAGCCTCTTGGCCACGTAAGTTTTGGTATATCCGCGATCAGCGATCATGCGCTCGATGTATTTGTTGTCCGGCATCTTGTTGTCTCCTCTCTTGCGGTAGGCATATTGTCTACTGTCATAATAAAGACTCGCCGTCTACTTGTCAAGCACTTTTTAAAATATTTTTTACAAAAAAATTGACGCGCAGTCTTTTTCTTAAGAAAAAGGGAGACGGTCTCCCGCCTCCCCCACAGCCTCACATTTTACTGATCAGCCGCTGAATCTCTCTCCGGGAATGTTCATCCGGAGCGTCGTTAGAACCCAAGCGATCTCAGATATTTGCTGAATTCCTCGCGCTGTTTCTCGTCCATGCCATCCATTTCATTGACAATGCTCCAGTAATAATCGCTTCTTTCGAGGTCATTGTCGATATACTCTGCATCTGTAGCCAACTGGGCAAGCGTAGCAATAAGCCTGTCATACGCTCTCGGTTGTCCACTAAGGTCCTTCGTGAAATCTAATGCACGATCATTGACAATTTCCTCAATTCTGTCAAGCGTACCCTGTTTGTCCTGGCTTATATTCCACGCAGCTCTGTAGAAATCTGCACCTGCCGAAGACTCCAGTCGCTTCCGCTTCTCGGAAGGCTTCCCGGTCTGGCTGAAGCCGTACCCGTTGTAAAGGCCTTCCCCGGTCTTATAAACATTGCCGCCGGTGCCCTGAGTGTTCGGTGTTCTGCTCGTCCGGTTGAGAGACTGCGTGGGAATGCTGCCGCCTCGCGTCACCTTCCAAGGATTGTTCTTGTCGCTGTCGTGTGTGGTGGACCACAGGTAGGACTTCTCCTCGGTGGATAAGCCAGGGACCATGTTGATGGCCTCCTCATACTCAGCGTTCTTAGCAGTGCCGCCATCCGGATTCGCCATAGACAAGGCGAGCGTGTACAGCATGTACTCCGTAGCGTCAAGGCCTACAGAAGTCCCTCCTTCAATCGCAGCCTTGTACTTCGCTCCATTCTTGTCGCTCCCTTCCACGCCCATCTCAAGGGCCAGGCTGAGAAGCTTCTCAAGAGCTTTGTCTTTTGCCTCATCAGGAGCCTTGTCCCAGAGGCTGTTCGCAGTCATCTCGTCATAGACGGTTCCGTAGAAGGTCTGCTTTGCCTCAGATTGCTGGGTTTTCTCCTTGATCCAGTCCTTGACCTTTGCGTCAATGTTCTGCTCGGCGGTCTTGGATGATGTGGCAAAAGGATCTCCGGGCGCCTCGATCATCATCTTGCGGAGCTCTTCATACGCCGCCTGATCCTTCGTCCACGCCTTCTTGAGCAGTGCGTAATAATCGCTCTTATACTTCGCCGGATCCGTCGTTACACGCAGTGCTTTGTATTCGCCAAGATACTGACCATCAGTCGCCAGGAAGACATTCCGGGCAATGGACTGGGCCAGCTTGATCACGTTGCTCACCGGCACGCCGGAAAACTGCGCGATGTCAGCTACACCATCAACGAGGCCTCTAATGGTCGTTTCCGTTGTCGCTTCTCCCTGCAGCGCTTTGGTCGTCTTGGTGACGATGCTGATTAAGGCATTGCCCATGTCGTTCATGGATTCCGCTGCATTCTCTGACAGGCCATAGAAGGTCTGGTCAAAGAACGGATCCAGCTTAAATCCCTTGAGGACGGCGTCGGTCATCGCCTCACCCAGTTCCAGTGCGTAGGACCCGAAAGGAATCATGCCGCCAAAGGATGACAGCACGTTGATCCCCATGCCCTTCAGCCAGGAAGCAAAGGTCAGCTCTTCCTCGTCGTCCTTGTACTTCTTTGTCTTTCCCCGGAAGGCATCCCAGGCAAACTGCATGAGGGCGAAGACGAAGGCCGAGACCACCTGCGAGCTGACCGCCCTGGCCACATTGGCCCTTGCGGACTTCAGTGCCTGCAGGTTCTCCTGCGTGGTGTTCGCCTTGTACTCTCTGCTCTTTGCGGACAGATTGCCGAAGGCGTCATACAGGATGTTAAAGTTCTGGAACGGCTGAGTCTTGAACATGTTCAGGGCTCTGGTCAGCGCATTATCAGACCGAAGGATCTGAGGCCGCTGCATCATCGTGTAGTTTGGCTGAGTCTCCTCGATGATCCGGTTATAGACTTCCGCAACGACTTTCCACCAGGCATCTGTGTTCCGGACAAGGCCCTGCTGGTTCTCGTTCACGTAGATCATGGCCGCCTTCACCAGTTTGGTCGTGGTCGCCACATCCATGCCCTGGATCCAGTTAAGAGCCTTAGGGATATGTATGCCCTCTTTTCCGATGTCACCCAGTTCAGGATCGACAAAACCTTTGCTTCTGTACCAGAGGAGCGGAGTGTATTTGGCCAGCGTGTCCAGATCAACCTTACCGCGATCAGCAAACGCCTTGATCAGAGGACCGTATCCTACCACTGCAGCAGCTGTCGGATACGAAGCCGCCTGCTTCATTGCCACGGAGAGGTTTGTCGTCAGGACGGCTCCGGCATAATGGCTTCTCGCTTTCGCAAGCAGGCCGCCCCAGAAATCGTCCTTAAGGCCCGTTCCGTTCTGCAGGTCGGTCATCATCTTGGAGATGTAGTTTGTGGCCGTACTTCCCCAGTTTTTCTGGATGGTCTCTATAACACTCGTGTCATATTCCCACGTACTGTCAAAGGCGTTCTGGTTATAGTTCGTGGTCTTGTCCTTGAACGTCGTCACGCCGTAAAGCCGGTTGAAGTTGCGGACCGGGATAGCAAGGCCGACGTACTTCGAATGCTGGCTGATGCTCCTGTTCAGCGTATCGTTCATGTCGTAGAGCATGATTGCGTTTGAGGCGCCCTCGATACGTTCCTTCAGGATTCCCATCCCTTCAAGAGTGCCATCTCTCTTGAGCTGGTCAAACTCCTTCCGGAGGAATGCTCCGTCAGAATCAATCGGATAGTACTTCTCGACGCCGGCAATGGCATAGCCTCTCAGCTTTTCGCTCGTATCGTTGATCTCGTTCCGGGACATGCCGTTGTAGTAGGCGCTCACGGCATTTGCGAAAGCCCGTTCTTCGGCAGACATATGAGAAACAATTTCCCGTACCTGTCCTCTTGTCAGGACCACGCGGACGCCCTTGTCGTAGGCCTCCTGCAGTTTGCCCTTTTTGTATAGCTCCATGTTAGGGATCTTGACGCCGCCCTGGGAGATATGCCGCATGTTATCGTCATTCTGCTCATGCAGGTAAAGCGCCATCCGCATGGCCGGAGTGATCTTCACGTCGGTCATTTCCCCGTTCACTCTGCCGCTGATTGTAATCTCCTCGGCATGTTTTCCGGCAATCCTCCGCGTGAATTTCTTGTCCCGTGTCCACTTCAGGAACAGAGATTCCGCTCTCATCTGGTAGTCAAGCATCTTTCTCTGACCATCAGACAGTTCCTTCGCTGCCTGATACAGAGGGCTGTTCTCGCGGTATCCGGTAATTCTGTGCAGATATCTCTCAGGGGTCGCCGTCTCCGCGCCAATAGCCTTGCTCAGAAAAGTGTCCTTCCCGTTGCTGTTATTGACGTCGTCAATGGTTTGAGATCCAGCTGCATAAATGTCCGCCTTGATCTGGCTATCGATCAGTTTGTTCTCCGTCCGGATAAGCGTCTCAAGATTCAGCAGCACGGTCGTCAGATCCGCTACTTCTTCCTGAGTCATATCAGAGATATGCTTCTTGTTCAGACGGTCAATCTTCTTCTCGATAAACTTATCCGGGATGAAATCCTCTCCCATTCTTTCCTTGTAGGCCTCGTAGAAGGTCTTAAGGTATTCAAGGTCGTGAATGGTCCGCCCGGTCAGGCTCTTGGAAACAAGATCCAGATCACCAATGTACTTGTCGAGCAGAGCTCTCTGCACGCGGTCCAGCTTCTTGTTGTTCAGCCGCTTCGCAATGTTCAGCAGCCTTGTCCGCATCTCGCTGTCGATCTTCCGGTTCCGTCTGTCCTCGGCCACCTGCTGGTAGTGTTCCTTCAGGTTCTGCACCTTCCGGTCACGCTGCTCACGGACTCTGCGGAGAGCTTCCTGAGACTTCACCTTCTGGTCGGACAGCTTCTTCTCCATCCGGTCAGCGTAGGTAGGATTCGTCTCGCGGATCTCTTCTCCGATGATCCTGGTAAGGATCTCGTTCGCGGTCCACTCAACGGCGTCGGCCATGTCGTAGGAATTGATGTTCTCATACACCGGCTGGTAGGTTTCTACCACCTCGAAGATCTTGTTCAGCTGGTCGGCCTCGGATGTAACGTACTCCGGCAGCAGCCATTCACCAAAGGTGGACTGCAGGTCGTGGTAGATCACGTCAACCGTCTTGCCCTTGCTCTTGTCAGCCGTGGGAGTGAAGATTCCCTTCGCCATCTGCCGCAGGCCACTCCAGCCGTCAGGAGAGACTTCCTCACGCACGGAAGGCGTAACGTAGATCGGCGTCTGCTTCAGAGCTGTACGGAAATCGCTGTAGAAATCGTCGCCGCCCTTAGTGTTCAGCGTCTTCGCATTCGCCAGGATGTCGTGGGCAATCTCGTAGGCTTTCTGCCTTGCCTCGTCATACACGTTCTCGTCCGTGGTATTCAGGATGTACTCGCCCAAGGCCTTCATCTTCTCAGCCACAGCCTTCGCGTCCGCGCTGCTCTCCTGCCCCTTGATGATCTCACGGGCAAGTTTCGTCACGTCATCCGTCCGCAGCTGCCGGCCTTCGGTCACCTTCGTCTGGCCCTTCCAGTATTTGTACTGTTCGGTCCTGGTCTTCAGTTTGCTCCTGAGCTCGGTCAGATCCTTCTGCAGCTGATGGTTCGCTTCGTAGAGCTCGGTGTTGGAAAGATCGCGGGAGAACATCGGCTGGCCTTCGTAGAGGACGCTGTCCTTCATATCTCCTGTAATTGCAATTGCCGGCACTTTCTCGCCGTTCTGATCCAGGGTGATATCTGTCAGCGTAGCGCCCCACTGCTTGCCGTACTTTTTCAAGAACGATGGGATGTCCTGATCGTACTCGATACGATACCCCTCTGCATATTCAGACGACCATCTTTCCTCCTGCATCTTTCCAGATGTCCAAGCAAGATAATCATATCCGTCTTCAGCAGCCTTTCTAAGCAGGTCCTTCAGGACGTACTGAATATAGGTTCCGTTTCTAAACGGGGCATCAGGAGTACTCTTCGATTGTTTTCCGAGAATATCAAGATCTCGTCTGAATTCATCATAGGCAAGCACTTCAACATGTGTTGCCTTGCCAAGTGCCATAAGACTCGCCATTAAGCTATCGCCTCTATGATCCAATGTCCACACGGCAAGCGCTTTATCCTCCGTGTTGCTAAGATCAGTCAGGTCAGGCCTCCAGCCATCTTGGCGGACAATCTTTTTAAGCAGCGATTCAGCAGCAGGGTTTTCAAGGAAGCGCTCGTATACTTCGTTTTTCTTCTCTTCCTTTTCGGCAGCTGTCATCCCGTTCTCGCCGTATCCAGATTTCTCTCCTGCATTATGCCAGTCACTTTGTATTTCATCGGCAAACAAAACCGGCAAGCCATTGGATTCAAAGTCTTGGATTCGCGCATGAGCAAGCACGCCAGGGCGTCTCCAGTGAGTGCGCATAGCAGCGTTTATATAATCACTGTCAGGTAATGTAAACAAGATTTCCCTATAGTTGCTTCCACCATCTAAGGTGTAGTTGTCCCATATGGTGTTGAATTCTCCCCTCATATCAGAATCCATCAAATCGTATGGATCCGGAGGATATGCCTCTAAGATGAGGTCACCATCAACCTCAGCGCTCCAGTATTCGTGCTCATCATCAAACGTGAAGGTGATGTCCTCTTTGGAATACTTATCGTTCTCGGCAAGCCTGATAGCGTCAGCCTTAAAATCATCCTTTGATTCGTATTCCGTATGACGCACCGGATCAAAATGGCTATACGCATTTACGCGTTCGCCGTTTGGCCCGACGTAATATTTTGACTCCGTATTGTCCAGCGTTACTTCTTCTACTTTGATGCGATTACTCTTAATGTACTCCAGCAGTTCTGCCTTATCGACGCTCTTCTTCCCTTCCAGGAAGGTGTTGATGCCAGACCACTTAATGTCCTCGTCCTTTACACCTTTGCCTTTCAAGTAAGAGATCGCGGAGGCGGCACCAATCTTGTCGCCCTTGTACTTCTCGATTTCTCGCTCCAACTTGGAATAGAAAACAGGAGCAAGGTCACGGGAATAGCGAATTTCAGCATTTGACTCTTTCGCTTGGTCATACGCTTTGCTGTACATTTCATAGTACGGCTGGTAGTCGTAATCAGCTGTTACAATCTCGTAATCGAACATCGGTCTGTATCCAAGCTTTACGCTATCCGTAGCAGAATTGATTCCACTACGGGGAACAAACATAATGCGATCACCCTTTCGCGGTGCATACCGGTCAACACTGACATTAGCGGGTTTGCGTTCTCCGTTTTCAACCTTGTAGGACAGGTTCGTCGGCATCGTGTTCCCCGTGAAGCCACCAGTGCCCTTAAACCCTTCAGAGCGAATCTTCTGGATCTGCTCCTCAACGTCGCCCTGGTTACGCATGTCAAGCTTGTGTGCGGAATACAGTGAATAGAATTGTCTCTCAGTAAGCTTCTCTCCGGCTTCTCTGGTCGCCTCAGACTTCAGCTCGCGGGAGAATCTGATGTCATCGTTTTTCGAATTGAACCGTTCCTCCAGGGGGATGATGTTGCCTTGATCGTCACGCGTAACTGCTGAAGCAGACTTTACCTGATCAGACTTCCGGATAACATACGATTCGCCACGAGATACAGGCTTTCCGTCAACCATATCACCGCCTTCATCCAGAACGATTCCGTCATAATCCAGACCGTTCTCCTCGATAAAATCAACAATATCATAGCCATCGGTCCAGTCAGGCAAGCCACTATTCTGCAGCTCACTCATGCCGTATTCTTCTCTGTACTTTTCAAAAATCGCACGGTCTTTTTTCTTCCGGGTATCAAACATCCGGTCAGACTTCACGTATACATCATACAGGGAATCCGGATTGTCACGCTGCTGGTATCGTTCCGCATACTGCTTATTCGCCGTGAAGTACGACCAATCCTTAAACCTGGTAAAGCCTCCGCCTTTCTTTGCGCCGTGGTACAGATGCATGTCGTATCCAGCTTCTTTTGCAGCTTCGTCCACCAGGCGCTGTGCCGTCTCGGTATCACCGGATTCGGCAGCAGCCATATAGGCGGAGGAAAGATCACGGGAAAAGAAAGCATGCAGTGATGACCTGTACGGCAGCTCACCGTTCTTAAAGTACGCCTTGATTTCGCGGACGATCTTATCTGCTCCATCACGGCCTTCATAATCACGGCTTGCCACAGTGTACCCGTCATTATTTGACAGATCCAGGTAGAAATAGTCTTCGTTTTTCAGCACACGTTCGATAAACTGCTTCAGGATCTTGTACTGCTGCGGCGTAGGTTCCATCTCTCCAATGGTAACACCCTGACCATCCATCAGTCGGATGTTGCCCTCACTGATGAAAGCGTTCATGTATGCGGAGTTATCTCTGTAACGTCTCTTGTCTTCAGGGATCTCATTCTCGCCAAAGACGCTGCCAATTTCCCTGTGATCCATATAGCGCACGTGGGCAGGTCCCCCGTCCTTCTTGCCGGAGAAATCAAGCATAGAACCGTTCCGCATCAGGTATCCCGCCTCGCGGAAATCACCGGTCGTTCCGAATGTCTTCCGGGCAAGCGCTTCACGCTTCGGATTGGCAGCTGCACCACCGTCTTCAACTACGCCATACGCCTTCTTAATTGCCTCGGACTGCTCCTTGTTGAAGCCGCCCTGCCCGACGTATCTGCTATAGACTTCCTTTGCCTGCTTCGCAGATTCCAGACCGTAACCGAGTTTGTTCACGGCTTTGTAGATCAGTTTCCAGTCTTCAGTGGAAAGGTCCTCAACATTATTCGGTTTGATACGCCCGTCCTCAAGTGTCGTATACAGACTGTCAAAGTTGTTGGTGGAGGAAAGGTCGCGGGAGAAACGGACATCCGCATTATCAGTCGGATTCTCATCCGTCGTAAGCTTCGCCTGATTCGGTTCAAATGCGATGTAGCTCGTTGAACCACTGCTCTCGAATGAATTCGGATAAGTAATTCCGTCGTAGCCCTTGCTTTCCAGGAGTGATCTCAGCTTGTTGTTCGCATCTCCGCTGCTGCGTTTGTATCCGGAATCAGTACGGAGAACGCTCAGTCCTTCTTCTTTTGTGACGATTCCCTTGTTGAAGAGCTCCTGAGTCAGACGATAATCAGCGTCCCAGGAACCAAGGTCCTCATCGAACACGATAGGGTTCGTGATGTTCAGGTACGCCTCGATCAGTCTCGTGTTCTTTCCTCGGCCAACGCGAGTCCTTGCCGTGGATTTGTTCCCGAAATGGAACCCAATGTCGCCACGCTTGAACGTGTTAAACTGAGCCGTCGTTCCGTGATAAACAACCTTCAGCCTGCCTTTCGAGTCTCGAACAGTGCTGTTTGCAAAATACTCGGCCTGCTGCGCCGTAAGCTTGTTGCCGGCGGAGTCAAGATCACGGCTGTACTTATATGCAGCCACGTTCTTCGGAGCAGCTGCATACATCTCGTTCCCAAGCACATTCGCCTGGTGTTCCATCACCCTGCGTTTCCGTTCTTCAGCTTTGGCAATGTTCTTCTCGACAGCCCCCTCCTGCTTTAAGGCCGCAATACGTCCAGGCATCTCGTCCCAATGTTCTGCAACATAATCGAAAGCACGGTCCTCGATACCCTGCTCAGCTCTCGTCTTCTCGACGTAGTCAGCAATCTCTTTCTTGATCACGTCAAAGTCAAAGTCGGGAGTGACAGGCTTTTGCTGGATAAGATCTCCGGTCTTCTGGTTTACCATCTTCCGGTCGATGAGGAGCTTCCAGTAGTTTTCCTCGCCAAGGAACTGCGTGAATTTAGGGCGCATTCCGCGATCAGCGCACATCTGCACGTATCTCTTCGCAGCTTCACGCATCGCCTCCACGCCCCTGCCCTTGTAGGCCGGATCAGTGTACCAGGCGGGGTCAAAGAACTCGGAGAACACCGGGCCTTTATGCCACTTGTCTTTCGGGCACTTTCTGTCGGAGTCTTCCCACTTCGCCTTGCTGTCGATGACAGATTCCTCCTGGCTCCCTGTATAGTCCTGCCAGGATGCGATCTTCACCATCTGCCGGAGAACCGCGTTCAGGCCACTTACATGGTACGGAATGACATAGTCGATGAAGTCAGAACGCAGCAGCGCCTTCACGTGCTCGTCACTTATGCCGATGCACTGCACGCCGGCGGTCTCAGGGAACTGATCGCGCAGACGTCTCGCCTCTTCGATATCAATAGATTCCGTAGGGCTGAAGCGTAGAGAACCATCCGAATTCAGGCCGGTGGCATCCGGGACGCCGGACATGTTGAACATGGCGCCGGTCTTCCCAAAGATTCGGACCTGCTCCGGGAATTTCGTGTAGCCATGCATGGCTGCCTTCCGGACAGACAGATCGATGACCGCCATCATCTGGTCCAGCAGATGAGTGAACTGGAAGTCGCTCCAGGAAGAGAAGCGCATTCCGTTCTCGGCATTCACGTTCTTGATGAATTTATCAGAAGGTCCGCCTTTCCTTCGGCTGTCGCCATAGTAATACGGGACGTCGGTCTCAAGGCCTTTGCTTCTGGTGGCTGCACGGATATTTGACGTGTAGGCGTCGTAAACAAGCGGATCCTGTTCCTTCAGGTTCGCCAGGTTTTCCGCAGACAGATAGTTATCCGGAGAAAGATTCTTCGCTCTTTCTATGGCCGCGAGCTCTTCCTTCCGGCGCTTGGCGTCCGCCTGATCCGTTTCAGGATTATAGTCGTGGCGGACCTTGCTGGAATACTCGTTGAAGGCGACGACGTCAGCCGGCGTCATTTCTTTCTTCGTAGCAGTGGCTTCATAGCCACGCTCCGTCTTCCACTTCTTCTGCAGGTTCTCTACCTTGCGCTTGTAGGCCTTGTTCTTCTGCGCAAAGTAGTTTTTCAGGACAGGCTCAGGGTCATCAAAGTACCGGTTCATCTGGTCAGGAGATTTCAGACGGGCTGCTTCGACGTAGCACATGGCACACGCCACCTGCAGGCCGTTCTCGATCTGCCTGTACTCTTTGAGCATATCGCGTATAGCAATCTGCTCTTCTCCGGACATAGGTCTGTGTTCACGCAGCTGCAGTTTCTCGATGATGTACTGCGTCATCAGACGTTTCCGGCACAGCGTGGAATAGTCCAGAGAGATCTTATACAGCGGGTCACTGTTTGGTTTGTACGGGCTGTACGGTCTTGTCTCTCTTGTGTACTCCTCATTCAGGTCAAGGATATCCCTGTTTGGCTTGATGAAATCCATAAGGTCATTCAAAGAGGCGACAAGCATCTTGACCTGGTTCTGAGTCCAGCCTAACTTATTGACGAGGTCGTTCTGGAACTTATTGTCAATGATATCGTTTCTCAATGACCCAAGCGAGTATTTGCGGCCATTAGGATCAATGGCATACATCTCGCTGTTGCCAGTATATCTACTTTCTTGTTCAGAAGGTGTACGAGGCAAATAGGCTCCAGGAGCAGGGCTCCCTCTCGTTTCATTTGCCAGCTTCTCAACGGCCTTCTTTGCCGCAGTCATAACCGGCGCGCTACGCACCGCCTGAGAAATATGGCCCACTTCGGAGAAAGCATTCATGCCTGCAACAAAGTCGCAGATCATCTCCTCAAAGACCATCTGCATATCAGCCTTGCTGACGTTCCCGTTGGCATCTGCAGCAATAATGCCGGCAGCCTTATAGACCGCTGCGTATCCGTTTACCGCTTCGACAAGTTTGTCCTGCCCACCAAGCTCCTGCGCCATATAGTCACGGATCGTGCCAAAGCTCGACTCTCCGCTCTCAGAAAGATTGCCAAGAGCATCCCGGCCAAGCTTAACGGACAGATTCTTGATCAGCGCATGAGTAAACTCATGAGTGATAATTTGTCTCCCGGTCGCATCAGCATTATCCAGCTGGGCAGCGATGGTGATTGTCCCGTCCGGATGGTAGATAAAGAAGCCTCGTTCTGCGGAACCGTTAACATTCGCCATTGCCCCACGGAAGAGCACGACGTCTCTCACGTTAATGCCATACTTCTTCGCCTTCAACGTCACTTCGTTCTTGACCGCATTCGCTTCAGCATCGTTGTTGTCGGTCACGACATTGTAACCAGCCGCCGCCATATCTCTGGCATTCAGTTGGTTCTCCGTGATCCTTGTTCCTACTTGAGTCCCGCTATAAACTCGTTCAGTGCCTGCGCTTCTTTGCTGGAGTCCAGTTGTCCCGACTTGAGGGCTTCCTGCGATTTCTCCCACTGCGGCAGATGATCCGACGGGATTCTGACCGTCCACCCGTTCGGTGCCTTCACGTACGAGTACCTCTTGTCCTGCTCTGTCATTGTTGATCTCCTTCCTTGCCGTCTCGGCTAAGTAATCTAATCTGCCGGCTCTCCAGGCCGCCTGATATTCTTCTGCGCTCACGGTTCCATTGGCAGGAATGTCTTCAAGATTAAGGTCTTTATTTTCTCTGCCAAGGTTATAGGGCTTCGTCATCTCACCGACGTAGTCAATGGCGTTTTCGCGGTTCCCTGAATAAAGGCCCGACATGATCTTCCGGCCTTCTTCTCCGATACCCATGCGCTCAGCTGCGTCGTTTACCGTCTGACCGACGCTCGCGTCAAAGTAAGAACGTGCTATCTCTGCAGGCATCGCCTGACGATTGATCATGGGCAGGTTCTCGATACGGCTTGCTAAATCGCCCGTATTCGCGTTTTCCGCGTTCGGTGACAAATTCTCCGCCATAGCGTTGCGAAGCGTCTCATTTTGGCTTGCAAACGCTCTCAGGGCCTCTTCCACCGCAGCCTTCCGCTCAGTGATGTTTCCGTCAAGGTTCAGCTCGGTTCCGGAAGCGCTCTGCAGGTAACGGACCGCGTCAGGATTGTTCGTGATTCTGTTGACGTCAGATCTCTTCAGCTCCTCGCCGTTCTCTACCTTGCCAAGGATCTCCTGCACACGCTCGGCGCCTTCCTCGCTCCGGCCCATCGTTTCCTCATAGGCCTCGTACAGCTTGCCCAGCTCGCGGTCAGTGAATTCCGTGGATCTCGGCATACCCTTGAACATGCTGCTGTAGGTCTGCTCTAACGTGGTGCCTTCCATACCGGGAGTGTTCGCCAGGTTGACCATGTCATCTACGGTCAGCTTCGTGCCGTCGGAAAGAGTAATGCCGCCGTTTTTCAGCTGCTTGCCGATCTGAGCCTGCTGCAGAGGAGTGGCCACAACATTCGATACTTCACCGAGGAGGCCGCCTATTGCGCCGGTAACAAAGCTGTGTCCGGCCTCTTTCACCCATTCAGAGAATTCCATTCCCTCGCCAGGCATGATGCCGGCGTTCTTCAGGATCTGCTCCGCAGCGTCCCCGATAACTTCTTCAAGGCCTTCTGTTACACCGCCAAGAGCTTTCTCGCCAATAGCCGTGAGGATCTTCCGGCCATTCTCTGTCTTTGCCCATCCAGAGATAACGTCCGCGAGTTTCTGCTGTGCTGCATCATCAAGCGCTCCGCCGCCGGTCACCTTGCTCATGGAACCGACAATGCCCCACATCATCTCTGTGCCTACTTCAATAGCCGAGGATATTCCCGCAGACTGCGCCGCCTTCTTTGCCACGTCTCTGCCGATCATGCCGCCAAGCTGCGTCGCCTGGTTCATCTGTTCCGCATAGGTTCCGCCATACGCCCTTAAGGCAAACGGGATCATGGCGACAATGCCGGTGCCGGAAAGCCCAAGCGTCGCAGTGATAGCCGCGTCCGCAGCGTTCTGGACTGCGCTTACAGCGCCTTCTACAAGAGCGTCACCAAAGCTGCCCTGGATAAGGTTCACGTCTTTAGCACGCTGGATATCGTTTTCTGCGCCCTCCTGCAATCTGTTGATGGCATCATAGATCCCAGTGTCAGAAATGACCTTCTGGGAATTTTCCCACAGAGCGCCCTCCGTAGGGTTCAGGCCATCCAGAAGACCATAGGTCAGCGTGTGGTCGCCGCTGGACGCTCTTTCTCTCACGCGGTTCACAACAGCATCAGCATAAGCATCGCCGCCCACGTAAGCGGCAAGGCGTCTCACCTGTTCTTCTCGCTCTTCTGTGTCGAGTCCATTTACGAGCTCGTTGTACCATAACCTGGCCGTCTGCTCGAAGGCGGCCTGATAAGATGTGACAGAGTCCTCGCTTGCGGCACGCTCTACGGTCCGGTTCAGATCAGACGCAACAAGGCCGAGCCCGGAAGCCGCAATCTGTTTTCCTGCTCCAGCTCCGATTCCGCCCAGCGTTCCTCCGAGCCGTTCCAGAAGAGTCATGCTGTCAAGGTTCACGCCTCTCATCTGCCGGCCATATTCCCGGTCGCTTGCCTCATCGGCCTGCTGTTCTTTGAGCAGCTGCTCGATCCCGCCGTTCTTGGTCACATCATACATGAGCTGCTCATAGGCGCCTTCGTCTACCGTAGCGCCGTTCGCAACATCAACGTATCTCTTGATAAGCGCGTCACGGTCTTCACGGGAAAGCGGATTGTACCGTTCGTTTCTCACGGTCCGCTGGTATTCGTACTCTTTCGCCTCGCCGGGATTCCATTCATTGGAGAAGGCATCAAGATTGCTGATATCGTATGCGTTCGTCTTTACGGTCTCGGTTCTCGTCGGGCCCTCATACTGGCTCGACGCCTGGTCCATGAGCTGGGCATAATTGATTTCCCGCTGTTTCTGTCTTGCCTGTTCAGGCGTTTCCTTCGTGGTGCCTGCATCGTCCGGCAGCTGATCAATAAGATTGGCCATATCCACGCGGCGCTGCTGTCTTCTGGCACGTTCAGCAGGATCCTCGTTCCAGATATCCTGCACACGGTTGGAAACTCTGCTCGCCCATTCGCCCACGCCCCTGCCGACGGTGGAATTGGCCACACGATTCCGAAGGGAATCGATTGCCATATCCATCACGTTGTTGGACGATCTCCGCTGGGGAACAGTCGGCTGAGCGGCTTGCCTGTCTCCGTTCATGACAATTTTCCCGTTGACCATTGAAAGCTGCGGTTTGGACGACCGTGCTTCCGAGATCTCACGCAGCGCACTAAACGGATGAGCGTTCTCTTTTGCTGCGGCATTGGTTTTAGAGGCGTCATCGCCGTCGATAACGATCCGCCCGTTAACCATAGAAAGTTTGCTCATGTTGCCTCCTACTTCAGGTATTTGTTGATATCGTCCATTACGTTCTTCTTTGCGCTTTCACTCAGCGGCATAGTATTGACCATCTGGATCAGCTCCCGCAGCGTGCTGGGATTCGAAACGTCCCAATTCCTTCCGTTGAACGTTATGACGCTGCCGACGCCGGTATCCTTCACCGTTGTGGTGGCCGGAGAAGAGGTACCTGCCGGAAGGGAATATGGAGTCGAGACCTGCGGCTTATACGTGCTCGGCGTTGTGCCTCTCAGGGCCTGATAGGCTGCACTGCCGGTTTTGTTGCCGGCGCTGTTCGCCCCAACGGCCTTGTTGTAGGCGTCAAGGGCTTTCTGATACTCTGCGTCCCTCGCCGCATTCCGGGCATCCACACCCACCTTGTTTGCGTTCCACGCCGCCAGACGATTCTGGTACGCCGCCTTCGCAGCTGCTTCCTGTCTGGACAGGTTATCCTGCCACAGGCCGTAGTCCCAGTTCCGCTCGTTGTACCAGTCGTCGTAGTTGTCTCTGTACTGGCCGTAGGAGAAATCTCTGTCGTTGTAGTAGCGGTCCCAGTCGTCCTGATACTGGCCGTAACTGAAATTCCGGTCGGTGTTCCACTGACCAAGCGCATCCTGATATCTGCCGTAATCGGTAGATTCCAGACCCTGGATCATGCCCAGGTTGTTCCGCATGGTGTTTCCTTCGTCCATGTACATGTTGTAGGCGATCTGTCTGAGCTCAGGGATCTTGTCGTTCAGCGTCTGCATGTAGTTGTTGTAGGTCTGCTGAGAAGCAGTGTTCGCGTAGCTCGACGCAAGGCCGCCGGTCCGGGCAGCCATCTGCGCCAGCGTGTCGTTCATCGCCTGCCGGCCATTCCTCGTGTAGGCCTCCGCGTACTGCTGATAGAGCGGGTCCTGATTGTAGTCGTAAGAAAACTTCTCCCTGTTCAGGATCGCGTCCACCATAGAATTGATCTGGTCCTGATACTGGTCCGTATAGGTCGGGCGCTCCTGATCAAAGGTCCAGTCACCCGGCCTTCCGGAATCATTCCACTGCCACGTCGGCGCCGCCGCGCTATAGCTGTACTGTCTGCCTGCGGTCGGAGAGTTATATACAGGAGCAGCACCGTATGTCTCATAAACCGGTCTAACCGGCGCAATGACGTCCGCAGACCTTCCGCCCTTTTTAGGTTCCTCCTTTATGAGCTCCTCCTTTTTTTTGCCGCCGCTCGCCCCGTCCTTCAGGACTACCCGGTTATTTCCAAGTAATGCCACTTCATTTCCCTCCTTCCAGAATCTTGATCCTCTCTGAATGCCGCTTGATTTCTGCTCCCTGCAGCTCAAGCGTTTTCTCAAGCGCATAGGTCCGTTCGATCACGGCATTATGTGCATCTTGTTTTCTTTCCAGTCTTGCCACGTCACTCTTGACTCCGTTTATCTGCTCGGTGACGTGGGCTTCAAAGACTGCTTGCGTTTTGTCAATCTTCGCGTCAAAGTCACGATTCGATTTGCTGTTCGTCAGGACCACGCCTAAGACGGATCCGACCGCTGCAATGATCGCGACGATGATCGGTGCCCAGTCATTCATTGCTTTCCTCCTTTATCGTGTTGATCATTGCTCTTGCATATTTCCGGGCCTGTAAGACCTCGGTATAGTCCTCATCCAGTGTCTCACCCAGGTATGTCGCCTCCGCAATCTTGTTGGCCACATAGTCGGACTGGATGAGGAAAGTCTGATAATAGTCCGCCTCAGGGAAGGGATACTCCTCAATAGGCGGTAGGTGGAACCTCGCCGCTAATTCGTTGCTGATCATGTTCGTCTCCTTAATAGCCACAGGCATAGTATTCAATTGTGAAATTCGTTGTTGTCGATGTCGGTCTCACCACTTGATACTGACCCGTCTGTGTGGTAGTCGGGCCGCTTGAGTTGCCGTAAGGAATTACCCATGCCGATCCGACAGACGTACTATTGTTCCCGGATGCCGTGACTATCTCGTGCGGAGGACTGGTAAACGCGACTGGGAACGCCACCCGCGACCAGCCGCCGCTTGTGTATAGGTTCCCCCACGCTGAGGTACACGCCACATTCGCGGTTCGCTTGTACCAGCACTCTTTCCAGCCGTTGCTCCACACCCTATAATGCACGCCAACGCTTGACGTGCCCTGAGACGTAACGTATGCGCCGAACGTGTAAGTATTCACCTGTTGGGAATACACGCTGTAGTTGTTCGTGCCGACGATCATCGTGTCCCCGCCATAGTGTACGAAAAAGCCCATAGAATACTGTGGAACGCCTGAAGAATTGACTACGTTGGTTTCGTAAATCAGCACCTGCAGCATCTTGTATGAAGACGCCTGCACGCACCCGGTGAAGATGCATCGCGTTTTGTTTTTGTAGTGAGCACAGACATATTTGAGCCAGGCCGTAGTCACGTCGTTCGTACCCGTAGACGCAGCTCCAATGTCCGTCGTTGTGACAAACGGAACATTGACGACTCTTCCGTCCGTCCAGGTGTTTGTGTCCACCGTCGTTTTCGCCTGCGGTGCAAGATATCCCTCAGGATCGGGGGCTGTTACATTCACTCTGTTCGCGTTTATCTTCACCGTTTCCGGACTGTTGTTGATTGCCTCGATGACCGAGTCATTGCCCACTACGTCCCCAGGGCCCATCCGTTTGTTTACGCCGTTCATGATGAAGTTGAACTGCTCTTTCAGGTAGGCCATGTAGTCGATCATGCTCTGAGGGCTCTGATCAAGCGGCGGATCTTTGTCGATATAAGTCGTAGGATTAAACCGATTCATTTCTCACTCCCCGTCACATACTCACGTTCGATACCGCGTATGGTCACCTCGCCGGTCCCTTCGATCTTGATCTGGTACCTGTCGCACCGTCCAAGGCGGATGGGCACCAGGGCCGTCACGGGGTTATAGTCAGCTTTGCTTTTCCAGAATGCCACGTAGTGCCATTCGTCCGTTTCCACCTGCTCTCCGGTAGTCAAGTCATAGGCAGTGACTGTTCCTTCCAAGGTCTGGTAGCTAAAGACCAGTCTCAGCTTCAGACCCTCAGAAGGGAATTCCCCCTCAAACGTAGGGCCGTCCGCCCCGTCATCATAGGCCCACGTTCCTTCCACCGTTGTGCCGTCTAAGTACACGAAGGCCTTTTCATCAGAAAGAGGCGTCGTGTAGTTCGTACACATTACGGTTTCCGGGTTGGCGAAGTTAACATGTGCAACGGGCATGTAGTAGTTTTTCTTCGGCCTTGACCCGGACCATATCTCCCGATATTTGCGACGGTCCTCCTTTGCGTAGATCACAGCGTCGCTGCCCGGTTGCATGTCCAGGCGGACATTAAGCCTTGTATATCCTTTTCGGCTGAACGTGTCTTCCACAACCTCTGCGAATTCAACAGACCAAGGCTGGTCATCGCTGATCTCTGATTTGCGTTGGACGATCTTGTTTGTTCCCTCTTCATAAACATCGTCCCACTTCAGCATCGTGGAGCCAATAATGCGACTCGCCCAGAACCTGTCTTGTTCACACACCCACAGCCCTCTGTCTAAATCGTAAACAAATAGGTGCGTTCCGCCCGGCCACAGGTCAAGTCTTTCTTTGCTGTACGTCCCTGCGTTGCCAACAAAGCACGAGAAATACAGGAATCTCCCATCGGAGCCACACGCGCCGTCCATATAGTGCCCATTCGCGTCTCCGAAGGCCGGCGTGTTCTTCCCAAGTTTTTCTGAGATCAGCCTCGGCCTGTTCCCACCGTACACATACACGCCACGAGGCCCCAGGTAATAAAGCAGGCCGTTGATCTCGACAAGACTGTTAGGGCTTCCGCCCAGCACTCCATCCAACGAGGACGTAGTCATGTAATATTCCGAAGGATAATTGCCAAGGATTTTGTGAAGGATATCCTGCTTCCAGCAAAGAACGCTGTTATTGTATTCACAGATTGCTGTGAAATACCCGTCCGACCCCACTGCCACCGTGTATGCGCCAGTGTCGTTTCCGTAGGTAAAGAAATCCGTCGGGTCTCCCAAGGCGCTGGCGTAGATGGTATTGTTCCGTTCGCAGCATCCCCATATCCTGTTCCCGGAAGCGCATATGACAGAAAGGTCAGGAACCGATGACCTGACGATAAAATCGTCTGTTGTAAGACGAGAAAGGAACGCAATAATCAGGGTCTTCAATTCGTCCGTCAATGTGACCTTGATGTAATCCGTTCCCACTTCCGTGACCGTCAGCACCCTCGCGATAATCTCGTCATCGACGCCGTTATTTATGACAATGTCGACCACATCGTTCACGGCAAAATCAGCCCCCACACCGGTGCCTGTCAGTGTGGCGTCATCCGTTCCCTCAGAAATCGACGCGGTTCCGTTCCAGCTCTTTTTGATCAGGGAATGAATGGAATTATCAGTCAGGTCGATATAATACTTGTCCGGGAAGATGACCAGCCTCGTGTTGATAACAGCCATCGATCTCCCGCTTGCGCTTGCCTCTATATTGCCAAGATGCGTGCCGCCGATATACACTCCGCCGTCAGCCTGGATTACATATAGGTTCCCGTTCCACTCATACATGTCCACCGGGTCAACATACGTAGAAAACCCATTGCCGTTGTAGTAGTTCAAGGTTTCAAACTCCGGCACCTGTGTGATATACGGGTAGTTCGCCGTAGTAATCCCCTGAGTGCGCGTAAACTCGCCGTCGCGGATATCCGGCGTCACGTTCAGCCCGCCAAACTGCAGCACGTCTCTCTTGTAATGCCGGATCTGATTCGGCAGCTTCGGCAGTCTCATCACATCACCTTCCAGTTCTTCTTCCGCAGCTTGCGGTTATTTCTCCGGTACCACGCCTGCGCCCTTGCCCATGCCGCATTGAACAGCTCGATGTCGTTCTCGTACAGCTGAGTCTCCTCGTTCATGATGTCGATCTGAGCACACAGGAACCAGAGATAGATATCGTCATACGGATGCGGCATAAGCAGCTCGATGTCTTCAGAGGTCCCCGCCTCGTACTCATATTCCGGAGGAGTAAAGCCGAACATGTCAGCCACGTCGCCCTCCAGCTGCTTGAACAGGAGCTTGACCTTGATATCGTCATGCGCCGCGTTAGGCCGCATCTTGTTTGCCTTGTCTAATACATCAAAGAGATTCATTCTCTCACCTCAAATACTTTCCGGACGCCCATCCTTCCTTGCCGGCATAGAACGCCTGGTACCACGTGGTCAGGCCATTCTTGATCGTGACGCCGGTCACGTATACTGCCGCGCCTTTCGGGATCACGATGATCTCTGTGGCCTTCGTTCCTGCGCCGTCTCTCAGCCACACGTTCCCGGTCGCCGTCATGGTCTTCAGGTCCTTGACGTATTTCGGGGATACGTATCCGTAGACCGCTCCGCTCTTCACCTGCCACCAGCCGTTATCCGCACGGCTGACCTTCTGCACGATGTCGCCGGGATGCAGGGTCTTCAGGACCTTGTAGTTCACACCGGAGCCGGACCGAAGGTTGCACGCCGCGCAATCCCAGATGACCGCAGGCGTCGTTTCCTGCTCGCTGTCGGAGTCCAGGGCCACAGCCGTGTGTCCGGTCTTCCACAGGATGTCGCCGCGCTTGATTCCCACGCCGCTCTGCAGGAGGGTCTTGTCCGTCAGCTCCACAAACTGTCCGGTCTTCATCAGCACGTCTCTCTCCGTGCCGGTCCACATATCTCTCAGGGCGCCGGACTTTATGCCGGCAAAGTACACGCAGGCTCCTACCATCGATGAGCAGTCCACGTTGATCAGCTGGTGGATGATCATAGGGTCAGGATTGCTTCCCTGTTTCAGCAGCGCGTCGAACAGTCCCGTCCTCGGATACTGACCATTGTTCTGTCCATAGCCGATATAGCCTCCGTTCATGACGGTACGCTCGGCAAGGTACGCGATCTTGTCGCCCTTCCCACTCTCTACAGGGCGGAAGACCTTCTCCCAGCCGCCGTAAAAGGCCATGACGTTCAGCTCGCCGTCCATGTTCCCGCCTGGCTTATCCTTGGTCACGCCAGTGCGTCTCTGGTTAGGAGGCGTGCCCCATGCCCTGTAAAGTTCTGACGATGACGCCTGTGCGATCCTGATCATTTATTTTTCCTCCGTATCCGGTACGACCTTGTCCACGATGTCCCTCGTATCGAAGAACACCTTGCTCGAATGCTCGGCAACGACGCCGATGAAGGCAACGACGGCAGAAGCAATCGTCTCCACGTTGCCCATGATGCCCCAGCCGAAGACCTTGTCGAACACGCCGTACAGGGTCACAAGCGCAGGGATAAGCCACTGCAGGGTCCTTAAGATGTCATGCATTTTGTTGCTCATTTTTTCCTCCTTTTAAGCGAAAAGGCGCAGGGCTCCTTCATCAAGAGTCCTACGCCGTGTCGTAGATTTACTGGCTGTTCGCCTCGCGGTAATTATTCGTATTTCTTGCTTTCGTTCAGAAAATCCTGCTCATAGCGGTCGATCATGTCCGCCGTCGCTTCGTCCTGGGCCATGCTCTGGTAGATGATCTCGCGCACGTTTCTCGGAATCATAACGTCCTTGCCGCGCTGGATTACAGTAAGCTTTCCGTTCAGGCCGACGACGATGTCGTCCTTGTACTTTCCGCTGTCCTTGAAGGCACGGAATGGCACCTTCTCAGACCAGTATTTCTTCGCCTCTTCGGGCGTCATGTCACGCGGATCCTTCTCTTCCAGGTTCTCTTCCAGGACCGCGTCTTCTTTTTTCTTGGTAGTAGCCATTAGCTCTCCTTTTAGGGTGCCCCCGCCTGATTGCTCAGGCAGGGGTCTTAAATAGTTTAGTTGGCAGGAGCGTCGTCGAAGCTGGACGTGGATTCAATACGAATCATGTACTGCTCGACAAGACGTTCCGCGACCTTGATGGCCTTCCAGCCGGCAGTCGCTCTCTGGTTCAGCGGGTCTTCCGAGCCAGCGGAACCGAGCTGCTTCACGATGTGCTGCAAGCCGCCGCCGGTTACTTCGGTCACACCGTAGGCATTAGCGCCCAGGACCAGCGTACCGTAGACGTCACGGCTGGAAGCGCCGGCATCTTTGTAGACCTTCGCTTCGGTGGTCTCGACGAAACGCACGCCTTCGATCTTGCCGATCTCGCCTTCGTACATGCCGTCGGGATCAGAATAGGTCTTGACGTTGACCCACTTCGGATCAGACATGATGTCGTAGGCGACGTCCGGATGGACGATAGCAACATAGCTGCCGTTGATCTTCGGAGCGTTCTGGATCTTCAGGGCACGGACAGCCTTGCGGATGTCGTCAAAGGTCACGTTGTTGTTGGTGTCAGCGTCGGTGTACGCCAGGGAAGCACGAGCGGCGCCGCCCTGCGCATACATGACGTTGGTGCCGCCCTGCAGGACTTCGCGGGTCACGGTGTCCAGAGTGCGTCCGGCCTGGGAAGCCAGTAGCTCGGTCGCCTGCAGCAGGTTGTTGTCGATGGCGGTGAGCAGGAGGACGTCAGACAGGGTTACATAGCCGCCATACTGGGCCACGGTCGCCGTGATGACGCTCATGGTCAGCTTCTGGCCGTTCGGGGTGACGCCTTCAGTAAGAGGAGTCAGGGCCTTCGCCAGAGGGCTGTACTTGCGGAATTCGATGGTCTTGCCGCCGTTCTTCGGGATCGGCTGCTTCTGGCCAAACTGATCATGCACAAGCAGCGGTTCCGCCAGGTCGATCAGATAGTCAGAGTAAAAGGTTTTCATCTCATTGCTGAGGCCGGTGTCAGTGGTGACGTTGGTGTTCGCAGCAAAGAGATGCAGGTTCAGTTTAAATAATTCTTTCATTGTGATCCTCCACAGATTATTTGCGGGGATCATCGTCGCTTAAAAGCTGATTTGTTCCCCGCGTCGGACCCGTGCAGCGATCTCCGTCCGGTCAGCTCTGTTCAGCTGGCTCGCGGATCGTTTCACGGTGAATGGACTCTGGGAGGCGGCTCCGTTCTCGGCAGGGCGTGCGCCCTTTGCGCGGATGTTCTCGGTCACGGCTTTCTGCGTGGACAAGGCGTTGTCTGCCATTAGCTCGTCAAAATGGATGATCTTGAAGGCATCGGCAACAGGCATGTTGTGCTGCAGCAGATCGATAAACTTAGGATTCTGCATCTCAGCAGTTAAGTCAAACTGCGGGTACTGGCTCTTCAAAGCCTGTCCCTCTTCGAACCACTGTCTCGCCTTGATGTCCGCCCACGCACTCGCTTGGCGGTCCTGCTGCATTCTGAGCAGCTCCGCATTCTGCCGCTTAAGCTCCTGCATCTCACGGAAGCTTGTCTCGTCCATGCCGGCCTCTTCAGCCGCCGCTGACCAATAGGTATGGTCGTCATCGATGGCCTTCGCCAGCTTAGACATGTCGCCGTCCAGGACGTTATACCTGGCGGCCAGCTTATCCAGGATAGGTTTTGCATCGTCCACCTGTTTCTGCAGGTTCTTCGATTCGGCAAAGCGCCGGTCAATAACACGCTGAATCTCTTCCGTGTATTGGTCCTTGTACTCGCCGGAGATCATGTCGCGGAACGTTTTCCGTTTCTCTTCCAGAGTGTTGGAAGTGGTCTTCACTTCCGGTTTCTGCTCCTCGGCGGCAGGAGCGATCCTGTCAGCTTCAGAGCCGTACAGGACGTTCGATAATGCGCCCGATTTTCCCCGGCGGGTGACTCCGGGAACGTTGGCCTGAGGGGCCTCACCCTGTGCGCCTGCTTCTCCGGCTGCGGCAGCTGCTCCTTCGCCTTCGAACAAATGCAGATTAAGCGCGTATAATTCCATGTTTTCCTCCTCGCGGACTTAACGACTCCGTGTGCCGTGACGCGGACTTGACGGCTCCGTGTGCCGGGTCTTCTCATATGGAGGCCGGGTAGCTGGTCCGGCCTCGTCAATGGAAGAAACCAATTATATGGTAACAGGCGCTTTCAGCAATCTTGCCCAAGCTTTTGCACTTTTTTTAGAAAGTTTTTGTCGCTTTCGGCAAGTGCATGAAACGCCACGTTTGCCAGCTGCCATATGGCCTTCGCGCCGGCGTCAGCCTTTCTCAGCCTCACCTTTGCGTAGCCTGGCTCCAGCGTGCTGGGGAGCAGGTCGCCGGATCCGTATATCAGGTTCCAGTTAGCTAATGCGGTCATCAGCATGGATACTGCCGCGCACACTTCCGTGCTCCCCGTCGCATGTCCTTCGGCAACGATCTCGTATGTTGCCACGGTCTCTTTAAGCTGGACCTGTGTCATTACTCGCCCTCTACTTTAGGAGTGCTTCTGTTCACGAGTCTCTGTGCGTATGGAGCCTGCGGTGCCCGGCTGTCCATAATCCCGCTTGCAATCGATTCTGAGCCACTTTTCGGAGCCGCCTGAGGATTTCCTTGGCTCGGCTGTCCGGGGCTGCCTACGGGCGTCACAGTGCCTCCTGTGAGCAGGCCGGCAAGCTGGGCGATCTGCTGCTGTTGCTGCTGCACGATGTTGAGCAGCGTCTGGCCCTCTGCTATCTTCTCGCGGATCTTCTCGATGCCCTCAAAGTCCATCATGTCCAGGGCGATCATAGATTGCTGCGCCATCTCA
>Ga0326512_10000331_pt1 | contig 40592 bp, 51 predicted proteins | sample 1_2617_0518_D_FD_203652 | JGI IMG/M metagenome (GOLD analysis project Ga0326512, IMG submission 203652) | Bovine rumen microbial communities from UC Davis, California, United States - 1_2617_0518 | ecosystem: Host-associated > Mammals > Digestive system > Stomach > Rumen | place: USA... | reverse complement strand
TCACTATTATTGAAGTTATTCTCAACTGCACTTTTTCTTAGATTATCTATTTTTTCATTACCAGATGTTTGATATTGATATGTATTATTTTGTTGATTTATATTATCTCTAGTAGGTAAGTTAATATCTTGGTTAGTTCTTTCTTGATTTACTATATCTTGTACTGTTGGAATATTAGATTGATTTTTTATTGCATTATTATCTAACTGATTTTGGATGTTGTTTATTTCATTATTTTGAATATTTTTATTTGTATTGTTTTTTATTACTTCTGGAACTTCTTGTATTATTTCTTCAAAATAATTTGGATCTTGTTGTTTTATTGCATTTATTGCTTGAGTCATTTCTTGACTAGTTATTTGTTGATTATTATTTATTTTATTTACTACATTGTCAACTGCAACTATACCTTTACCACCCATATTCATAATACCACCAACTACAGCACCATAAACTGCACTGGTAATTGATTCTTCTACAGTATCACTTAATTCTAATTTTTCTCCAAAAGCAGTTCTAATAGTATGATCAACATATGGTGTTGCAAATTCTTCTAATGCTTCTCCACCCATTGCTTTAAAAATGCTTCCTTCAGATAATTTTCCTAATCCTCCTAGCTGATCAAATCCTAACCTTTCAATACCTGTTTCAACTCCACCCATAATTAGTCCGTAAATTCTTGCATCTTTATCATTATATCCTCTTTGTTTTGCTTCTTCCGTATAATTCTGTTGTGTTTGTACATAAAACATAGCACTTCCTGCTGCTGGATTTACTGTGGATACTGCCATTGAGGGTAACATATTACCTATATTTTCTCCTACATTCCATACCTTTTGTTGTTCTTCTGATAGTTGATTATTTTGGAATTTTTTATATGTATCTGTATTGTAATATTTTGGGTTTACTATTTCATCTAATGTTTTAATTGTTTTGCTTCTAGTATCTTTAATATTAAACATCTTAGCATAAAATTTATATTGTTCACTATCTTCACCATAAGCATTTTTAAAATTTTCTAATACTTGTTGTTTTTCTTCTTTTGTTCCATTTTCAATTAATCTGTTGTATTCTTTTAACGATAAACTAGGTTTATTGTCTTTTTTCTTTTTTAATAACCAGTTAAAAAAATCACTAGTTGCATTATTTAGTGCATCATCTGCTTTGTCTACACCTGATGATATTCCTACACCTAATGTTTTTGTGCTTTGAATTGGATGCTTTACTACTTCTTTTCCTGCCTCAAAAGTGTTTTTTGCAACTCTTGGAATTATTTCTCCTGCAGTTCCTAACACTGTTTTTGTTATGTCTCCAAAATCATATCCATCATTTAATGAGTTTTTCCATTTATTATTACTTTGTTTTTTAGTAGATAATTTTGTAGAACCACTTGTTTTTTGAGTTATTCTATCTTGTATTGATTTATATTGAGATGTGTTTTTAAATTCATCTAATGTTAAAATTCTGTTTCCATTAACTGTGCTAACATTGTTTGTATTAGAATTATCATTTAAAGTTCCTTCTTTTTTTCTTTTTTTGTATTCTTCTAATGTTAAAACTGCCATTACCACACCTCTTTTCTACCATGGTACACATACTTTTTTCTTCTTAGATTTATTAACTTGAGCTGTTACATTTACATACTGTCCACCTTTTTTACCATTTCCAATCCATACATAATAATTGCCACCTGATTGCCATATATTTTGGCTTCCTGGAACAGGTGCATTATTAAATACATCATTTACTTTCAATTTAGATGAACTCAATTTTTGATAATTACCACCTGACTCTATATATCTTGGTTGATAGCCATTATTAAAATAATAGTCTGCTGGTTTTGTTGGTTCTGTTATTACTGGCAAATCATTACTATAATTTCCACCAGAACTATATGAACCACCACCAGATCTATATGAACCACCACCAGAGCTATAACTTCTACTAGCTGCTGCTTGAGCTTGTTGATATGCAAATTCTTTTTCCCATCTTTGTTGCTCTAACTCTTGTTGTCTTTTCTGGTATGCCATTTGTTCATTAAATTGTCTTATCTTTTCTGCTTGCTCATTCTCATAGTTTATCTGACTTTCAACATTCTTATATCTATCATAGTAAGTATTATTAATGTTATAATTCCAATTTAACCTATTGTTCTCTTGTTCAGATTTATAATCAAATCCTTCTAATGCTATATTTAATTTTTGTTGTAGTGCTGTTAAAGCATTTTCTGCTAATGTTGCATTGTTTTGTAGTTGTGCTTCCTTAATAGCATTATCAAACTCTAGTTTTATAGTATTTAAACTTTCTCTTGCTGTTGATATTCTATTTTGATATGTATTATACATATCTACTTTAGAACTTTCTGAATATCCACTATTAGATAGTCCATTTTGAACTACATTCTCTCTTGATACTCCATATCTATCTGTTTCTTTTTGATAATCTATATAGCTAGCTTTTGCTTCTTTTTGATAGTCTCTTTCTGCTTTATCTTTTTGTTGATTATATAAATCAATTTGATGGTTAAGATTATCATTAGCAATTTGTCTTTGAGTATTCTCCCATTGATTTACTAAATCTTGTTGCTGATTAGTAAATTGGTTTCTTTCATTAATTAGATTATCGTATGTTTGATTATATTTATTTAGTTCTGATTGTTTCTCATTTTCTACTTGTTTAAATCTATTATCATTGTAATTTACATTATAACTTGCCACTTTCTATCACCTCTTCACATATCCTCCTACAAATGATTCTAAAGTATAAGAATTTAATCCAAATGGTTCATCAGAACTAAATTTCATTTGTAGTTTTTTCCATTTCTTCTTTTTGATTCTATAAACTATATATCCTTTTGTATTTGTATAAGTATTTATGTCTTCAAAATTATTATCATCTGTTCTTACAGATACTTTTATTTGTTCTCCTGATACTTCAGCAGTTCCGCCTCTTTTGTTAGTAGTTTTTTGATATTCAGGATATTTAAAATCATCATTTTTAGTTGTCCAATAACTATCTATTGTTCCTGTTGTTTTTGTTAATGTATATATATTGTTATTCCCACATAAATAAAGCACTCCATTTTTTACTGAAGCACTTGTTATACCGATAGGTAGTTCCCAATAGTACCACTCATATTCAACATCTACATTTTGATACTTTTGTCTACTATCAGCTAGATAAACTTTATTATCTATTATTACTAATAAATATCCTTCCCATTCTTCTAGTAACATGTTTTTATAGTTATTTTCTTTTAGTAATTTACCATCTATCATACTAGAACGGTGTGCTAATAACTGCTCCGTAGTAATATCTCCACTTATAGCTTCCATACCTCTTTCTGAGAAGAATACTATATCATCATTAAAATTAATTCCTGTTGCTACACAACCTGTACTGATACTTGAATGTGTGCTAGGATATATTTTTCCATAATTATTATCTATTACAGGGTTATGATAAAATACTGTAGTATTAGCCTGTGATGGTTCTTTAAATACCCATAAAGCATTGTTTCCTGATACTAATGCTTTCACTGGAGATAGATCCATACCTTCATTATAATAATCTAAATCTGATACATATCTTGGATCTTCTAATGAACTATGAAAAATTGCATTAGGATAATCTGGATTGCCACTAAAGAATACTCTATTATCAAATACAGTTAATAATGTACATTTATTTATTCTATCTCTATATCCTTGTATAGTTTTTCTAAATAATATTTCTACATTATGTTGTCCATCAGTTAATGGTGCTGGTGGTGCTATATTAAATGTTACTTCACCTTTTACTGTATTAACAGATAAGTCAGATCCTTGATAATAGGTAAGTCCATCTATTACTGCTGTTACTACATAATTACTATCTATATTCTCTGTATCTAATTTAAAAGTTTTTGTTTCTCCATCACCTATTCTTAGATTCTTTCTTAATCCTGTTAATAAATTTACATCTTGATATGTTGAACCTGCTCCTGAAGCATCACCTATGGATGTAGTTGGTATTGTTCCTTCTACTTCTTTAATTGTCTCTCCATCATATTCTAAATAGTTAATACCATCTTTTATATATAAAATATTATTAAATATAAATGACTGACTTTTTGATACATTCATACCTGTAAATATTTCTGTATCATTATCATAAAGTTTAGTTCCTGCATGAACTATTCTGTGTAATGTATTTCCTACTTCATAAAAAAAGAGACCAAATATGGTGTTGTCATATTCACTAACTAACTCCATATCAGGTCTTGTTTCAATACCAGCACTATTATTTTTATAATTCTTCCACATATTTAAACTATCAGGGCTTCTAGATAGGTTAGTATCACTGTTACTAAAGTCAACACCTGCAAATGTATCTACTTTTCTTGTTACCAAATTGCCACTTGGTACTCCACCACTTGCACTATAAGAACTCATCTACATCATCCCCTATCCATATACTTCCTGTATGGTATCTTGGATCTAATCTTTGTAGCATAGTCTCATATCTATTTGAATATACTTGTCCATAATTAGCACTAATATCTGACTTTAATAAATCTGCTGCTACTCCATATGGCATTATTTCAAGTGCATCTCTTGATAATTCAAATTTGTATGCTTCTTCATCTGTTTCAGATGTTATTTGTTTTGGATACTTATAATAATATACTTGGGCTGTTCCTTCTGTTAGAAATTCTACACTTTTATCAATTATATGATGCTCTACACCTGTAATTATATTTAATTGATAAAAATCATCTAACCAATCATCAAATTCTTCTATTTCTCCCTCTGTAACATCAAATTCTTCTCTTACTGCTATTTTTTTTATCCTTGATAATTCATTTTGAATTTGATTTATTACATCGTTAATCTTATTAGCTATATCTGGATCATCTGTTAAATTTGGATTATTAGGACTAATTTCTTCTATTAAATTAAGAACTTTCTTCTTCATCTCTTTTAAGGTCATCTTTATCATCCCCTTTGTATTTGTATACATCATCGTATACATTTTTCATATCTTTTATATCTTCTTCTAGTTCTTCTAAAGTGCATATTTGTCTATCTGGTATTATATAACCAACTTTTTCATTCCAAATGATTCTAGTTCCTTCTGGAAGTGTTTGCTCTAATACAGAATGTTCCTTACTTTTAATTCCGTTAAATTCACTTTCATTTTCTACTTCTGTTCTTAAAACTAAATCTTTTAGTGTTTGGTGAACCATTTTATCTTCTGTCCATTCATCAAATTCTAATTCTTTTGTTACTGTTCTACCAAATACTTGATGCAAGTTTGGTTTTGCTGTAAAAAATTCCATGTTTTTTGCCATTTAAATATTCTCCTCTTCTAATTCAACCGTATCTTTAAATTTATCACTTTTTATTAATTTATTTTCCCATTTTTTATAGGCATCTAAATATATTTCATCTTTTTCTCCATTATAAGTAATCTCATAATACATCCCATCAGATATATTGGTACTTAATAATGCTTTACTATTTTTTAAAGTCTTACACATCCATACTACATAAACATCTTTAATTCCTATTTTTTTATTGTCTGTTTTTTCTACATTGTTATTAAAATAATCAATAATAATGTTCTTACATATTACTTCAAATTTATAACTATCTCTCATTTTTTCCTCCTTCTGGTCGTGTTGTAGGAGTTGCACCTACTAGTACTACTTACACGATAAAAAAGGGCATTTAAACCCTTATACTACTTTGTAGTTGGAATTATAACCATTTCTTTAGGTCTTACGATTTTAGCACCAAATACATAAAGTCCTTTTAAAGCATCTTCGAATGCATCTTGAGGTCTATAAGCTTCTACTTTATCAATTTGTTCAGCGAATGCAATTGCTCTTGAAGTTCTTAATACATTAAGTACATTTGTACCAGCTTCATCAGTTGGTAATAAATTTTCAATAGATACTAATGCATTACCATATTTACCAATATAACCTTTTTTAGACATTTCAACATTGTTTGTGAATAATTCAGTTAAGTTTTGTCTTAAGTTAGTGAAATACTTAGGACATACTTCAGCATGATAAGTGTCTGTAACCTTACAATTATTACTATATAGTGCTGTAAATCCTTCTTCTAATTTTTCAACTGCATTTGTTTTATTAACATTTCCAGCTGTTAACTTAGCTACTTCACTATCAGTATCTTCATAAGCTTCTTTAATTAAGCTTGCTACATACTTATCTCCTTCTTCTGATAAAGCTAATGCTCCTTCTTTTGAAGTTGCTTCCATAGCTCCTGGTACACTTTGTGCTTTAACTACATCATCTAATACAATATTGAAGTATCTAAATTGGTCTAATTTTAAAGTTTGGTCAGTAACACTAACATATTCTTTTGCAATTGCTGTTCCTGGAACATAATTTTTAACAGTAGGTCTTACTGCATTTAATATTTTAACCTCTTTTGCATTCTTTGAATCTCTTTCGTATTTAAAATCACAATGGTTTCTTAAACTTGTGATTGTTTCTAGTGCTCTTTCGTAAGCTTGATGCCATACAGTTTGTAATGCTGCACTCATTCCATTCATTATTTAATCATCCTTTCTTATCTAGGATTAGTCATACTTTTTCTTATGACATCCCAGTTTTTTCTTACTTCTTCTAGAGACATCTTACTTATCTCTTCATTAGTATAGTAATCTTTTTTTACTGTTTCTTTGGTGTTTTTCATGCTACCAATTTGTTCTACTGGTTTCTTATTACCAGTTACTTTTGTATACATTTCGTATATATCTTTTATTGGAACACTTGAATTGAATTGACTAGAAAATTGCCTGAAATTTAAATCTTCTAATACATCTTCTTTAACACCTAATTTGGCTAACTCTTTTCTATTTTTTTGATTAGTTAGCTCTCCTGCAAGTTTACTAAACATAGCTTTTTCTCTAACTGTCATATTGTCAGAACCTATTTCTGCTAATCTGTTAGCTTCATCTTGCATTTCATCAAAGCCTAAACTGATAATTTTACTTGCTTCTAGTTCTCCTAGTGCTTTCTCATCATCATCTGAATACTTAGGTTGTGTATATGCTGGTATATCAATTCCTTGATCTTTATAGAAATTTCTCATATCTTTATTTATTTCATCGATATCTGTTTTCCCTAATCCAGCACTTAATATACTTTCAGTTTCTTCATACTTAGCTAGTCTTTTACGATAGTCTTTTTCCATCTTCCTTTTTTCTCTTTCTATTTTGGTTGGAAGTATTTCGTTGACTTTATCATTTACTAGCCTTTCTAAATCTTCTTCATTATAAGTTTTAACATCTTCTTTTTCTACTTCTTCAGTAGTGGTATCAGTTAATTCTATACCTTTCTCAATATCTTCTACTGCTTGAGCATCAGTATTTTCAGTTACTTCTGTAACAGGTTCTTGAACATATTCTTCGTTCATTTTATTCCTCCTATTTTCTGCAAGTGTTTGACTTCACTTTCCATTCTCTTTTAAAGTCATACAATGCTTGGACTATTAAAAAACAATGCTATTCTACTGGCATTGCTTGATTAATCATATCCGTTCCCATTTGACCTATATTAGCAATATCTCCTTGAGAACCTAAATATTGTTCAGCTTGCATTTGTAATTGCTGAGCTTGAGACTGTATGTTAGCGATTCTATCTTGGATTTCTTTCATCCTTTTTACTGCTTCTTCTAATTTTGATTTTGGCATAGATGAATCATCATCTAGTAAATCAACATATACCTCTAATTCACTTAATCTCTGTGGACTAAAGTATCCTGCTTTTAACATATTCTCAAGTGATAATTCCTGTGCAAACTTATCAAATGGACTTTTTGGTGTTATATCCACTTTAACTACAGCTTGTAATGTTTCTAACACAGTCTTAGGTACTTTAACTGGCGATATAGTTTTTTCTCCAGTCAAAGGATTTACTTCTTCATTATTGATTATTAATCCATCTTTAGCATATGTCTTCCACATATCCAACCATATTCTAGATAAATCTTCTATTGTTGTCTTTAATGCTAAAGTTTGTTCATTAGTAGGCATTTGTGATGCTTGCTGTACTGCTAGTATGGCTTTTCCACTTGCTGTTTCTGGATTAATATCTCCTGTTGCTATATCTCCTGCTCCTGCTAATTCTCTTGTAGTTGATATTAGTTCGTTCATAACCTTTTCTACATCACTTGACATCTGACTAGGTTCTATAACTCCTAATACTCTTCTTACATCTTCAACTGGTTGACCATTTGTTTTTATTGTTGAGCCAACTTTATTTATTGCACTCGGATTAGCTATTTTTGATACATCAACTATTTTTTGTGGATATGCTGTATTCTTAGCAGATATTAACCTTCTCATTATTGTTTTATTAATCTCTAACTGATTAGGAATAAGGTGTCTTACTTCTCCTTCTCCTCTTGCATATCCTTCTTTTTCTTCCCATAACATATGAGCTATTGGATATAATGTTAATCCTGTATCTCTATCTTCTTTTATCATACAAAACTTTGTAGATTGTGAGAAATGTACTGTACCATTTTTCTTATACAATTTAGTTATTATAGTACACATATCATCTACTTCATCTTTAGCATTATCTCCTGCTTCTTCAAAGGTATCATTATCTCCTCTTATGTATTTTATTTTTTCATCACTAATACCTTCAATTTTAGCCATTTGAACTAAATTTATTATTGGCTTTCTTTGTTTTATTAGAATATATGGTTGATTCTGAATATCACTATCATTTTCATTACCATATAAAATATCATTTTTTGACAATATTTCATTAATAGGCATATTATTGTCGTTATCATATGTTACATAAATTGGGCTTTCATCATTAACAGCACTATCTTTTGACATCTTTCTAGCCTTATAATCCATACTGTCTTTTTCCCATACTTTTCTTGCATATCTATTTAATAGTTCACAAGTTTTTATAGCTACTTCTTTAAAATCTTCATTATCAAAGTTTTCAGCACTATATACTGGTAAATAAAGGTTGTTATTAATGGTTCCAACTTTATATTTTACTATAGGCTTAATTATATTTAATTGTATAGGTTCAATTCCTTTAACTTTTAACCCAGCCCATTGATCACCATTATACATTCTCCAATTCTTATCAGTATCTGAATAAAGGTTTTGTCTGCTGTTATAATTTCTACCCTTTTCATACAAATTCCACAATGGAGTTTCAACTAATTCTTCTAAATCCATATTTTAACACCTCCATTAACTTGGAAAATCTACTTGATTTAATCCAGTTCCATCATAATTATCAATATTCATCATGTTTAAATCTTCTATTTCTTTTTCTTTTTTAGCTTCTTGTTGCTCTTTTATCTCTGTTACAACTTTAACTGGATTAATTTCGGGTAATGTTATTTCTTGCCTCTTAGCTAACTTTTGCCCATTTCTCAACCCCAATGTATAAGAAGCCATTATAAATAATCCAAACAAGCTACAAAAAAGAATGACCTCAATTGTCATTCTTATCACTTTCTCTCTTGTCCTTAAAATTTTTTTCAAAAAAGATAAATCCTCTTTTTTCATTTTTTTCAAAGTTTTCTGTTCCTGTTTGTTCTACTTTTCTATCTTTCTTTTTCTTTTTTATATTCTTATGATGTATTTCTCTATATCTTTTCTTTTTCATTACTTCACCTCTTTTTAATGCTACTATAAGCACTGTATTAGTTATATACGTACTAGACGCATATATAACCAATACACTACCTATAAAGGCAGTTCTTTCAACTGAAAGGAGGTGCGTGTTTATTAAAAAAACTACACAATAGTATATTATCAGTATACCCTCTGACAATAAAACTAAAAGAGGGATAGGCTGCTGCTGATAACCATTTAACAACTAATATTGCACCTACTTTTTAGATTACTGTTATCTCCTCTCCATAATCTAACTCTTCTGGTTCTTCTACCTTAAAGTTAAAAGTTTGAGCTACTGTTATTGGTTCTATATCAAATACTACTTGAGTTCTGATATAATACGCTATAGCTAAGCCCATGACTAAATCATCATGAGCCCCTTCTTGTGCTTCAGGTCTGCCTTTTTCGTTTCTCACGAATGTTAGCATTTCCTCTAGAGTTAGTTTATCATTAATTAGTTCAACAGTTTCACGAACTATCTTAACTAATTCTGCTATTATTACAGGTCTTGTAACTGATGTAGTTCTAAATCCATAAGATTTATCCATTACACCACTAAATCTATCTTCTTTTTCCCTAACATAAAGATTAGGATATCCTAACCTTACCAATTCTTTGTTAGGATAACTACTAAAGTTAGATTCAATTCCAATTAAAGCAGGTTCAAAACCTTTTTCTTTAACCTTACAACCATAATAATAACCTAGACAATACATTTGCCTTACATATAAGTCTTCATCCATCTGATGTCTTAATCTGGCTACCTGCTTACCAGTCTTTGCATTTAATACATGACCAGTGAACCAGTCAGAACCTTCACCAGCAGTGTCTCCACCTATACAATATTTATAAATGTTAGGAACTTCATATATCTCTATATATCCATTCTTATCATTTACCCATTGTACTTTACTTATTTTCTTTGCTTTAGGCATCGTGTCATCATACTTATATGTAAAATAACCTATCTTTAACGGCTTAGGTAACTCCGATAATCTCTTACTAACTGCTCTAGCATCAAATACTGTTTTTCCTAATACTCCCCATTGACCTAAACAATATACATTGTAATAATATTCATCAGTATCTTTATAACTTTCTAGCAATGTTTTATAGTCATCATCTAAAAATTCATTATCTTTGTATGTAGTATGAACTATAGTTATATTCTTTCTTGGTATATCAAATAGTTTCTTCTTTAGCCAATGATTTATGTCTATTGGGTTAAAACTAATCACTATCTGTTTTTTAGTTCCTTTACCTCTTAATCTGACATCAAGTTGATTAAAATCTGATTGCAATATTTCTGATGCTTCTTCTATCCATATATCAGTAAGTTCTCCTTTACTAAAGGTAACTGATTTTAATTTTTCAACATCATCTAGTCCACTAAATATAATTTCATTGCCATTTAATAAATTCTTTATTCTTAAATCACTTTCGTTGATTTTAAATATCTTAGATATTTTCCATTTATTTATTACTTGCTTAAATAATGCGAATGTTGAATCTCTATTACTTTTACCTGTAGCACGAACTACTAATAAATTCATTTTGTTAGACTTAAGATTTTTATAAATATATCTTTCTGCAACAAAATAGGATTTACCAGATCCAGCACCACCATAGAATATTAAATATCTATCTTCATTATCTAAATAAGGTAAATAAACTTTATTAAATACTTTTTTTGATATTGATATGTTTATATTTTTAGTCATCTAAATCAACTCTAATTGAGTAATCTACATCAGCTTCTATTTTTGTTATATATTCTCCAGCCATTTTGTTATCTATATCAAGTGCTTTCAATCTATCATTCATGCTATTATTATCATCATTAAATATTTTCTTTAAAGCTTGCCTTTTAAATTTAGCTGTCATAATACTTTCATCTTCTAATTGTTTTAACAATTCTTTGTACCTTACCTGAACCTTACTCGAATTAAATAATTCGCTGGCTCTAACATCAATTACTTCATCTTTGTATTTAACTTTATAAGCATTTTTGTATGCCTGTCTTTGTGACATACCTTTAATGATGTTTTGAATAAATTTTTCTTGATTAGGTCTTAGCATACACTACACCTCTTTCTTAATCAAAATAAAAAGACAAAAGAGATCCTTCGTCTAATAAAATACATTGGAGGCATGAGTATTATAAAAATTAATAAAAAAATGGAGAATTAATATTAGAAACTATTAATATAATTTTAATAATTTCATAATATCATTATACAGCAACTATTTTCCATTTTTTTCCAAACTTCTTATTTCTTTCATTTTATCTTCTACAATTTCTAGATAATTGTAAAATGATGATTTTCCATAATTTATTTTTTTGCAAATAAAATGATATTTTAATCTATCAATAAATTTGTATAAATATATTTTATCAAGAGTTTCTTTACTAGTTCTTAAATCTTCTTCTATCTCTGCTAATTGATTTAAAATTTCTTTTTTAATTTCCTTTTCCTTTTTTAAATTATTTTCTACTATTTCTAACTCTGCCACATAATTACCTATTACATCTGTAATATCATTAATTTTTATTGTATCTTTACTAGGATCTTTGCTTTTTATTTCAACACCATTCATTAAAGCAATTTTTTTATTCTCCAATTTACTTATTTTATCTTTAACTTTTTTTAAATATAAAAATTTTTTATAATACTCTTCAAATAACATAATCTAATCTCCATTATTATATTTATAAACTTCTGTAGTTATTGTTTGTATTAATTCAATATTTTTTTCATGTTCTTTTTTAATTAATTTTAAATAATTATGTAAATTTTTAGCATCATCCCTACTTAAAGTTAATTTTGAATCTTCTGATTCACTTTCAATTACGTCCCTAATTCTATTTAGAATAATTATTATATCTTTACTTTTCATTCTTTATCCTTCCCTTCTAATTCATTAATAAATTCTTTAGTTGTTTCTTCAATTATCTTTTTAGTTTCCTCTTCACCTAAAATCTTGTTGCATAATTTTATTAATAATTTTAAAGTCATTCTTTATCCTTCCCTTCTAGTTCGTTCATTTTATCTAATACATACATTAAATTACTTGAAATTGTAGAATTTAATCTATCATCATTTATTAAATTATCTAACCACTCTCTTAAACTATTCCAGTTGGATTGTAATTGTTTTCTTTCTTGATATTCCATTTCTTGTGATATATACATATCACCATGGTATTCGCTTAATGCTGGTATAGGATAAGCAATTTTTATTTTTCTCCCACATTCACATTTAACTTCTAAATCTTTATATTTTATTGGTTTGTCAATCATCTATTTCACCTAACATTCTTAATAAATCTTTTAAATCACTAAATGGCTTTAATGTCATCTTTTTGCCTACATAACAAAAGTTGTTTTTTATCCAATCAACAACATCATCTTTTTGTTTCTTTAATTGCATATTTTCATATTGTAACTCATCATTTTCGCTTTGTAATTTAACATAATTTTTATAAGCATCCTTATAATCTTTATATTCATTAAACCATTCTTCATAAGTTAAATGTTTATTTATCATCACTATCACCTTTTAATACATTCATAACATTACTTATAACAAATAAAACTTTTTGATTTCCTAATGGGTCTTTTTGATATTTCTTATTATAAAAATCACATATTTCAATTGCTTTATCTCTATTATTTTCTAGTTGTTTATATTTTTTGTATGTTTCTCTATAATTTTTTTCATACTCTTTTGCAAATTTATTTTCTAAATTTAGTTGTTCTATGTATGATAATAATAATTTAACCTCTCCTTGTTCCCATTCCAAAGGTGGGTCGTATTCTCCATTGTAATCTTGTTCGTTTGGAGCATCTGCATACCATTTTAATTCATTTAATAATTCTTCTATCTCTTTATTTTTCATTATTCCACCCCAATTCTTCTACTTGTTTGTTTATGGCTTTGATTTCTTTTAAAGATAATTCAACAACTTCGCTACTATCATCTGCTAACCACATTTTCTTCTCTTTTAAATTAAATTCTATTAATTTGCACTCACTTATTTCATAATTTTGATATGTTATTCTTAATCCATTATCAAAATGTTCATAACCTAACTTTTCAAACATCTCTTTAGCACTCACTTTATCATCTCCTAATCTATTCTTCTGGCATTTGGTAAACATAAGTTGATGGTTCTACAAATTCATATTTTTCTTTTATATCATTTTCATGAATAATTTTAATTTTTGGAGATAATATACTTTGTATTTCATCTAATATTTCTAATGCTCTTTTTTGTGTTTTATATGTTCCTAAGATACTATCAACAATATCATCACAATATATCGTATAACCTTCTTGTTCTTCAAAAATTCCTAAATCTATAACTCTTCTAAATTTCATTTTATTTTGACTTCTTATCCATAATTCCATCTTTCTCTTCTCCTTTTAATATATCTATTAATGGTTTTATTCTTTCTGCTGGCATATCACTGAAATAACATTCATCATAATCCCAGTCAACTTCATTAATTTTATTATCTAGTATGCCATTTTCTATATATTCAATTGCTTTATCTCTATTATTTTCTAGTTGTTCTATGTAATTTTTAATTTTAATATAATCTTCTTCTTCTAAATCAAAATATAATTTAGTATTAAATATTTCTTCTATCTCTTTATTCATATTCCTAATACCTCGTATAACCACATTATGTATCTGGCAAGTAAAAAGAAAAATGTAATACCACCAAATACTCCAAAAATTACTATTAATATGATTTTTAATAATTCTTCTATCTCTTTATTTTTCATTATTATCACCATTATCTCTTAAATAAATCCTTTTTAAATCGTCTAATAAATCATCAATAGTTAAATTAGCACTACTTTGTTCCATTAATGTTTCTATTAACATTTCTATACCTAGTAATATTGTTGTATGTTTAGTTCCTTTTGGTATATTTATTTCGGCATTATTATCATCTATTGTTTTAATTGTTATCACTTTATCATCTCCTTTTTATTAATAGGAAGATATACTTTCTCTATAAATATGAATTTCATCTTCATTATGTTCTGCTATATAAACAGAATTGTTTTTTTCAACTTCTTTTCTATTTAATTTAATATCACTTAAATTATATTTATCTAATATTGCACAAATTAATTTATAGTCTTTTACAAATGAATATTTTCTTTCTATTTCATTAATTTTATTTTTTATTTCTTGTAATTCTTGTTCTAATTCTTTCACTTTATCATCTCCTTAAATAAATCTAATTAAAAATTTAATTACTATTATCCAAAATAATATTGTTATACATAATGCAATAATAGAAAATAAACATTTAATAAATTCTTTGTTTGTAAATAATTTTTTCATATCTATTTACACCTGACTTTCATTTAATAATTCTTTAAAAATTGCCATTAATACATTTACTACAATGCTATCCCCTGCCAAATGGTAAAGTGAACTATCACTTTGATTTTTAGCACATTTCTCATAATCTTCATCTTTTACTCCCATAAGTCTAAAACATTCTTTAGGTGTCAATTTTCTTATTCTTAAATCACTATTTACTATTCCCTCTTTTGGTGTTGTTTGTAATGTGTCAGATGTATCTTTTCCAAATTGCAATCTATCTTTGCCTTTCATAAAGTTATCACTTTTAGAGTATTGATAAGTCCCAATTACTACACCTCTATCATTACCACCACTTGTTGTTATAGTTTGTATTTTATTTTTTTGAACTGTTCCCCTATGATATTCCATTCTACTCGATATATCTATTCCATCTCCAACAGTTGCTTCTAAACAACCTTTTTTTGTTGCATTTTTAACATATATTTTTATTTCACTTGATTTGGTATGTAATGTTGGGCTTTTTTCTTTCCATACTCTGGCCAGTTGTTCAAATTCTCCATTATATCTATCGTATTGTGTATATTCTTTATGTTCTACACCTGTTCTTTTTATATGTTGCATTAAATCATCACTCAAATAATACTTTTCATCAACCATATCTTCTAACATATCTTTCAATTTTAATTTAAGTGGTATAGGTTTAGGAAAAGTATAACTATAATCTCCTAATATAGATACCATAAAACATCTATTCCTTGTCTGTGGTATTCCATAATCAGTTGCAATTAAGTCTTGCCAATAATTTTTATAACCTAATTCTTCTAATCTTACTTGCCATTTATAAAAATCTTTTATATTATCAGTACTATGCACCTGTGGAACATTTTCCATTAAAAGTATTTGTGGCATAGTTTCTAATCCGTAACATTCAGTAAGTATTCTTTCAACTTCCCATAACATACCACTTCTTGTAGTGGTATCACTCATTCCTTTACCTTTTCCTGCAAGTGATAAATCTTGACAAGGAAAAGAATAAGTAAGTATATATTCGTATTTATCAGTATCTTCTATTTCTAAATTTTTGCCTTTTATTTGTTGTATATTTACTAGATTATGCGTTGTTTGAATATTATTATAAATTGTTTTTACTTGGTTTTTGCATAATCTATTTATTTGTTGTTCTGTCATAGGTTCATTATAATTGCTAGATATACCTTTATTAAATAAATATTCTTTTATCCAGTCTTCTGTAACTCCTATTTCTCCTGCAACTGTATAATCATTATTATCATCAGTAAAATGTATATCCTTGTATGCTTGAATGCTTTTAACTGCCCACTCACATATTTTCCAATATTCAAACTCTACACCTAAATATTTGAGTGCTAATGCTTGACTTCCATATCCAGCAAACAATTCTATAAGTCTTATTGGTTTTTTAATTTTATATTTCGGATACATTATATCAAAAATAGTCAAGTTATCATTCATTTTTACCACCAATAGGTTTCATAATTTTTAACATATTTAATCACTATCCTTACTACTAGTTATCAATAAACTTACTAACTTCATTGAAAAATCATATAAATCCTGTTTTGTGATTATGTATTTTTCTTCACCAATAGCTTTAGATTTAAAATAATCCTTTATCATTTGTTCTGTTAAAATTTCTAATGCATCATTTAATACTCTATTTTCCATCCCAAATTGCCTTTAACCTTTCTAATTCTTGATCTGATATTGTAGGTATTTCTAGATTGTTACATTCTTGTGTTACACCATCTAATAAAATAGACATTTCTTTGTTATCAAAATTACTACTACCTTTGTATACTTTGTACCAGTCTGCTTCTTTGCCATTTATTAAACTTGATGTTTCATATTCATAGTATTTAAAGAATCCACTTGGTGTTGTACCTTTTTCAACTGGTATCATTAGGACTTGCCCATAACTCTTTAACATATTTAGATATACCTCTTCTTTAGATAGTTTTAATACATTACCCATTTCAGTACATAATGCCCAGAGATATGAATTTGCATTTTTGGATCTTATTTTTCTCTTTTCATACATCATTCCATTTAGATATTCTCTAGTTTCTTTTACTTCTTTTATTTCTTTAGAGTTTTTTAATGGTTTCATATTAAGGAGTTTACCTAGATATTTAACTGCTTTTTCTAGATATAATTTATCATTCATCATCAATTCCCCCTATCATCATTTCATCGTGATAAAAATCTGCTAGATCCCATTCATCCCATTCTTCATCTATTACTTCTTCTGGTGGATCAGGATAAGTACCTCCGTAATATTCACTTGTATCAATCATCAGATTCTTCCTCCACAGGAATTAATTTTGCTCTCCCAATGTATTCAATAGAGTCCTCATTATCCATAACAAATATAAAAGCAGTTCCTTGCATTGGTGATTTTATTCCTACCATATATCTAATTCCATTTTCTTTACAATCTTTTACTTCAGTTATTATTCCTAAACAACCACACCATTCATGATTTTCATTAAACTGCACTACATCATTTACTTTCATTATTTTCTTCCTCCAGTTCTTTTGCTGATTCTATTATTTTATCTAGCATATCTACACAAGCATAATATTTTTCAATTTCTTGTTCTAAATGTTTTATTTCACCTTCCATTTTTCTTACTTGGTTTAGATAAATTTCTTGCATATCTTTCATTTTTGTTATTACATCCATATTCTCACTCCTTATGTTCATGCATAAATATATATTGTGATTTTATTCCCATATTTTTCATTAGCCATTCAGTAGCTTGTACCTTACTTAAGTGAGTATCTTTCACCCTATCTTCGTAATAATATTCTCCTTTAGATAACTTATCTAGTTTTCTTTTATCTAATTCTTCTTCGTTGTAATAATTTCCTTCTATAAAATAAAAGTCATAGTTTTTTGCTATGATGTGGTCTATTCTATTTGTGTCAGTTGCATATATTAATTTATTTCCGTTTATTTTTAGTTTATAGCCGCATTGTTCAACATCGTGATATAACTTTATAGGAATAACCTTAAAGTCTCTGTAATCGTAAATTTTGCCTAATTTAAATACATCTATATTTTTCTTTTCTACTCCTAAATCTACTAAATCTTTTACTAACCATTCACAACACCCAAATCTAAGAATAGGTCTTTCTTTAACTAATCTCTTTATAGTTGATTTATTAAAGTGATCCTGATGGCAATGAGTTAGAAGAACTATTTTAAGTTTCTTATAGTCATCTTTTATTTTTTTAAATGTGATACCACAATCTATTAAAATAGTATCTTCTATAATCAATCCGTTTCCATCACTACCAGAACTTAGTATTTTATACTTCATCTAAACTAACTTTCTTAGCGACTTTTTTTGAATCTACTTTTTTTATTTTTTCTTCTCCAGCAATAGGATCTTTTTCATATTCTGTAATATTAGCATCAACAATAGGTTCTAAATTAACTTCAGCAGTATCTACATAATCATAATTTCCATCCTCACTAATTACTGCTTGGTCTTTTACAAAAGCTTCTTGCATTTCAGTACTCATTACACCCCATTTAGAAATTAATTGTCTTAACATAGTTTTAAAAGCCATGCCATCAAAATCTTTACTCCAAAAACTAAATTTAGTTTTTTTCTTAATATCACTTGCATAAGCTTGTGAATATTCCAATGCATGATTTTTCATTTTCTCTTTAGTCCAGTAAAGACTTTTCTTGAATCCATTTAGATATTCAAAATATGCTAAATAACCTATAATTGGTTTAGAATCTCTTTCTACCTCATCTTCAATAAATTCAAATTTATGTTTTCCAGTTAATTTATCTCTTCCTTGATATTCTCCTTCGTGAATTTCAATAACATCAATATCTTGATATTGTCCACTTCTAATTGCTAGTTGCAAATAACCTCTGTAACCTAATTGAAATTGGGCATTGGTTTCTACTGTTACCCATTGACTATTTATTTTTTCTTTTTTGTCATAAGGTACTAAATAGTATTGTCCTAATTGAGGTGATGGACTTAAATTAAGTGCTTCCCCTAATAATGCTCCTGATAATATACTACCTGCATCACATTGTTGTAATTGTTTATTTGTTGCTACAGCACTGCTTATACTTGCAATAAACTTTGCTGCTCTTTTAGGATCTCCCAATGTATTGTTAATTAATTTTTTATAACCTTCACTTTGTATTGCTAAACTAAATTTTGGTTTAGTCTGTAATTGATTCATAATCAAAACCTCCATTTTCTAAAAACATTTTTAATTCTCTTATTTGTAGCATTGTTCCTCTAATTTTGAATGTTGTCTCAAATACTTCCTCTTGCTCAAATTCATCAATACTCATCTGACTATCTATAACATTATCTTCAACTGGTGCTTGTAAAACTTCATCAACTTTCTCTATTGTTTTTTCTTCTAGCTCTACTGTTTCTTTAGCACTCTCTTTAATTCTCTCAAGTTCTTCTAATGCTTTGTGTCTATTTACAACATCCAAAATAGATTCATTTAAATTTAATTCTTTTTTGTACTCAACTAATATTTCATCCTTGTAATCTTGAGTGTTAATAATATCAAGTTCTTTTTTAACATTATCAACAAAATCTTTTACTTGCTCTTTTAATTTTTTTACAGTTGCTGTTAATGTAATATTTAAATTTAATTGATGAAATTCTATAAAATCTATGTTGTTGCTATTTAGTAGTTCTTCAAAATATTCTTTTACTTCAACTTCCTTTTTATGTTTTAATTCTGATTCAACCTCGTTTATTTTATCTCCTAAAGTTTTATCAGCATTTTGATATTTTACTTTTATTTCTTCTTCATAAGTTTTATTAAAAGCTTCATACGGTTCCATAATTTTATTTTTTATTTCTTTCCTTTGATTTTCAAATTCCTTAAATTCTTTTCCTAGTTCAACCTTTAAGTTTTTTATTTCTTTTTTGCTATTTTCATCACAAACTAAATTATCTAAATCTAATTTTTCTAATCTTTCATCTAATTTTTTTCCAACTTCTTTTATTTTTTCTGTAATTATTGGTAATTGTTTAATTACTGCAATTTCGTTCATACTTCCTCCTATGTTTTTTTAAATTTGGCATTAACAGTCTTAAATATACCTTTTCTATCCAAAATAACTTTGACTTGGATATATTTTACTCATTATCTTTTCCTACTATTTCCTTAACTATTTCTTCAATATCATCAAAACTATATTCTGGATATTTTATGTGTATTAATATTTTTTTTCTAAATGTTTCAACTTTATCACTACTAAGCATTCTGTCTAAGTATTTTTGATATATTTCTTCAAATTTATTTTCATTAAGATTCATTAACTTTTCTTTTTGGAGACTTTGATTAAAATACCTTTTAAAGTCTCTAACTATTGTTGAAGCTTCATAGCATCTCTTAGTGTGATGTTCAAATTCTGTATCTGGTATTTCGTAACAACATTTAGTGCAATAGATGGTATAGTGCCTAATCTTACCCTTATCTTTTGTTGGAGTTAGATATTTAGTCATAAAATATATTTTAGGGATACTATCACCATACTCTTCACTATTTAAATGCTCATCTAATTTTTTGTTAACATCAGCAGCATCATAGTCTTTCAACTTTCCGTACCATTCGGAAAGTTTAAAATCATCTATTATAAATTCTTGATAGTGTGATTTAACTCTTTCCATGAAAGTTCTAACTTCCTTTGTTGTCATTTTCAACATCCTCCATTTTTTTCTCCCAATTATCTAAAGTTTCCCTAAACTTCTCCATACCACTTTTTCTTTGAATATTATTTTGACTATTCTTTCTTTTTTTTGCTTCGACATACTCTCTTTCCCTCACTTGGGCTTGTTGAACTGTCTTAATGTTCTCTCTTTCGTAAGCACTTAGTATTCTAGAAATATATTTGATACTACACTTATTAACTATTACTGATTGTTTAATAGCATATCTAGTTAATTCATTATCATTCCACATACTAACTTCTTCATATTCAATTGGACTTAATGTTCTTCCAAAATTTTGTTCCACAAAATCGTATATGTTGTTGTTGATGATATTATTATTGTTTTCTTGGTTATTTGGTTTTCTTGGTTTAGTTGTTGTTATTTGATTGTTATTTGTTTGTTGCTCGTTTGTTATTCGTTTATTATCTTCTTTGTTGTAATCTTGATATTTTTTATAATTTTTTATTGTAATTAAAGTATATTTATTAGTTGATGACTTTGTTATTTCGTTTGTTGAAATTAGCTTATTTAATGAAGTTCTTACTTGCTGAGTTGATAAATTTGTTTGTTGGGCAAGATGATTTATACTTGTTACTACCTGTCCTCTTTTTATTTCTATTTCTTGCCACTTTTTTTCTTCCCAATTTGCAATTAGTAATAAATGTATAAATAATACCTTTGTATTGTTATCTTGATACCAGCCCCATTTCAACATCTTTTTGCTAAGAACTATAAATCCATTATTCTCATTCATTATGTCTCCCTGCTACTTCAACCAATAACCCTTAATCTTCCCATCTTAATTCTTTTAATATTACTTCTAATAGTTTAGCTTTTGCTATAATTACATCTGATGTTAAATCATCTTTCATTAAGTCATTTTCAATTTTTTTAGTAACTCTTTTAAACTTACTTTTGCTGTCTTTGCCATGCTTCCTCCAATTGACATACAAGCTAATATTTGTTATAATTAACTTGCAATTATTTTTTAATTAAGTGTGTTTTATTCAGCACACTTTTTTTCGTATGCTTTTATTCTGTCTTCTCCAATATAGTTTTTTAATAATTCATAAGATATATGGTAAGTCCAATGACTAGATGTCTTTACTGCACTTCCTATTGGTAGACGTTGTTGTTGTAATCCTATTCTTATAAATTGTTCTGGTTTTCCAATTATTTTGGCTACTGTTGCAACACTCAAATTATCTCTTATATCACTCATTTTTATACCTCCTTGTCTAGCCGACATTTTTTATTTATTATTTGTTTAGAAATCTAAACTTTTTCTTTAAAAAAATAAAGTCCTATTTCTTCAATTGGAATTTTTAATAGATAAGACATTCTGTAAATGTTTTGAGAAGAAAAATCTACATTACCATTTAATTTTAAATTCAATGTGCTTCTTGCCATCGGAATTTCGTTAGCAAAATTTTCTTGAGTATCATAATATTGTTTTATTTTTCCCTCTAATGCACTATAATCAAATTTTACATTATTCATTTTACCCTCCTTTTTTTGTTTAGAAAACTAAACTAAATTAATTATAACAACTCTGGTATGTTTAGTCAATACTTTTTGTTTAGAAAAATAAACTTTTTTATTGAAAAAGGAAATAAAATGTGTTATTATAATGTTGAGGTGGATTATGTGAATAATGATACTATTAATGAAAGGTTAAAAGTAGCTTTTAAAAATTCTACTCTTACACAAGCTGATATAGTTAAAAAGACTGGAATTACCAAAGGTGCATTAAGTTCTTATCTTTCTGGTAGATATACTCCAAAACAAAATAATATATTTGAACTTGCAAAAGTATTAGATGTTAATCCAGGATGGTTAATGGGATATGATATCCCTATGAAGTTTGGTAATTATGGTAATTATATTATTGGATCTGAAATAGAAAATATGATTAATAAGATTAGTAAAAAGATATGCAAACCAAAAGAAGAATTATTTGATATTTTTTTTAATTATATTTCTCCGAGAAAAGAAGATATTAATTACCAAAATTTACTTAGTTTTTTTGAAGGATATTATAAAATGGAACATGGTAATTATAAAAAAATTCTAAAAGATAAAGGTCTTATGGATGAGAATGATAATATTGATGAAGATAGTTTCAATAAATTGATGAAAATAGCTGATATGATGAAAGAAATGAATAATAAGGAGTAAAGAATATGATTTTTAATAATTATAATAAAATTGCTAATAATATCTACGATAATTCATTAGTAATTACAGAAAATTTAAATAGAATTATTTCTTCTAATGGTTATAATATAACTAATAGTGATTTGTTTTGTTCTATTTCGCTTCTTTTTTGTTTTTATTTTTTTGAATTACTTTTAAATAATAATTATAGTTTTGATGAAATTAAAAGAAAAAAAATTCTCAACATATTACTTAATGAACTTGATTATCATTCTAATAGCATTAAAGAAGGATTAACTTTTGATGCTTACAACCAAGTAAAAGAAAATTTATCAAGTGATGAAATTTTAAAAGATAAAATTATATCTATTCCTGCATCTTTTTTATACTTATCTTTAGGAGATAATAGTGACAAATTATTAAATAACACTTTATTGTTATCAGCAATTTATCAACAATTTGAAAATATTCTAAAAGATGTATATAAATTAAAATAATAGAGAACTATAAAAAGTCCTCTATCAATAAAAAATACAACTCTATATCAATATCTAATTCAATTAGAAAGTTGATTAGATCATCGTATTTAAACATTCAACCACCCCTACTATATTATAAAGGGTGGATATAATATAAATTATAAAACAATAAAAAAAAGACCAGTTTGCAGCAACAAACTAGTCCAAACACTACGAATAGTGTACACAATTAAAAATGTCGGCTAGACAATTCCTTTTGTGTACTCTAATTGTAGCAAAGATTTTAAAAATTGTAAACAATTGGAGGTAAAAAAAATGAAAAGAACAAGAAATTTAAAATTACCTAATGGATTTGGATCCATAGTTTTTCTAGGCAGTAATAGAAGAAATCCCTATGGTGCATTAAAGACTACTGGATGGGATATTAGTGGAAAACAAATAAGAGAATATGTAGGATATGCTAAAACTTGGAACGATGCATATAAAATACTTTTAGAGTATAATGGTAATCCATACGATTTAGAATATAAAAATATAACATTAGAAAAAGTTTATGATAATTTAATTGGTAAAATTAAAGAAGATTGTTATAATGAAGTGATCTCTAAAAGTACTTACTCTGCTTTAACATCAACTTGGAATCAACAATTATCTAAAATTAAAAATAAGAAAATACTTGATTTAAGAAAAAAAGAAATTCAGAAAATAATTAATGAATCGGGGTTACGATATACTGGTAGAAATTATATAAAAATCTTATTTACTAAAATTATTAATTACTGTAATGAAGAATATGAATTAAATATTAATAAGGATATTTGTAACTTAAAAGTTGGAGAAAAGGAAAAATCTAATATTCATAAACCATTTTTAGAAAGTGAAATTTCTTTAATTAAAGAATATGCAGGAAGTAATGATACTGCAAAAATGCTTATGATATATTTTTATACAGGACTAAGACCATCAGAACTTCTAGATATACAAATAACAAATATATTTTTAGAAGATAATTATATGATTGGTGGAAGTAAAACAGAAGCAGGAAAAGAAAGAATCATCCCTATTCATCCAAATATAAAAGAATATACTAAGTATTTCTATAGTAAAAAGAATGTATATTTGATAATGAATAAAAATACAAACACAAAAATGACTTATGATGTTTATAAAGATAGATTTAAGACTTTAATGAAAACACTAAATTTTGACCATAAACCACACGATACTAGACATACATTTGCAACAAAGTGTGAAGAGGTTGGAATAAGTGATATAAATATTAAAATACTTATTGGGCATAGTCTATCAAACGATATAACCAATGATGTATATATACATAAATCTGTTGAAAGATTAAAAAATGAAATAAATAAATTAAAATATTAGAGATATAAAATTGTTATAAATGTGTATAAATATAATTAAGAAACATACTGGTAGCATACACAATGTTATTTTATACTATATATTATAAGGGTTTAAATTGACTTTTAATCAAAGGGTCTGGAGTTCGAATCTCCAACGGGGCACCAAATTTAAACTTAACAAACTCTTATAAAATAAGGGTTTGTTTTATTTTTCGGTTTGTTTTAAAATCAAAAATAATTAACAACTTGTTATGAATTTCTATAAAAATTTGTCAGTAGCATACACATAACATACAAGTAGCATACACAATTTTATATCTCAGAAATGAGGTATAAAAATGAATAATTATTGTATACATTTAAAGAAAAGAAAAGGGAAACCATTTTGTAAATTACTTAATAAAGAAATAAAACTTTTCTGTTGTCAGGAATGTGTTAATAAGGAATATAAAACGAAAAATGAGAAAAATTCGTTCTATAAAACAAAACCAGCAAAAAAGCAGCAAATAATCAAAAAAAGGAGCAAAAAACTAGCAAAAGAAGAAAGAAATAGATTTAGTATAATAACTAATGATCTAGCACATTGTTTAGTATGTGGTGCTAAAAGAGATAACTTACATGAAGTGTTTTATGGCTCTTATAGACATATTTCTATCAAATATGGACTAGTTATACCATTATGTTTAAATCATCATACTATGGGAGAATTTGCTATACATAATGATATAGAATTAGATTTATATTTTAAAAGATTAGCACAAACAATATTTATCAGTAAATATTCCTATGAATTATTTATTAAGGAATTTAAAATTGATTATTTGAGTAAAACAAAAAAAGAGGAACAAGACAATTAGTCAAGTTCCTTTTTAAATGTATTTTTTTGCTACTTTAATATCTATTTTATATAAAGTATCATCACTAGGATTATAATATTCTGCTTTATTATCATTTATTTTAATTAATACTTTAGTTGGATTGTTAGTAATATTTAATTCCTTGCAGAATGATTCTTTTTCTTTTTCTCTTAATATCTTACTAATTTGCATACTCTCCCCTCCTTTGAAGTTGTACTATACTACAAAGAAGTGTCGAAATTTGTCGAATTTTGTCGGAAGAAAGGTTACTTGACTCTTATCTTTTGTCCTATATATATTAAATTAGGATTCTTAATATTATTCCAACTTACAAGTTGATTTACTGTCGTTCCGTATTTCTTTGCTATTGTTGACAAATTATCATTAACTTGTACTACATAATATTTAGCTGTTGTAGAATTAGTATTAAGTAATCTATTAACTTCTTTTTGTACTGCATCATAATTATATCCAGCATTTAACAATGATTTTTTTCTTGATTCTCCATTGCACCATTTTCCATTTATTACTTCAATCGCTAATTCGTTTAAAGATTTTCTATTGGTACTAACAAATATCGAAGAATTTTTTTTGTATCCATTTAATCCAGCATTGCTGATAATTAACGAAAAATCTTCATATGCAAAATCTTGATCACAAACATAACCTGCTACACGATTAGATCTAACTAAATTTGTCTCACCACCAAATTGCCACATTTGGCAATTTGGTTTTCTATCCTCAGTGGTCCACTTCGCTCTCCATTGACTATATAGTTTAGCCAATTCATTACCAGAAACTTCACTTTCAAAACATGATTGATTCATATATATACCAGCAAAATAACCAGCACTTTCTATTACTTCTGCCCATGATTTTATTATTTCAGTAGTTTGTTCTACACCTAATCTTAATAGAATAGAATCTTCAACGTCATAATAAATGGGATATTCAAATACCTTTCCTTTCAAGCAATGTTCTATCAACAATTGAGCTTCCTCTCTAGATTGAGCTACATTTGCTGCTCTTCCCCATTGATATACTCCTACACCCAAACCAGCATTTTTTGCTTTAATATAGTTATCCTCAAAGGAAGTATCTTTACAATTACCATACATACCTCTCAAAATAGCAAATTTAGCACCTTCTTCTTTTGCTTTATTTAAATTCATATCTTTTTGCCATACTGATATGTCTATTCCAAAGATTTTAGTCATTATTTTCTTGCACCTCTTCTTTCATTTTTTCTTCTTCATTTAATAAAGGCATTATTTTTGATCCTGCTGTTGACACTACCATGATAATAATGCAAATTAATTTTTTGCTATCAATATCATAGATATGATCTGCAAGATAAACTGACAAAGAACCTAGAGCAGTCTGAATAAAAGTTCTGAATGTTCTATTATTCCATATTTTTTTTAATTTCATTTATTTCACCTCCTTAATCCCAGTACTGTGAATGTATATGTAATTAATGCAACTATTATAGTTGAAACTATATAACCCCACATAGCATCCATTCTCTTACCTGGTTTTTCCTTTATTTCTCTTAAATCTTTCTTTATATCTGCTACATTATCTTCTATACTATCTACTTTATCGTTTACTTTTGTTAAAGCTATATATACATCAGATAGTGCACTAATTTTATTATCTTGCTCAGCATCTTTTGAATCTTTGTCATCTAATCTTTTTGTGTTTGATTTACTTCTTTGTTCTACTGCTACAAGTCTTTCAATAAATTCTTTTTCCATTTTTTCCTCCTAACTAACTTATAAAACTTTTAATGTCTGTCCATGCTTTTTTTCATTATATGTTTCTCCAAGTTGAACCATCACCATAATAGCAGCCGCTAGTAATATCAGTTAATCCGTTTGTTGTAGAATAGTGATATACATTTCCAATTACTGCATAGGTATTATTTGATAGTAATACTTTATGTTTATTTCCATTTGTCACTATAATAGAATTATTCTGGTAGTCACCAGATAATGAAATAGGTTGCCTTTGGATTTGATTTGACGCTGATGTACTAGAGGCACTGTTATTTAATTCTCCACCAACAACATATATAGTGTTATTGCGTACTGAACACGCATTGTATATTCTGGCAACTTTACTTGCCAATTCGCCTATTTGAAAATATTTATTTGAAACCGTATCGTATATATATACATTTGGATAATATGTTGGATAAGCATTACACCCCCCAAACAAGTAGATAAATTTACCTACCTTACCACTTCCTACACCATATACTGCTAATGGATAATTTGTTATTGACACCCAAGTATTCGTAGATATTGTGTATTTGTACGCATTACTGTATGCTGAACCGTCAAAACCTCCAAAACTGTAGATACAACCATCAATACATTGTACTGCAAGACAATTTCGATTGGCGGGCATATTGCTTAATGTACTCCAGGTATCGGTATCTATGTTATATGCATATAATGTGTTCTTTCTAGTTGAACCACCATTAGCCGTACCCCCTACAATATATACGGTATTACCACTTATAGTAATCCCAAATTGACCAATGTGTTCTGGCATGCTAGTTAGTTGCGTGTATGTACCCTCTGATACATCGAATTTATATGCATAATCATAGGTTGTGCCACCATTTCTACCACCAAATATATAAATATCGTCATTATACACCACCGCCCCTAAACCGTAGGCTGAGTAAGGCATACTAGTAAGTGTGTCATATCTAGATATATTTGCAAAGCGACCCGTAGTTGTAAATTTGTATGCCGTATTTTTTGCACCATTTTGTAAAGCACCACCAAATATGTATATGTATTCACCAATGCATACAGTAGCAGCCTCTTGTAGTCTAGTTGTCATTGATTTTCTGTCCACACCACATGTACTTTCACGTGGGTCATATTCAAGGTAACGATTTTCATATGTATTCGTTGTTTTAATCCAAACACCATTTTTAGAAGTGGGTTCATCGTTTTGTACATATACATTTACAGTTGATGAACCCGATACATTTGTTTCGACACTAACCCTACTCATACCATCGTAACCGCTATCTGGTGTAATATTAGTTGTACCGTTGTTCGTTATTGTTATACTTTTTGTTTGTAGGCTTCCACCCGTTTGTATACTTTCTATTTCAGTATCAAAATCTTCACAGGCAATCGGCTCGCTATTTCCATTTTTTTCTCTAATGCTATCAGCAACATCTGTTAAGAAATTAGTTAAAGTATCTGTTCTAGCCATTAATAACTACCTCCCAAAACACTGCCTATCGCATTGTTAATAGCGTCATACACGCATTTTGCACTTGGATATTGTGTGTCTGTACTTGAACTAGATATACTAGTTACTTTATTAGAATTATTTTCTTTACCAGATATGTCTTGATGTTGTGTTAAATATTGACTATGTTCGTGCGTTGGTGTTATCAATTCATCTGTTAGTGTTTCTAATTGATTTTCTATTCTGTTAAAATCTTCTGGTAATACATGATCATTTAATTCATATGTTCTTTTTGTATAACTTTGCATATTTTTTCCTCCTAACTTATTCTATTCCCATTGACATAAACGTCTCCCCATAATTGAATACCACCCAAACTAGTATCATATTTATCACCTAAGGCTACCTTATTTCTATATACTGCTATTGCTGGTTTTCCAGCACCCAATATTGCACTAAATGTTACAGTACTTAATGAGTCCTCAACTATAACCTCTATATCATAACTATCATCAACCTCAAAGCCATGTTGCTCTGTATCACCTGCTATTTGTCCAGTATAACTATAACTATTACCATCACTAACAGGGTTTATCGTTGTAACACCAGTAGACCAGTTTGTATCATTTGTCTTTTTGTATTTATAAGTTGCACTTATATTATTTTGAACTACGCCAAAATTATCATTCCACCAAGTGCCATTATAAGTTAGTGTAACTAATTCACCAACTCCATTATTTGAACGAGTTAATGTTATATTGCCTTTTGTTAATGAATCATAATTAACAAAGTCGGTGCCATCAAGTGTGTAAGTTTTAGCAGTACTATTCCCACGAGAATCTATTGCTTGTACTGTTATTGTGTCTTTTGAATAATTTGCTATTTCTGGAAGTGTAACCGCTTCACTACTTGAATAATTTGCTTCAAAGTTATCTAATTTGTACTTAGACATAGTTGCATATTTTTGTGCTGCTGCTTTGTAATTGGTTGGAATAGTTGCTTGTAACGTTGAATAGCCTTTTACTATTACTTGACTGTTGTTTGTTAGTGCAAGTGTTCTAGTGTTTATATCTTCGTAATTAAAGTCTTCAAATATTGGACTAGCATTTACTATGGTACATTTTTTAACTACCGAATGATAACCTAAAGATGTTGAACCATTATATGTATTTAACCCTTCGGTGCAATTCCATGAATTTTCACTACTCATAAATTCTCGTATAGAATTTCTTTCATTATCAGTTAAATTCCACTTATATGGTGATGAATATTTTGCTATACTTCTCTTTATTGATAATACAAGAGTTCCATTTTTCCAGAAATTTATATATGGCTCTAAATTAAAATTGCCTGGGTTAGAAAAATTTATTGTTGGATTAGTTTCATCTGTAAAGTCTGTTCCAGATGTAATGGTTGCTTTTCTAGGAATAGTAGTTAACGTCATACTCCCACTAGCACTTGCACTTGATGGTGTGAAATCACTTGAATTAAATGAACTTGATATTGAAGTTGTTTTGCTACCATCTGAATTATGTGCTACTGTAAAAGTCTTGCTATATAATTGTAACCAAGAACCGCCATCTATATAAGTTGGATAACTAATAGTGCCACTTGCTGATTGGGTACTACCATTGACTGTAATACTACCGCTCCAATTACCACCTAAATAACTTCTACTACTAGTTCTACCTATATATGCTGTAACAGTTACACTAGATGTATTATTTGCTACACTTGTACTATTTTCATTAGCAACTAATTTGTAAGTCCAATTACTATTATTAGTACTACCATTAATTGTTACTGCCATATCATCACCTCTAAATTCCTACTATCCATACTTGTCCATCAACTTCTTCTATTAACAAGTCCGCTATTATCCCTTGTTTTGCTGTAATCATTTTGGTATCTGTTCCTTTATCAGTAAATTTAGTAGTTATGTTAGTTTCATCATTTTTGTCATATATTCTTATTCCATCTGAATTTGCTTTAAATATACTATTTGTTCTATTATCAGTTATTTTAATACCTTCACTAATTTCCACTGTGTCTGTCTTAGTTTCATTGGCATTTTGCGTATATTGTAGTGCGACTTCACCAAAATTGCACATAAGTTCATATATCTCATAACCATCATCAGTATCGCAATTAAACTCTATTCTTATATCACCAGTTTGAATAGTAATTGTTTCAGTAAATGTTCCACTCTCGTCTAGTGTATACTCGATATCATTTATAGTTATTGTTGCTGTGGATAGTACATTTAATCTATTGTATTGAAACGAAATAGTATATATATCGTTTGGTACTTCTTGCCTTTGCTTTAATGTTCCATTTTGCAAATACATTGATGTCTTAGATTTGCTGTTCATGTTAGTTACTCTTTTAACAGAGCCAGTCCAAAACTCAAAACCACTATCATAATTACTACTTTCAAAATATAGTCCTGTATTTCTAAATAAATTATTTCCACCGCCAACACTATATTTATTGGTTAATCCATTTTTTGTGTCTAATAAAAGTTGTTCAACAGTTGATCTATCATAGTAATTTTCTTCTACAGATGCAGTAATGTCATTTCTAGTTTGTACTATAGAAGTATTTAATTCTATCTTAGTAGCAAATTCTTTAGTATAATCATTTTCAACCTTATATTTTAAATGTAACTTAGTATCTTTATTTCTATAAGATTGTAGATAAACATAATTTTCACCTTCAAATAAACTAATTTCTAATTCATCTGATAAAGTTTCTCTAGTACCATCTTCTCTTTCGATAGTAACTATTCCATCAACAATAATAATTTTGTCATTATCTTTTAAATTCATATCAGGCAAGTGATAAACCATTGCATCTTCACTTAATTCTAAAGTTTTATCTACTATCATATATGTATCAGTAAGAGTTAAATCATCAGTAAGAATAAAATCATTGTCTAATACTAGTTGTCCAAATTTTCCTGTTATGATTAAGTTTAGCAATTGACCTTCTTTAGCATCTGTTATATGTATATAATCGAAGGTTTCTTTATCTACTTCTAATTTCCCTACATATGATACTCTTTGAGATATTTCATCTACTGTTTGAGATGTTTCAGTTTGTTTTGTTTCAAGTGTTCCAATTCTGTTACCTTGTTCATCTATAAGTTCAGTAGTATTAGTCATAGTATTAGATAATTCATCAACATCTTCTCTTATTTCAGTAACTGTTCCACTTAATATAGTTAAATTTTGTCCAACTTGGTTAGCAACAGTATCATCTGTATATTTAGTAGCAATTATCCAATCATTACTTTCATATGTTTCTGCAGGTGTTTTAGAGGTTTGGCATCTATATAATTCTTGATTTCTTATCCATAAATCTCCTATATCATATGGGGTATTTGGTGTATTTATAAATACTCTTCTTTTTGCATCTGCCGTATCTTGAGCTGCATTTGCAAGTGCTAATGCCCTAGTTACATCAGTATCTCTTATACTTATCCATTTATAAACATTGTTTTCTAATCCAAATCTATAAGCATATCCAGTATCCTGATCATAATATAAATCTCCTAAATGATTATTCTTTTCATTGTCAGTTGTCCAATTACTAGCAGGAGAATTTGACAATGTTGGTACTCCAGAATAGAACCAAGTAGTAATGTTTCCGTCTACCTGGTCTTGTAAGTCTTCTAGAGTTTGAGTAGTTTCTCTTGCAAATGTATTTAATTCATTTTCAACTTTAGTAAGTGATTCTTTTTGTAATTCGTAATTCTTTTTTAATACCCCTAATTGAGAAAAATCATATTTTCTCTCTAAATCTTGGGCTGTTCTAACTAAATTATTTTCTTTTGTCATTTTGAATACACCCTACCATTTCTTACTTTAAATCCCATATCTTTTAGAATTTTTAATTTTTCTTCTTTAGATATATCCATACTATTAACTTTCTTTATTATTTGTTTATTGTATGCCGTAAACCCAATTTTTTTAAGAATTGTTGCTTTGTCTAAGTAATCTAAATTTTGTGAATTAATATATTCTGCTATTTGTTTATCATATTTTGTGTAACTGCTATATTTCATTTTTATAAGTATTGCTTTTTGAGCAACATTTAAATTTAATGTATTTACATAATTTATTACTTTTGCTAATTTTGAGTTTTTAACAGTATTACTTTTTGAGTCATACTCGCTTTCAAAACTTTGGTTATTATACTTTATAAATTCTTTAATAGAAATGCCTGCATTCTGAATCATATCTAATGTTTCTTCATTAGAATAGTACTTACCATATATGTATGCAATTTTATCATCTGACATATTCATATTAATTATTAAATTAGATATTTTATCTTTCTTTTCACTACTTTCTATATCTGATGTTCTTATTGTACCTATTTTATTCTTTACTTTAAAGTAATCACTCTTTTCATTAACCGACATTCTTAAACTCTTTAATTCGCTAGCTTCTTCATCTTTTATTGTAGTCCATGAACCCTTAGAGTTCTTATAGTATTCTGTATTTTCTACTTTTGCATAATGAGATTTTACATCTTTTATTTTAGGTTCTTTAATACCTTCTTCAGCAAGTTTATTTATTTCCTTTTGAACAGTTTGAACTTTTTTATACTTTTCTTTCTTAGATAATGAATCATCTAGTTGTATTTCTCTTTTTTCTTTATATAGTTTAGACATATCAGAACTTATACTACTCAAATATTTATATTTTAATTTGTCTGAAGTACTTACATTATCGCCATTAGCTTTAATTTGCATTGTTTCTAATTTAGTATAGAATTTTGATGCGTATTTATTATCATCAGTACTATTGACTATAAATTTATCTTTAACTGGTGCTATTAGGTAATCTCCTACACTAGTAGCTCCATTAGTAGTCTCTTTAGTAATCATAGGAAGAACAATATCTCCTGCTCCACCACTATACTGATCTAATAAATAATTAATTTTGTAAGGACTTACATTTATCATTTTTCCTAGCCATTTACTAAATTCATCTGTTCCTTCATCATATTGTTCTGCTGCAGGTTTATTTTGAAGTCTTTTAGGTACTAAATCTCCTCCATACCATGCTTCACCATTTTTGCTACCAAAGGCTTGTTTAATAGGTGCTATGATATTATTTTCTTCTGGATTATTTATTCCTATTTGTGAATCAACATTTTTTAAATATCCATCAAAGGCATTTTTATCTCCTTTAGAATACTCTAACGTTCTTCTAGCTGCACTACCAAATATACTAAGTACTCTACCTTTTGGTATTCTTAAAAATTCTCCATCATAATATTTAGAATTTTTGTTTCCCAATCCTTTAACTTTAAATAGATAATAATTATCTTTTATGTAATCTGGTAAAGCTTTATAAGCTTCATCTTCATCATCTTCTCCTTCTCCAAATGACATTGCATTAAACATTGCTGGTGCAATTCCTAATACTGCTACTTTAGTCATAACTCCTGCTACACCTACTGCTACACCTTTAGATCCATTTACTCCTGTTAGATTTCTGATTAACTTATCAAATCCTTGTACTGATGCATTTAAAAAAGTAAAACCATCTCTATTTAATGCTTTAGTTATATATCCACCTCTGTTGAAATTTGTTGTTAGTTCTCTAGCATTATACATTGCCTCTGTTACAGAGCAACCATTTTCTAAACTTGCTTTAAACTCTGCATATCTTGGTGCTAATTCTACTATTTCATTAGCATTAGGTAAGGCTTTAATTAACTTATTTAATTGATTTATATCCATATTCTTTGCTGCTTTACTTAGCTTATCTATTTGATAATCTCCCATTACCATACCTGATCCATACAATGATGCAAATTGTTGAGCTGTTTCAGTATTTTGAGTTGCTAATTCTATAAATGCACTTGGATAATTTTTTATCATATCAGTTGTATATTTTGAATTGAACATTCCATCTTGTATATCTTTTATTGGGTTTGATATTGTAAACCATGGATTCCATGTTGTTAAAACATTTCTTCTAATTTCACTTATTTTTTGTAATGGTTTTACTATCGGAGAATATTTTTCTTCTAATTGTCTTACTTTTAATTCATTATCCTTAGTTAATTCTTGATATAAATTATCACTAACTTTAGCTTGTTGTTGCATACCATCTACGTAAGCTGTTACATATCCATTACCTTCTGCATCTTTCATTAGACTTCCATCCAATTGTGTTGGATCTACTCTATCATCAGCTCCAAATGATACTTTTTCTTTTGATGTTTTTACTATTTCTTTGTATAAATCATTTTGTCTTATAGCTTTCTTTGTAGCATATGTATATCTTTCAAATGCTTCTTCTATTGTAACTAAATCATGTGCTCCACCTTCTGCTCTTTTGATTACTTTTTTAGGTTTTATTTCTCCTGAATCATCCATGTATGGAACCATACTTTCTGATTGCATATATGGTACATAGTGAGGATATAATTCTTCTAGAGTACCTTTAAATTCCTTAGATATTAGTCCATTTTCTTCCATATTATTAAGTAAGTTTTTACCATATTGCCATACTTTCGTTGCTTCACTTTTAATGCCTGGAATAGATTGCTCATATGCTTGTACCATTTTTTGAGAGTATTCTAAAGGAACTACACTACCTTTACCATATGCGTGTCTATCAATATTAGAATAATGTTTTAGATAATCATCAAATTGCTCATAATATCCTTTTTTCTTTGAATTTTTAAATAAACTATTTAATGATTCTCCTATTCTTTTACCATAGTTATCTGTTTGTGCTACATTTATATCTCCACTAGTTTCTCCAGCTACACTATTTAACATATCTCCTTTAAACATTATTTCTTTGTTTCCTGATTTTTTAGCAAATCTATCTATTTCATAGTTTCTATTAACAAATTTTTCTTGAAAATCACTCCACATTGTTTCAACTTTGCTTTTTAGATTATTAGTTTCTTTAATTTGTTTTGGTGTTTTAGTGTTATCTTCTATTTCTCTATCTAATGCTCTTGCAAATTCTGTTATTGAATCTTCTAAATTTTTCTTTTTGTTATCAAGTTCCCAAAAATTAAGTAATCCTTCATCATCATAACTGCTTTCTCTTGTTGGATCTTGTGGTATATATCCTAAATTATTTTTTTCTAAACTTCTTAGATTTATATCTTTATTTGTTGGTAGATTTATTTTGTTGATATCTTTTTGAGTAGGTAGTAATATATCTTTAAAATTAGTCTTTGTTCCTTTAGATTCAAAATTATCTTCCAAATAACTTTGCCATGTTTTATTGTTTTTTGAATATCTTATGTCATCATTTGTTGTTGGATTTAGGTTGTCTACATTCTTAATTTGGTTTGAACTAAAAGCAACTGTTTCTAATGGTGTGTTTATTCCATCAAATGAAGTACCTATTGTTTTATTTGCAAGTTCTACTAATTCTGCAAAATTACCTACACAAGTAATATCTAAATCTTGAAATATTTCAAAGTCATTATTATGTTGAATTAGATCATTTGTAACACTATCGATTGTTGCATTGTATCCATAATTATCTATTCCATAATCTTCATTTTTAGCTATTGTTTCTACCAAATTTCTTACTTGCTCATTTGTTAAAGTTCTAATTTTATTAGTTGAATCTAATGGATTAGTTATATTTAAGTATACTTCATATATTTTGCTATTTCCTTTTCCGTTAATATAATCATTTGAATAACTTTTGTCTGAAGCAAAATAAATTCCAGTTCCAAAATTACCTGTTGTCTTTGCTTTACTTCTATCAAATATATTAAAACTACCATCTTTTGTCCCATGATACATTACTTTTAAATTGCCATTTTCATCACGAATTTTGCTATCTTTAAAGAATTTTTTTTGATTTTGAGATAATGTTTTTCCTTGATTATCTTTATTTGTTATTAAAGATTTAGTATTATTATCAACTTTAGCATATTGTCCTTCTGCTCCATCTATCCATGCTACATCGTTTATATTAACTGTTTTTGAATATAATTTAGATGCATCTCCACCTGCATATTGTGAGGCTTCCATTTGAGATGGACTGACAAAAGTTCCATTTTCTATTGGATTTGAACTATATACAGTTATCTCTCCACTTTTTAATGAATCATTAGCCATATCTTCTGTAAAATCAGGATCCATACCAGAGTATTCTCCATCTTCAAAAAATGCTTCTTCAAAAGTCTTTATATCATCTGTGCTTCTAATCCATGTATGAACTTCATCATCTGCTGGATTACTTTTATTTATTATATCTAATTGTTGTTGCTTTATATCATTAGAAAAAGAACTATTATTTAGTTCCTGTGTATTATTTTGACTTTCTTGAATAGAATATTTAGTGGATGATGTATCAGATTTGACATTTTTGTTAATTTGTGGTATATTATTACCAGCAGAGGTCAATTGAGATTTACTCATAGACCTCTCTTTTTTTATTTCATTTAGCAAATTATTATTAGGTTTTAAATTTTTCTTTGCATAAGCTATATATGTTCCATCATTTAATTGAGCTATTGATAAATCCAAATCATATGCTTTATTTCCATCAAAAAAAGATACTTTTCTAGTATCAAAGGAATTAATTTTTTGTTTTTGGTGTCTTCCGTTGTAATCTGGCTCATTAGGGCTGATGTTATCTGAATTTTCTAGTAATTCTGTAAAATTTTCATTTATTCTATTATTTATTGTTTTTATATCTTTAACATTTTGATATGTTGGATATCTTTTAAACAATTCATTATACATGTTTTTACTTGGTAAACGATTAACTATCTTAGCCTTTATTCCATCATTTAAAACTATTTCTTTTCCTATTAATGAATTATAGATTTCTCTTTGACTCATTGGTAATCCATCTTCGGTTTCAAATATATTATCTTCTAACTTAACATATGATTTGCCATTTTTTAAAGTTTCTACTGAATAACTATTTGTATTATTTAATCCAGCATTACTTCTATATGCTTGTTCCCATTTATATTGTAAATCTTCTATAAATTCATTTTGATTTTTGTATCCTCTAAACTGATGCCATAGATACTTTATTTCATTATATAATTTTCTAAATAAACTAGGTTGTGTTTTAGATAAATTATTAATAAAATCTTGATTACCAAATAATTGTCCAGCAACATCAGCCATTGCTTCTTCGTTTATTTCATCTACATTGTAATTCTTTAATAGTTGTTGTACTGCTGTGTCAAATTCAGTATTACTATTTCTATATTTCTGGATAATATTTTTCATCTGGTCGGTTCCAATAGCATGAGTAAGTTCATGAATTGCAATAAATTCTCCTGCTCTATTTGAATTAGGATTTATTGTTATTACACCATTTTCATATTTACCATTAGCCATTCTTCCTTGACTATCTTTTAAGTTAGGATCAAATAATATATCTACATTTTTATCAGTAATAATTTGCTCTAGCATATTCATATAATTTATAGTTGATTCACTATTATTGAAGTTATTCTCAACTGCACTTTTTCTTAGATTATCTATTTTTTCATTACCAGATGTTTGATATTGATATGTATTATTTTGTTGATTTATATTATCCCTAGTAGGTAAATTGATATCCTTACTGTTTCTTTCTTGATTTACTATATCTTGTACTGTTGGAATGTTGGTTTGATTAGTTATTGTATTATTATCAATTTGAGATGAGAATTTTTGAGTATTATTTTTTGATACTAAATCTTGTACGGTTGGTAAAACATTTTGAACTTTAGATTCGTTGCCAAATGGTGTTGATATATAACTATCTATTTCGCTTATCACTTGATTATATTTAGCAATTTCATTTTTATTAGTTAGCGAATCTCTAGTTTCTACTAAATTATTCCTAAAAGTTTCTAATAAATTACTATTATTTATTGCGTTGTTTGCTTCGGTACTATTAATACCACTCATTACTCCACCTGATAATGCACCAACACCAGCTGAATATAATGCATCTTTTAATATGTTTTTATCTGTTAAAACATCAATATAATCTTTTGGATCTTTGCTTCCTTCTAGAGTAATTAATTTATTTAAATTGTCCAAGTATTCTTGAATAAATTCTTCAGTTGCTTCTGAACCAGCATTACCTATAATATAAGATATTTTTGGATCACTAATTAATTTGTTAATCCCATTAGACAAAGCATTTGATAATTCACTAGTTTTTCCACCAGTTAAACTTTTGGTAGCACTACCTAAAAATTTTCCTGTTATATATTCAAGACTTGTATTTACCAACGCATATTTAAAAGCTTTATCTTCACTGTACCCTTCATTTTTAGCACTATTATATGAGTCAAAATACATATCTCCCCAGTATATTGCACTTCCACCAACGCCCAAAGTTGGTATATTCATTAAAGAAGATGCTCCTATTTTAGAAATATTATATGAGGCATCTCCTAAAAATTTTCCTAAACCTGTCTTATAATCTCCAGATACTTTTTGTTGCTTCATTTCATTATAACTAGGAAGTCTTTTTGTTTTTCCATTCTCATCCACAACATCTCTAGCATCTGTCATGTTACTAAACAAATCTTTGACACCTCTAGTAACAGTACCTATAGTTTTATCTCCAAGAGTAGTTTTTTCACTATTTACTCTTGCCTGATTATAATTATAATCAGCCCATGCTCTTTCATTATTTGAAATTCTTAAATTATTTTTTAATTCTTGTCCTTCTTCACTATTCATCAAATTATTATGTTCTTGAACTACTTTTTCTAATGTAACTCTTCCATTTAATTTATTTTTACTTTCGTTTATTTGTTTATTACTAATTATATTAGCTGAAAAAGGACTATTAATATTTACATTTTGTCCGTTTTTATTTAAAAAAGTCCCAATTGCTTGCGTATCTTTTTGTACTTTTTCATTTGCTTGTTGAGAACTTTTTTTCAATTTTTTTAGGTTATTTTTATTAATTGTTGAATTAATTTCTTTTATTTCATCTTCAGAAAAGTTTTCTTTAAATTTTATTTTGCCGTTATTTACTGAAAATAAGTTTGCCATTATATCACCTACCAACTAATTCCAACATAAGTTTTTGATTTACCATCCCAATACCATGCTCTAGTTTTTCCATCACCTTTCGTAAGCCAAATGTTTTGTGTTTTTCCATTAACTGTGCAGGTGTGCCCTGATTTAGTTAAAGTTCCATATCCTGCAATTCCTTTTGGTTGATATCCATTACTAAATGTACCATACTTTTTAGCTGATGATTTTGTATTACCATAATTCATTGATATTGATGTTTTTGTCCAACCATTAGATTTTGCTATAGCTGATATTCCATTGCTTGAATTTGTTGTTTTTTTATTTGAATTAGAATTACTATTATTTTGGGTTTCTGTTATATCTGGCAAATCATTACTATAATTTCCACCAGAACTATAACTTCTACTAGCTGCTGCTTGAGCTTGTTGATATGCAAATTCTTTTTCCCATCTTTGTTGTTCTAACTCTTGTTGCCTTTTTTGATAAGCCATTTGTTCATTAAATTGTCTTATCTTTTCTGCTTGTTCATTTTCATAATTTATCTGACTTTCAACATTCTTATATCTATCATAGTAAGTATTATTGATGTTGTAGTTCCAATTTAATTTATTGTTCTCTTGTTCAGATTTATAATCAAATCCTTCTAATGCTATATTTAATTTTTGTTGTAGTGCTGTTAAAGCATTTTCTGCTAATGTTGCATTGTTTTGTAGTTGTGCTTCCTTAATAGCATT
>Ga0326512_10000330_pt1 | contig 40603 bp, 60 predicted proteins | sample 1_2617_0518_D_FD_203652 | JGI IMG/M metagenome (GOLD analysis project Ga0326512, IMG submission 203652) | Bovine rumen microbial communities from UC Davis, California, United States - 1_2617_0518 | ecosystem: Host-associated > Mammals > Digestive system > Stomach > Rumen | place: USA... | reverse complement strand
TTCTCCAATTTTTTAAAAATCGCAAAGAATTAACCCGGGGGCCTACCATTTTTCTTCAGAAATGTATTCTTTTTTAACTTGATTAAAACTTTTTCCAGTCCTGCCATGTCTAAGGTTATGACAGAAAGTGCAAAGCGATATCAGATTATCATCATCTAGTCTAAGTTGAGGATACTCTTTCAAGTCTTTGATATGATGTACTTCTACACCTCTTGCTATGTATCTGTCTTTGCCTCTTAACTGTATTCCTTTTTTGCTTGCTTCTTTCAAGCGAGTTCTGCAGTCCTGACATTCGAAGTTATCTCTTGTTAGAATCTCAACTCTTTTAGCTTTCCATTCTTTTGAGTTATAGAACCTCTTTGCTTGCTTGTCTGTCCACATTTTTTCTCCTAAACAAAAAGACATTAGATTACTCTAATGTCTAATTTATCAATAAACTTTTGTCCAGTGTGGGCAAAAGTTAAATTTTTATTTCTTTGCAAGCCTTGTCTCTAATATACTTACACCCTCTAATACTGTATCCAGTGTAGTATGCTATGTGAATCCAATCTATGCGAAGTATGTATCTGTAGTACATCACATGTCTTTGAATTGGATCATTCAAACAGAATATAGCATTTAGAATCTTATCAGCTTTAGTTTTTTGCTTCAATGCTTTAGCTGAGTTATTCTGCATTCTCGCCATGTACTCTTCCGCTCTCAATACGCTATATCTCTCTAGCTTTTGTTTAACGTCGTAACTCACGTTCTACCTCCTGTTCATATCTCTTTAGAATGATATTGATATCATACTTACTTAATGCCAAGTCTTTAAACATGCATGATCTTCTGATTTTGTCTAACTCATCATTACAATTTTCGATGATTTCAATATCTTTTTTTATGTCTGCAATTTTAAGTCTAACAGTTCGTCTGTGTTCATCTGTGTATGTATCATTATTTTCTCTAAACATTTTTTCAGCTTTATTGCAAATTTCTTTTAATTCATCAGAGTTATTTACGTCATACTTTCTAAGTATTCTCACTAATTTTTTATACTCTTTCTTATAGTCATTCTTTTGAAGTTTGAATCCTTGCTTGTACATTTCAATAACCCCATCAAAGTTCGATGTCGTCTGGCTCAATTGTGACTACCCCTCCCACTTCATTTAATCGTATCTTTATGTCTGTCTTAATTTGTGTATGAAGTACATCAATTATATCTTTCCAAGATATATGCTCACTTACAAGGCATTCTGTTTCATCCATAAATCTTTTCATAAATTTAAGACATCTTTTTTGTCCAAATCCAAATTCATTGTGCAATACCCAAAGTGACATTGCCTCAATGCAATCTGTAATTTGGTCTCTTGTTCTATTCTCAAAGTCGTGAATCGCAGCTCTTTCTAATGTCTGAGGTCTGCAATTTATTCCTCTGTATTTAATCTCTTCTTCAAGACCTTCAATGCCCTTTTCTTTTGCTATCTTTAATGCGAACTTCATTCCATCTCTTCTTGCTTGTTCTTCTTTGCTCAATTTTGACATTTTAAATATCTCCACCCTTTTATTTTTTTTACTGTTCTTTGTTCTACTTTATCTGCCTGTACTTCCAAATCCATTGTCACCTCTTTCTGTTTCTGCAAATTTATCAACTTTTTGCAGTTCTGGAGTAAAGATTGGAAGTATAACTAACTGTATTATTTTGTCTCCTTTTTTAAATCTTTTCAAAGAAAATGAATTATTATAAAGTTTAACTTTTATACTTCCTGTGTATCCTGCGTCTATAACTCCCTCTCCTGTTATTCCATCTTTTATATTTAATCCAGACTTTGATTTCAAAAAGCCAACATAACCTTTTGGAATTTCAACATGAACTCCCGTATCGATTGTTTCAAAATCTCTGCAATGAATTTTAAAATCAATCGGTGTTCTTAAATCATACCCTGCGTCTAAATCATGAGCCCTCTCTGGCATAAATGCATTTTTGTCTAACATAATATTCATTCATATCGCTCCTTTCTCTATACAACCATCAATAGCTTTCATAACTTTTTCAAAATCATACTTATTAATCACGCAACCACCATCACAACCACTTTCTGATTTCATCATATTTAAACATAAAGCACATCTAATTGCTATATCAAGTACACCTGTATGAATTAGTTCTAAGTCATCTTTGTTGACACCATTTGGAATTTCTATTGCGTTTACTGTTGGTGCAAATTCAATCATATTTCTACAATCTCTAAAATCTAATATTTCTTCTTCTGCTCGCTCATTCATTTTTTTTATTACTTCATCTGCATCAATCAATCTCATTCTTCCACCTCCAATCATTTTAGATAATATTCTAACTCTACTTGTGATAAAACCTCCTCTTTATCAGTCTCCTAAATTACTCTAATTGTCTGTCTGTCTGTCTGTCTGTCTGTCTGTTCTTTAGTCCATATAAACCAACTATAAGACGTCGCGTCTGTGCCTTTTCCGGTAAAACTAGGACGCTTGCTTAATACATATAATCCGCTAGGTAGCTTGTCTCTCCACCATTTTGCGCGCTTTTGACTCTCTAAAAAATTAGTACGTAATAAGAATATAAGACGACCGCCTGGCACTAATACTTCTAAGCTCTTATCTATAAATTCCTGGGCCAAGCTATAAGGCGGATTACCTATTATTACATCCCACTTGTCGCACGCGCTAGGATTTATATTTAAAAAATTAGTTATAATAACGTCGTCCGCTAAAGTTGCTAAATTATTAGCCTCCTCAGCTCTTAACTCTATAGCGTCGATAGTGTTTTTATATCCTCTATCTCTTAAAGCCTGGATTATATTACCGTTACCGGCCGACGGCTCTAATATCTTATCTCCTGGCTTTATACCGTCGTAATTATCCAAAAGACTGTATATAGTCTCTAAAGGTGTAGCGTAAAAATCGGACGCTACTCTTTTAGCTCCTCTATTAGTTGCGCTCATTAACTACCTCTTCGTTATCATCCTCTTTATCCTCTCTCATTCTTCCACCTCTATTAAAAAAAATAATAAATTACTCCTCAATTGTAATACAAAGTTCTGACATTTCATTAGTGGTTAAAATAGCCATACTAAGCACTTCTTTATCTTTAAAATCGCTCCAGTATTCCTCTTTTTTCTCGTCCTCCTCCATTTTCCTTTCTTGTACACTCATAGCTTTTCTTACATTTCATTTCATCCATGAACTTCTTGAATTCATCTCTTGTATTCATCACTGCATTGCATCCGCAGTGCCTGCATTCCAGGAATTGCTGGTCCTTTATCTTTCACCTCAATCTTTCCGCTCATAAGGTCTGACAATAGAGCGTCCCGAAACTCAGCTAAGTATCTGTTTTCCTCGTTGTTGAGATACATGATCATCTGCTTCCAGTGGCTCAAAAAGTCCAATATCAGCGGATGAACGCCGTCCTTTGTGCTGATTCTGATTGTGATTCCATCATCGGCACTGAATGTGATATTCTTCTCTTTGCCTGCTTTCTGTCCTACGACTGCAAATGATTCTGTCAAATCTGGCTTATTCCCCGCCATACAGTCGTAGCCCAGTCGCTTTGCCACAGTCTTGTTCATCTTTATCTGAATCGAATTTTTCTGTGCTATTATTCTGTTGTAGTCGTTAACAATGTCAACAAATGCCCTGTGAACGAATTCTGTTTTGATCTCAAAATATCTTTTTGGAGCCAGATTGCAGTCTTGGATTTCTTCTGGTGATACCCATCTGCAAAACCCTTCTTCATCCTTGCCATTATTAATGAGTTCTGTGCACTTGCTGATGATACTGTCAGAGATGACCTTGATAGTCTTGCGATATGTTCTCCTCTCGTGTGACGCTCCGCCAAACTGCCCTCTTTGGTCTCTAATTTCCTCATCGCATTTGTCCGTCAGGTCAACCATCGCAATCTTGCGTGTTTCTTTGTGTTTATCAAAAACCAACAGGCATGTTGGGATACTGGTAGATTCAAACATATTGCCCGGCAGACTTATTACTGCAAGCAAAAGGTTCTGAGCGATCAATTGTTTTCTGATACTCTGCTCCTGCTTTTGTCCCGATGCAAGTACGCCATTCGGCAGAAGAATTACCGCTCTGTTTTCAGCCCAGTTCAGTGCCGACAACACGAAGGCCATATTTGCGTTTGAATCTGGCGGTATTTCATACCCTGCGTATTGCGGAAGAAAGCCTGCTAATTGTGGCGCCTTCCATCGCATGTTATACGGTGGGTTTGAAATCAGTGATATTGCCATACTTCTCTCCTTTCAATATGTCCCATGCTCTCACAGCATCATCTCCAGTCAGTGCGTTCATCTGAAATACTCTGCATCGGATATTCCGCAATGTCATATTGAAAAGCAAAAACGGAATGACATTTTCGTCAATTTCCAATGCAGTAAATTTTATATCATGGTCTTGATTCCATTTCTGAATTATCAGTGCTCCCGATCCTGCGCACATATCAACAATTCTGTCAGCGTCACCGGCCAGTGCTCCCATCAATCGAGCCAGTGACTGCGGTGTATAATCCTGCTTCTTTTCTTTTCTGTCAGCGAGATAATACTGATAAATCTTTTGTATCCAATCCTGCGTCAGGTCTTCATCAATGAGATCGCAGAAAGCCTCAAGTTTATCTGTGTTGCTACACGCTTTCAGAAGTGCCTGTCCTAACTGGTCTGCTTGTTCAACTCCGAACAGCTCGAAGGTTTTCTCAGTCAACTCTTTCAGTTCCATCTGTTATACCTCGTTTCCTTCCCGGAAACCAACCCGACTGTAACGAGATAATGATTCCCTTTCTTTCCTCTTATCCTTGTCATGCTTTCCTCCTCTTATTTTTTTCTTTGCATATGCCCATGCGCCAGATGACTAGAACTCCATCCAACTGGCCTTGCAAATTCACTTTGTTCATTCATTTTTTCTATAAAATCATCAAGAGCTTTTTTATATGCTCTTCTTTCTGCCCAAGCATAATCTTTTCTGTATCGTTCTAGTTCTTCTAAACTCTCTTTTATATCTTCAAAGATACTAGGCTCTGTATTTAGCTTAATATTCTTAATTTTTTCTTTACAAAATTCTATTTGTTCATCAACTGTAATTTGCTTTTCAGGATGCCTTTGAAACCACTGCTGTGTATTTAAGTCGAATGCTAATCTATCTTTCATTTTTCTCCTTTCTTGCAAGGAACACTAAGTTTTTTGCGAAAATGGTCCTTTATAAGCTTCTTCATCTAGAAAACCAAGTATTATCTTGATTTTTTCTTTGTCATTTGGAATTACAATCTTTTTATCCTTTACATCAATATCTACTCCAACCAGCTTTGCTCGGGATTTTATCTCTTTTGCCGAATAATTGTTCAAAACTTGAGAATCATTAATCATAGCAATTTTTCTTCTTATCCAAGTATTAGCCATTCCTTTAAACGCTTCTGAATTATCAAGTGCTAATTTCGAACTTGTCGTAAAGGATTCAACCTCACTATCTGTTGCGGAACGATAGCATTCACTTAAATCAAATATCTGTCTAGCATAATAAAATGACGAAAATTGCAACTCTTTATCAGTATAATAACAATCGACTCCATCTGCGATACTAATTCCAAATCTTTTTTCCTGAAAAAAAGTATTATTCTCAAAAAACAAATTACACCATTTGGTTGAAATATATTGTTCTTTTCTAAATCTTTGAAAAACTACATTGAATTTTTCTGTTTCTCCATCTTCTGTCCTCTCTCCAACAAATATTGCTTTTATTTCTGGAAATGTATCATTATCTTTTTTGAAACTCGGCACTCCCAATGGATCTCTTATTGCATCTTTTATTTCGTCAGACAACTGATAGTTTTCAATTTTTAATATTTCATCTTCGTTCGGTTTATAACTGCCATCAAATATTATCTGTGTTTTTTCTGCAATTAATTCATCTAATGCATTACTCATGGAAGTAATTATGGAATTTTGAGTTTCTGCATCAACCTCTATTTTATATACTTCATCTTCTTTTGTATTTGCTCTCAATACCATAACAGAGCTATTTTCGAACATTTAATCATACCTCCTTATTTCTCAATCAACAAAAGGAACACTAAATGAACCCTTGTACTTTGCTTTTTCTAATATTTTTCTAATTCTCTTAAATTCACTTTGCTTTGCATTATCGATAACCAGTATTCCTTGTCCTGCATCCCAATGTGAATCATAGCCTTGCTCTTCTAGTATTTGTATAAATTCATTCATTCACCCACCCCCACTATAGTCACTATCCAAAGTGCTAATATAATCATTCCTAATACTGTAAATTCCATCATTCGTCTACTCCTTTCAGCAAAAGCTCAATTGGAACATTTAATGCTTTTGCTATTTTAATCACTGAATTAAGCCTTGGATTTCTTTTGTCATTTATGTATCTAGAAAGAGCTGCTTGAGTCATTCCTGTCTTTCTTGCGATATCAGCAGCAGTCATTTCCCTTTCAATCATTAGTTTTTTTAAATTCATAGCAAACTTACTCACTCAATCACCACCTTCGCCATTAACTTCATCACTGGATAAGTTTCTTCAATGGATTCACTGCTGCCATCTGCTAAATCTATAGCAGTGTAGTTCCCTATTTTTTGACATTTCATAAATATTTTTCCATTGAACAAAAATATGTCTCCTTTTTTTATGTCTCCAAATCTCACATAGTTCTTTTTGTCTTTAAACTCTATTTCCATTTGCCACCTCTTTAGCTTTATTTAACATACGCTTTTCAAGTTCATCTGCATCAATCGTTCTCTGATCAAAAGAATCAAAGCTATTTTTTTTAGGCGAAGCCTCTTTATATTCTTTTCTTTTATTGAATTCTTTTCTTTTATTCTTTTTGTCCTTGTCAGTGTCCTTGTTAGTGTCCTTGTTAGTGTCCTTGTCAGTGTCCTTGTTAGTGTCCTTGTTAGTGTCCGGCTGACCTTGAAAATCCTCATATTTTATAAGGGTTAGAAGTGTCCCGCTAGGTGTCCGGCTCCTAGTGATCATTTCGTCACTTTCTAAAAGCTTTAAAAATCGTTCAACTCTGTCTTTTGACCATTCCCATCTCGATGCTAAGTTTCTGATTGACGTAAAGTATTGTCCTCTTTTTATGACTTTAAGCTGGCCATCTATAATCAACTTTCTGTCTTTAAAGTTCATTAAAAAAATCAAATCTAGCCACGCTTTTAACATATCTGGATTTTCCCAAATCCAATTGTCTTGAATTTTTCGACTTAAAATAACCCATCCACAGTTCTCCGCCACACTTCTCCCCCTCCTCTCTAGATGTCTTTAATTTTTACAATTACCTTTTCTTCAAATTCTGTGTACTGTTTGACAATTCGTACATCGACTACTTGAGTGTCGTCCTTGTAAGCTAGTCCATTCAATGCATCAAGCACACATTTACAGATATTATCCGCATCTGGCTTTTTCGTAGGCAGAAGCCTTCCTGATCTGATTTCTTTAATCTTCTTTTTCGAATAGCTTTTAGGAATTCCATACAAGGCTGTAATCTCAACCTTGCATGGATTTAATGTCATATCACCTTTGTAGCTTTCTCTGAACATTAATTTAATTAAATTCTCATACAGAACTGTGTTCGCTGGTGTCACAGACTGCATTTTATTTAACTTTGAGTTATAAAAAGTCCTTGCTCTAGCCTTGCCCTGTGGCTTGCCTGGTATCTCAAATTCAATATTCATATTCCACTGCTTCCTGTCTATTGATAAAAAAGTGAATGCCCTCTGCACATTCATTCCATCTATCTTCGCAAAAATTTGGTTCTTCGACAATTTCTCCTAGTCTATAAACAAAATTTTCGTCATAGTTACTTTCAACTTCTTTAACATTAGCTATACCTCCATATAAATTTTGAATCTCTAAAACTTTAGCCTTGTCGCATCTGCATTTTCTTGAAACAGAAGAAGTTCTTCTAGCATCTTGCAAAATTTCTAACTTCAATATATATCCACTTGCTTTTTTATACCCAATAAATGCACCTGTATCAGGACAAGTCATAGGTATAAAAGGAATATTTTTAGCACCACGAAGGCATGCGCCACGAAGGTCTGCACCACTAAGGTTTGCACCACTAAGGTATGCACCACTAAGGTCTGCACCACTAAGCTTTGCATAACGAAGGTCTGCATCACGAAGGTCTGCATAACGAAGGTCTGCACCACTAAGCTTTGCACCACTAAGGTCTGCACCACTAAGGTCTGCATCACTAAGCTTTGCATAACGAAGGTCTGCATAACGAAGGTCTGCATAACGAAGGTCTGCACCACTAAGGTCTGCCTTCATACTTTTCCAATCTTCACAATCTCTGTTCAACCAGTGTTTGTGGTTTTCTAAAATTTTATTCAATTCATTTTGTGTCATATTTGCCTCCTAGAAAGGTAATCCCTCATCATCTAATTCATCAGCCACATTCATAAAGTCATCATTGCTTTCTTTTGCAGCAGATTTACTGTCTGTCTTTGATCCAGCGAACTCTACCTGTTCGACTACTACATCAGTCGTATATACTTTGTTTCCGTCATTGTTTGTATAGCTTCCTGTCTGAATTCTTCCCTCGACTGCTATCTTCGTTCCTTTGAACACATATTTTTCAATGAATTCTGCTGTTTTACCGAATGCAACACAACTTATGAAATCAGCCGTCTGCTGCTCTCCCTCTTTTTTGAATCTTCTGTCTACTGCTAAATTGAATCTTGCGATAGTCATAGGCTGTTCGCTCTGTGTGTATCTGATATCAGGATCCTTTGTTGCTCTACCAATCAAAAGTGTCTTATTCATTCTTAAATACCTCCAAAAAGTGCTGCTGCAGCAGAATTCTCTGCTGGATGTTCCTCTTTTACTTCTTTGTATTCTGCCTCAACTACTGACTGCTCTTCATTTTCCACATTATCCACATATTCCGTATTTCCTTTTTCATCGATAACTGCCATATCATTTTCGTAGGCTTTTTGGAAATCAATAGACATTATTCCGTACTTGCTGATTAACTGTCTGAGCATAGTCTTGCATGCCATCGCGTCAAAGTCTTTTTCCCAGAAAGTATATCCCTTTTTAGCTGCATATCCTTTTGAATACTTAAGTGCGTGACTTTCCATCTTCTTTTTTGACCAGTACATCGCTTTTTTAAATCCATTCACAAGTTCAAACATACAGTAGTATCCAGATGTTTCCGTTTTTTCTCGTATTTCTTCATCTTCGATAAGCGATACTTCGATTTCTTCGTTCAAAGGATCATACTTGATAAGTTCGCCCTCTTTGATTGGAAGTACGTTCAGCTTTTTATATTCGCCTGATCTAATAGCCAGCTGAATCATTCCTTTGTATCCAATCTGGAACTGAGCTTCTGTTACTCCTTTTTTATTATTTTTGAAAGGAACCATATAGAATTGGCCTAACTGTGGGGATGGTGACAGATTGAGCGACTGGCCAATCAGTGCAGCTCCCACTATGGTCTGATTTGTGCACTCTTTTAATGCAGAGTTCTGATTTACTGCTGAAATAATTGAGGTGATGAATTTATCTCCATCTTTCCCGCCAATAACCTTGTGAATGTGCTCTTTTACTGCACTCTGTGTCAAATACACAGAGAATGATGAGTTATCCTCTTTTTTTGTTAAGCTATTTTTTACCATTTTTTAATCCTCCATGAATATGATGTTATTTTCTTTGAAAAATCTTCCGAGCGCTCTTGCCTGGCTAACAGTTAGTAAGCATTTGAATGATACCCATGCTTCCTCTTTTACTTCTTCTGTCTGTTCTTCTGCTGCTTTTTTCTGTTCTTTAATTACTTTTTCTTGCTCTTCTCTCTGCTTTTTCAATTCAAGTGCTTTCTGCTCTGCTTCAGCTTTTCTCTTTGCTATCTCAGAAAGCCTGTGCGCCTCATTTAGAGCCTTTGACACATCAAGTGTAGATTTATAGTATTCAATACTTTCAAAGGCGAAATTTGGCAAATTTTGAAGTGAATCAATGTCAGATTTTACTTTTAGAATAATATTTAAAATCTCTGCCTGTATCGAATTCTCTGACACTGTCGCATTTAGCCATTTTTTATCTTCAATTTGTTCTAATTTGAGCCAATCTGGTCTTTCAATCGAATTGAAATACTCTTCGATCCACTGCTGCTTTTTATTGATTCTTTCATTTTCAAATTCTTTTAGCTGGCCATCAATCACTGCAATTGGCTCATCTACGATTGCAATCAGTTCTTTGACCTTTTTCTCAAATTCAAGATAAGGCTCATTGTACTTTTTCTTAACGTCTTTTCTTGCATCGTCAAGGGCTTTTTTTAGCTTGTTAAGTTTCGCCCTGTCTCCTTTGAAGTCCTTAATCGCATCTTCTGTGACTACTACATTTTTGTAATCTTGTGTTCTGGCTGTAATCTCCTGCTTTAACTCTTCAAAATTAAACGATGCTTCAGGAATAGCCAGTTCGTTCATCTTAAATTCCATCTTTTTCTTCTCCTATCTCTTTTTCATATTCTTCTTTTCTTTCTGCTAAACAGTTAGAATAGCTATCTTCGTCTATAAATTTAATGATTGCTAAAATTTTAGAATCATCATCAATCATCAAATCTTTATGCTCATAATTTAAACATGTATTATCTAGAATCATGTCGATTAATCCTCTTAACATTGCACTTTCGCCCATTTTTACCTCTTCCTTTCTAAATCTCCGGTAGAATTAAATCCGGCTTTTGCTTTTTTTCAATGCATTCAAAAAACTTAATCTCTTGTTCTTTTAAATATTCAATATCCTCTTTCACATCACTCCTTTCAAATCTGTAGTTTCTCAGCTGCTGATATGGTTCTTTTTCTGAATAATCCCAAGTCAGCAAAGCTGTCAGAATAGCAAAGTCGCAGTCCTCTCTTACTAAAAAGTAATGTAGAATCTGACAATAATAATTATCTGGAACTTGGTCATTCCACTTCTCTTTGACTGCAGAACTTACTATTTGTGAAGTCTTGCATTCCCAGATTCCGTTTATTCCGTCCTGATCTGTCAGCCATCCATCCAAAGATGCTCTTGCGAATGGATATTTGTCGTTGATGAAATTGTTATTTTCAACATAATTCATCTGCAGCTGTGGGTAGTTTATCTGGAATAACTCTCTAATGATTGGCTCTGCTGCTATTCCAAACTTGACTTGTGGCTTGTCTGATATATCTTGGGGTTGTTTTTCCCCAATTTTTTCTAAATACAAGTCCACATTAGACTTGTAGGGATTTAACCCTAATATGCATGCACAGTCAGAACCGCCTATGTATTTACTCCTTTTTGTTTTCCACTCCTTTCTGTTTTTCATAACTCTCATTTTTATCATTTTTCAAGCCTCCTATTATTCTCAAAATATTTGAACTGTAGATTGAATCAGTATCAGCTGCAAGTCTTTTGATGACCTGTAACTTTTCATTTCCCTCAATTAAAGTCCTATATTCTTCCCTTCTGATAGTTATTGTTTCTTCCATTTTTTTCTCCTTTTTTTTGCACTTTTGGTAATTTTGTTTTTATTTTTTAAGGATGAACTACTCCATCCTTATAGTCATCTGACCTTCTTCATCTTCTTCTGACACCTGCTGCCATCTCATTTCGACAAGTTTAATTTCTTTTAAACAGTCACACTTTTCACCAGCGTCAAGCTTTGCTCCACAAATATCACATTCTTCCATTTTTTTAATCCTCACAAAAGTAGGTATTACCCACTTTTTCAACTACTTTGCCCTGTATGAATTCAGCCTGATAAACGACCGAACTTCTAAACATTCTGCGTCCATTAAGTATACTTTCAGCAGCTTCATATGAGGATTCGCTTGGTTCCTTGTTTATGTGACTATTTGTCACACATTGATACTGACCTGGCTGATATATCACACCTTCAATCGTAGATGGATATTTATCTGAGGCAACCCTGTTCATAACTACTGTTCCCACACAAAGTTTATGGTAGTCACTCTCTCCACCTGCTTCTGCTTCGATGACACGAGCAAGTAGTTCAAAGTCATCTTCTGTGTATTTAGTCTCCGCCTCAAGTTCTGTCTGAGTTTCTTCTTCAATCGAATCTGAAGGTTCTGTCTCAGTCTCAGTTTCAGTCTCAAATTCTTGAGCAGTCTCTTTCACAAACTGCTCGGAATTTCTTTCAATCTCAATCTGCTGCCATTCCTCTTGTGTGTACCTTGGCTGCCACTTCTGTTCTGGCTGCCTCTTTATTCCTTTAACGTAAGTGTCACAGTAAATATATCCAATGACGGAAATCACAATGAACACCCCAAAAAGGATATTAGAAATAATTGTATTCTTTCCTTCCAATTGTATTCTTTCCTTCCTTTCTTTTTTTATATTTGAGCTCAATGGTCACATTCGGATTCGAACCGAATTGGGTTTTATAATTTAAACTTTGAAGGATTTTTTTCGTGATTTTTTAATTCAGTGTGTTTGTTAGTTTCAACCTTCCCACCAGGGTTGCTCCTGTGACCAGATGCGGACCTTAGTCCGCTTAGCGGATTTCTCCACTTTTTAACATTTTGTCAAATTCCTCTGTGTCTATCAGGAACTTCGCTGTCTTACTACCCGAAGTTCTGATAGTAAATTTCGCAGAGTTATCTGCATTTACTATTCTTTTTAAAAATGCTCTTGGGTATCCGAGTGCTACCAGTTCAGTGATACTCATTAACTTCTTTTCGTACTTCATATATTCACCCTTTCATTCTCCATTTTGGATAATTTTTAATTAAAAAAATTCACAGGATAACATCGTTAGGCTTGACTTTATAGAATTTGCACAATTTAATGAATTCTGCGATAGTCATCAATTTAGGATTCTTTTCCCATCTTGAATATGTAGTCTCGCCAACACCTAGATTAGCTGCTGCTTCTTTGATTGAATAGTCATAAACGAGTCTGATCTGCTTAAGTGTAAGCTGATTTTCAAATTCAATTCCATTTATAATCATTAGCATTCTCCTCTCTAAATTATCCTTATTGGATACATTTATTATTTTATATCTCAAAAAAGAAAATGTCAATACCTTTTGGATAATTTTTCTATCCTTTTTAGTTGCCTTTTTTCCAATTAGATAATATAATATAGAAAAGAGAGGAGTTGAACAATATGAGCGACATAGATATTTACGAGGACATAGGAATTAAACTTAGAACATTAAGAAAGATGAATGGATTCACTTTGAAAGAGGTCGCTGACCGAATGGGAACAACAGTGATGACCATCTCTAGATATGAAAAGAATGCCAGAAAAATTAGACTCGATGTATTGAAGAAGATTTTAGAAATATATGGGGTTGACTATAATGATTTTATGGCATCTATAAAAATTGAAGAAGTTGACGATATGCCAATTCTTAAATATTACAATGATCTAAATAAAAGAGGTCAAGAAGAGGCGGTCAAAAGAGTGAGGGAATTAACTTATATCCCAGAATTCAAAAATGTGCAGTTGATTGCAGCTCACGAAAGAACGGACATTGAAGTGACTGATGATATGATTAAACGCGATGATGAATTAATGAATGAGGATGATTGATTGAATTATGACGAATTAATATCCGAAGCAGAGCAGATGGGGCTAATCGTAAAAGAAAAGCCCCTGCAATCTGCAGATGGGCGGATTTTAAATAATAAAATAGTAATTAGGGATTCGTTAGATGAGCTAGGAAAAAAATGTGTCCTGGCAGAAGAGATTGGGCATTATTTAAAAAATGCTGGAGATATACTAGATCAAAGAAATACATCAAACAGTAGACAAGAGGACAGGGCAAGGTCTTGGGCTTACGATAGACTGATTGGATTAGATGGACTTGTGTCAGCATTTGAGTGCGGATGTCAAACTAAATTTGATGTAGCTAAACATCTAGATGTCACTACTGCTTTTTTAGATGATGCGCTAAAAAAGTATAAGGAAAGGTATGGCATCGTGGTAAAGTACAAAGAATACTTCATTTACTTCTATCCTTGCCTTGCAATTTTAAAAAAATAAAAAAGTAATAAAAAAAGATACCGCTCTGACAAGCGGTATCTGGAGAATACTAGGGTGAATATTCTCAAACTTTTTTGGGGGATATATGAAAATGTATATCTAACACTTTCATTATATCATTTTTAAACCTTAAAAGCAAAGCACCAATTTTAAAAAAATCAGTGCTTTTGTTAAAAAAAATATATTAAGAAAGGAAAGGTAAACATTGTAAATATATTATAGCACACTTTGAAAGGAAGTGTAAAATATGAAATTCAAAAAAAGGCAAGATGGCAGGTATGAGGCAAAAGTCACGCTTGGAAAAGACAGTACTGGAAAAGTATTAAGAAAATCTATTTATGCAAATACGATAAAAGAGTTAGAGCAAAAAATATATGAATTAAAAAAAGAAAAAGAAGAAGGCAGTATAGTGATTTCTTCAAATATGCTAATTTCAAATTACTGTAATGCCTGGTATGATTCTTATAAATCGCAAAAAGAAACAAACACAAAAGCCATGTACAAAAATGTCATCGATAAACATATAAATCCTTGCTTGGGAAATCTAAGAGTTGAACAGTTAAAAAAGCAGCATATTCAGCAAATGATTAATTCGAGATTTGATAAGGCTAGGACTTGCCAGCAGATCATACTTACTTTACGTCAAATTATTAATGAAATGAAAAGTGATCATATCATCAATTCTGTTGATGCAGATAATTTAACAAAAAATTTAACAATGCCTCGCTACAAGGCAGTAGAAAAAAGAGCACTTACTGATCGTGAGTTACTAGCAGTAAAAAAAGCTGACTTTGATATCAAGCAAAGAGCATTTATCAATGTTCTGTTCTACTTTGGATTAAGAAGAGAAGAGGCTCTTGCATTAATGAGAAGTGACTTTGACTTCAAAGAAAATATGCTCACAGTATCAAGAGCATTAATTTTTGACAAAAACAATGCAGAAATAAAAGACACAAAAAGTTATGCTGGGAATCGATGCATCAATATTCCACTTGAAGTAAAAAGTTTTTTTATAGATTATTTGCAAAAATTAGATGGATTGTATTTGTTTACAAAAAGTGATGGAAATTTAATGACACTCTCAGCATACAGACGTATGTGGGAGCAGATGCAAAAAAAAATGAATGCAGCAGTCATCACTGAAGCAGAAATGCAGATGAAAGTAACTCCAATCACACTCACTGCACACTACTTCAGACATAACTACTGCACACTACTATACTATTCTGGATTGTCTGTTGGCAAGGCGGTTGAATTAATGGGCCATGCTGATTATAAAATGATTATGCAAATTTATAAACATTTAGACGACCAGAAAGAGCATACCAACGAAAAAATTAACAATAATATTAAAATGTCATGTTGAAAAAATACGTATTTTAATTTATAATAAAGTTTGTCGGTAATCTGTGGAAAGTTATTAGACTTTATGACTAAAAAAAATAAATCAGAAATTCAGCTGTTCTGGTTTATTTTTTTTGCCTTTTTTTGACGACACTTTGACGACACCTGCTGCCTTGACGACACTGTGACGACTACTAAACTAACTAAGTTTAACTAAATTTAACTAAGTATAAAAAAGCCGAAACCTCAGATTTTATCTGGGAATCGGCTAATTTAAAGGAATGAGACATCGGGGATTCGAACCCCGGACAACTTGATTAAAAGTCAAGTGCTCATTCCTTTATTATCCCTTATTTTTTAAGCATTTTAAAATTTGTTTGACGACATTTTGACGACACTTTTTTTATTCCCAACTTTTCGAAAAATCCTTGTCTTTGAATAATTCTTGAAGTCCTGACAACTGTTTGAGTCTTAACAACTCTTCTGCATCCATACCGATGTTTTTCATAATCCATGCATCTGACATTCCTGATTTGGAAAGTTCTGCGACAATATTAGTCATTAATTCAATCGAATGTTCTCCTCTAGCTCGATTGTGTCTGATTGTACTTGCCATTCTATCAGATATAGGTTTGTCAATAACCGACACAGGAAGAAGTCCTTGCTCTCTCTCATAGATATCCTTGTGCGTAAGCATCACTGTATATCTGTGATATCCGTCTACAATCTCGTACTTATCTTCATCTTCTAAATAATAGCAAACGATTGGCATCGTATAGCCATCATTTTTTATTGACTCATACAATAACTTCATTTCTGGTGGAGCTACGTGATTTGGATTGTAGGTATTCGCTTGTATTTTGTCAATTGGTACTGGCTTTATTCCGTACACTGGTGATTTAAAGTTTTGCATATTTCTCAATTGCCTCCCTTCTCTTTTTTAATTCGTACTTAGTCTGTGCGAATCCCATATACTTACAGTAATAATCGTTTTTAATTATGCAGACACACATTCTCTTATAAGTAGGCACTTCTTTAAAATTAGTTACTTCTTCTAAATCATCTGGGTATTCTTCAAATTTCACTGTTCTCTTAACTGATTGTTTACCAGGGGCTCCAATGGTTCCTCTACCATTAAGTTCCTTAATTGTATCTTCTGATAATGCTCCGCCCTTATCTCGCCAAAATGCTATAGATGTTTCTAGCTTTTCTAGATAATGTTTTTTCGTTTTGTCATCTAATGTGTTAAGCAGAAAATAGCAATACTCTTTCCAGCTAAAGTGTGATGGCTTTTTGATGTTTTTCCATCCCATAGCTGTCGTTCCCCCATATATAGATGTAAAATTTACTCCATTTACTCTTCCTACTAACTTGCCCCAATTATTCGGATCTATAACTTTATACAGTCTTAAATTATCCTCGCCACAAGAGTGGAATGGATTAGCTACTCTCATCTGGTCTACTTTTAATCCTGCTTGATAGTACAGATCATAGAGTTTATTATATTTTTTATTGAATTTTGAATTATAAGTCCAAATATCGCTCACAGTCCAATCATAGATTATGTACGCATTGTGTGTAGATTTATTTTGACTGACAATGTAATTTTTGTCTTTATATCCATTTACTTTTCTATCAGAAACTATAGCTCTGTATCTGTTCAATGACTCATCTGCTCTAATTCCAATTACAATCGCTGTATTTCCAAATTTTTTCGAATACCATTTTGAGAAGTTATCTTGCACTTCATAATCTTGCTGACCAGGATACATTTGAAATGGACAGTTGTTTTCGTTTATTAAATATTCCACATCAGGCATTTTTCTAACCCATATATCTTCTTTTGATTTTTCCCAAGGAATCCAAGTTCCTGCATCCATTCTACATCCACAATCAGCTCCAACAGGTAGACATAGCCAATATCTTTTTATATCATTAAATTGTTCAAATGTTTCAGTCACATAATCTGTAGTCATCTGATACTGCGCTTCATAATCTAAGTGATACATCGCTAATTTATCAAGCATATTATGTTTTTTCGCATAATCATAGCAGAGATTCAAACATACTCCTGAGTCTTTTCCTCCTGAAAACGCCACAAGCACATTATCAAATTCATTGAATATATACTCTAATCTCTGCTGTGCAGCAGTGTATACATTAATATCTACATATCTTTTAGCCAATCTTTCAGCCCCCTTTGTTCAATCTCTTTTTTAATCTCAATTAACAAGTCACTTTTTTTAACTTGATTTTTACGAATCATCTTTTCAAGTCCAATATCTGCTGCCATATCATAGTATTTCACATCATTTTTTTGACCTATTCGATATATTCTAGCCTCTGCCTGCTCTCTTTGAGCATAATCCCATGTATGGTCTCTAAATATGATATTATTACAATTTTGAAAATTCAGCCCGAATGCACCACATCCGTATGTGATGTAAAGTGTTTTGAATTTATTGTTTTGAAAATCTTCAATTATTTGAGCTCGATTTGGAACAGATCCAGTGATTGCGATTGCTCCATCTGGAATATTTTTTAAAAATTTAACATAGACAATCACTTGACCATCAATATTTTTAATTAAGCTATTTAATTTTGAATTAATTTCATCACATTCAGAATAGAGAGATTGCAATTCTGTTACTAAACGATAAAAATCTATTCTATCGTCGTCTTGAAATTTAGACAGAATCTCTTCTTTTTTGCATTCATATTCTTCTTTTTCCTTATCATTCATCGAGTAGCTAACTTCCATATATCTCTTTTTTGTATTAATTTCCAATTTGGAATCGAAGATATATGGTTGAATCAAGGATATCAGATACGGAATATTGACTTGCTCCTTGATTACTCCTTTTAACTTTCCTCTCAAATAATATTCGCAGAAAGTATTTTTAAATTCATTCTCGCTCATTTTCAGTATTTTTGGCGAAAGAAATTCCATCTGAGTATATATATCCATAATGTTTCGGCTGACTGGAGTCCCATTGAGAATAAGCTTATATTCTGAGTATTCTCCCAGCTTTAATATTCGCTGAGTTCTTTTTGCAGCAGAGTTTTTTATTTTCAAGCTTTCGTCAACAACGATGAAAGCTTTTGAATTTTCAACTTTATTCAGCAATTCAATGTAAATCCTGTCTGATGCTCCGATAGATTCACATCCAGCTACTTCAATTTCTAATTCTGGATGCCATTTGTTTTTTTCGGACATCAATTCAGATTTAATTGAAAATGGACATATCCAAAGGATATAGTCAATTTTCTCTTTTTTTGACGCTATTAAGTCGAGGGCTACTTTTGTCTTTCCAGTTCCCATTTCCATAAAAAGTGCTCCGACCTTTAATTTACTGAGTTTTTCAAATGCTTTTTCCTGATCTGTCAATCTATCAGCTCCTCATCTGCAGTAATCTTGACTGCTTTCTTCTTTTCAGGGACATAAGTCTGAAGTGGGTCCACCACACAGTTCTTGCTGAAATATTCAAGCGCTTCTTCCACTGAATATTCCATATCCCCTTGTAATTTGAAGTCATCTGGAATTAAAAGTTTAGTCATATATTCATGTCTAAACTTTTCAAATTTCACTAATTTTTTAGGGAGCCAGATGTAGTGGGCTCCCTTAAGTGGAATTTTAATTTTTACTGCTTTTTCGGACTCATAAAGTATGAAGTCCTCATTTTTTATAAATACAGTATGCCACATTCTAATCACTCTCCTTTTCGATATACCACTTATTCTCTATTTTTTTCGCCTTTAGTGTTCCTCTCGCTATCTTTTGTCTTAAGTTCGCTGGATTTGCTCCAGTAAGTCTCGAATATTCCACTAGAGATATTAACTCTTTTTCAGAGTTCCTTTTTGTTAATTCCACAATAAATTCTGCCATTGTAGCATCATTTACTTTTTTTTGATATTCCAGGAGACCTTTTGAGATCTCCTGGAACTGTTTGTCTGTTAATTCTAGTTCTATCCTCATGCTACACCTCCTTATTGATATTAGATAAAACCCCGAAGGGGACGGAAACTATGCTTCCACTGTCATATCACTGTCTTCATATATACAGTGATATTCAAGTTCTTCTTTCTCTTCCTCTTCCTCTTCCTCTTCTTCTGAATATTTACAATCAGGAGCATCTTCATACTCCAGATCCTCATATTCGATTTCTGTCGTTCCGTCTTCAAGTGTTACTAAATCACCAGTTGCGTGGATAAATGTTCCATTTTCAAATTTATCGAATGGCATATTTGCCATTCTAATTCTTCTTACAGCTTTCATATCGTTCACCTTTTAACCTTTCAATCTGTATTTGTTTTCCTTATCTTTAAATACATTATAATACTTTATCGTATTGTTGTCAATACTTTTTTGATATTTTTTCGTATTATTTTTATTTTTTTTCAACAAAAAAGAGGCACTTTCGTACCTCTTTTCCAGACCTTGCCCACCTGTCTGGATTGATGTGCCCATTCGAGAGCATTGACGGCCGTTCAATCGCACATCTGCCACCTTGTCAATGCTAACTATTCAATCATTAGATTCGGAAGCAGACGGGCGCCGCAATCCAAGTCGTGGTAGCAGAGAGGTTGCCACAATGCCCGCTGTTGCCGACATACGCGAAATAAGTAGAATTGCCAGCACTCGCGGAAAGCAACCACCAGTGAGAGCGGTCATTGCTGGAACAATGCTTTTTCGCTCTGTTCATGTTGTTAGCAAAGTAAGGATACTGAACAAATCCACCCATACCATATCCGGAATTGCCCCAGCAAGGCGTACCGTAGACCTCAACCTCTGACGGAATCCATAACTTGTCTGTAATCTGCCAAGCCCATGAATTGTCATTTGTTAGAACCTGTCCCTCTGTATAACGGCTTGGTAACAGAATCCTCTTTGGGACAATCTGATTTTTGAGTTTATCAGGCAAATAATAAAGTACACCGTCCGTCGTGTAATCTACCTCTGTAGTTACTGACGAATCCGATGTGCTGTTTGGCACATTGCCACTCATACTGTTTAGCCAGTAGTTCAAATCCGATGCAAGGAATGGGCTTGGGCTGTTGGCATTTCCGTTGTTATAATTTACTTTGTTCATAACGTGATTGTCATTCCAAAGCTCTTTACAAATAAAGTCGATATGATTTCCTACCTGCTGGTCTCCATATCCTGTATAGGTATTGATACCCGCAATCTGGGCTTTCAATACATAACCATTGCTACAGGTTATCGGGATGTAATCGCCTACGTGCATACCGGCATAGTTGCCAGCGTTCTTACGGGCTTTAGCCCAAGCCCATTCATCGGAATAACCTTTAATCTCGTCAGCGAATTTGACAGTAAGATCCTGACCGACATAAGTCTGATCTATATCAATGCCTTTGAAATAAAAGCCGTTTAAGTTATCTGCAAAATTCATGTAGTACCTCCTTAATTGATAGTAATAGTAAGCGTCTCAGCGCTTGCCGTTACAGTAGTCTTATTTGCACCCTCGGCAATACCTGAGAGCTTAGTCTTTTCAGTTGTTGTGTAACTGTTTTGAGACAGTCCCATACCCTCGGCCTTGTCAACCTTGCCGCCAAGCGATTTATTGACGTCTGCAGACTTAGCGTAGTCTGAGAGATCGATATTGACAGCCTTATCCTGAATAGGTAAAGCCTCGCCATTGACCTTAACAGTCTCTATGGCATTTTCTTGACCGTCGAATACATCAGCGCTCGTAGTACCCTTTTTATCAGTAATAGTGATAGTAGCTTTGCCCTCGCCGCGTACCACGCTTGCGCTAGGGCTGTAACCGTCAGCTCCTGTATCGCCTTTATCTCCCTTTTCACCTTTTTCGCCCTTTTCACCCTGTGGTCCTCGTTCGCCTTGTGGTCCTCGTTCGCCTTGTGGTCCTCGTTCGCCTTGTGGTCCTTGTTCGCCTTTATCTCCCTTTTCGCCTTTTTCACCCTTTTCACCCTGTGGTCCTCGTTCGCCTTGTGGTCCTTGTTCGCCTTTATCTCCCTTTTCGCCTTTTTCACCCTTTTCACCCTGTGGTCCTCGTTCACCCTGTGGTCCTTTTATGTTCCTCGGTTCAGGATTTTTCAAATCTCCATTATTTGACCAAGAAATCTCCCCACTCTCACTCACATTTGGAATGAATGTAACTCCGTCTTTAGCATAAATAAGTTCGCCCTCGATATCTAAATTAATTGAATTTAACTCTAAGTCATTTGGGGTATTACCTTCGACAAACTCAGTCGCAAGAGTATCTTTACTTGAATATCTGCTTATTTCTGTCTTGGCTACAGATTTGTTTTTGAAATTTATTTGTGCTTCAACATAACCTTTTCCAGCTAAACTAACTGTATCTTCTTGTGTTAAAAGGATGTTAAATTTTTTTTCAATATATTTAACGTCAGCAGGATAAGTCTTTTGCAGTATTTTAGTTTTTGAAAAATCTGCAAAAGTAAATATAACACTGTCTACTGTATCTATATCTGTGACTTTATCTATACTGACTATAAGTTTATAAGTAGTTCCTTGCTTCACTTTTCTACCTCCTGTATTCTATTTTTTTTCGCCAGCTTTCTTCATTGTATTTCTCTAAATATTTGCACTTTTTTGCAAGGCATTTGTGCTTATATGCTATTTGACGATTTAATGCACCTGGGTGTCTGTCACAATGACAAACACCTATCGCATTTCCGATATAATTCCCATTTATATCTCTTTCTCTTTTGCTCATAAGCACTATTTAGTTGTAGCAAATAAGGCTTGTGCTATGCTACTTGCCACTCTTTCATAGTTCCACTTTTCTCTATCTGTCTTGTTATCTACAAATGCACACTCTACAAGCATAGCAGGAGCAGCAGTCTTTCTAAGTACGTATAAACTTTTGTTAACTTTAACTCCTCTATTCCTGATTCCTAAATATCTAGATATCAAATCGCAAGTGATCTCCGCACACTTTCTCATATCTTCACTATAAATGTACACTTCAACACCTGTTCCTCCGCCTGCGTTTAAGTGAATTGATACATCTTTATCCACTGCGTGTGAGTTACACTTTTTTACTATTCCATTTAATATAGCATTCTGACTTGCATTCCCATCAAAAGTGCAGTCATAAGCGACTGCTCCATAATACCTTAGCTGACGAATTAATTCATCCTTTACTCTTCTAGCCTCAAAGCTTTCATCTAATAAGCCAACTGCTCCACATCCTCTGCCCATTGGATTTCCATGACCTGCGTGAATGTTAAATACCATATAAATCACTCCTTTTTACCAATTCAATTTGTTCATAATTACATAAGTTACTAAAATTACTACTGCTCCAAATATTAGTATACTCATTATTCCTCCACTTCTGGCAGTCCTGCCACACTTGTAAGAATACTTAGTGCTCCTGCTAATGCTACTGTTCCTGCGACTGTGATCCAGTCCACTTGAGTTATAGTTGCTGCAGCAGGAATCATTGCTACTGCAGTTTGAGCCATCGTCTTGATGGCTCTAACTCCTGCTGCTTTAATCCATTTTTTATTCATAAAAATACGCCTCCTTTTTTTTGCTACGGACACGAATGTCAGTAGCAAATTAAATTTATTTAAATACATTTTTTTCGAGTGCAGTAATTCTTTGTTCAATGACAGGAATTCGTTCGGCAAAGCTATTATGGAGTCTTACCTCTCTCGTTAACTCTTGTATTCTTTCATCCTGTACTGCATTATTGATTTTTAATTCATTCTGAATCTTTGATGTACTTGCCCTCGTCGTAATGATTACTCCAATCAAGCTGATTATACTCACTGTAATGCTCGCTACTGCTGTTATAAGTCCTGACATTCTGTCCCTCCTTAGATGTTAAACTACTTTAATCCATTCATTTCCATTATACATATATTTTTCCAGACCTTGCCCACCTGTCTGGATTGATGTGCCCATTCGAGAGCATTGACGGCCGTTCAATCGCACATCTGCCACCTTGTCAATGTTTAAAAGTTAATAGTAACTGTAAAAGTCTTTATTTCATTTGGGTTAATCGTGATAGGTGTTTCTAACACATTTCGAGTGAGCATAAAAGGGGATGATACTTTATAATCATTATTTTCACCTCGACAAAAAATCCCCACTTCTGAAACTATAATATCCCTAGAAGTAGTATTTTTTACAGATGTTGTTACTATATAACCTTCTTCAGTAGTCACTATTGAACTTGATAGATAAGATAAATTATTAATCATAGTTTCTAATTTATAATCTTCTAACGAAACCTGTTTACTGCCGCCAGCTCCAAACCCCATACAAACTCCTCCTTTAACATTTGAGTTAATTCCATCTGAGTTTATAATTGTGTTTAAAGATGTATGCAAATATTGCAAGATATTATAACCATTACCCTCTTGTATTTCAGTGCCATCAAGACCTATTGGCTTTAAAGTATGTATATCTGGATTTCCTCTCATAAAAAGCCATTTTAGTATTTTTTTAAAATTATTATTTATCATTTTTAGCCTCCTTATTCTACTGTAACTGTATCAATTAACTGATAAGTAAACACATCTCCCACTATAGCTGTATCAATTAACTGATAAGTAAACACATCTTTTTCAACACTGCCTGTCTGAATATTAGCCACTGCATTTGCCATTTCAGACACTTTAAATGTATCTGTGCTTTTTGTTTTTTCTCTAATTGCATTAGCTATATTCTGTATGTCTGTTTCTTCGTATAACTTGTTCATTAATATGACACCCCGTTTCCGTTGATACAAATTAATATTTTTTCAACTATATCATCAATATCAGAATCTGTGAAGTAGTCTACACCTTTGACTGGAGTATCGCCCTTTTCGCCTTGTGGTCCTCGTTCGCCTTGTACTTTAATCCATTCAGTTCCATTATACATATATCTGTGATTATTTTTGTTAATGGTATTATAAATACTTGGAGATAATGCTGACAGTTCGTTAGTTATAAATGCACTGTTTGATGAAAGTGAACAGTTACAGTTTCCTGTAAACTTCAATGTCGCATTTATATTTGAATTTGATATAAATACATCAGAATGCTCGCTTGTGTTTGCTGCTTCTTCAAAAAAGACTGAATAATATTCGTTTGAACGAACATTATTAATTAATGCTGAAAGAGGATTAAATGTATTAATCAAAGAATCAGCTGAAAGTGTAATATTACTAATATTAACATCGTGCTTGATTGAACTTGCTTTTGCGGTCCTGATCAGTGCGGTAATGATGCTATTAGTTCCTTTTTCGATGCTGCAGCTAACATTGCTTACATTAATATTAGACTTAATATTATTCGTGATGCTGAATATAGCATCATTTGTATCTGATGTTGAAAAATCCACATTTGCGTATATGTCCTCAATGCTGATGTTACTAGCTTTTGCATAGTATGCTATATCAAGCACTCTGCCTTTTCCAGAGTAGCTGATATTCTTTAACTTTAAATGATTTATATATCCAAGTTTGTTCTTATAGCCTGTCACTCTTATGAGAGGTGCTTCATCAAAGTTATTATTTCTGCAGTTTTGAATGACGACATTGTCAGAATTGGTAGGCCACATATATACTTTTTCGACATTGTCGAATATTGCATCGTAAATGAAGAATTTAGATAAGTGATCTGTAGTTATATAAGCATCACTTGAATCTGTAAATTTGCAGTTAATCATACCAATTACATTTTTTACAAATATATTTTTGTAAATAGAATTGCCGCTTGCACCAGCTCCACAGAAAAGAACTGCTCTTGCTGTCTTTTTAGATATCTCTCCAATTCTGCTGCCATCTACGTTTGTAACTATGATATTCTCAAAGTTTCCGTCGTTTGAAATCGCTTCGAACTGATCATAGTCACCGCACGTAAATGACACTAAGTCATCATCAGTAGCACCGGTTATATTATTTACAAAAACATTCGAACAAGGTGGCTGGAAGTGAATTCCATCGCTATATGTATAGAATGATATGTCCTCTGCTTTTATATTTTTGCAGTTATTAACTGAAATGGCATACTTAGCGCTATTCATACAGCGAACACCTTTGATATTTAAGTTATTTACATTTGTAAAGCACATTCCAAATCCGCAGTATTCATTCTTATTAAAGTCACCAACTGCCCCATTGTCATTCTCGGAATTATTGTCCCATTTTCCACCAATTATTGATATATTCTCATTTCCATTTTCAAAATCTGAATTTTCAAGCAAATGTTTGTGAGTGCCTGGCAGCAGTTTAAATGTAGCTTTGCTTGTAGCTATAAGCGTGTTATTTGACTTTAACTTTAAGCCTGTGATACTGTGTATACCCTCTTTTGCTATGTATACTGTATTGTACAAATTCAAATATCTCTGAATAGTTTCTGTGACATCCTCGCCCTCGATTCCAGACAGTAAGTCTGATATGTCTACTTCTTTTGAATCTGCGATTAAGGCTATTTCTTTTGCAAGTCCTGTCTCGATTTGATGAATTTCAACAAGTTCGCTTAACTCTTTTTCTCTTCCTGAAAGGTCAGACCCTGCATCATCATAGATTTCAAATCTATACAAGCCAGGATTCTCAAAAGTTTTTTCTTTCTTAAATGTAACGCTACCAAGGAATTTATAATCTTTATCATATCTATTAATTTTGATATTCCAGCCATCTTCGACAGTAACTACATCTCCAGTCTGCATATGATAAAAATTTGAAGTATAGCAGTTTGTGAAAATATCTACTATAGCATCTCCGCTTATTCTGCCAAGTCTGAATTCTGGATTAAAGGTCTTTTCAGCTCCTAAGTCTCTCTCTGTCTGCTGAATTTTCTGCGACATTTTAAAAATCTCTTCATCTGTCTCATCTGCTCTATCTGATAAATCTGCATTTGAAAGAACTTTAGATATGTAGTAGCTTACATTTCCAGACACAGTCTTTCCACCTGGACATCTAAGTCTTAAGAGAAGTCCTGTCGCAGAATCTGGGATAGTGACTTTTTTGTCAATATCCATAGCCGAATCAACTAATGTAGTTAACTCACTTCCAGCATATGAAAGTAACTGAAATTTTACATATTTAGTTGAATTTTTAACGCATACTCGGTATGTCTCTCCAGGCTTAATTCCATCTACGAATGAGGTATTGCTATCAAATATGTTGAACAATGCAGTAGATGTGCTTGTTCCACTTACACTAACAGTATCTGAAGTAGCATTAAATGTAAGCCCTGCCTTAGTTTCTTCTGCATTTTTAATATTCTCTAAATAATTAATAGCATTGTAATTATTAAAGTCTGACTGAATAGCTGATACTTTATTCGCTAATTCATTTATCTGTGTATCTTCTGCCACTGAATCAGCAAAAAAGAGTTCCATTCCAGATTCAACTTTCCCACTGCTAAATGAATACTTTAATTCTCTATTCGCAGTTAATGTGATTGATATTCCTGCTCCTACTTTTTGCGTCTGATCTGATGCAACTGCTGGATATTTGTCTGAATAAGTGAATAATGTTACTTCAGCTGGAAATGTAGGAAGTACTCCAGCTATATTCTCGACTATCAGTAAACTTCCCATCGAATAAAGTCTAAATCCACCCCCATACTTGGTCTTACCTTCTGCTATCAGAGTGGCACGATTTAAATTTGTAGTCAGCTTTTCAATCTTATTTGATGAATAAGTCCTTGTGCTTGCTGGTGCAGAATCATCAATGATATTTGAAAGTGTAGTAGTCATTTCTCCAAACATTGATAAAATCTGATGATAGACATCGGCGGCTGGTGCTTCACTTTCAGATTTAACCGCTCCATCTTCGACATATACTTTTATCACATTTGTAGTATATGTCTGTTCATTCATAATTCCAACGATTCCAATTCTTAAATATTTTTTTGATTTAAGTGATGGTATCGTGGCTATTCCATCTGTGTCGATTGCGACATTTGTAGAATCTGTCTTTTCTGTATTAAATACTGCCAACTTTCCAAATCCATTCCATGTCGAATCAAATGTGACTTTGATAGTGTCTACATTCTCACTTCCACCTGCAAGCATTGAAGTGCCTGCAAGTGTGAGGAGATGTTCTGATACATTTAATTTAATCTGCATTTTTTTCTCCTTTCAATTTATGTTAATTTAATTGCTATTCCATTTTTAAAATCTAACCTTTGTCCATTTACATCAATAGACCCTGTGAAAGCATTGCTCACACTTAAATTTGAGCAAGACATCGTTCCAGACGCATAAACATTTGCGGCTGATACATCCTCTACTACACCTATTGATTTTTCAAAACTTGCATTTTCTTTAGCAGAAAAATAAGTCGTGTCAAGTGGAATAGCTTCAGCTACTTCCAAGGTCTTACATTTAACTTTTCCAGACACATCAATGCCTTCATAATATACAGTGCCTGGTATCGTAGTTCCAGTTGTAATCTTTATACTTCCGTTCACTTCTAAGTCTTTGCAAGTGATTTTTTCGCTAGCGGTTAAATTTTTAAAAAAAGCATCTCCATTTGCCAGTATTCTAAAGTAGCTGTAATAACCCGATTCTCCTTTTTTCTTATACAGTGAACTGATGACCCACGTATCTAGCCTGGTATCATCCTGATACGGCTGCAAGAATATTTGGTAAATCATTCCATTTTTTTCATCTTCAAATACAGAGGACAAATAGTTACTTCCTATTACCCAGCCACCAATCACTCCCTCGTGTGAAGTTATTTTGCCTTTAATGTAAGCATTAGTTGCAGTCAAAGTTCCATCTTTTGCAAGTAAAAAGTTCTTTGCTGCTATATAGCCTTCATTTAAGTCAAATAGCATTCCCTGACTTGGAATCTTCATTCCATCTTTTGTGTGATCTAGTGTAAAGTTCTGTGAATAAAGTACTCCAGCTATGATGCAGTCTGCAAGGAATCCTTCACCCGTTCCAAAAGTTCGAAAGTCCCAGTCCCCTGTCACATCCATACTTGATGCGATCATAAAGCCTGTCGTTCCAAGTGCCATAGCACCAAAAGTTGGGCTATCGGGGTCCTTATCTTCAAATAATATCGCTCTTTCTTCTTGCTTTTTAGCTATCTCGTGACTGGCTTTCAATTTGGATTTCATCAAATCAATAACTCCGCTGATAGATGTGCCTTTCAGATTTCCATTTTTGTCAAATGAATTTAGCAAACTCTGAACTACCGATGACATGTTCGTGATGTAATTATCCTGATAAGAGCCAAGCTTCATAGACTTATATGTCAGATTAATGCAGTCCCAAGTAGCCTCTACTACTTTTGCTTGTACATCTATGTCGATTTCTTCATTTGTAGTAGTGACCGTATCGCCTAAATACACTCTTTCAAGCATTTGATAGTCTTTGTATTCTTCTGTTTGTGAAAGTTCTACGAAGTTAATAGTGTAAGTCACTTTTGGCTTGTCGATTCCATTTGCAAATTCTGCTCTACATTTCTTTTTTAGTTCATTCTTGTAATCTGCGATTGTGTCACAAACTATAGATTCTTCATCATCTGTTCCAGCATCGGCTTTTAATTTAACATCCGAATAGGATATGACTTTATCGTGAATCACTGCATATTTGTTTATGTACTGACTATCTAAATAGTCCCAGTTATCCAGATGATACCCATTGTACCCCTCTGGTCTTATTCTTGTGACTACTGATGAAATGTCTATCTCTTCTTCAATACTTTGCAGATTTTTGCCAAACATGACTTTATATCCTCTATCTTTTCCAATCGAATCGTTGATTGTGATTTCAAAGTTATTATAAAGAATCTCTCCGCCCCACCTATTCAAAAAAGAGTTATCGTCATTTGACATTAATGCATTAATTACATTTGTCTTTTGATAGTATGCTGTGTTAGTTTTTGTAATGTTTGATTTGCCAGTATATTTAGTTCCACTTAGTATTATATTCAAAGCTTTTTGTCCGGTGTGGGCAGTCGGACGTACATCTGCTAAAAAAGTGTCATTTGCTGCATCTAAAAAGATTGGATATGCGTATGCAGTTACGTCAAACATTGTTTTTTCAGCTTTATAAATTCTATAAAGCTGGCCAGAATGCCAAGGATCTTGTATCATCAGCACAGCTTCCTCTTTTACTGAATTAAATGCATCGATATTTTCATTATTTTTGTTTAAAATCAACTTCAATTCCCAAGTGGAATTAAGTTTAAGCGTTAAATCGCAAGATTCTGGGGACAGTATAAAGTCCCCATTGCTTGCAAAGTCTGTGTTTGTTCTTTTATATAGCTGTATCATTTAGATGCACCTCCAATTTGGTATCACTTCTAATTCAAAGTCCTTTTTCCAATAAATTGAATTACTTCCTTCTTTCAAAGTCAGCTTACTTATATCTCCTGTCACACTAGTATTGACATTCTGGCCATTCTGCTTGTAGCAAAGAAGCCTTTCTGTGTCTATAATGACATTCTGTCCTACATTCACTTTGATAGAATTTCCATTTACGATTAATCCACATAGTCCCTCACCTGTGAGTTTGTAAATTGGCTTTGATTCGTAGCCGGAGTTATAAAGTTCGTTAGGGTTCAGAATTGGAGCCTTTCCTACTTTTAAATATTGAAATGGCTCAGCTGTAAAAGTCGCTGAGAACTCTGCTACTCTTGTATGCGTATGCTTATAGCTATTTAGTTCGATGTTAGTGACTTTGTAAAAATAATCAATATCATAACTTAGAGAGAGTTCCCCACTTCCTCTCAGCCATTTTTTTACTTTTCTGAATACTTCTTCTGTGTTCTCTAAATCTTTAAAGTTAAAGCCTACATCAAATGATATTGGCTTATATCTTTTATTATCCTTGTGTAAAACTCCATCTCTCCCGGGTATCGTGATTTCTGAAATGTCTCTCTCAGGAGCAGGAATATCTATTTTTTCATTCTTTAATAAAATTCCAATATCAATATTTGATACGTCATTAAATATTAATTCTGTCATTTACTGCACCCCCTGGAATCTAAAGTTATTTGAATTGTCTCTGTTTAATTCTTTAACTACCATCTGCGTAGTAGCTTCTGCAATCTGCTTATTCCCTAAATAGACTGGGACTGTAAGTCCTACTTTTTCAATAGCAGTCGCAAAAGCATTTGCCATCACTTCTGGGAGAACTGCGATTAACTGTTCATTACTTTCTGCATTTGATGTTCGCATATAGTCAAGTAAGTTTGATATTGGCAGTATCGCTTCTGGTCCTGCTTCTCCACCACCCATCAAGTTCCCACCATTTGAGCCAAATATCGTTGGGCTGTTTAAGATACCGCCATTTGCGTACCAATCTACTGCTAGATGTGGAACTGTCATTTTTGAAAGTGAAAATTCGCCTTCAATCGAAAAATGCGGAACCTTTATGAAGTCACAGATTGAATCCCAAATTTCTCCGATATCGTCGCCGATATCTGAAAAGAATTTTTTAAAATCTTTCCAAGCCTCTTCGATTCCATCGACAAAGTCATCCCAAATTCGGCCTAGATTGTCGCAAGCATCATCCCAATCCTGCTTAAAGTCATCGATAAATGTTCCTATGTCGTCGCAGAGCCAGTCCCACTGCTGCTTAAGTGCGCCAATGGTATTGTCCCAAACTGACTTCAAGTCATCCCAAGCCCACACAAGTAGCTGCTTGATACTATCGAAGTTCACCCAAATTGCGACTATGGCAGCGATTACTGCACCAATTGCCAGGAGAACTGGCCCACCTATGACTGCGATTATTGTCGAAATTATTGGAATTAATGTCGAACAAAAAGTTATAATGCTCGATATAGCCCCTGCTATCTGCCCTATTATCAGCAGAAGAGGTCCTGCTACAAGTATGATTTCTGCAATAGTGATGACTGTGTCTTTCTGATCATCAGACATGCTGTCCCATTTTTCTTTTAAATCTGATACTGCATTTTTTATATCTTTCAAAATTTCTGTCAACTGAGGTCCTACATCCTCTATTATTTCAGAGCCCAATTCTTTGAGCTCATTAGTCACCATCTTTGTCTTGTCGAGAGGGTCTAAAGTTTCTTCGAAAGTTTGTGAAATGTTATTTGAATTTTCATCCAAAGAAGTGCTGAAATCTGTAAAGTTTAACTTGCCATCTGCGACATACTTTGCTATGCTTGCTCCACTTTTTGCTCCAAATAACTCTATAGCCTCTTGCGTAGCCTCTGCTTGTGTGGAGTGATCTCTCAGCTTATTCTGTAAATCAGTGAGAGTAGTGTTCATATCTTCCCCACTTTTTGCTGAATTTGCATAGGCTTTCTTTAATCCTGCGATGGCTGTGCCTGCATCTACACCGGCTTTATTTAACTGCGACAAAAAAGTGATAGAATCACTTGCATTAAGTCCAAGTTCTTGCAGTGCATTTGCATTTGAAGTTAATTCGCTTGCTAAGTCTGTGACTGACTTTCCTGTGTCCTGACCTGCTTTATTTAATGTATCAAGAAAGTTTGCTGCATTTTCAGCATCAATATTAAACGCAGCCATAGCCGCTTGAGTTGAATCAATAGCAGAACTAACATCTGTGTCATTTAAATCAGCAAACTTTATGTACTGCTCTGATAACTTTTGAAGTTCGTCACCTTGCAAGCCAAATCTCGTGTTAACTTCGCCAACTGCCTCACCTGCAGTCTTGAAGTCTGTAGGAATCTCTTTTGCTATATTTTTTGCTATAGTCTGCATTCCTTCAAGTGCTTTGCCTGTCGCTCCAGTCTTTTTTGTGACGATATCCATTCCTTCATCGACTTCGCCCCACGCTTTTACCGACGCTCCAGCTAATGCTCCAACTGCTGCCGATGCGATTGAAACTTTTTTGCCTAGATTTGTGACATGATCTCCAAATTCTTTTGTCTTTTCTGCAGCTTCTTTTAGTTGAGTCGTATGATTCTTCAAATCCTTATTGACTTCTTCAAGTCCAGATTTGTAGTAGTTCATCTTAGAAGTCGCTTCTGCTAATTCAACTTTTGTCTTTGATATAGCCGATGCACTAACATTCTGTGTACTTGTCTGCTCTTTTAATATTGCTTCAAGCTTTTTTACTTTTTCAGAATATGTATCCGTCTGTTCTGACAAATACTTTTGCCTGTCTTTCAGTTTGTCCATCGATGAAGTCGAATCATTCCACGCAGATTTAACTTTTTTAAATTCTGCCTCATTCTCTTTTACCGCATTTGTTACGCCCATCAGAGATTTTTTAAAATCAACCGTTCCATCTGCTTTAAATACAAGTCCAACTCTTTTTAAATCATCAGCCATTTAACTCACCTCCTATTTTTTATTTAAATAAATTTGATATTTGCTTTGCTTCTTTTTTCTTTTTTTCTAGATATATATCTGCCATTTCATTAAAAAAGATGGGATTAGAATTCCAGAACTCGTCCTCATTCATTCCCATCTCTTTCGAAATTAAGACATACTCTGCCCAGTTTATTTGTATCTCTGTTTCATCTGCTTCCTCGCAGCCTCTTTTTTTTTATAATCATTTAACTGATTTTTGAACTCTGTTAACATATCTCTAATTTCATGCGTTCCAAGTGGGCACAGCATGAGAGCCTCGTCAAATGTGACTGTTCTTCCATTGCTTCTTAAGATTACATAAATAAGTTTAGCTGTTAGTTCAAACTCCTCATCTTCTGTCAAATCCTCTTTTGCCATCAAGCCATCTAGATGCTCTTTTTTGATATAGTAAAGAGTTCCAAAGTTGATATTAATTCTTAAGTTCGAGCCATCAGTCAGACGAATACTTCTGTGCTTCATATATCTTCACTCCTTTTTTACTAATTTGATTTAGTCGCAAGCGCTTCGTAATCATCTTCTGTGATGAGAGGTGCTGCAAAGAAAGTGTCCTCTGTCACTGTAGCTGGGAGTTCTACATCAGCAGAAGTTGATACCCCATAAGTGCCATCATTGAGCGGATATGCTCTGATAGTGATAGTATCTGTCTGTTCTGAAAAGCTCTCTGTTGAAGTTGCAGTTTTATCTGTGATTCCAACAAGTTTACACTTTCCAAACCATTCATATCTTCTTTTGCCCTGCGAAAGTTTAACTACTTTTCCATATGCAAAGTAAGGCTTGATTCCATTTCTGTTTGAAATAATAGCGCCACTCTTTGTGACTGTGTCACCTTTCATTTTTGCAAGTGTCTGATCTGAAAAAGCAATAACTTCTACTGTGATGTCCTTGTATGCTACATCATCTTCCTGTCCATACTGAGTTCCAGAAGCGTAGATTGGTGTAGATGACGAACTGTCAGCTACTTCTACATTCTTAACTGTATTTGTCTTGATCACATCGGCTTCCCAGTCTCCAGCCCAGTCTTTATTCTCATCCATTTTATCGAAGCATACATACTGTGCTCCGACTGTCTGTTTATAGCTAGGCTTTTTTGTTGTAATTGCCATGACTTATTCCTCCTTTTTTAAAATCCTAATTCTTGTAGTATGATTTTCTGATATTTTTCAATATTCTGATTATAAGTTGGCTTAATATGGGGCTGTGCATCGATTTTTTTCGTTCCTCTTTCAATCATAGGACCGTAGTATTTGCCCCAACCGACTTCTATTTCTTTCTTTTTCGTATTAACTTTTGTAGTAACTGTATCTAGCAAATGTGTATATCCGCTTTTATTGATACTGCTTCTTGGCTTTGGCCGTGCTCTGACATCTTTTGCCAGGGCATCTGCTCCTTTTTGTATAGCATTCAATACTTTGTCTTTATCGACTTTTTGTGAATACTTTTCAATCAGTTCATTAAAATCTTTGAATCCATCATTTTTAAAAAATTCTTCACTCATATCCTTTTACCTGTACTGCACAGTAAGTGTGGTAGATTCTGTCTTGACGATTAAATTCGTGATAGAATGTTGGTCTAATTCCCAACTCTCTTGCTTTAGTTCTGAAAGCCTTGTAGCTTTCTGGAAGTGGAGTGACTGAATAAAAGTCTATCTGGTAAGTGTCTATTCGTTCATAGTCAAGGTCAGATGCATCTACATCTTCAGACTGATATGGATAGTAGACTATTCTGTCTTTTGATTTACTCTCTTCTGCAGTTTCATAAAGTGACACGTCATCGCAGCATTCGTGAAGTAATTCTGATAAATCTCTTTTTGATTCTATAATCATTCAATCACCTCGTATTCTTTTTCAGGAGTAATCAGAGTAAGCTCTGTCTCCTTGATTCCAAGCCTTGAATCTACCAAATGTGCTACATTAAATATCTTGAATTGTTGATTTTGAATAATCACAAAGTGCTTATTTGTGATTACTCTGTATTCTGGGATTCTTATCTTCATTTGAACTTCGATATTACTTCTTCCAAAGTCAAGTCTTGTTCGGTCAAAGATTGATAACTCTCTGAACCAAACTTTTAACTTCATGTCTTTTAGAATATCTCGATGAAAGTCACCTTGCGAATTATCTTTTTTTAATTCATAAAATTCTGCTATTCCATCATTATAAGTTGGAACTGCCTGTTTAAACATTAGACATCACACTCCGTTTCCAGCTGCCATCTCAGAATCATATCTCTGTAGTTTTCTTCGAACTCAGGAAGTCTTTTCTCGATAGCATAGTACATATAGTTTTTTAAAAGTGTTCTAAAATTAAAGTCTGATTCCAAATTTACAGAACAGCCATTATTTAACTGCTCAAAGTATGCAAGTCCCTCTTTGCCGATACGATTTAAAGTGCTTTTTGGGAAGTATGGAGGAATGTTAAAGTCCTCTATTACTTCCTCGATTAATTCCTCCATATCTCAATCTCCTTTACTAAGATGTAGCTACATTTTTGTAAGATGGAACATACTCTACAAGTTTTGTCACATCAAATGGAACTGCTGTATTATCGTCATCTGCTCTACCATTTGCATATGCTTTTGCGATGATTAAATCTGCATCGTCCATAGCAAGTGTCTGGTCGTATCTCTTAACACCTGTCTGAGTTAATCCCATTGTGTATGCATCTGCGATCGTGAATATACCTGTTCCCTGTGGGCAGTTAGCTGTTACTAATTTTGTAATTTTGATTGGTGAAACTGAACCATATCCGCCAACTGGAAGGAGCATGAATAACGCTGGGTCAACATACTCTGCCTCATCAAGTGGATTGCAAATGAGGAATAACTCTGATACTGTTCTAAGTCCATTGTTTGTTAATGTTTTTCTAACACCAGCAAGCTGCTTAGCTGTGAATCCTGTGATTGTAGCTAATTTAGTCTTAGCTTTGTTTGTTCCATCTGTGTTTGTGACATTTAACTGTCTTAAGATTCCGACTGGGGCTACTTTTCCATCTCCATCGATGAATCCTTTTTCAAGTCCATCCTGCATAGCTTCAGCAAGAATAGCCATCACATATCTGTCTACATACTCTAGAGCTAAATCTGCGATAGCTTTTGGAAGTACGATGTAAGCTGTTAACTTATTAACTTCGATGTTTAATGATGTGATTGTGGCTGTTAATTCGCCAGCGACCTTCGCATCGATTGCACCCCAAGTAGCTGCTCCTGTCTTTGATGCTGAGATCCATTTTTTCACATTGGCTGGTGTGAATTTTACGATTGTTAATACATTTGATGCTTTTTTAACATCTGCAAGTGTTCTGTCGATGATTGTTTCAGGAATGATATCGACCTGATCTGCAGTGAGTGACTGTCTTACATTCTTTAATCTCTCATAGAATGCTTTCTCTGATTCATTGAGAGTTCTAAGTCCTAAAGACTTTTTGTACTCTGCATCTGATTCTGCTGCTTTAGCTTCTGCAAGTACCTGATTAACTACTGCTTCATTATTTGCTTCTGCAATAATCTGCATAGCTTCTACGATTGCTTCTTCTTTGTTCTCTTTTGCGAGAGCTTCTTTAACTTTTAAAGATGTCTCTTCTGATAATTTCTTGTCAATTTTCATAATTTTAATCTCCTTTACTTTAAATTGTTTATTTGAAAAATGCTTCCCAGCCGCTTAACTGCTGCTGTTCAACATCTTCATGTACTTTTTCTTCTTCCTCTTTTTCTTCTGGAAGTAATGCTTTTACTTTTTCTGCTACTTTCTCTGCTAACTCTTCCCAGTTTGGCTCATTGCCTTTCTGTTCTGGCTCTGCGAGTAACTTGCTTTTGATTAAATCAAATGCTGACTGATTTACTCCATCCTCTTTTTTATTAACGATATCTGTAGCGAATCCCATCTCGACTGCACTTTCAGCTGTAATCCAGCTTTCATTATCCATCAGATTTTTAATTTCTTCTTCTGAAATATTTGTAGTCAGCTTATATGCATTTACAGAAGCCTGTGTGATGATATCTAAGTCCTCTGCTGTCTTTCTTAAAGCTTCTGAATTACCTGTAGCACAAGTCCACGCATTGTGTATCATCAAAAGTGACGAGTCGCTCATTACTCTCTTGTCTCCAGCGCAGAATACTACTGAAGCTGCTGAGCAAGCGAATCCATCACAGATAGTAGTTACATTTTTATTCAGTGACTTTAATGTATTGTAAATGGCTAATCCTTCTGATACATCGCCGCCATAAGAATTAATGTGTACATTAACATTCGATGCCTGAATTTCTTTCAATTCATTGACGATATTATATGCTGATCTGCTTGGATCATCTTCCCACCACTGTCCATAAGTTGAAATATCTCCAAATATATATAAATCTGCTACATCTTCATTTTCTGTTAACTGATAGTATTTACTCATTTTTTTCACCTCCTTCTATCTCTAGTTGTGTTCCATCTTCTGCAAAGTTCTTAGTGAGTGCTCTTGCTTGAGAGAAGTCTGTATTAAGTGCTTCGTATCCGACTGCGAGCCTTAACTCGTCAAAGTTCCATCCAACTCCTCTTAATGTACTCTGCTGAGTAGCAGTGTCTAAGAAGTCTCTGTGTTTAAATCTTCCCAGGAATACCATAATCCTTTCACCTTTGATATAGTCGTCTGTTCCGACTAACTTTGCATTAAATGTGTCGTTCATCATTTCTGCAATTGGTCCAACTGCATACGTGATGAATTCATTTGCAGCATCTGACTTTTCTGTGATGGTTCCCTGGAACACTGTTTGAGGGATGTCAAATGCCTTTGCAGTTTCTGCTTCAATCTGATTTTGAATTTTTACAATATCCTCTGACTTGATTGTGCTAACTGTACTAAATTCAGTAAGTTCAAGTCCTTTTGATTCTGGAATAATTAACTCATTCTCTAGCTTTTCTTTTAATTCTGCAATGTATTTGTCTTTTGAAACTACCTCATCTGTTCCATCATCTTTTTTTCGTCTGATGTTAATCATTGTGTCCATTTTTAATTTGTACTTTGGAGTGCTCTCCATCTTTGCTTTTGTAAGCATTGCTGAAGCAGTATCATCAAGTAGCTTATTCACTTTTTCATAAAGTACCGTCTGTTTATGACTTGTCCATCTGAATATCAGCATGTCGTCTGATGATATTTTTTTGTTAATGCTTACACTTGTTCCGCCATATGACACAGTGATATTTGAATACTTTCTCGGCTTTAATACTTCATTCGATTCGTCAAATGAATCTACGATGTAATATTTGTTTGAAATTCTGCACACATAGCAGATTCCTGTTCTTAGAGTCTTTTTTATAACTCTAGCCCAGAAGTCTGTACCTGTCTCATTGTCGTTTGGTCTTACATTTAAACGAAAGTAACTATCGTCATATCTTCGTCCATCACTGCCAATCAGCAGAATCTCTGACTTTGCGATTGCATTCGCTATCATTCCAATTGCTTTTTCTTTAGCAGCCATCGCAAGTTGTAATTTTGTTGTGTTCAAAATTATTAAATCGTTTAAAGTCTGAATTTCTCCATTTTTGTCTTTGAATAAAAAATCTAACATTTGTCTTTTCACCTCCTGTCTGGCTAAATATATATAACTGCCTCATCAAGCAAGTCTCGACAGAAGAATGCGACTAAGAATGCCATGAATCCATCATTCTTTCTCAGCTTTGGCTCTATCTTTCCATAAGCTTTATTCCCATATTTATCTGTCAGAACACAAGTATTATTCGTATACCATCTCATTATAGCCGACTGGCCAAAGTTAATATTTCCTTGAGCAAACTCTGCCTCTATCGCAGGTGCTATGATTCCCATCGCAGAGCCCAGTCTACGAATTAACCTAACTAATCCATCTGGTTCCTGTCTGCTCTCTATTGATATTCCTTCTTGTATAAACATCTGTTTAAAGTATTCATATCTGTACGTATCCATTGCGATTTTAACGACATTGTATTCGCTCATTCTATCTCTGACCCAGCGAATCATATCATCTATCGGAATAGTGGGAGCATACACGATTTCGAAATCTTTAAACTCTTCCATTCCAGCTTTTGAAAGTGGGAATTTAATCTTACTTAGGAATGGACTCTCGGAGCATATCCAAGTATGCTGTCTGAATACGTACTCGTCTCCGTCTTTTGTTAGAATTCCTGCTGATGCAAAATCTCGCACATCTGCATAATCGATTCCGATTATCGCATTTTTCCCTTTTTGTTCATTCGTCTGTCGCAGTGTCTTTAATTTGATGTCGTCATAGCAGCATCGAAGAATATTATTCCAGGAAGTGACTGTCTCTTCTTCGTTCCTGTCTGGCAGATTCATTCTTTTAGTTACAAATTCTGCTCGTTTGCTCGGCAGCATCTTCATATCGACATAATCAGCTTTAATCTGCTGAGCTAGAATTGGCATATATTCCATCGACGGATTAGCTTTATGCCAAGACTCTTCATTGTCAATTTCTTTTTCATCGTCAAGTCTGCAGATAAATGGGAATATTCCTGTTGGATTTTCTCCACTTTCAAGAATTGCAGTGCATTGGTCGAGCAGTTCGTCGAGTGGTCCTTCTCTAACATAGCCTTGAGTAGTTATGATGATTTCCCTCGGATGTTTGACTTTACCCATTGCAGATTCAAATACATTAATTGTGTCATAATTGACATAAGCATGTAGTTCATTAAAGAATATACACCCAGGTCTTTTTCCATCTTTCGTGCTTGAATTCGATGTATTATATCTGAGTACCGAGCCTGTCGAAAGATTCTTGATTTCTTCTTTCGTAACTTTGAACTTGCCTCTCCACTTTGGCAAAGACATTTCATCATATGCTACTGCGAATGTATCTTTAATCTGCTGCTCTGAGTTGGCCACTAATTCAATGTGATAGTTTTTAACTCCGTAAAGTGGAGTCTGTAAGAAATTAGCAAGTGGGACCATCAGTCCGTCTTTACCATTTCCACGCCCCATCATCATGAATATTTTTGGAAATACAGGACGGTCATCCTTGTACATAAACACAAATGCATATATGAATTTTTGGAATGGAAATAGTGGATAGTAGTTCTTCTCGCAGAAGGCTAAACACTTTCTGTATGTATCTTCATCGAAGAGTACGTCCTTTCTTTTCAGCAAAGGCTTAACTATATTTTTGATTAAAAGTTTTCTGTCTTTGTTAATCCACTTAGGGTGCTGCTTTGCATATTCGATATAATCATTAATCTCTTTACAAATAATCATCCGCAGATTCTTTCTGTACTGGCTCCTGCAATCCTAATAGCTGAATTATTTTCAGCATAATTGCCTGCTCAGTATTCATGATCTTAATTGATTCATTTGTCTTAGTAACTTCATTGCCTTTACAATCGAATGCTTTAACTACAGCTCCTCTACTCTTGATGTCTTTGTTTAAATCTGCAACTATCTTCCAATGTTTCATATAGTCGTCAATGAGTGATAGATTATAATCAGTCTCGATTCCCTTTTCACTCAGCTGATTTACAAGTGAATCTTTTACTTTCTTTTCTGAAATTACTGCCATTCCTACCACCTCTCATTCGTTTCAAATATTTCTACGACATCAAAATCAATATCAGACTGAATGTAGCAATCGTATATGCTTTCATTTTTAGCAAGTGTATCAGACAGATTTAATAAGTCTCTACGTCTGCCCCTCTTTTTGATATTCGCCTTGCAGATATCTGGGGGAGTGTTTATCCAGATGTACTTTTTCTTCAATCCTTTAAACATGCATTCTTCTTTGAGCGTTGGAAAGCAAGTGATGTGTGCTACATCGATTCCCTTTCGATACAGTTCTAGAGTTTTTTTGATTTGGGAATCTTTCGATTCTTCCAAATCTGCATCTGTGAAGTTTTTAAAGTTTTCTGCAGCAAAAGTTGATTTGCCAGCTCCAATTAATCCACATATAATCGTGATCATCTTATTTCTCCTAAAAAATTCGTACATACGCGAGAAAATCTCCAGAGTTATG
>Ga0326512_10000329_pt1 | contig 40619 bp, 49 predicted proteins | sample 1_2617_0518_D_FD_203652 | JGI IMG/M metagenome (GOLD analysis project Ga0326512, IMG submission 203652) | Bovine rumen microbial communities from UC Davis, California, United States - 1_2617_0518 | ecosystem: Host-associated > Mammals > Digestive system > Stomach > Rumen | place: USA... | reverse complement strand
CAGAGCAAAGGAATTATTCTCCGAGGATTATGTGAAAAAATGGGATAGGTTCAATCCGTTAAAGAGACCTTATCTGTACACAGCAGAATTAGACGATTTTACAAACTGCATCTATGGTTCGTCAGAATATCTGCACTCATATGGAGACCCTCTCGATTGTCATCATTGGGAAGAGCAGATGGAAAGGAGAGAAGATGACAAGGGATGAAGCGAAGGAAATACTTCAAGCAGTTAAGTTTCTTCTGCCGACAGAAGCATATTCTGATATGGCAGAGGAAGCACTCGACATGGCAATCGAAGCACTTGAGCGAGAAGGAAAAAAGTGTGGAGACTGCAAGTGGCTGTGCGGAGATAAGAGTAGTGTCGGCATCGCTTGCCTGCATCCTGATAGACCATTCCAACCTAACAGTTCAAGCGTAGCCCACTATAAATACAAAACATCAAAAGCCTGCAAGAGATTTGAGAAGGAGGAGTAGATGGAGTTATTGTTTGTTTTGCTTGGCATCGCCATCTTGATATGTGTCTTAAGCCTATGGATAGTCAGGCATCGAGAGATGAGATGGGAGACCAAGACTTTGAGGAAGGAGGAAGATATGGGAGAGACATTTGAAAACTTAACAGAAGAGGAGCTGTGCGATCTGATGTGCGGTGATCCGGAAGAGGAGGATGAGGATGTATGAATGTTTCCACTGCCTGAGCAGGTCAGTAGTATGGGACAACGACTTTAGCTTTGAAGATTATGGCATAGGGGGGGGAGGGTATCATTCATGTATGCCACTGTGCCAACTGCGGAGCGATTATAGAATATTATATTTCAGACGAGGAGGATGACAATGAATAGCGTAGTATTAATGGGCAGATTAACCAAAGACCCTGAAGGCAGAGAAGGAGAGAAGGCGTATGCAAGATTCACCTTAGCTGTTGACCGGAAGAGAAAAGATGAGCAGGCTGATTTTATTTCCTGCGTAGCATTCGGGAGAACCGGAGAGTTTATATTAAACCACTTCAAGCATGGCAATAAGATAGCAGTCTCCGGAAGCATCAGGACAGGCAGCTATACTAACCGAGACGGGAAGAAGGTATACACTACAGACGTTTGGGTAGATGCTGCGGAGTTCTGTGAGAAGCGAGAGCTGAACGAGCCAAGCGAAGAAGTGAATGGATTCACTGATGCCTTCGACTTTGAAGGTACACCTTTTGCCTAATGGGTACGAGATACAGGGGGCAGGGCAAGATGCTTTGTCCCTACTATATCAGGGAAAATGAGAAGGTCTTGATGTGTGAAATGGATGGCGAGCTATGGATCAGATTTGATACGCCGGAAGCGAAGTATAATTTCCGTGACCATCACTGCAGCAAGGCAGCTCCGGTCAATTGCCCACGGTACAATGAGCACAGGCGTCGTGTGATGGATGGCGAAGAGGAAGTAAGAAAACCTCGGCAGAGTATGGATAATAAATACAAGGACTATCACACACGGTGGGTAAGAGAGCGGAGGAAAGACCCGGATTATAAATACTAACAAAGCAAAAGCCCGCCATCAAAGGCGGGCATCTTGCTACTCGTTTTCTGCCTATAGCTTTATCTTGTTTTCAATCACATAATCAAGAGCCTTTTGAATAAATACACTGAGCGGAATGTCAAGACTGTCGGCGTAGTCCTGATAGATCATTTTCTTTTTGGAATCCTTCCGGACTTTGACTGTGATATAATCATAAGTCTTCTTGTCAAACCTTGCATTCGCTGCAGCTTTTGCTTCTGATACCATGTTATTACCTGCCATTTCTTTTATCCTCCTGTGATTATAATATAAACATTTGTTTAATTCAAATAGATTGATGCGTATTCTTTTAGGATTTCATTGCCACAGCTTTTCAGCTCCTGCAATAGCTCGGCTTCGTCATCTCCGTATTCAGCCATGCAGTTTATATCGTTTCTCATTTCCTCGAAGAGCTTTTGAATCACGCTGTCGTCAAGAACTATCTCGGCGTCAGGATCAACTTGCTCTTTGATACCTGCTATAGCTTCCGGAACACTGTCGGCATATGCCATCGTCCAAGCTTCGTGCTCCTTGTCATAGATTCTGAACTCGTTCATGTAGTCAATGTGCTCGATAATTATTTTCATAACGTCCTCCTTTTGTGGTGGTTAATATTGTCATGTCCGTCTCGCTCCGGAGAGCGGGACAGGATCACAATATTAAGCTTCGATAAATGCTGCTCTGTAAACCCTTCCGTCGTTGCCAATAAACATATCATCAGGGAACAGCCCGTCCTCGTAAGCACACTCGAGATAGCTCTCTTCGAAGTGGTCTCTGATTCCCTTCAAGGTCTCGAGCAGTTTATCTTTCAGCTCTTCAACGTGACTGAAAAACCAATTCTCAAATCGCTCGCTGTTGGCATCGCTCATTCCGTAATAGTTCCAAGTGTTGAAGCTCTCTTCCCTATCGAGCAGTCTCTCAATCAGCAGCCCGTCTTCCATGCCGAGAAAATCCTCCATGAAATCTGCTTCGGCAAGGTCTTTCAGAAACTGAATCTCTTCTCCGGTCTTAAGGTTGATGTAGTCAGCCGGATATCCGATGTTATACTCAGCAACGCTGCCCTTGAAATATCTCATGATGTCGGCGATGCTTTCATTCATCAGCTCCTGCCCATAATTCCATGCCTTGTAGTACAGGCTTTCGGTGTTGTCTACGATCAGCTTAAACTCGTTGTAAGGTAATTGGTTAATCTGTTTCATTTCAATCCTCCTTCTTTGGTGGTGGTTAATTATTACAGGGCTGCCGCCGGATGAGCTCCGGCGACAGAGTCTCTAACAATTAAGCCATGATATAATTGGCTGCCTTTTCAGCTCCGGCACAGGCATTGTAGATAAGCTTGCTGTCATTCTTTAAAGCTCCGAGCCAATTCTGAAGGTATGCTGCGTTGTTTCTCTCGGTCTTTTCTGTGCTGATTCCAAGCGTGTTGAGAATGAATGCACTGCCCATCTCAGCAATCAGCTCTTCCCTTGCATAAGCCTGTGTGCCGAATGCGTTTTCGATCTTGCGATTCAAGCGGCTCTTATGTCCGGTGCTGTGTGTTAACTCGTGAAATGCTGTGCTGTAGTACTCGCAAGCTGCGTTGTATTGATTCAGTGCCGGAATGACTACTCGGTCTCTTGATGGCTGATAGTATGCTTCCATGCTTCCGGAGTTATCGAGCGGCAGGTGCTCTCTCTTTGTGTATGCTGCGATCAAATCCTCGGCGGCTTTCTCCGGCTCGAGCTCGGCGGCGTCAACTTTCTCTCGGCGGCTCTTAATCTCTGTGATACCTGCGTCAAGGCTTTTCTTACTTGGCTGCACTTGGTCAATGTGGAAGACTGCCACCCACTTAAGGCAAAAGCTAATCCGGTACTCGACGCCATCGATCTCAACGATTGCCCCGATTCGGTAACGACCTTTAGTCAATACCTCTTTGATAAGGGCTTTATCTGTGACAGCTTTTCCGGTTTCGTTGTTGTAGACTGTCTTCCAAGATGTGACGATGTAGCTTGCCTTTTCTCCCTTCTTAATCTGTGCTCCGGCTTTATTCCATCCGTTGAAGGTGTCCCAATCGCCGTCTTTGGATAAGAGCATTTGATTAAGCAGGTTATAGTCTGTATTGCTCGTATGGTTGAATGCCTTCCCTCCGATGCTCCAAGTTTTTTCCCATGGAATCTGTCCGGCTTCGATCATGTCGATAAATTTCTGTGTGAGTTCTTCATATACTTTGTTATTCATTTTCAATTCCTTTCCGGCTCTCTGCCTGTGCAAGTGTTACCTGTCTTATCTGTGCTCATAATACTACAGGTGTCACCTGTCTGTCTATAGTCAGATTTTCACAAAATTACACGGAACACTTGTAGCAGTTTGTACAAAAATAGAAGGGTATCCGCAGCATTTCCCGTGTTCCGGCGGCGATCACACTATATAAATAGAGCAGGCTCGGCATCGCTCGCAGCTATCGTCTTGACTATATCCATATATAGAGAATACACACACAGCCACAGCTCCCCGCAGCGATCCTTCCGGCGTCGCTCTTTCCTTTATTTACAAGGCTTTGCAGGCTCGGCATCGCTTACGTGATTACCTATCCCTATATATAGATATACACATACCCTGTCATCCTGTGGTGGTGGTCTCCTCCGGTGGTCTTTTCCTGTGGTCTTTTCTTCCGGTCATACTCAATTGATACTATGCATATTTTTGCTGGTGATATTCTGTGGAAATGGTGAACCATGATTGTTCCATATTGGAACAGTTAGCAGGGGGAGACAGGGCTCGTGTGCGTAGGTGGGATTGTTCCATAATGGAACTATTACAAGGGGAGAGGGGGAGAGGGGCACTCTTTCTTTCTTCTTTTTTCTTTTCCTTTTCCTCATACCCCCTACCCCCATCCTTGCATTGTACTCACTGTGTACTTTGTATCCAATCGGAAAAAAGGAAATGGTCGGGACTCCGGCAGTAGAAGGGGAAGGAGTATATTACTTGAAATATTTAGCCCCAAACACCCCATCGAAAAAATAATCCCAAGAAAATTATGTGAACATATGTTCGCTAATGAACCCAAAACATAAGAAATAAGGAAACCTCATGGTATAACCCACATATGACAGGAAAACAAATTGAGCGGAAATTAGATGAATATTTAAAGTTCCATGACTCAGAACTCGCATTACCATTTATTGGTGACTTCTGCTTGGAAGCGGGGATCAGTAAAAAGGAACTACTTGAGATGGGGGAGAAGTACCCCCGTACAGTAGGACGTCAGCTTGATCGGTTAGAGATGATGAGGGAGAACTTACTACAGAGGGGCGGTTTAAACAAGACATTAGACCGAACCTTTGCCACATTCTGCTTAAAGCAAATGGGATGGAGGGAGACTTCTGAGGTTGATACGAAGCACGAGATCTCATTTGGTGGAGATATAGAAAAGTGGGCGAAGTAATTGGAAGTAAGTTTCTTAGACTTCAAACCGAATAAGAAGCAGAAGTTATTCCTTGAGAGTGAGTATCGATATACCGCATTTGGTGGAGCGAGAGGAGGAGGAAAGTCGTGGGTAGTAAGAGCGAAAGCGATTCTACTTGCGATGAACTACAAAGGGATCAGGATTTTATTTATCCGTAGAACCTACCCTGAGTTGTACCAAAACCACATCACGATCTTGGAGTCGATGACCAAAGGCTTTGCGACTTACAACCGTCAGAACAAGGAACTGACATTCATCAATGGTTCGAAGATCATCTTCGGTTACTTGTTAAATGAGAGTGACGCTGATCAATACCAAGGTCAGGAGTATGACATCCTGTTCATTGATGAAGCGACGCAGTTAACAGAGAAGATGTTCGACAAGGTTGACTCTTCCGTCCGAGGTGCAAATACGTTCCCTAAGAGGACGTACTTAACCTGTAACCCCGGCGGCGTGGGACACGCTTGGGTAAAGAGACTCTTCATAACCAAGAACTATAAGAAGGGCGAAGACCCGAAGAAGTACTTGTTTATCCAAAGTCTCTTGGAAGATAACAAAGTCTTAATGGCGATGCAGCCTGAATATAAAACAAAGCTTGAAGCGTTGCCTTATGACTTAAGACAGGCTTGGCTGTATGGCTCGTGGGATGTCTTCACGGGACAGGTCTTCAAAGAATTTGTGAACGAGCCGAACGAGTCAAGGAAGTTTACTCATGTGATCTATCCATTTGATATCCCCCGTTATTGGACAGTATATCGTTCGATGGATTGGGGATACTCAAAACCATTCAGCATTGGGTGGTATGCGTTTTCAGAGAAAGGCGTGTGTTACCGAATCAAGGAATGGTACGGATGTTCAAAGGACGAACCGAATACGGGGATTCAGTTATCCCCGATAGAGGTCGCCCGAGAGATAAAAGCGGTGGAAGCACAGGATGATCTATTAAAAGACTTCAACATCATTGGCGTAGCTGATCCGGCGATCTTTAAATCCGACAACGGAGAAGCGATCTCGGATGTTATGGCAAGACAAGGAGTGTACTTTATCCCTGCTGACAATCAACGTATCGCAGGTAAGATGCAGTTCCATAACCGCTTAGTATTTGATGAAGACGGGTATCCGATGTTCTACTGCTTTAATACTTGTCGTGAGTTTATACGAACGATACCCGAATTGATATATGACGAAACGAAAGTAGAGGATGTTGATACCTCACAGGAAGATCACATCTATGACGAGTTACGTTATGTCCTGATGTGCAATCCGTATGTGGCGAAACCAAAGCCTGTAACGGAACTGCCGAAGGATGACGACCCGTTGAATTTAAGAGAGGTTTTATACTTTTGATCCGGAAAGAAGATATTGCGGAAGCAACACTAACTTTAAAGAAATACCGTGATGGCTTGAGCCTGATCCGTAATCGAGTGATCGAGAACGAGGAATGGTACAAGATGCGTCATTGGAAGGAGATCAGGAAACGTGGGAATGAAGAAGACCCACTTCCTGTTTCCGGTTGGCTGTTAAATGTTCTGATGAACAAACACGCAGACGCTATGGATAACTACCCTGAGCCTGTGTTCCTTCCTCGTGAAGAGTCGGATGAAGCAACCGCAAGACAGTTAAGTCAGATCGTACCTGTGATCTTAGAGCGGAATGAATTCGCCGCTGCTTATGCAGAGAATTGGTGGTACAAGCTGAAGAACGGTACAGCAGTCTATGGTGTCTTTTGGGACAGAACCTTACAGAATGGTTTGGGTGATATTGTTGTATCCCGTGTAGACTTACTGAATATTTATTGGCAGCCGGGGATCACAGACATCCAAGATTCCCGTAACGTCTTTACCGTAGAGCTTATGGATAATGACGTTGCCGAGATGTTATATGGAAAGATCAATCCGACTTCCGCAAGCGAAGTGGCAAGGTACTTCACAGATGAGACTGTGGATACTGCGTCCAAGTGTGTGGTCGTGGATTGGTACTATAAAAAGTTAAACAAAGACGGAACATACGTCCTCCATTACTGCAAGTTCATCGGGGATAAGATCATTTATTCCTCCGAGAACGAGGATAAGGATACGCCTTACTACGCACATAATATGTATCCATTCGTCTTTGACAACTTATTCCCTGAAGAGGGAACTATCGTTGGCTTTGGTTATATCGATACGACCAAAGACTCACAGATGTATATCGACCAAATGCAGCAGGTCATCTTAAAGAACACCATTGCAGGAGCAAGAAGAAGATTCTTCGTAAGTAATTCCTGTAATGTAAACGTCGATGACTTCTCCGATTCCAAGAAGGAGATCATCGGAGTAGCAGGTTCGGTAGACGATACCAAGATCCGTGAGATCACAACGAGACCGTTAGATGATATTTATGTAACGGTTATGAATAACAAAATCCAAGAGATGAAGGAGACAGCGGGTAACCGTGATTTCCAACAGGGCGGTGTTGCCAATGGCGTAACCGCAGCTTCCGCAATAGCGGCGTTACAGGAGTCAGGATCGAAGCTGTCCCGAGACATGATTCGTTCATCTTATTGGGCAAACAACCGTATCAATTATCTGATCGTGGAACTCATTCGTCAGTTCTACGATGCTCCTCGTAAGTTCAGAATCACAAACGAGGACGGGGAGAACGAGTATATCTCTGTGGATAACACAGGACTTCAGCCACAGCGGGACGTTGAGTTCGGTCAGGAAACAGAAAGACTTCCGATCTTTGATATTGATATCAGAAGTCAGAAGTCCAATCCATTCTCACAGGCATCCATGAATGAGGAAGCAAAGACCTTATTCCAAATGGGATTCTTTAATCCTCAGCTTGCTGACCAAGCCATCGTCGCACTTAACATGATGCAGTTTGAAGGCATCGACAAAGTAAAAGCGAAAGTCGGCGAGAACCTTCAGTTAATGCAGCAGGTTCAGCAGATGCAGCAGCAGATGCAGCAGATGGCTCAGATTATTCAGCAGCTCCAAGGAACAGACCTTCGTGGTTCTGTTCAGGCAGCGGGCAACGAAGTCATGGATCAGAGGAGACCGAATCAGGTCGCTGATATGGAAGAGAGTGTCAACCAATTAGGCAGAGCATATCGCTTCGCTAAACGTGACCGGACGGAAGCTGCAAGAGCACAGGCACTTGACACGACCTCGGTAGAAAGTAACCACAGATGATCGATATTGAAAAGACTGTAACAGATAAAACGACCTATCGGATGAAAGGTCACGCAGAGAACACAGATGTATGCAACGGATTCTCGACCCTCGTTTGCACTTTTATAGAGTGTCTCAAGCAGGACAAGCCTGACTTGAAATATGATTTTGAAAGGAGAGAAGTGAGTTACAGATATGAAGACGGAGAAGAGGAGATGTATTGGGGAGACGGGGAAAACAACCTGATCTCATACTCCGGCACATCCCGCTTCGAAGAGTTCTTCGACATTGGCGTTTCATCTATGAGGCGAGAGTTTCCCGATTCATTTGTTTATAAAGGCTGACGAGCCTATATATTTTTAAATTATTTTGTACCTATATGTTTCACGTGAAACATATGACACTTCGGAAAGACGAAAGGAGATTTATGTTTTTACTTAACTTATTTGCTGATGGAGCGGATTCAGCACCCGCAGAAGCAGAAGCTTCAACTGAAACATCTACAAGCGAAACTTCTACGGAAGATACAGGTTCGCAACCTGAAGAGGAAAAACTTTATACCAAAACCGACATGAGCAATGCGGTTAAAGAGCGTGTAAAGAATTTCAAAGCAAGAGAAGCGGAAGCCAATCAGCGTATCAATGCTTACGGTGAGCTCCACAGAATCCTTGCAGACCGCTATGGCACGGATGACATCGAACAGTTACAGGAACGTCTCTTAGGAGATGACCTCTACATCGAGCAGGAATCCATCAAGCGGAACATGAGTAAGGAAGCTACGAGACTTCAGATCGAAAGGGAGTATCGGGAGAAGCGTGAGTTCGAACGTGCAAAGGCTGAAGCGGAAGAGCGTGAACGACAAGAGAATGTGACACGTTGGAGGAATGAAGAAGCGGAACTTCAGAAGACCTTCCCGAACTTTGACTTAACAACAGAGTTCGAAGACCCGACCTTCGCACAGCTTTTAATCAGTGGTGTCCCCGTTCGGAGTGCATATATGGCTCTCCATGCCGACGACATCATCCAAGGCGGCGTACAGGTAGCCTTCGAGCGTGGCAAAGAAGCAGTCGCATCCTCCATTCAGGCAAATGCTAAGAGACCTCTTGAAAATGGTGTTTCATCTAAACCCGCAGTAAACACGAAAAAAGATATTTCTAAATTAACGAAAGCGGAAATGGATGATATTGACGAACGAGTCCGTAGAGGAGAACGTATCACCTTCCGCTAATGATGAGGTGAATTATGTTTAAACTTAGATTATTTGATCCTGCCGATGTGCAGAAAACAACCACTAACAGCTCCGGTAACAGCCTGTTACCTGAAATTAAACAGTACTATGAGAAACAGCTTTTAAGAAATGCTGAGCCGAACCTGATCCACGATCAGTTTGGTAAGAAGTACACCATCCCGCAGGGAAGCGGTCACACAATGGAAATCCGTAAGTTCACTTCCCTTGCAAAAAAGATGACTCCGCTTACCGAGGCAGTAACTCCGGATGGCTCTACTCTGAACGTAGAACCGCTCATCATTACACTGAATCAGTATGGTGACTTCATTCGTACATCTGACAGACTTCAGCTTGAATCAATCGACCCGATTATCAACGAGACTTCCAAACTTCAGGGATCTCAGGCAGGTCTCACACTGAACGCTGTAACAAGAGATGAGCTTGCAGGTGCTACAAACAAAATCTTCTCCGGCGGTGCTGCATCAAGAAGTGCAATGACAGCTTCATCCAACATCTCTGTTGATGACATCTTTATGGCTGCTGCTACACTTCGTTCTGCAAACGCTCCGACAATCGGTGGAGACTATGTCTGCATTATCCATCCTTGGATCGTAAACGACCTGATGACAGCAATTTCCGCAAGCGGTTCTCACGTTTGGATGGACGTTCATAAATACGCAGCTCCGGATGCAATCTACAACGGAGAGATCGGTAAACTCGGTGGCGTAAGATTCGTTACTTCTACTGAGTCTAAGATTTGGAACGACTCCACAACTCCGACAAACCTTGCAGTATTTCAGACTCTTATCGTTGCAGAGGAAGCTTATGCGGTTACTGACCTTGCAGGTGCAGGTCTTGAGTACATCGTTAAGCCGCTTGGCTATGGCGAAGACCCGCTGAATCAGAGAGCTTCTATGGGTTGGAAAGCGATGAAAGCTGCGAAGATCTTAAACAACGATTACATGGTATCCATTGAATCTGTTAGCAAATCTGCTCCACAGGCATCTGCTAACTAATACCTCCATTAATAGGGGACGGGGGCACAAGCCCCCAAATCCCCGATTTAAGAGGAGTTCATTTCCATTAATAATTTCCCTATCGAATAGGAGAACACTCGGATTTGCCATGTTGCAAGTCCTGAAAGGAGACAATAATGGCTGAGAAGAAAGAAGAGAAAACTGTACTGATCCATCTTCTCCCTGCTGAATGGGATAACGCTGAGTTTATCGTAGTTGGTATCAACGGAAGACGTTGGCAGATCAACACAGGCGAAGATGTAGAAGTGCCTTGGTTTATTGCAGAGTCCATTGCAAATTCAAAAGCCGATGCAGTTGAAGCTGTGAAGCGAGCACGGAATGGCGGGAAGAAGAAATGACAATTAACGATGTATTTGAATATACCGAGAAGATGTACCCGTGTCAGTACGAGAGTGATGTCAAGCTGATGTGGGTGAATCAGTTAGAGAAAGAGATTGCCGACTTTTTAAAACTGTTCGGTGAAGTCGAGACCTATCCCCATACTGATGTGACGGATGAGATCCTGATTGAAGAACCGGATATCTACGCACTTTATATCGGGGCGAGAGCAGACTTCGCTAATGGTGAGTACGCAAGGTACAACAACAAGGTCGCACAGTTCAATGCTTTCATGGAAGAGTGGCAGGCTCGGTACATGAGAGACCACAAGCCCGAGGGCAAGGTCAGGTATATAAAAATATGATTTTACCATACGCTAATGAGATTGAACAGGAAGTAGAATTCGTTCAATCTTTTGAAGGCTATAATCACAACTTAAGATGCGGACAGGGACAGTTCTACGACATGGAGAACATGACGGGAGATTATGCCCCTGTCCTTTCGACCCGTTCTTTGCGGAGTCAGGTATTAGTCCTTCAGGGAGAGTGCGATGCTCTCTTTAGTAGGGACTATATTTATTATGCGTGTCAAGGCAACTTGGTATGGGGAGAGATAGAGGGAACGACTTGGGATGAAGTCGGAAGACTCAACGGTGTTTTAACTACCGGAGATAAGATGGTAGCTGACATCGGTGGCAAAGTCTTAATCCTTCCTGATAAGAAAGTCTTCGATACCGAGACACATTCGATTTCCAATGCTACCTACTACTTTGAAGACAACACTTGGACAAGAGTGGTAGAGGGCGTTTCCTATACTACTGAGGGCAAGTTAAGGTTTACTCCCTCTACATTAGAAGGAGAGCCTTTGACATATACCGCATCCGCTACCGAGCCTGAAGATAAAACCGTCTATTGGCTGAACACCACAAACAATACCGTTCTTCGTTACAACGAAGCATTAAGTATGTGGCAACAGTTGGACAATGTTTATCTGAAGGTAGAACCTGTATTGACCTTTGGTGCAGCAGGAGCAGGCAGCGATGCTACCGAATGGCTTAACAATTTCAAAACCATTATCAATTCATTAAAAGACTACGACACAGTCAACATCAAGGTGAAGTCTTACGATTCCTCTTACGGGGAACTTGGTGGGGATACTGTGATATTCCATAGAGGAGATGGCTTCTTCACTATCGTGGGGATTCAGCCGACTCAGTTTGATACAGGGTTCGAGTTTAAGAATCGATTCCCTGATATGAGTTATATCTGTTCCTTAAACAACCGCATTTGGGGATGCGATACCGCAGGTCACGAAGTCTATGCGTGTAAGTTAGGTGACCCGACCCAATGGTATAACTACGCAAATTTGTCGAGCGATTCCTTTGCAGCGACAGTTGGTTCTGATGGATTGTGGACAGGAGCAGCAGCATATAACAACAACGTCTTATTTTTCAAGAAAGATAAACTGCATAAGGTTATGGGCAACTTCCCGAGCAACTTCCAAGTAGCGGAGTATACCGTCAATGGTGTTGCAACGGGATGCCATAAGACCTTGGCTGTGGTAAACGGATACCTCTTCTACTTAGGGGAAGAGAGGGTGATGGTTTACGATGGCTCTCTGCCACGCTCGTGCTCCGAAGACTTCGGTGATATGCGATTCACTTCCGGCGTCGGTGGACAGCAGATGAACAAGTACTACTTATGTACGCACGGGAAAGACGGACAGATCAGAGTCTTTGTCTACGATACCGAAAAGGGACAGTGGTGGAAGGAAGACAATACCGAGATCGAAACCTGCACGACACACTTCAATCAGTTGATTGGATGCCACTACCTTAAGGATGACCAAGATGTATGGAGACACGTTCTCGTTGCAGAGGTTGGCTCATACGAGGGACTGATGGATTGGTTCGTAGAGACAGGAGACTTAGGACTTGATAGTCCGTATCAGAAATACATCTCCAAGGTTGTGATCCGTATGAGCTTTGAAGGAAGTATGTATGCGGAGATCTCATACGATGGTGGGGAGTTTACGAGGATCATCAATAAGACCTCGGCAGATTTAAGAAGCTACAACATCAACATCAATGTAAAAAGATGTGATCATTTCAGATTAAAGATAGGTGGAGAAGGAGTATGTAAGATTTATTCCTTCGCTTACAACGTAGAGACAGGTACAGAGATTGGACGGTAAATGGGAAAAAGATAAGGAATATTATCAGTTGCAGTTAGAGCAGGTCGCAATGGACAGGACTCTAACTATGGACGAGATGCAACGGTATCTCTTCCGCTTGGTGGAAGAACTGAATTTCCGTATCTCTTCAGTTGAAAATAACGAGATAGACGTTGCCGAGATTGCTAAAGAAATCCCTGATGTCATCAAAGGGAAAGACGGAGCAGACGGGGAAGATGGCGTTACCTACTATACATGGATTAAGTATTCACCTAATGCGGATGGCTCGAACATGACGAACCTTCCCGACGCTAACACGAAATATATCGGCATCGCTTATAACAACTTATCCCCAACAGAGTCCACCGACCCGACAGATTACACTTGGAGCGAGATTAAGGGAGACCAAGGTGCTCAGGGCGTGGGAGTAAGTCGGATAGAAAACGAATATTACTATTCCACCTCGCCATCTGAAACGATAGGAAGTGCGTGGAGCAACATCCTTCCCGCATACAACCCGACAAGATTCTTGTGGATTCGTCAGAAGATTTATTACTCAAACGGTTCTACCAACACCACACAGGAAACACACGATGCCCAATTTGATGATGTGTTGCAGACTGCGTCTACCAATGCCGAAAACATCGACTCCATGTTTACAACCATTAACGGCATACAGGTTTCGATAGACGGACAATCGAACACGTTAGGTGAATTGGACGACAGATTAACAGATGCGGAAAATTTGGCATCGTACCTCACAGGGAACTATGAAGACTTGTCCTCTGACTTTAGTTCGTTAAAGGTAATCATAAACGGAATCGAAGTGTCGCTTGATGACTATGCAAGAAGACTTAAGGAACTCCACGATGCAAATGGGCAGACGAGTAAGGAGTTATCCGAGAAGTCAAAAGAATTGGCTGACATCATAGATGCGTTCGATAATTATACGAATGACCAACGTCAGTATATGAGACATGGCGAACAGGGATTGGAACTCGGTGCGGAAGACAGTCCGTTCAAGACGGTTATTGACAATAGAAGGATGGCGTTCGTTGAAACAGTAGAAGAAGATGGAGCATTACATGATGTCACGACTGCCTATGTATCGGGGAAGATGTTTAAGATGGTCAATGCACAGATTGTCGAAGGTGGTTCGCTGACGAAAGGCGGGTATCAGGAACAGGTACGAGCAGATGGAAGTATCATTGTTGTTTGGGTAGGAGTTGAATAAATGGCACAGTACGGAACAGCCTACAACATAGGACAGGGACAATACAGAGCCGGAGTCAATGCGTATCTTCAGGGTACGCAGACAGGAGATACTGCTCGGTATCGTGTGTCTACATGGGGTGAACTCAAGAATATCGATGGTTGGTCTGCCTCCAACTTGTGGAGAGCGTGGTGGAACGGATCAAATTGGGTTTGGACTGAAGTAACGAGAGGAGACGGAAACTGCTATTGCAGTTGGAGTCAGTCTTGGCAGTACACAAATCAGGATGTCGGAATAGAATGGACAGAAACAAAAGGACATTCCAAGAAGACGTTGTGGTTCGCTACTGAATTCCGATGCGGCAGTGGCACATACTCCCACGCAGAAATCGCACTTGAAATTCCCGCAAGGGATTCCTACACCGTTTCCTTTAATGCGAATGGTGGAACGGGTGCTCCGTCCGCACAGACCAAGTGGTACAACGAAACCCTGACGTTATCCTCGACCCGACCGACAAGAGCAGGGTATGATTTCTTGGGTTGGGGGGCATCTGCAAGTGCAACAACGGTTTCCTATAACGCAGGGGCGAGTTACACCGCCAATTCGGGAACGACATTGTATGCACTTTGGAAACCGACTTCTTCTACCATCTCATCCGTAAAGAACATCACGTTAGGCGATAACGTAGAGATTAAATGGACACCAAAGGCAACAGACTACAAATATAAACTGAAATTTACGCTTGGTTCGGAAACACATACAACAGACTATATTTCCCCGAATAGTACCTCAGAGTACCCATACACGGGGTATACAATTCCTGACTCTTGGGCGGCACAAATACCAAATGCAATTTCAGGTGTTGTAAATGTTGAACTGACTTCCTATACAAATGATGGAACGCAGTTAGGGACGAGTTCCTCTGCCTTTACCTTGACACTTCCAAACACGCTAAAACCAACGGTAGTGCCGAGTGTATCAGAGACATCAGATAACTCAACAATAGAGTCTTGGCAAAACCCGCCTTATTACACCTATATAGCAGGATATTCCAAGATTGCATTGACGGCTACCGCCACAGCCCAACAAGGTGCGAGTATCACCAACATCACGGTAACGGGAAGTGCGAGTGCAAGTGGATACCCGTTCTCACATACAACAGGAGTACAGACCGCAGGGGATAAAACATTTACGTTTGTAGCAACTGATTCGAGGGGTATGCAATCTGACCCCGAGACGATTACGGTGAATGTTACTGCATACTCCCCGCCCGAAGTTTCGATGTTTACAGCAGAACGCAAACCCGCTCCAAACATCACGGTGGTAGATGTATATGGCGTTTGGTCATTTTCCAATGTCGGCAACAATACCTTCACGAAACTCTTGGAATACAAGACAAGCACAGACTCTACATGGTCGGTTCTTGCCGATGATATTCAAAACCAAACACCTCTGACGTTGAGAGACCCATTCACCGACTCACTATCCTACAACATTAGACTGACGATTACCGACTCGTTGGACAACGCAAGTTCAAGGACGGTCTATATCCCGACCATGTATGTATGGATGCACTACCCAACAGGTGGTCAGGGAGTAGCCTTTGGCAAGACAAGTGAGACGGGCAACTTTGAGATCAACTACGACCTTGAGGTGTATGGCGATGCCGAGATTCAGAATGGACTTTCCGTATCAGGATTAGACCATACGATTACACAGGCAGATTATTACGACATTGCTGTTCTTGTTGCAAGACCATACAGACCATCGTTGCATTATGAAGTTGGAGATTGGGCGGCGAACAATGGGGCAGTATGGGAATGCAACACGCCAACCACAGGAACGTGGAACGCAAGTGATTGGACGGAGATAGACGATGGGACTTAACACGATATTAAAAAACATAGGAAACAAAGTGGCATTGGATTATGTCCATCCTATCGGACAGATATTCATAAGTGCCGATGCCAACTTCGACCCGAATGTTGAGTGGGGTGGAACTTGGACGAAACTGACGAACAGATTCCTGATAGGTGCGGGTGGCTCTTACGCATTAGGTGCAGAGGGCGGTTCGACATCCTACACCCCCGCAGGTACAAATACAGGAACAGCAATCACGATAAACCAAATGCCAAAACACTCTCACTCAAATAGATACCAAAGTGGAAGTGGTAATTTGTCTTGGGGCTATAACTACCAAAGCAAAGGAACGTTGTCTGCCGCCACGCCCGATAGTGGTGGTATTGAGTACACAGGTGGTGGACAGGCACACTCACATACATTCAATGGAACAGAGGCAACAATCATCCCGCCATACAAGGCGGTTTATATGTGGCAAAGAACCGCATAGGGGGAACATATGAAAAAATTTCTAACGAGTAATGATGCGTTGTACAGAACATTACGCACAATAGCCCAAGCGATTATTGGCGTCGTGGTCGCCAACTTGGACACCATCATTGGCACATTCACTATCAATGAGGTTTGGAAGCCAATCATCGCAGCATTAGTCATGGCAATCTTAAGTCCAATCATGGCAGAACTTGGAAAACATACGGAGGGAGGAGATGAGTCCTGAAATCGTAAAAGAAATAATTATAGGTGCGGTAACGCTTATAGCAACACTACTTACAGTTTGGCAGGGGATACGGAAATCTAATCAGAAGGCAGAGATACATCAAGCAGTTACCGATACCAAGATTGAGGAACTCACGAGAGAAGTCCGTAAACATAATGGGTTTGCCGAGAGGTTACCTGTTATCGAAGAACAGATAAAAGTAATCGATTGTCGCATCTCAGCCTTAGAGGAAGAAGTGAAGAAGTAATATTAGAAAAGAAGGATGCCGATATTACAATCGAGTCAGTAGATCGAGAGTAAGGAGAACAATAGGAGAATGCTATGACACTGCAAACTGAATTCAACACAGATGATATAAGAAATCTCGTAGAAGAGGGAGTAATTGAAAATGTTCAAGATAAGGACGAATGCTCCGACAGCGTGGAGCAACCTGTACAACAACAGTAACAATGGTGGTCTTTCTTGGTGCATCAACGGAAGACCCACGAACTCGGTGTCAAACGTCTTAGCAAATTGCGTTGGGTATGCGTGTTCAAGATTCAATGAGATTTACAACGAAGAATCCAACTCTTCAGGCATGAAATACAAAGAACTCTGCTGCAATGCGGAGGACTTTTGGACTGTTGCAGATACTCTCGGACTGTCAAAAGGACAGACCCCGAAGGCGGGTGCGATTATGTGTTGGGAAGGAGTTGGTTCTCTTGCCGGACACGTTGCAATCGTAGAGCGAGTGGATAGTGCGACACAGGTATATACGAGCGAGAGCGGATACGATTCCGCATACTTTTGGAATTCAACACGAGCAAAAGGCAACGGGAATTGGGGTGCGAATGGGAACTACCGTTTCCGTGGCTTTATATATAACCCTGCGGTAGTCGAGTACAAGTGGGAGAAGAAGTGGCACTTATATGACTCTAACGGAAAGATGCAGACGGGATGGAAGAGAGTTAATGGTAAGTGGTACTACATGGATTCCTACGGGGTAATGCTCACGGGTTGGCAGAAACTCGGTTGTCATTGGTTCTTGCTCGGATCAGATGGCGACATGAAAGAAGGTTGGCAGAAGACAGGCGGCAAGTGGTACTACCTTCAGCCGAGCACGGGCTATATGCTGACGGGTTGGCAGAAGATTAATAACAAGTGGTATCTCCTTGCGAACAACGGAGATATGCTAACAGGTTGGCAGAAGGTTAACGGAAAATGGTACTACATGGCAGGTGGCGATGACGGGTCAATGCAGATGGGTTGGCTCAAGTGGAATAACGCTTGGTACTATTTAGATCCGAAAGACGGATATATGTACACGGGAACTCATATTATTGACGGGAAGACCTATCACTTCGACTCGTCAGGTAAATTAATTTAGAGGTAGAGATATGGCATTAGGAAATCGTCCGGTATTTAAACAGACCGATGGAACGAAAGCGGCATCGACGAGTTTGGCAAATGCAGAGAAGGCTTGGAATGGTCGTGGGAACTTCAACTCCCAATGGTCATCTCAGGCAAGCGATGCAGGGAATGCGTTGCTTAATCGACCTGCGTTCTCCTACGACTTCAATAGTGACCCTGTTTATCAAGGGCTGAGGGATAGATATGCGAACGCAGGAAACATGGCGAATTACAACACCCAAGCACAGGCAACTGCCAACACTTCGGGTTATGGAAACTCTTACGCACAGACTGCAGGATATCAGGCATATACACAACAGCTACAGAATCTAATGGATCAGATTCCACAGTTGGCAGAACAGAACCTGAACCGATACAACCAAGAGACTCAGCAGATGCGTGATAGATACAATATGCTGAAGGAATTAGAGGCAACTGATTACTCAAGGTATCGGGATACAGTTAGTGACCTGTACAACGACCTTACTTATTATCAGGGCAAGTATCAGTACCTGAATGACCAAGACTTCAACTACTACAAATCCAACTTAGATAAGTGGCTGAACGATAGAGAGTACTACTATCAGGCAAAACTTCTCGGGGATAAAGCAAAAGAACTTGGCATCGGCACAGGTGACAAGTGGATTAAGGATAATGGCAAGTGGTACTTGCAGACTGATCTTGGCGATGTGAAGACAGGATGGCAGAAGAATAATGGCAAGTGGTACTACATGGACGACTACGGAGAAATGCAGACAGGTTGGCAGAAGGTTGGCGGCAAGTGGTACTACATGGACGGAAGCGGTGCTATGAAGACAGGATGGCAGAAGTCCGGAAACAAATGGTATTACCTTGGCAGCAACGGAGATATGCAGACGGGATGGGTCAAAGACGGAAACACTTGGTACTATCTCGATTCTTCAGGGGCAATGGTAACAGGAGACCAAACCATCAATGGCAAGAAGTACAGTTTCAAGTCAAATGGTGCTTGGATAGGATAAGAGGAACGCTATGGCAGATTTAAAGAAATTACAGGAAGCGGAGAATATCAATCTCCCGAGACCAAACACCTACGCTGAACAGTTAGAGGCAGCGGTAGCAAACACAGGCAAACCGTATCAGTACGACTTCAACGCTGACCAACTGTACCAAGACTACAAGAAGAATTATATGACCGAGGCACAGAAGGCACGGAACAATGTTATAGATGCGGGCAAGCAGTATACCGCAGCCCATCCTGACACTTACGTTGAGTCTTCTGCTAATCAACAGTATCAGAACTACATGGCAGAGATAAACAGACTCGCCCCGACATTTGAGAACTTGGCGTATGCAAGACATCAGCAAGAAGAAGAGGATGCACTAAAGAATGCACAGTTGCTTGGAAAACTCGATGCCGAAGAGTACGCAAGATACAGAGACTCACTTGGTGATCTTCGGAACTATCGCAACTACGCACTCGGCAACTACAAGTACGATGTTGGATTCGAGAATGAACAGGCGGCACTCGCAAACAAAGCTGATACCGCAAACAAAGAATACTTCCAACGTCTCTACAAAGACCAAATTGAAAAGGCTGCCGCAGAGAAAGCTGCAGCGGAAGCAGCGGCAGCCGCAGCAAGAGCGAGCAGAGGCGGTGGTCGTCGTGGTGGAGGCGGCGGTGGTGGAGACTATCCTTCTAATGTTGACACTTCTGTTGACACCTCGAGAATCTACAACCAAAACGGTAGCACCAAGTCGGGCAATCTTGATTGGGTAAGAGTCGCAGGTCTCAGCAGAATCTCAGGAACAGAACTCAAGAGATATATGGATCAGGGCTACATCGGATATTGGACAGACGCTAACAACAAAGACCATTACTCGCTGACGACTAAAGGTCAGAAATGGGTAAGCAAAACGAATAAGCAAACAAAACTGAAAAATCAAAAAAAATCGTCTAAGAAATAATGAGGTACATACATGGCAAAAGACAGATGGGGAAGAGAGTTAAATACGAATGCACCTGATTATATCAGAGCCTCAGCCCAACGACAGGCAGAACGAGTCGAGGCAGAGTACGGTGCAACTGCTTACGGAAGTCGGGCTTACTTAACACCTGAAGGTGCTAAGCAGATGGACGACTACAATACAGCAGTCCGCATGAAGAAGTACTACGACGATTGGAGTGGACTCAAATACCTTTCCAAAGAGGACGAGGAGAAACGAAGAAAACAGTTAGAGGCACTTCGCAACGACTATTCCGTCACATCAAGATACAACACATATAGTGACTTATTAGATTACGGAGAAGCACAGATAAATAGTGCTTCTCGTTATCGTTCATACGATGAGTGGGGACAGTCAACAGGTGATAAGACCTACATGGGTAATCTGCAAAATCAGTTGGATAATCTTCAGTCGAAGTTAACAACTGCTCAGCAGAATATGTCGAATATGAGTGGCAACGAGATAATGAACTACCTTGCTACAGGTGAGTATCAAAATCTCGTAAAACAGCAGGACATTAATAATAGTAAATTACAGAACGCTGCTTTAAATGTGCCTGATGATAAGTACCTTCAGTACGATGCAATGTCTACTGAAGAATTAGGAGCGAGAAAGACTCAGCTCGAGAATGAGAAAAAAGGCGGCGACGGGAATACGGAATTAAGCACTCTCGTTCCGCAACTAAATGCAGCTCAACAGCAAATGTCAAATATGAGTGGCGATGAAATAATGAATTACCTCGCCACAGGTGAGTATCAAAATCTTTTAGGAAAGGTACAGGGAGAGCAGAAATCTGTCGATAATGAACTGCGATATATAAATAGCTTGCTTGAAACTCGTGAGCGTCAGTCTATCTATGAAGGGTACGCAAAGAAGATGAACGAGGAAGACTTCGATGGAGAGTACGATTCAAGCATTGATGATTTAGAGTATAGAACTATCAATAATGATATCTCCGGCAACGAAATTGCAGGAGCAACTCAGTGGAAGTTAAGTCATCCTGTTGGACAGATGTCTGATGATGAGAGGAAGATTTATAACTCCATCTATAAAAACGAAGGAAAAGAAGCGGCAACTGAATTTCTTACCTTCTTAGAGAAAGACCTGAACTTTAGGCAGAGAATAGAAGATGAAGCAACTGCAAGAGAGTACGCACAGGAAAGTCCTTGGGGTGCATCCTTCCTCTCTGTTATCTCGAGACTTGCGTCACCTGTTGAAGCAGGAGCACAGATCACTCACTTGGCACTGGGCGACTATGATGAGAACGCTTATTACAACGCCGCATCAAGATTCACCACAAATGTCAGAGATCAGGTTAGCAGAGATATTGCTGCCGACAGTGGCGAAACTTGGGCGTGGGTATACAACACGGGAATGAGTGTTGCAGATAACCTTGCACAGATGGGACTCGGCGGTGGAGCAGGTACTCTTATGATGATGGGTACTGCGGTATTTTCCGATGCATTAGTTCAGGGCAGAGATGCGGGATTATCTGATAGCGAGATTATTGCAGATGCTACCGTAAGAACATTAATAGAAATCGCAACCGAAAAGATTGGTTTAGACGAGGTAATGAAGGTTGTTAAAGGTGCAGGCGGAATGCAAGTTCTCCGTTCCGCACTTGCAGAGGGCGGTGAAGAAGGACTGTCTAATATTGGCAATCTTTTCTATGACGAGATTAAAGCGGCAGTCACAGGTAATGAGAGTGAGATAAAAGAAGAAGTCCGGAAGCTGATGGACGCAGGCTACTCTGAAAGTGAAGCAGCCGCTATCGTCATTGGCAATAAAGCAAAAGACTTTGGCTTAGATGTTCTGTCGGGCTTTGTATCAGGCTTGGCTATGTCCGGCGGTTCTTATGTGGGTTCAATCTCACTTGAGAAGGCAGAACGCTACGCTAAAGAAACCTTCGATGGATCAGTCGAGAAGGCGTTGACTCTCGGAGATGATTCTGACGTATTCAAAATGGCAGAGCAGTTCCAAAACGAACCTCCGACTAACCGGATGATGAAAGAGGTTGCGAAGATCAAGCTGATCAATGCAACTGATAAAGCGACAACCAAGCTTCTTAAAGAATCTACCGACGCCTATGCGAAAGAGTTGGAATCGGTAGACGTTGAAGACCTTCCGAAAAAGGTTGAAGAGATTGCTAACAGAATCGTAATGGAATCAAAGGGTGCTACTCAGGAAGCATCTACTGAAGTCGAAACCGACGAGGAAGGCAACGAGACTACAAAAGAAACAAAAGAGAAATCCGATCTTGGAAAGACGGATATCTTGCTTGCGGCACTTGGTGCTGCGAGAATAAGAGTTTTTGAAAATAAGTTAAGGGATCAAATCCTGAAGACGAATGCTACTACCGAAGAAGGCTCGGTAGATATGGCAGATAAGATTCTTCGATTGGGAGAGAATGCCACGATACAGTTGTCTAACGGAGAAATCATTGACCTTAATAACTTAGACTTCAAGGGCGACGGTGCATTAAACGCTGCATATAAGAACGCAGTGCAAGGACTCCGTCGCACATCCGACGCCAACACCTATATCGCAGACTTTAAATCTTTGAATGGTCAGGTATCGGCAGAGTTCTTTGATACGCTGTGGAAGACTGCATATAAGATGCACGGGGCAACTGTAGAAAATGTTAAGAGTAGTGAAGCAGTTGCTACATTACTTAGTGCATATGAGGAAGTGGCTCGTGCAGATGGCGTTGCGTTTAACATGGGTGCAATCGAGACTGTTATTAAACACGCTCAGCAGATGGGAAATGAGTCGGCAATAAGAGTTACCGAGGCGTCCAAGAAGTTAGTTAATGAGATGGCTGCACTCACGAATACAAAGGTAGAATTCGTGGATAACTTGGTAGACAAGGATGGCAACTCGGTACAGGGATTATACGATACCGAAACGAAGACCATCAAGATCTCTACCACGACTCGCAACCCTGCGACTGTAGTTTTCTGCCATGAGTTAACACACGCAATGCAAGATGCAAACCCTGAAGTATATGCATTGTATAAAAAGGCAGTCTTAAGGAAGCTGTCTTCAAATGGTGCGAACTATACATTCATTGAAACTCAGGTTAAGAACTCATATCCGAAGAGAGAGGGACAGTCTACTGAGGAATGGATGGATGAAGTTAATGATGAGATCGTAGCGATTGCGTCAGAGAACTTCTTGGTAGAGTCTGCGTTCGTGGATCAGCTCAAGAAAAACAAAAACGTATTCCGTAAGGTGCGGAACGTAATCTTAAATAGATACCAAAGAGTCGGCATCGATATCGTTCGTAACCGTATGAATGATATGGAGAAGGAAGACTATGAATGGTTTACCAAGCTCACAAGCCTGTGGGTTGACATTGCTTCTCAGGCAGACTTAGACGAGGCGGCGTTAGAAGAGTACCGGAAAGAACTGATCGGTGAGGAAATGCCGAACGGTGATCTTCCGAAAGAGACGATGGAAGAAGTCAAGGAGAAGGTGGAGAAGCAGGAGATGGTAACTCCACAAGCCGAGACACAATTCTCTCGTGAGTTCGACGACGACTTCATGACAAAAGCCGAGAAGAAGAATCTGAAGAAGGTACTTGTTGATGAAGCTGTATTGGCAGAGGCAAGAAAAGTACGAGAACGAACCAAGGAACTTCTCGAACAGTATAAGCAGTTCTTACCCGAAGATAAGATGGGAAAGAATTGGAAGACGAAGAATGGATCATATGGATTGTCAGGTGACCTTGGTACTGTTTGCATTCGTTCTCTTGCGGTAGAACCGCTGATGGATTTCATCGCTGATAAGATTGGGCATCCATTAACAGCGGAAGAAACGCAGTTCATCTCTCAGGAATTGATGAGCTATACTCATATGCCTCCTTGCATTTACTGCTATGTGGCAATGGATCGTAACGCTAAGAGAGACTATCTGAATCGATATATCAATTGGCGAGAGGATACTATTAAAAACTTCCGCAGTGGTATGAGCGAAGAAGAAGTGAAAGAAGCATTCCTTCGTTACGATTACAAGTCGGGCAAGAGAACGATGAAGGAGACGGGGGCACTTCGTGATCGCTTCAATGATTGGAAGAGAATGGCGTTTGATCCTTCCGCAGAGAAGATCAGCAAGTCTGATTTAACATCTACTGCAAAAGCAGAAGAGCGGAAGAAGGTAAGTGCCGAATATAAAAAACAGATAAACGATGCGATGCGGTATGCACAGTCTGCATCTTACGCAAAGGGCGTCGTTGGATATACTGCATACAATGGAGACATTCTGAAGTGGAAGCAGAAAAAGATTGATGATCTGAATTCACAGTTCGGAATGAGAATGTATTCCTTTACCGACTATCATCCTGCGTTTGTGTTAGAGAATATGCAGATGATTACAGACGCTTCTGTCATGGGGCTTAAGGTACTTGCTTATACCAAAGAGGTAGACTTCGCAAGAATCTTTATGCGTACCGGAGCAAACATCAACATCTCTGTTACCTGCCAAATGCAGAAGAATGAAAACGGAGAATTCGTTCAGGACGGAATGATGGGAGCTGATTGGGAAGCTGCCAAGAAAGCACGAGCTGAATCAGATAAGTTCGGAGGGAATGTTGGAATCACATTCGTTGCATTCAATGACGAGCAGGTAGAATGGGCTTGTCAGCAGGATTGGGTGGATGTGGTTATTCCATTCCATACTGTTAAGGCAGAGGAGTTTGTTGAGCTTAATGGCTTCACAAACTACAAAGCTGTTCAGGAAGAAACCAAGAAGTCAGACTTCAACAAGGACATCCATAAAAGAGAAATCATGCCTGAGATGCACGGGAATGATTTTGCTACATATCAGGCAGCATTGGAAGAGAACCATCTCAATGCAAAGTTCAATGAGAAGTGGTATCAGAAGTGGGGCGTAAACGGAGACGCTACTACGCAGAAGTGGTATATGAAGCTCGTTAATGAAACGAGACGTAGCTACAACGACACGATGCCTGTTCAACCTATCTTCAATTATGATGCGGCAGAAGAATCTATCCGTTCTCTTGATAAACCATATGGAGCTCCTATTGGTACGACTGCTGAGGGATATGAAGACATCACCATCGAAGAGATTGCCAAAGACATCTCTGACAAGATGGGCAGCCAAACATTCTCTGACTCAAGATTCTCAAGAGACTTTGAGGATGTTGGCTATCACGCAGGAGACTTAGGCAAGGCAGAGTCCCTGTTCAATCAGTCGGGCAGTAGAGATACCGGACACTTCGGAACAGGAACTTACTTTGTTGGAGATGAGGAAAAGATTAACCGCTACGATTATGGCAAGAGACCTCACGAAAAAGTAAACTTTGAAAAGTATAATCTTTTCAAACCAAAGAATTACAGTGACGCAAGCAAGCTCCATCAATTCATGAGACGAGTAGACGGATGGATTGGACAATATGAAGGGTCAAGGTCTACCTCTGAATATAATGATTATAAAGAACAGTTGGAGGATGCAACCTACGAGTTTAGCGATAATGGTCAGCAGGAGACTATTAACGATATTGATGCGTGGTTCTTTAGTGACTTCGAGGCGGAGGAAAGACGCAGCGATTCTGAGATTATCGATGACGTTGTCCGACTTGCGAGATTGACGATTGGAAGCCGTGACTTGGCACGGGTAATTGCTGACCATTCCAATAGAGAGGTTTATTCAGACGGTGATAGGCTGATCCTTAATGACGGAATCTACGAAACGGAATTCACGCCGGAGGAATACTTAAAAAGAGTTCCCCGTGATATGGCTGAGAACATCATGGATTGGGTGTCTACCGAAGCGAACGATTGGAGAAGCAGGGGCTTAGATCGAGCTAACGATTACGAGACATGGCACAATGACTTTGAAGACGTTGCTAATATTCTTGGCGTGTCCATAGACACTTTAGAGAACGCAATTACGGAAGCAACTCAAGAAGCCGATGCAATCAACTACCCTGAGTCAATGACGTCTGACAGTATTGCCACAAGGGTAATGAAGAGACTCGGCTACGAAGGAGTAGACGTTCGGCATATCAACGACATGGATAACACCAAGTATGGTTCTGTCATCTATGATCTGAAGGGAGAAGACTTAGCTCGGAAACAAGAGATTGGTACTGCAAGATTCTCTAAAGAGTTTGACAATGAATACATGGAGCTCGCACAAGACCCTGAGAAGAATGCGGTAAGGCTTCGTGAATTAGTAAAGCAAGCAGCAGAGGCAGCAGGATACCCAACACATCTTTATCACGGAACGGATGCATTTGGTTTTACCTCTGTTGATCTTGATGCGACAGGTGCTGACGGATTCTCTTTTTGGGCATCTGACAATCCTGATGTGTCGGGATCATATACATCAAATGGTTATGTGAGAAAAATCTCCGAAAACAATGTTGATAACGATGAGCTTCTCGAGCTTACCGAACAACAGATTGAAGACACGGTTGACATCTTCCGGCATCTGATAGATACGACTTTCAGCGAGTGGTACTTTGGGCAAACTGACAACAGCTATATTATTGACGGATTGTACGCAGCAAATCCCGAAGCAGGATATGGCGATGGTGTATACGACTTCTTAGATGAAATAGTTGCGGATGCTTTCTATCAGTACTCTGATATGGATAACAGGGACTTTGATGAATGGCAGGAAAGCCCGGAGGGACAGGCGATTTATGATGTTGTCGTCGAGCTTGAAGGACTTCTTTCAAAATACCACAAGGTAGAAAACGGTGACACAGCGGGCGGCGTATACGATCTCTATGCCAACACTGATAATTTCTATACAGTGGATGGAAGGAATAAGAATTGGAACAACTTGAGTCTTCCAAATATCGTAGACAGAACATGGATTATGTTTACGGACGACAACGGGGAGCAGCGTGTTCAGTATTCCGATAATTCCGGCGAGGAACAAGATATCTCTTACGACGAGGCAAGCGAGATGTTAGGTTGGTCGCTGATGGACAAGCTCGAAGTGAGGTGGTTTGAAGATGACTACGGAGAGATCAGTACAAAGTGGGATACAGAAAATAACAAGCTTGGCAAACCGTCAAAAACAAGAGACCTCGCTGCTTATGCACGTGAAAACGGATACGATGGTGTAAGATTCCACAACATCCACGATAACGGAAAGTATGGCGGGAACTTGGCAAGCGACGTATATGCATTCTTCAAACCTAATGAACAAGTCAAGTCTGCAGACCTTGTAACCTATGACGACAACGGAAACATTATTCCTTTATCAGAAAGATTTAACAAGACAAACGAGGATATCCGCTATGCCAAAGAATTCACAGACGAAGAAACAAACGCTGTTAGCTCCAACGACATTAAGCGTGTTGCTGATGTTCTTAGCGACGCCGATGTATCCAAGGTTAAGCTGAGCGATGAGCAGGTACGCAAGATTGCAGAGAGGATTCTGCGAGGACGAGGATCAGAATACAGCACAGATGATTTAGCAGCGAACTTGAAGAAAGCTTTTGCATATTGGACTCAGAATAAGGGAACGAACTACGCTGCCTTAGTTCAGGTAATGCAGGACTTCATGATGCCTGTAGTAGAAAGCATCTACGATTACTCCGGCGATCAGAGGAGAAGAGACACCTTAATAGGTACGACGTTTGTTGTATCCGAGGAAGCGGCAAAGAAAGCAGACATTAAGAATATCAACAGAAGACTCTTTGGATATGGCATAGCGTTTACAACCGATGCCGAGTCCGTATCCTCTGACAGAGAGGTGGTTAACCTTGCTGAGAATTGGTATCACGAAACGACAGATGGTTCAGTCGAGGGAGTTGCTATTGATCTGAACATTGACCACACTCTGACAGACGAAGCTGAGATGGTCGAAGCAATCAGGGACTTTGTGACAACTGAGAGAGGCGAAGCTGCAACGCAGGTAGTATCACCACAGTTCCGTGAGGGATATGCTTTTGACCTTGCGTTAGAAGCGTTCCAAGAATTCATTAACGAATCCCGTGTTAGCATAGATGAAATCTCACGAAGAGCAAACGCAGATGCAGGAAAACTTGTTCGTGAGAATAAGAGCCTTAGATCGAGGAACGCACATCTCCATGACAGAATCGATCAGTTAAGGAACGAGTACAAAGAGAAGTACCTTAACATGGTGTCGAAGAACAAGGACATTGTCGATAGGAAGAAGAGCAGACTTCAGGAACAGGCTGATAAAGCAAAGCAGTTAGACAGACTGCAGAGAGAATGGAAGAGACTCGAGAATTATGTGAATAAACCTAACAGGGGTAGACACATCAATGCTTCCTACAAGAAGTACCTTGAATACCTTGCCGATATGGTAGACCTTACTACTAACAGGAAGTCTAAACGAAACGATGCCTTGGATGCATTGGCTGACGAGTACAGAAGATTGTCTAAGTTAGAACAGTACGAGGACAGACCGTATGATGACACTATCGAAATGAAACTCCGTGAAGTGAATGACATGGTAGCAGGCAGACCAATACGTGAACTTAACTCTTCCGAGATCAAAGAGGTTGTAGACGTCGTTCGTGCATTCATTAAGCGAGCAACTACGATGGATGAGTTTACTCAGAAAGAACTTGCTCGTAAGTATGAGAATGTACAGGAAGCATCCCGACAGACTATTAATAACATTGATAAATCAAGAGGACTTACCAACAAAGACTCCCTTGCAGATAAGTGGCTGACGATGCAGCTCTCTCCGATGCGTGAGGTAGAAAGACTGACAGACTTCCATGCAGATGATCCGCTGTTCTTAGCAGCAGAGAACATCCTTCGAGCTGAAATCAAAGTAAACGAATACAAGATGAACTTTGCCTTGATGTTTAAAGAGATGCAGCCGAATCAGTACAAGAGGGGTACGGATGAGTGGAAGAAAGCAAGGGAGTTCCGCAAGAGATATGACAAGATGAACGAGACTTATGTAAAGGTTCGTCTTGGTGGAGTCGAGCGAGAGATTACCGAGGCTCAGAAGTTAGAACTTATCATGCAGTCAAGAAACGAAGACTCTATGCGTCACATCCTCTTCGGTGGTTTGTTAGTTCCGGATTTGGAACAGCTTAAGAAGGGGCATTGGAACACAGCCTATACGAGTGGAACGATTGTGCGTCCGTTCGAGATTGAGATGCTGAGACTCAGCAAAGGATTGGATGAGTTCCAAACATGGTTCTTAGAGAAGTCTGTTAACTACTTCAACTATGCAAGCAAGCTGATTAATCAGACCTCCTTTGAGTTGGAGGGCTTTGCAAGGGCAGAGGTTGAGAACTATTACCCGATCAGAGTAGCAACAAACTATACAAGTCAGAAGAACTATGACGTTCTTACAGGTATGCAGGATTCGGGAGAGTCTATTGATTCTGATATGTTGAAGGCGAGAGTGAAATCGAAACTTCCGATCTACTTAAACGGAATCAATCAGTCCTTGCAGAGACATCAGAACTTTGTGTCACGATATGCAGCACTTGCGATCCCGATGAGTGACTTCCAAAAGATATACGGAGCGAAAGTTCGAGAAGAAGTTCCGAAGTACTACCACGATGTTTTAGAAACAATCAACGGAATGAAGGGTGGCTCTTTAGTCCGTGATGATATTGTCAAAGACTTCAAGGAGAAGTTCTTCATGGTTACAGATTCTGATGGCAACGTCGTGACGGGAGACCTGAAGAACGAGGTCTTGAGGAAAGGAAACAATAAGAGGGGCTCTCGTGTTCAGATTGGAGACAACATCTATAGCATCGAGAACAATGTGAATGAGGCACTCGAATGGTCGGGTATCGCTTCGTTCCTTGAGAACAGGGGTAAGAATGTCACAAAGGCAGATATCCTTGACTTCATTAACAACCGAGGAATACCGGAACTTAATCCTGTCAAGAATGTTCTTGAAGCTAAGTGGGGACATCACGCAACGAATTACCTCAACAACGCATTGAAAGACTTGGCAGGTAACAGACCTATGGAGCAAGGCTTACTTGATAAAGCGAGAGGTAATGCAGCACAAGCGATCCTTACACTTAACCCGTCGGTTAGTATTAAACAGGCAGCATCTTTCCCGACTGCGATTGCAGAGTTGGATTACATCTCCGTGTCCCATGCGTTAATGCGTGGAGGCAGAAACAATTGGATGCTGTCAAGAGCTGACCACGACCTCATCAATAAATACACAGGCGTCCTCTACGGAAGACAGATGGGTATGACTACGCAGGAAATCGCAGAGATGTCTACGAACCCAAACAAGAACGTTATCAACAAAGCGATGGATGCAGTACCTTGGCTGACGAATTGGATTCAGAAGATTGACGTTGCAACAGTAGGAAGACTTTGGTATGCGACGGAGTATTGGGTACAGCGTCATAACCAAGACTATAAGGATGGCAAGCTGAAGAAAGGGTCTGATGAATACTATCAGACAGTAGCAAGAAAGTTTGAGATGGTAGTTACCAAGACTCAGCCTAACTACTCAGTGTTTACGAGACCTGATATTCTGCGAAGCAAGAACCAATTAACAAGAGCTGTCCTGATGTTTAAGACACAGCCACTGCAGAACTTCAACATCATGTATGAATCCGTTGCACGAGTTAATGCAAAGATCAGACAGTACAATCAGGCGAAGGGAACGCCACAAGCATTAGCAATAAGAGGAGAGCTTAACGCAGCGTGGGCTAAGTTGGCAAGGTCAATCTCTTCTCAACTTGTACAGACTGCAGTATTCACAGGAATGACGTTCCTCGCAAACGCATTGATCCTTCACAGATGGGACAAGTACAAGGACGAAGACATCAACGAGGTAACATTTGCTTCTGTAATGGAGCAGGTAATGTGGGACTACTTAGGTTCGTTCTTTGGAAACGCAGTCGGCGGCGATTGGTTCGAGGACATTGCATCGTTTGTAGTTAGAAGATTTGCCTTCGACGAGGATGTTATGCTGAACGGAATCTCGATTATGGGTATCGACAGTATCAATGATACATATGAACTGATTGATAAAATAACCAAGGCATTCCAAGATGGAGACCCGACAGCAGCATGGAAGAATGTAATTAAGATGGCACAGAAGATGTCCGCAGTTTGGGGCATTCCGGCAGAGAATATCCTGAAGGTATTCGAGTCTGCATGGATGTATAAGCAAGATATCTTTGATGACTATAACATTACTGACGTTGACCGAGAAGGTATTCCTGTTCTGTTCAACTTCCAAGAGACTACAAACGAGCAGTATTGGAATCGTGTTAAGAGGGCATACGAACAGGGCGATACCGAACAGGTTAAGGAACGCTTTGAGGATATGATTGAGAGTACTAAGTCCATTGAGGAGAAGAAGGATGGAACGAAGTACACGAAGATTGGAGCAGCAGGACTCCTGAAAGCGGATGATGAGTCAGGCGTCATGGAATGGGTAAGCGATCTGTACCTTCACGGTTCGGCGTCGGATAAGCAGATGGTTGAAGATTGGTTGGATGACATTGTCGAATACAATTCTGATCCGAGGCAGAGTAAGGCGAATAAGATTAAAGCCTTCTATGAATTCCAAGAAGAAGAACTTCCGGCAGAGTATCAGCCTAAGGATAGCGACGCTTACTTGGATTGGGAGTTTGAGTCATATGGTAATCAGTTCGACAAGGCATTTACTAACTACCTGAGCGGAAGAGATGTTGGCACACTTCCTACGAAGAAGGGTGAGGGTGCTTGCTCGACACAGATGGCAAGACTGTGGCAGAACTCTACTGACAAGGAAGCGGTATGGAGATTTGCAGTGGATGTCCTTGGCTACAAGGAGTCGGGCAAACGTACCACAACCAAGGGTTGGGAAGAGAAAGACTTATCTGATCGATATTAATAAGGAAAAGACTTGTTCAACTTTGCTACCCACTTTACTCTCAAAGTACCAACGAAGCCTGATTTATTAGGATTCTCAAAGAATTTTAACTTTTAAACTGAAGGTTGATTTGACGGGGTTTGTTTGAAAAAACCTTGAAAAATCAACCTTTTGTTTTCATACTGAAAACCATTGTTCACGTATTTTACTCTCAAATTACTCTCAGTTTACTCCCAATCTACCTGAGCAATCGTCTTCCTTAACGTGTCTAAATTACGGTGGGTGTACACTGATTCGGTGATATCTGTCATAGCGTGACCGACTAATAGTTTAATTACTCCATCGTTGAGTTCCTTCTCCTTTGCCATCGAGATAAAGGTATGCCGACACTCGTGTGGTGTGTGCTTCATACCAAGGAATCCCATCAACGAATTGAACTCTCTCCGGTATTGGTAGTAAGTTATTCTGTATTCCTTAACAAAGGATTTAATCTTAGGGTGGATAGGTACGATGCGATCTTTTCCGGCACTCGTCTTGACTCCACCTTTCATTAAGTCACCATCGATTGTGTAAGAGAGAAGCTCCGCAGGTCTCCATCCTGAGTAGATAGACACGAGGATCATTTGCGAAATCTCAGAACCATGTTCGAATAGCTTCTTGATTTCCTCCTTTGTGAATGGCTTCTTTGCTGCCTTTGGTTTTGGCTGAGGTGCGTGGATGTAGGTTGCGTAGTTCTTATCGCAGAAGTCATGCTTGATCCCGTAGGTGTAGAGCTGATTCAATAACACCTTGATGTTGAACTCGCCTGCTTCACCACAGTCTGCCTTGGCTATAGTCTTCTCCAAGTCCTCTAACTTCAGGGAAGCGATAGACTTATTCCATATAGGCTCAAGTCTCTTGTATGCTTTCTCGTAATGCTGAGTAACGGAAAGAGTAGGGTACTTCTCGGAAGACCATCTCTCGTATATATCAGAGATAGTAGCTGAGTCACGGGACTCTACGATGGAAGCGAGAGCCTTCACTGCTTCTTTCTTGGTAGCATAATAACCAACGTGCCTACGCTCAGGTGCAGCAGTCACAGCTCGCCAAGGGTTTCTTCTCCCTTCCACTTTAAAAACTGATCCGTATCCATTAGGTAATCGCATATCTCGTGTTATAATCCTCGTGAGTTCTTATACTATTTCTTCATACGGGCGGGGGTTTCGGTTGCCTTTTTCCCTCGCCCACTTCACTTTAGGTAACTGTCGTCAAGACTTCCAATAAAGTTAACTACCTCCGTTAGACCGTTAGTGTTCAAGCCTTCTAAGAGCTTGAGCACTTCGGTGTATGCGTCAAGGTCTTGTCGTTCTGACATCAGATCGTTGTGTGTACAATTAAATATCTCACACATCTTATCGATCATAACCTTCCGAGGATTCCTCTGTCCCGATACCCAACGAGAGACAGCTACCTCTGATACGCCAAGCATCTTGGCAAGCTTGGTATTGGTAAGGTTATGCCGACTCATAAACATCTTTAAGTTCTCATTAAACATAAATACCTCCAAACAAATGTTTGACATTTGAAACCATATGTTGTACCCTATAGGTACAAGGAGGAATCAGTATGGAAGGAATCACATTAACCCTCGCTGCCGCCCGAGTGAACGCCGGATTCGGTGCATCAGAGGCTGCTCGGCTACTCGGCGTAGGTCGTACAACCCTATGGCAGTATGAGAACGGAAAGAGAGAGCCAAGGCGTGACATGGTTCGTCGTATGGCAGAGCTCTACCGTTGCCCGATTGAATTGCTTTCATACTGATATCTTGCTTCTTCAATTTCAATCCTTTTAATTTAATATGGACATTGCCGCAGGGGGCTCAGCTTCGGCTGAGTCCTTTGTCATAGGCGTCCTCTAAGTTCAACTACCTTTCCCCATATTCTAACAGGTGTAGTAATTAAATCCTCTGTGGAAAAGAACATCGGCTCGTATGCAGGATTCAGAGACTGAAGTGCGATGCCATTCTCATACTTAATTAATCTCTTGCATACGCCATCGTGTCCATTGATCAGAGCGATCACTATGTCGCCGGAATCGGCGTCGCTTTGAATCCTAACGACAACTCTATCACCATCTAAGATACGAGGAGACATGGAGTCACCCTTAATAATAAGGCAGCCGAACTCTCCCTTCCAATCAGCAGGTATCTCTTCAAAGTCTAACACGTTATCCACAGCTTCAAGTGGAATACCTGCAGCGACTCTACCGTATACAGGAACTTTCCTTGCGGCAGCCGGAGCTTCTTCTTCCCATCCCATAAGGTAAGCAGGCGTGGTTCTTAAGACCTCTGCGAATTGGACGACCTTAGACTGCGGAACATCCTGAAGTCCAAGCTCTATCTTATTAACAGAGGACTTTGTTTTATATCCCATCTTGGTTGCGAGTTCTTCTTGAGTCCAACCGAGAGCTATTCTTCTTTGTTTAATCTTTTCTCCTATCATAGCGTGTCTCCTTTTGCGGACTCTCATCGTATCACACTGTGTAATAAGATTCAACTTTTTTTGACAAATTTCAAATTGGTGGTTGACAGATATTCTACTGCATGATAACATGGCGACAGTAGAATTAAATTCTACCCTACAAACTGAAAGGAGGTAATGATGCTTACCAATACAGAACTATTGAGAGACAAAATTAAAGAGTCCGGACTTAAGCAGGGCTATATCGCAGACAAGCTAAACCTATCAAGGTTCGGACTATTGAAGAAGATCAACAATGAATCAGAGTTTAAAGCAGGAGAGATACAGACTCTGTGCGAAATCCTTCAAATCAAATCCTTGATGGAGAAGGAGAAAATTTTTTTTGGCAAATAAGTAGAATTAAATTCTACGGAAAGGAGATTCAGTATGAGAACTATTTACAAGTGGGAAGTTATTGTCGTCGTTTGGGAGGATGGTCAGTGCCTGAAGAGAAAGTTCAGTGCAGTAGCACAGGATGTCCCGAAGCTGATCGAAAGTCTCAAGCACATGGATGACTGCTTCGACACGATGAAGATCGAGAAGATCGAATGCAAAGGCAGATGGATGGGAGGTTCTAAATGAAGAAGGCAATCTTAATCATCCTCGCAGTCTTATCTGCAACAGCGATGTTCATTGTAGGACAGCTCAACGTGATTGAGTGGTGGGCATATCCGGTAGGAATCTTAAGCATTGGATACTTAGTAACATTCACATTCGTTAACTTTGTCAGGAGGTAGTCATGGAAAGAATTGATATGGAGTTAGCAAGACATGAAGCAGAAGAAGAGAGATGGCTCGCATCCCGTCCGGTGTGTGACTGCTGCGGAGAGCCAATCGTAGATGAATACACGTGGAACATATTGGGCGATCACTACTGTGAGTACTGTGCACAGGAATGGTTCGACAATTGCAGAGTAAGTACGGAGGTATATTGCGATGACTAAGAGAGAGTTTGAAAGAATCTATTGCAGCGAGTGCGAGATGTGTGCGGAATGCACAAGCGGATGCCCGCTTTATCACGAAGCTGACGACGACATTGTTTACTTTAAAGGTGACATCAACACCTTGGTGAATGGAATCATCGACCTTAGCAGGGCAGTATCCAACGCAGCATTTGAGGTGGTCGCAATCAGGGTCAGCCCAAGTCAGAAGTCAATCCAACTGTCCGTGCCGAGTGTGGTGAAGAACATCGCAGAACTGTTGGGACTTGAGTGGGAAGAGACAGAGGATGCAGTGCGAACATACTACGCAGGCGTAGAGATATGTGCACTTTATTGGTAAGGAGGTAGTTATGTTTGGAGAGCAGAAACAAGAGAATGATAAGGATGTCTTTCAGACTCCTAAGTATAACGAATCAAGGAAGTTCGCAATCGAACTGATCGAGAGTAAACAGTATGACGTTGCCGAAGGAGACTTTTGGATTCTTAAAAACAACATGAAGAATGGCGGCATCATGTACTCCGGTCTCATCATCAGCCACAACGGATGTCTCAAGATAAACGACAAGTTAGAGAACAAGTTTAAGCCGGAGTGCCTGACCTTAGACAAGGAAGGATGGGGCGGTTCGTTAGTCTACACCTATTGCGATGAGGATGTGTACGAGGTAGGTGAGGTAAGTCAAGCGAACTGCAAGAACGCATACCCCTATGCGATGGCTCTTAAGAGATGCTTTGACCGTGTGGTTTTAAAGAAGAGCAAGCTTGCATATCACGGAGTCTATTCCGATTCCGAAGCTGAGGAGTTCAGGCAGCCGGAGGAAGTGAAGGAAGAGAAGCCGAAGGACAGGAAGCTTACGACCTCTGAGTTATCAAGACTGATCGGGGAGATGGGCAAGAAGAAAGTAAGTCAGGAACAAATCTGCGAGAGATATGGGATCGCTGACATCAAGGACATGATGTTCTCCGACTACAACAACTGCTTAGTATCCCTTGCTAAGACGGAGGTCAAGTGATGGAACTCTTTGATTTAAAGCGAGAGTTGGGGGAGCAGGTCACGAGGATACAGAAGGAGACGGACATCTCGTTGGGAGAACTTTCAAGTGAGATCTTCGGGGATGAAAACAAATTGATAGAGGTGTTCGATTCCTTCGACCTCATCCATCATCTCGAGAATGAGTTGGCAAGGAGGTGTCTCAATGATTTCAAGTTTAGATAGGCGTGGCTACATAGGAGCATCTGATACCAAGTTCGTAATGGGGAATTGGAACACGCAGACTTTCGAGGAGTGGTGGAGACGGAAGCAAGGATTAGATACTTCAAGATTCGTCTCCATCTATACCGAGACCGGAAACGCCTTCGAGCATAAGATCACAGACTTCTTAGGGATTATGGACACAGACCAACAGATGATTGATGGACACCTTCGAGTTAACTTTGATGCGATCCAAGATGATGAAGTGATTGAGATTAAGACTCACAAGATCAAACCGAATTGGAAACCGACGAAGGATTATGTGCAGCAGGTTCAAGTTCAAATGTACATCTCGAAGCTAAAGACAGCGAAGATCATAGCCTATGCCTTAGAGGATGAGGACTACGAGGATTGGAACAGAGACATCGACAGCAACAGGATTTCCTTTTTCTTCTATGACTACGACGAAGACTTTATACAAGAGTACCTGCCGAGACTCGCATACCTGAGTCAGTGCTTGGAGGATGGGAAGTTCCCAAGGAAGGAAGGATATGAAAGCTACGTTAACGAACCTCAACCCTTTACCTGATGGCGTAGAGGTAACGCTTAAGATTCCCTTCTATGAGTTCCAAGAGATACCCGACGGAACACTTGAGGTAACGATCCGGAAGTGGAGGAACATGAGGAGTCCGGAAGCAAACAACTACTACCAACACCTACTCAGGGAGATAGCAGGAGCTTTGGATATCTCGAGGGATGAGTGCAACAACTTAATGCTGCAGAGGTATGGACAGTACGAGTTAGTAGATGGGATGCCACTATTAGTTCTTTTAGAAGACAAGGACTACTCCAAGAGCAACAAACACTTAGAGCCTACGCTTGATACCGACGGTGACAAGAGATGGTACAGGGTACTCAAAGGATCGAGTGAGTTGGATTCGCAGGCGTTCGCAAAGCTATTAACCGGAACAGTAGAGGAGGCGAAGGAGCTCGGCATCGAGACCTTGAAACCATATGAGATCAGAGCGTTTGACTTATAACGACAGAGAGTGTTGGTTCTGTGGAAGAACAGATGGACTTGAAAGACACCACGCTTTCTTCGGCAAGAATCGACAGAACTCCGAGAGGTACGCAGACTGCTGTTGCTTTTGGTTATGCAGGGAACACCATCAAGGGAACACAGGCGTACACAGAAACAGAGAGATGGCTGATGCTTTAAGGCAGGTAGCCGAGATGAAATTTTTAGAGAGCCATTCCTTCGAGGAGTGGATGGAAATATTTGGAAAGAACTATTTAGAGACAATCAATTAAAGGAGGTAGTTATGAATTTTGTAGAAGCTCAATTAGTACCGGAAAGAAACGGAGCAGGAAGATTAGAAGTATTGGATATGCTCGAGAGATTTATCGCAGCGAACATCAATGCAGCAGAAATCAAAGATTGGCAGGACACATATAAGAATCTTGACGGAGTATACGCAGCATCCAAGGCAGTAGTGAAGGAGGTGTATCCGGAGAAGATCAAGGTTGTAAGAGCGGGAGACCACGTTTTTATTAAGCGTATTGATGAGGTGACGGAGTGAATTTCATTGACAAGTACAAAGAAGAACTCGAAGACGAAGAGCTGATGGACATCGAGGAAGATGAAGTGTACGAGATGTCATTCGATGAGTTCCTTGACGCAGCGACACCAAGCATCAGGCAGAAGGTAGTCATGGAGAGAGTGAATTTATTTATCGAGATGGATAAAGCCTTAAGAGATGCAGGTTACGAGGACAAGGATGAACGTCTTCGAATCATTGAGATCATTATGTGAGGAGGAAGAATGGACGTATTAGATTTTATTCCGGTTGGGTACGACAATCGGGTATCGAGGATAGAACTCAACCACATGATACAGATGCAGGACTATTCAATCCGCAGACTGATTGCTAAGGCAAGCTTAGAAACTCCCGTGGTGAATGATGGGGATGGTTATTTCATCCCCGACTTTAACAACAAGAGCGACAGAGAGATTGCTAAGAGATACTCGGAAGCTATGAAACGCAGAGCCTATGCCGAGCTTGCAAGAGCAAGAGTGATTGATGGTTATGTCGGTGTCTCCGAGAATGGAAACATTTACAAGTCAGCAAGGAAGCTTGCGAACCTGACACAGAAGCAGGTAGCAGAAGCTTGTGGAATGACAGTTCCGGAGATCAGCAAGATCGAGAATGGAAGGGCGATGCCTACTGCGAAGCAGCACAAGGCAATCGAGAAAGTGTGCGGAGTGAAGATCTGATGTATCTATGGGTAGCCTATGATGAGGAGGGGATTCCTATTGCTGTGTTTGATACAGCGTTAGAGTTAGCTGAGTTTTTCGGCGTAACTCATTGGACTATATACTATTGGCTTAAACAGGAAGCCCCTCAAATCGCCCGAATAAGAGACGATGATGATGAGGACGAAGATTCTCCCATCGAGTAGATGAAAACGTAAGGAAGGGATGTTGCAAGTTGCGAAAGTACACAATACCGGGGAAGTTCCCGAGCCTGAATGAATACATAAATGCCTGCAGGAGAAACCCTCATGCCGGAGCAAAGATGATCCATGACTCTGAAAAGAAAATCATCTCGGCATTGAAGGGACAGAAGCCATTGAAGCCGCCGATCAGGATCAGCTATCTCTTTGTAGAACAAAACAAACGGAGAGACCACGACAACGTGAGTGGGTATTGGCATAAGGTTTGGCAGGACTCATTAGTCAAGGCAGGACTCTTAGAGAATGATGGATGGAACGAGATAGTAGGATACCGAGATGACTTTACGGTAGATAAGAACAACCCGAGGATAGAGATAGTTATTTACGAGGAAGCAAAATGAAAGAACAGCCAAGCTATTATGCAGTAATACCGAGCGATGTCAGGTATGATCCTGAACTCAGACCAAATGAGAAGCTGATGTATGGAGAGATATCTGCTTTGTCATCTGCGGAAGGTGTGTGTTGGGCATCGAACAGTTACTTCGCAAAGCTGTATGGAGTAAGCAATCAGGCTGTGAGTAAGTGGATAAAGAACTTAGCAAGCAGAGGATACATTACCGTTGAGTACAGTACGAGAGCAGGCAGCAATGTCAAGAGAAGATTCATTCGGTTAACTATCAACCACAGGTTGATGACTATCAACCACAGGTTGAGGGACTATCAACCACAGGTTGAGCATAATAATAAAAAGAATAATAAAAAGAATAATAAGATACACAACTTCACCGAGCGGGACTATAGCTCAGCAGACTATGAAGAGATAGAAAGGATGATGACATGAGCAGATACATTGATGCGGATGCGTTTGAGGCATTTGGCTACACATCGCAAAACGGGACTTTTGACGATGGAGTTCAATTTGTTCTTGAAAAAATAGACGAACAGCCGACAGCCGATGTTATACCAAGTAAATATGGCTGTGGTAATGCACCTTATTGTTCGGATGTATGGGAGGTTGACGAAGATGAGTAGATACATTGATTTTCACCTCATAGGTGAATTAGTAGATTCCCACGGCAACGTCCACTATGAGGACTTAAAGAATCTTCCGGCAGCCGATGTTGTGCCGATGGAGTTCCATGAAAGATGCATGGAATTGGAAATCAAAAAACGAGCCAACATGGTTGAGGTCATCAGATGCCGAGATTGCACATGGTGGAAAAGCATTTTCTCATGGAACGGCAAAGAACACAAAGTATGTGTGAGAGAATCCGCCGAGCCACAAAGGGAATCAGATGACTATTGTTCATACGGAGAAAGGAGAACAGAATGAATGAATGTACACTGCACAATCTTTTGACATCGTGCCAATATCCGCAAGTGTTTTGGATTTATCAGATGAATGATTATGACGAGAACATTCTTCTGACAAAGGGTACTAAACAAGAGATGCTTGAGGATGATGAAAACAGTTTTGATTTGATAGACCACATCAATGATGTTGTTGAGTATTGGACTATCCGAGAGGACGGAGCAATGTTCGTCCGCATAAGGATGGATGACAGAGCAAAGGAATTATTCTCCGAGGATTATGTGAAAAAATGGGATAGGTTCAATCCGTTAAAGAGACCTTATCTGTACACAGCAGAATTAGACGATTTTACGAACTGCA
>Ga0326512_10000328_pt1 | contig 40631 bp, 37 predicted proteins | sample 1_2617_0518_D_FD_203652 | JGI IMG/M metagenome (GOLD analysis project Ga0326512, IMG submission 203652) | Bovine rumen microbial communities from UC Davis, California, United States - 1_2617_0518 | ecosystem: Host-associated > Mammals > Digestive system > Stomach > Rumen | place: USA... | reverse complement strand
GTGTTCTTCCTGTCGGATTTGCAGTTGACAGATCTGCTCCTGATTTTGATTTCTATTCATTGGAACAGGCATTAACTGACAAAGATTATTTTGATTTTCAGAACAGATGGTACAGATCGATGTTCCCAGAAGCATTTACAGGTGATATTTATGAAGGCATCTATAAGGTCACGGATTCTGATATTACCTTAAACAATGCAGTAAAACTCAATTCTGATGACCAGGCTATAGTTCCAAATATGTATGAGGATCCTATCGGTAATGAGCCTGCTGACAATGCTTCTGAATTGGAACATGCATATAAGAGAACGGACGGGGAGAGACCGGGGGAACTCGTAATCAGACATAAGGTCACGCATACTGGTGAACAATATATCGCTTTAGTTTCATCCTCGCTCCTAAATAACTTTCGTGTTTATTCAGAAGGCTCTGAACTGATTAATATTCAGCCGGAATCGTATTTCTCGGTTATTTTAAGACTTGGATACTATGAAGAAGGCGAAGAAGCAGAAGTTACGATCGAATCTTATGACAGCTGTTTTTCTTATCAGGATATTTTCATGGCTTCGGTTGATGATGTTTCTTTCAAAGAACAGTTCGGCAAAATCGATCTTGGTAAAGTTACAAATGACAGATATGAAAATGGCAATGCTGTCTTTACAACGGATCTGGGATCAGGCGAGATCCTTCTGACTACCATTCCATATGAAAACGGATGGAAATGTTATGTTGACGGAAATGAGACGGATATAAAGATATATGAGAATACCTTTATCACTGTTGACCCCGGAGAAGGTGTCCATAAGGTTGAATTGAGATTTGTTGCCCCGGGAATCAGGGCAGGAGCCGTAATAAGCTTTATCGGCATAATATCACTTGCAGCCTTTATATATTTCAGCTCTGATAAGCGTCACAAACGGGAAAAGGGCATTAACTGAAGCCGGTTTTCATGTTCCCAATGCATAACGGGCTGCAAGTGTTTATTTATGCTGCCTTATTTATAATATAGTCGCATTTGCTCTAATGTGATAAAATTCATTAATATGCTCGATAAGTGTTACCGGGAATATTGAAATATGAGGAGTTTGTATTTTGGATTATCTGGAAGGACTTTTACTTGGAAAACTTTGGAGTGATACGGACTTCGAGAACCGTAAACATTTCGGTTTGTTCGTTTTGTACGGTCTCCTTGTTGATGCGATAATCCTTTATATCTACATCCTTGGCAAAGGACTTATCGGATTCGGCGTTATAGGACCTATCCATATTGCGGTATTCACACTGCTTTTTTTGGCCAATCCGTTTATTTGTTTCAGATACTATCGAATGCCCTGGTGGGGCAAGTTTTTTGTATTAGCAGAGCAGATTTTCAAATCTTATCTGATCGTCAGCTATACAGTCAGCCTTCTTCTTCCGAGACTGTCAGTACAGGTTGATGATCTGCAGGATTTTCTCATCAGTTATCTCAACAGTACTCTTGAGAAATATACCGAGAAATTCCAGGCGAGCGCAGGTTCATTTTCAACAGTATTGGGTGTTCTTGCGGGCGGAGTCCACGTAGTTGGAACAGTGCTGCTTTATGCACTTGCAGCTATCGTTATTCCGAGCCTTATCTATCTGGCTATAAAACTCGTTCAGTATGTTTGGGATTGGATCGTTAATACGCTTATCATCAAGAGATTCTTCCCTCAGCGTAAATAATCAGAGTTAAAAGGAGACAATATGGCAGAGCTTAGAGACAGAATCGACATCACGGTTGAAGAGCTCGAGGAATCCCTCGGCGCCGTCAGGCTTCCGCGTTTTATCGCAGAGTCAGAAAAGAGCTTTGTCGGCAGGATCGACTCTATTTGCGATGAGATATGCTCTGACAGCAACAAGAGAGCTATTTTCGTATCCGGTCCGACTTCATCAGGAAAGACCACATTCACTTTAAGACTTTCCAACAGGATCAACGAGAGAGGACGCAAGGCTGTCCATCTTTCATTGGACGATTACTATAATCTTTCGGATATCAAGTGCGACAGGGAAGGAAGACCTGACTTTGAGACAATAGACACTTTGGATGTTGACAGGATCCAGCGCGACATAAAGGCTCTTCTTAACGGGGAGACGATTATCCCGCCATTCTTCGATTTTAACCTTAGAGTGCAGAAGGAAGGCGATCCTTCAAATGCTATCTGTTTAGGTGATGACGGTGTTCTTGTGGTAGAAGGCCTTCACGGTTTGTCACCCAGAGTATCCGGAGAGTGTCCTTCCGAGCAGTGTTCGAAAGTATTCATTATGCCTTACGGCAATGTTTACTGTGATTCGAAGATAATGGACAGCAATGAGATAAGGCTTATCAGAAGAATTATCAGAGACTACCGCCACAGAAGTGCTCATGCGCTGGCTACAATCGACTACTGGCCTATGATCCAGAAGTCCGAAGAAAAATATTACGAAGAATATCTTACATGTGCTGATTATCATGTAAATTCATTCCTTGCCTATGAGAGCCTTATAGTTGCTCCAATGGCCATGAATGATATAAGGGAAGCACTCGCAAAGGTCGAGAAGGGCACTATTGAACCAAGCGTATTTATGGAGAAGTCACCTTCAGGCAAATCCTTTGCTGATCTTTCTGCGGCACTTGTAAAGGCAAATAAACTTATGGGACATCTGGGAAAGATCCCGGTAATAAGCCCCGAACAGGTTCCGTCAGAATCAATTCTTAATGAATTCATTGGTGACGAGCACTGATTATCGATTGATAAAGGAGGCATATAATGCCTATCAGAATAGCAGACAATCTTCCGGCAAGGCATATCCTTGAGCAGGAAAGAATATTCGTTATGGAGGAGAACAGGGCTCTTTCCCAGGACATCCGTCCCATTAAGATCCTTATTCTCAACCTGATGCCCGACAAATCGACCACGGAGACCCAGCTCCTCAGAGCTTTGTCCAATTCTCCGATCCAGGTCGATATCGAGCTTCTTTTTACAAAGACACATCAGTCCACACATACTCCTGCAGAGCATCTTATCAAGTTCTATAAGACATTCCCTGATATACGTGAAGAATACTTCGACGGCATGATCATAACCGGAGCGCCTATCGAGAAACTCGATTTCGAGCAGGTCGATTACTGGCCTGAACTTGTTGAGATAATGGAATGGAGCAAGACTCACGTTTACTCTACACTTCATTTGTGCTGGGGCGCATTTGCAGGCCTTTACTACCATTACGGGATTCCTAAGATCGTTCTGGATAAAAAGGTGTTCGGCGTTTTCGAGCACTCCATGACATGGAGCAGACCCGTTAAGCTCTTTAGGGGCTTTGATGATGTTTTCTATGTTCCTCATTCGCGTTATACGGAAGTAAGACGTGAAGATGTTGAAAAGAGAAAGGACTTAAGGATCCTTTCAGAGTCTGAGGAATGCGGCATTTACGCTATCTCGGACCTTCACGGAAGACAGTTCTTCATCACAGGCCATTCCGAGTATGACAGGGATACTCTGGACAAAGAGTACAGGAGAGACATGGCAGCCGGACTGGGTGATGTTGATGTCCCCAAGAATTACTATATCGATGACGATCCTTCAAAGGGACCTTTGCTCAGATGGAGATCTTCTGCCACTTTGATGTATACAAACTGGCTCAACTACTACGTATATCAGGAGACTCCTTTTGATATCAACCTTATCAAGAGCATCAGAAACGAAGACCTTGTTCCTAACAGAGACCTGGAGAAAAATGGCTGAGACATTAGTTATCGACAGTGATCTTATAGCAGGATTTGAGCCTGAAAGATCCGGAGAAGGTCATAAGAACAACTTCGGAACGGCTCTTATTTGTGCCGGTTCCGGATATATGACCGGAGCAGCCGTTCTTGCTGCCTCTTCTGCATTAAGATCAGGTGTTGGTCTGGTCAGGGTTTTCTCTGAAGAGAAAGTTCTGGATGCCGTGAGATTTATAGAGCCTTGCGCTCTTCTTGAGTTAAGACCTGATGATACTGCCAGGCTCATCAGAAAAGCAGGAGAGCTTAGCAGGATTTCCGATTCTGTCCTTATTGGTCCCGGAATCCCTTCGGATTATAAGAACATGGAGGCACTGACTGAGACTTTCCTTAACGGACCTGTAAATGTTGTCCTTGATGCAGGCGTATTCAGCGGCAAGCCGGATGTTATGGCAAGACTTAAGGAACAGCTCAGGAAAAGAAACGTTCCGGCTGTTCTAACTCCTCATATAGGAGAGTTTGCAAGGATAACAGGTGTTGATAAGGCTGAAGTTACAGAAAATGCTGATGATCTTGTGCTTGAGTTTTCACGTGACAACAACTGTGTAACTGTTTTGAAGAGCAGCAGAACACTTGTTGCTACACCTGACGGAAAACTGTATGTTTATGATCTTGCCAACAGCGGACTTGCCAAGGGCGGTTCCGGAGATGTACTGGCAGGTCTTATCACCGGTTTCCTTGCACAGGGAATGGAACCTTACAAAGCTTCCTGCTCTGCTGTTTATATCCATTCAATGGCAGGCAAGGCTGCTGCTGATGATCTGGGAGTAAGATACATGCTGCCGACTGACCTTCTGAACTATCTTCCCGAAGGTTATTCACAGGCAGGCTGGAGTGATAATGATGACTGATAATTCGGATTACATGGCTAATGTTTTCGACCGTTCCTGCGTTGAGATAGATCTTGATGCGCTTAAAGCTAATTTCGAAGAGATAAAGAAGGCTACTACTCCCGGTACAGGCATCCTTGCCGTCGTTAAGGCAGATGCTTATGGTCATGGTGCTCTTGAGATCGCAAAGACACTTATCGACAGCGGAGCTGCAGGTCTTTGTCTTGCAACTATCGATGAGGCAGTCGAACTCAGAAGACACGGGATAAAAGTTCCCATGATGACACTGGGATTTACCGATCCTTCAAGATTTGAGGATGCGGTAAAGCACGATGTTGAACAGTCAGTATATTCGTTTGAGATAGCAAAAGCTTTGTCTGAAGAAGCCGTCAAACAGGGAAAAACATGCCGTATCCATATAAAACTTGATACCGGAATGGGAAGAATCGGCTTTAAGACTGACGGAAGCGAGACAGAAGAGATAGTAAGAGCCTGCTCTCTGCCCGGAATAGAACCCTACGGTGTGTTCTCGCATTTTGCGGTCGCCGATACCGACGATGACGAATACACAAGGCAGCAGTACAGATTATTCATGAACCAGATAGAAGAACTCGGAAAAAGGGGAATCAGGTTCTCCAAAAGACATATCTGCAACAGTGCAGGTATCCTGAGATTTCCTGAGATGCATCTGGATCTGGTAAGGGCCGGAATAATCCTTTACGGTCTTATGCCGCCCGGATGTCCGAAGCCGGTAGTAGATATAAAGCTTAAGCCTGTCATGAACTGGTTTGCCAAGGTCATTCATGTAAAAACAGTACCTGCGGGAACAACAATCAGTTACGGCAGACACTTTAAGGCTGAACGCACAACGGAAGTAACAACTGTGGGCATCGGTTATGCTGACGGCCTTTCCAGAAAGCTTTCCAATGGTTTTGAACTGGTTATCGGAGGGAAGAAGTGTCCGATCATAGGCAATATTTGTATGGATATGTGCATGGTCGATACTACGGACCTTGAATCCAGACCTAAAGTCGGTGACAGGGTGGTAGTGTTCGGAAATGAGAGATCTGCTGACGAATTGGCAGATGCTTTGGGTACTATCAATTACGAGATAACCTGTGATGTCGGCAAGCGCGTCAGAAGGCTTTATGTCGGAGGCTGATATCTCCTTTTTTATTTTAAAAGATATTCGGTGAAAAAAGCGCAGATATGCGCTATAATACATACGCTTTATTTATATACCAAGGAGAATGTCCATCAATGAGCACTTTGAGAGAAAGCGTAAACAGTCCGGAAATAAGGAAGAAGATAATCTTTACGTGCCTTATAGTTTCCGTACTTTGTGTGCTCACGCTTGTTCCTGTTCCGGGACTTAATCATGCAATTGCCACATACTATGCTGCCGGTTGGGGAAGCACAGGTTATATTCTTGATATCCTTTCCATGAAGGCTTTTGAGAATATCTCGGTTATCAGCCTTGGTATTTATCCGTTTCTCGTAGCATCTATCATTATGCAGATCGTTACTTTGGCAGTTCCGAAGCTCAGAGCACTCGCTCAGATGGGTGAAGAGGGACAGAAGACCATCACGAAGCTTACAAGAATAGCTTCCATTGTTTCAGCAGTTGTTTTTGCGGCTCTTTACTGTGTCGGAATGAGATATGCCGTTACTACATCGATCAACTATTGGGTAGCAATCGTCCTTTGCGGTGTATCTATCGCTGTAGGCAATGCATTCTGTGGTTGGTGTGTAGAGCTTCTTAATACCAAAGGCATCGGTGACGGACTTACGATAATCCTGGTTGCAGGTATTCTGCGCAATATTCCTCATGAACTCGTAAAATGTTTTGATGATGCCAATTCACTCGGTGTTCTTCCGGGAATTATATATGCTGTCTGCGGAGCACTTTTCTGTGCAGGAGTTCTATTCTTTGTTCTTCTCGTCAACATGGGTGAAAAGAAGTTAAGGATCATCTTCTCCAAGAGAACCGTAGGCATGAAGCAGTATGGAATGCAGAACCAGGTTATCCCGCTTAAAGTTGCTCAGGCAGGAATTACTCCGGTTATTTACACACTCACGGTTACACTGCTTCCTTCTGTGATCATTGCTATGGTAGCATCCCCTTCTGATGCTTCATGGATTACCGTATGGAAAAATCTTCCTACAAGCGCAGCTTATATTCCGTTCTTTATCGTGTTCATCGTATTCTTCACATATATCTTTGCGATGATGCAGTTCAATCCTTTCGATATGTCAACACAGATCAAGCAGAACGGAGGTTATATCCAGGGTATCAAGCCCGGTAAGCCCACTTCACAGTATCTGATGGCTTTATATAACAATCTCAACAGTGCTGATTGTTTCTACCTGATCGTGCTTTGTGTTGTTCCGATGGCACTCAGCTTTATACCTATCTTCAATGGCATTTCATTCGGAGGAGTAGGTCTCGTGCTCGTCGGCGGCGGTTTTATTGAAATGAAGACTTTGCTTGAAAACACACTTAAGACTGAAGAAGAAAAGCTTAAGCAGGCAGGCAAAGACAAGAGACATAAGAACTACAATAAGAAGTAAGGGAGGTCTTTTTATATGAATCTTATCATTTTAGGCGCACCCGGTTCCGGTAAGGGAACATCAGCTACAGTATTAAGAGAGAAGTTTAATCTTGCTCACATTTCAACAGGAGATCTTTTCAGATATAACATCAAGGAAAACACTCCTCTCGGAATCGAAGCAAAATCATATATCGACAAGGGAGCACTCGTTCCCGATGACGTTACCATCAGAATGGTAGAAGACCGTCTTAGCAATCCCGACTGCGAAAAGGGTTACATCCTTGACGGATTCCCGAGAAACATCGCACAGGCTGAGGCTCTCGATAAGATGCTCGCAGCAAAGGGATCCAAGATCGATGCAGTCGTTTATGTAATCTGCGATGACGAAGTCATAATGGACAGAGTTACAACAAGACGTGTCTGCGAGAAGTGCGGCGCAAGCTTTAATGTAAAGTACATGCCCACAAAGGTTGAAGGCGTTTGCGACGTATGCGGCGGCAAGGTCATCCAGAGATCTGACGATAATCCGGAGACTGTTGCCAAGAGACTTGAGACATACAGAGTAAATACTCAGCCTCTTATCGACTTCTACAACAAGAGAGGGATCATCGTTGAGGGTAACAACAATGTTGATTCCGATGCCTGCATCGCTTCCATCGAAGCAGGACTTAAGAATTTGGGACTCTAATTAGAAATCAGGTATATAAATGGTAGAAATCCTTACCAACGAAGAATTTGAGAAAATGAAGGCAGCAGGAAAGATCCTGCAGCATGTTTTCAAGGCTTGCAGAGACGAGATCAAGCCCGGCATTTCAACTCACGATGTCGATAAGCTTTGCTATGACATCATCAGAAGCTACGATGCCATCCCGTCTTTCTTGAACTATGGCCAGCCTCCGTTCCCCGGAACGATCTGCGCATCAGTTAATGATGAGGTCGTACACGGAATTCCGAGAAAGACCAGAATACTCAAGGAAGGTGACATCATTTCAGTTGATGTCGGCGCGATCCTTGACGGCTATCAGTCTGATGCATGCAGAACATACATGGTAGGCAATGTCGCTCCTGAGGTTAAAGATCTTGTTGAGCGCACCGAAAAGTCATTCTGGATCGGCCTCGAATATGCTAAAGTCGGCATGAGAACAGGCGATATCGGACATGCAATCCAGGAATACTGCGAAGGCTTCGGATATGGTGTTGTAAGGGAGCTTACAGGTCACGGTATTGGAACAACGATGCATCAGGATCCTGATGTTCCGAACTATGGAAGACCGGGTCACGGCTATAAACTCAAAAAAGGTATGGCAATCTGCATCGAACCGATGATAACATTAGGCACACGTGAAATCGAACAGTTGAATGATCACTGGACAATAGTTACACAGGATGGCAAGCCTGCCAGCCACTATGAAAACACGATATTAATTACGGATGAGGGTCCGTATCTTACAACCTATGACTATGAGGAGGGTTTTTAATGGCAAAGGAAGATGTTATTGAAGTACTGGGAGTAGTTGATGAAGCATTGCCGAATGCAATGTTCAAGGTAAAGCTCGACAGCGGACACATTGTTCTTGCTCACTTGTCAGGAAAGCTTAGACAGAATTACATCAAGATTCTTCCGGGCGACAAAGTAACAATGGAAATCTCTCCTTATGATCTTTCCCGCGGCAGAATTACCTGGAGAGGCGAGAAGAAGCCTAAGCAGTAATCGTCTGCGGACATTTTTAACACTGATTTTTACGCACCGGAACCCAAGCGGTTTTGGTGCGTTTCTTTCTATATTAAATATTATACAAATTTATCATTTTTTGTTAAAAAATGTTAAATCTATGATACACTTGTCGCTAGAGATTATTCTTGTACTTGCACGGTATGGGAATGTGATAATTTTTGGAGGTGCGTTATGTTAGGAATTAAGCAGATCAAGGTTGTATTGAAGAATGATTACACAACCGACACTCTTTTCGAGGCAATCAAGGATCATGAATTCACACCCGGAAAGCCTAAGATGGTTAAGCACGGCTTTACAAACATCATTTGTTTTGATGAAGTTGACAGACAGAATCAGGTTCAGATCGTTCCCGGTATGACTCAGGGTGCTAAGCCCGGTCCAAAGTGGACAGTTATGAAGGCAGAGGCTGCCGGCATGGATAATCTTGCTAAAAATATGGCTATCGGTGCTTTGACAAACGGTTGGGGCAACCTCGGAAGCCTTGGCGGAAAGAACAGCAAGCTCTGCGAGAAGCAGGTTGAGGCTGTTGCAAAAGAGCTGGAGGCTATGGGCATCTGATCACAGTGCTTTTTCCGGTAACTGCTAAATATATTGACTAATAATATTCAAAAGCACAGTTATCAGAGGTAATTGTGCTTTTGTTTGGGAAAGGAACAATAATATGTCAGAAGAAAAGAACGTAAAAGCAGAAGAGAAGAAGGCTGAGGGTAAAAAGTCCTTCTTAGACGAGAACAAGCTTGAGATCATTACGGTTATCCTCCTCGGTATCACCGCACTTCTCACAGCATGGGCAAGCTATGTCGGTTCCATCCACGGCGGCAACCAGGCAACAAACTATGCAACAAGCAACAATCTCTCCAGTGACGGCAACTCACTTTACAACGCAGCTGTCCAGTCTATGACTCAGGACATGGATGTATGGAATACGATCATGGATTATGAGATCAACATCCTTTATGCTGACGAGACAAACGATTCAAAGACACTCGAAGCTTATGTATGGAAGCTCCAGTGGTTCTGCCAGGATAACCTCACAGATGAGATGGCAGCTATCATCGGTTATGATCAGGAAGCTTTTAACGACGGTGTTAACGATGAGCAGGATATCCTTGACTGGCTCTATGATGAGAGCGGTCAGGCCATCAACTCACCTTTCTCAAATGAAGAATTCGTCCAGAGCTATTTCGACGAAGCAAATGCTAAGCTTGACGAAGCACAGCTCGTTTTGGAGCAGGGTCAGCAGGACAACGCTAACGGTGATAAGTTCTCACTCGTTACAGTACTTTACAGCGTTGCACTCTTCATGCTCGGTATCGTAGGCGTATTCAAGAACCAGACAAACAAGAAAGTCGTTCTTGCAATCAGTGTTGTATGTCTCCTTATTGCCATCATCTTCATGGTAACAATACCTCTTCCTGCTTCAGGCGGAATCTTCGGATAAGTAGAGAAGGCAATTAATTGATGCTATAATGGGGCCGCCTTTCAGGCGGCTCTTTTATTGTTCAGGCAGAAGTACTCAAAAAAAGCGCGGAAAGCCTGAAATTTACTGTTGAAAACCGAAATAATTTTGCTATAATTGTTTAGCATGCGCTCAGAAGGCGCCTGTATTTGTTGTGGAAAAATATCAGCGACAGGAGGTACTAACATGAAAGTACGACCTTCAGTAAAGCCGATGTGCGAAAAGTGCAAGATCATTCGCAGAAACGGCAAAGTCATGGTCATTTGCTCTGACCCCAAGCATAAGCAGAGACAGGGTTAAGCAGATTGACGGGTCTTCTTATAGTACGGAATTAGCCCCGTACGCCTGAGATGAAGACCGCGGGATAATAGCTCCTTCCCGCACAAGCATTATTAAAAAGAAAAAGTAATCAATATTTACCCACCGTTCCGAGAGGGCGGCTGCTCCCTAACCCGGAGTTCCTTGACTTACGCGTGTCAAATAGAGATTAATACCACTTTATCCAATACGGAGGTACATTAAATGGCTCGTATAGCCGGCGTAGATTTACCGAATGATAAGAGAATTGAAATCGCTCTTACGTACATTTACGGAATCGGAAGAACAAGTGCAGACGAGATTATTGCCAATACAGGCATCAATCCCGACACACGCGTCAAGGATTTGACAGAAGATGAGGTTGCGAAGATCCGTGACCAGATCGAGAACAATTACAAGGTTGAAGGTGACCTTAAGAGAGAAGTACAGTCCAACATAAAGAGACTTACAGATATCGGTTGCCTTCGCGGACGTCGCCACAGACTGGGACTCCCTGTAAGAGGCCAGCGCACAAAGACTAATGCTCGTACACGTAAGGGTCCGAAGCATACAGTTGCTGGTAAGAAGAAGTAAGGTGAGGTGAGTCAAAATGGCACAGAAGAAAAGCTTAAGACCCAGAAGAAGTGAGCGTAAGAACGTCGTTGACGGTCAGGCTCATATTCATGCTACATTCAACAATACAATCGTTACAATTACCGACAAGCAGGGAAATACAATTTCCTGGGCTTCTGCAGGTATGGACGCCAAGGGTTCACGTAAGGGCACGAGCTATGCAGCTCAGGTTGCTTCCGAGAAGGCTGCTAAGGCAGCTTGCGATCATGGCATGAAGACTGTTGATGTTTATGTTAAGGGACCCGGATCCGGACGTGAGTCCGCAGTTCGTGCTCTCGAGACAGCAGGCCTCAGAGTCACAATGATCAAGGATGTAACACCGGTACCTCACAATGGTTGCCGCCCTCCTAAGAGAAGAAGAGTTTAATCTTCTCTTGGCAGAATACTTAGTATAGAAAAGAGGAATATAGCAATGGCTAGAGATATGACACCTGTCCTTAAGAAGTGCAGAGCCCTCGGTATTGAGCCTGCTTTCTTAGGAGTAGAGAAGAAAGAATCTAAAAAGCATGGTGCATCCAGACCTCGTAAGATGAGCGAGTACGGTATGCAGCTTAAGGAAAAGCAGAAGGCAAAGTTTATTTACGGCGTTCTCGAGAAGCCTTTCAGAAATTACTATGAGAAGGCTCAGAAGCTCAAGTATGGTACAACCGGTGAAAACCTCATGATCCTTCTTGAGACAAGACTTGATAACGTTTTATTCAGAATGGGTTTTGCTCGTACAAGAGACGAAGCAAGACAGATCGTAAGCCACAGAGGAGTTAAGGTTAACGGCAAGATCGTTAATATCCCTTCTTTCGCGGTAAAGGTTGGCGATGCAATCGAGATCAAAGAGGGCGTTAAGAGTTCTCAGAGATTCAAGGACATCATCGAAGTTACAGGTTCAAGAGCTACACCTGCGTGGGTTGAAGCAGACAGCGACAAGCTTTGCGGCAAGATCCTCGCTATCCCTACAAGAGATCAGATCGAAGTACCTGTAAACGAAGTTGCTATCGTCGAGTTGTATTCTAAGTAATAACATCCGGATAACAAGATTTAGAAGAATTCTCAGGAGGATTAAACATGATGGAAATCAGCCAGCCGACCGTTAAGTGCGTTGAGACCAACGAGGATAAGTCCTACGGCAAATATACCATCGCCCCGCTCGAGCGCGGATTCGGTACAACTCTCGGAAACTCACTCCGCAGAGTGCTCCTTTCTTCGCTTTCCGGTGCGGCAGTAACATCTATCAAGATAGAGAAGATTAAGCATGAGTTCTCCACTGTTCCGGGTATTATCGAGGATATGACGGAAATCATCCTTAATATTAAGGGTATCCGTGCAAAGCTTCATAACGAGTCCAACATCGTCAGCATCAGCGTCGCTAAGGGCAGAACCGGCGAGCTTACAGCAGGCGACATCGTTCACGGACCTGAAGTAGAGATCGTGAATCCTGATCACGTTATCGCTCACCTCAACGGTGCAGATGACGTATTCATGGAATTCACACTCAGCAAGGGCAGAGGATACAACACAGCAGAGCAGAATAAGCCCGCTAAGCAGGTTATCGGTGTAATCCCGATCGATTCCATCTTCACACCTGTTAAGAAGGCTAACTACAAGGTTGAGAACACACGTGTAGGCGCAAGGACAGACTATGACAGCCTTACACTTGAGGTATGGACAGACGGTACAATTGATGTTGACGAGGCACTCTCTTCAGCAGCAAATTGCTTGATCGAACACCTTAAGTTCTTTACAGCTCTCGCTGATACAGATTCAGCTCCGAGCTTCAAGAATATCGAAGAGAGCGGCGAGCATGATTCAAAGCTTTCCGGTGTTATTGAGGATATGGATTTCTCAGTACGTACTTACAATTGTCTCAAGAGAGCACAGATCAACACAGTTGGTGATCTCGTAGCTCGTTCAATGGATGAGATGATCAAGGTAAGAAACCTTGGTAAGAAGTCTCTCGAAGAGATCATTGAGAAGCTTGAAGACATGGGTCTGCACTTGAGAGAACAGGAAGATTAAGCTTTTTTAAGCAGGAGGATATTTTAAATGCCTAACAGGAAATTCGGCCGTGCTTCAGATCAGCGTATGGCTATTCTGAAGAATCAGGTCACAACATTGATTATAAACGGTAAGCTTGAGACAACAGTTGCCCGTGCTAAGGAGATCAGCGCTATCGTTGAGAAGCTCGTAGCATCCGCAGTTAAGGAACAGGATAACTACACAACAAAGGAAATCACTGTTTCTGCTGCTAAGCTTGACGGTAAGGGCAAGAAAGTCTTGAAGACAAAGACATCTAAGAGCGGCGCTAAGTACGAAGTAGTTGACCGTGAAGTTAAGACAAAGACAGTTCAGGTTGACGCTCCTTCACGTCTCGCTGCAAGAAAGGCCATGATCAAGTGGGTCAACAAGAGCCACGATGCAGAAGGCAACATCATCAATCCCGTTAACAAGGTATTCGATGATATCGCACCCAGATATGCAAGCAGAAACGGTGGTTACACAAGAATCATCCGTTTGGGCGCAAGACGCGGTGACGGTGCCGAGATGGCTATCTTGGAGTTCGTGTAATATTACACAAACAAACGGGAAAATTTAATTGTTAATCAGTTACGGGGAAAGGTTTACATCTTTCCCCGTTCTCTTTAAAATGTTGCTACTAAACATGTAAATGGGGAACAATATCGTGACGGAGAACCCGAACAGCATAGAGGTTAAAGACGTTGTCTTTTCATACGATATTTCGGATGAAGAATCTGACAAAGCGCCTAGATATGCGCTTGACGGTATTTCCGTATCGATTGAAAAGGGTTCTTATACCGCGATCCTCGGAAGCAATGGTTCAGGCAAATCCACTCTTGCAAAGATAATAGATATCCTTGAAGTTCCTGACAGCGGAAAAGTAGTAATTTTCGGCAAGGATGCCGGTGACGATAATCTCTTCTGGGACATCAGATCCAATTGCTGCTGTGTTTTCCAGAATCCTGATAATCAGATAGTAGGAACTATAGTTGAAGAAGATGTTGCTTTCGGCCCTGAAAATCTGGGAGTTCCCAATCCCGAACTCAGGGAGAGAGTTGATCAGGCTTTAAAAGACGTCGGTCTCTACGAATTGAGACACAGGGACACGTCAGCTCTTTCCGGCGGACAGAAGCAGAAGCTAGCAATAGCAGGTGCGCTTGCCATGCAGCCGGATATTCTCATATTAGATGAGGCAACCGCAATGCTCGATCCTTCGAGCAGAGATGATTTCCTTGAGATCGTCGAGAAGATGCGCGCACAAAAGGGACTGACGCTCATTACCATCACCCATGACATGACAGAGGCATTAAGATGCGACAAGCTCGTAATCGTAAACAAGGGCAAAGTCGCAATGGAAGGTGCGCCTGAAGAAATATTCATGTCAGATGATCTTTGGCAGTACGGACTTAAAAGACCTGTCAAATTCAATTTTGCCTTTGAGATCGCAAAGCTTACGGACAGCAAGCTTACAAAAGAAGATCTGGTGTCGGACGAGACACTTACAGCAGCTCTTACAAAGATGCTGAAAAAGCCCGGAATCAAATATCCCGAATATATTAATCATTCTGAAGATAAGAAAGAAGAACGTGAGATAATCCTGTCCGTTAAGGACCTGTCATATACATATGACGGCAGTGATGTAAAAGCGCTGGATAACATCAATCTCGATATAAGGAAAGGCGAAGTGCTCGGTATTGTTGGCGAGAGCGGATGCGGAAAGACAACGCTGATCTCTCACATGAATGCAATCTTCAGACCGGTTCAGGGCGATGTCATCGTTCACACCAAAGACGGTGATCTTTCATGCAAAAACAAGAAGGATACGATGAAGATCAGACAAAATGTCGGTCTTGTTTTCCAGTATCCGGAATATCAGCTTTTCGAAGAGACAGTATACAAAGATATATGTTACGGTCTCAAGAAGATGGGAATACCCAAAACTGAATTGAGCAAGATGGCATACGATGCCGCGATGAAGGTCGGACTTTCAACAGATGAGATCAATTCGAGTCCTTTCGAATTGTCAGGCGGACAGAAGAGACGTGCAGCTATGGCGGGTGTTCTTGCGATGAATCCAGGAATTCTTGTTTTGGATGAGCCTGCAAGCGGATTGGATCCGAGAGGCAGACAGGAGATGTTTGCCATTATCAAGTCGCTCAGAGACAGCGGAACAACGATAATCCTTGTTTCGCACAATATGGATGAGGCTGCCGTTAACTGTGACCGTATCTGTCTTATTGACGGCGGAAAGATCACGGCTGTCGGAACGCCTTATGAATTATTCCAAAAGGAAAGAGCAGACGAACTTGGAATACAGATCCCAAGGATTACGAGATTCTCATCTCTTCTTAAAAATGAACTGAAAAATACATGGCCTGATATAAGTTTTCCCGAGATCGAGTTTAATCCTGAGAAGGAAGCTCAGGCTGTCGTAAGAGCAGTATGCAGAGCAGGAGGCGCCGATGTTAAGTAAAGTTAGTCTCGGCAGATACTATCCTGCGGATTCATTCCTTCATAATACGGACCCGAGAGTAAAGACGATCCTCTATGCCGTTTATCTTGTAGCGATATTTATAATCAAGAGTCCGGTTGCTATCGGAGTCCTTGCGGGAATAATATTGCTGATGCTTATACTTGCAAAGATCACACCGGGCATCTTATGGTCAACAGTAAAGCCTATGTTACCGCTCGCGCTGTTTATCTTCGTGATCAATGTATTCACTATAAAAGACGGCAACGTCCTGTTCTCCTGGAAGTTTATAACGGTCACGGCATACGGTATAGGCCGAGCTGCGATAATGGCAGTAAGGCTCGTGTTCCTGATCGTTGCAACGAGCATTCTTCTGACACTAACCACTACACCGTTAAAGATGAGTGATGCGCTCGAAAAACTTTTCGCACCGCTGTCGCTTATCAGGGTCCCTGTTCATGAGATGGCAATGATGATGTCGATCGCGTTAAGATTCATTCCGACTTTAGCAGTTGAGACGGATAAGATCATGAAGGCTCAGCAGTCCAGAGGTGCGGATTACGATTCGGGAAGTTTCATAAATAAGATCAAGGGATATATCACGGTCCTGATACCGTTGTTTGTTTCAAGCTTCAGACGAGCTGACGAACTGGCAGTTGCGATGGATGCAAGATGCTACAGGGGCGGCAAGGGCAGGACCAAATTGAACCCTTTAAAACTTACTGTAAAAGATGTGCTTACGGGAATTGTTTTCACATTGCTGGCAGTACTCGTCGTATTTATTGATTAGTCTTTGAGTTGCACTCTGTGCTGTGATAGAATTCTTATGCTATAAAGAGCGAAAGGTTGGAATATTTCGAATGGGTTATTATTGCGGAATCGACTTGGGCGGTACGAATATCAAAGCCGGTATTGTTGACGGAGAAGGAAAGCTTCTTAACAAGTTATCGATCAAGACAAGAGCTGAAAGAGCAATGGAAGAGATCATCCACGACATGGGTCAGCTCGCTGCTGATGCCATCAAGGATGCAGGTCTTGAAGTAAAGGATATCGAGGCTATCGGTATCGGTTCACCAGGAACACCTGATAATGATGAAGGACTTCTTGTATATTCGAGCAACCTTCCTTTCAACAAAGCGCCTATGAGAAAGCTCATAAGGGAAGTCATCGATCTCCCTGTATATATTGATAACGATGCTAACTGTGCTGCCATGGCTGAAGCTGTTGCAGGTGCAGGCAAGGGTGCCAAGGATTCTGTTACCATCACATTGGGAACAGGCGTAGGCGCCGGCGTCATCATCAACGGAAGGATCTTCTCAGGATTCAACCAGGCAGGTTCTGAGTTCGGTCATACGGTTCTCGTATCCGGCGGTGTTCAGTGCGGATGCGGAAGAAAGGGATGCTTTGAGCAGTATGCTTCTGCTTCAGCTCTCGCAAGAATGACAAGGGAAGCTGCTGAGGCAAATCCTGATTCACTTCTTAACAAGGTTAAGGAGCAGGAGGGCGAGTGGAATGCACGTATTGCTTTCATCGCAATGCGTGAAGGTGATAAGGTTGCCGAGCAGGTAGTCGACCAGTATACGGATTATCTTGCAGACGGTCTTGCAAATGCGATCAATACATTCATGCCTGAAGTTCTTGTAGTCGGCGGCGGTGTCTGCGGCGAGGGAGATCCTCTTCTCATTCCTATGCGCGAGAAGACCATGTCACGTCCTTACTTCGGACCCGGCGTTCCGAAGACACGTATCGAGCTTGCCCAGATGGGTAACGATGCAGGTATCGTAGGTGCTGCCATGATGGGCAAGTCCTGCGTTGATGACGGCAAAAACGGCAAGTAATCATGCCGAGAATAGCCTTCATTACTGAATTTGACGGCACGGATTTTGCAGGTTTCCAGTCACAGGAAAATGCAAGGGCTGTTCAGGATGTAATAGAGAAGGCATTAGAAGAGTTATATAAAGAAAAGATCAGACTTACGGGGTGCTCACGCACTGACGCAGGCGTACATGCGAAATGTCACCTGAGCCATGCGGACGTCCCGTTTGTTATTCCCGAAGAGAAATTCCCTTTGGCGATGAACGCTTTATTGCCTGATGACGTTGCCGTGAAGAAGTCTTTTTACGTAAGCGATGACTTCTCAGCGCGCTTCGACATAAAGGGAAAGCGGTACATCTACCGCATTTATTCTTCACCGACAAGAAGCCCTTTGCTCGACCGCAACGCTTACTATTGTCCCGTAAGGCCTGACATCGCGAAAATGCAGAAGGCGGCTATATACTTTGCAGGCGAGCATGATTTTGCGGCATTTTGCGCAACGGGCGGATCACAGAAGACTACCGTAAGAAGACTTTTCGGAGTAAATGTGTCCGCCAAGGGAGAGGATCCGTGCATGATTGAGATCGAAGTCTCCGGCGAGGCATTTCTCTACAACATGGTCAGGATTATTGCGGGCACGCTTCTTTATGTCGGACAGGGAAAGATCTGTCCGGACGAAGTTAAAACGGTCATTGAGAGCGGTGACCGCAGTATGGCCGGAAAGACATTGCCGGCAAAAGGTCTTACGCTCGAAGAAGTATTTATTTAATTAATTCCTTTACAGTCAAATTCTCATGTTGCCGTAAAATGCCGTTTTGCGGGCCATTTTGCGACACGTTTTTGCGGATTTTGTGTCGCAATGTCCGTTTTGAAGGTCATTTACGACTGTTTTTCGCACTTCCCGAAAAGTACGAACCCACACCGATTCTTATTAATTAATAATACTTAAGGTGATATAATTATTAAAATGCGGGCTGGAATACCCGCATTAATTTAAATAGGGAGGATTAAAGAAAATGATCAGCTGGTGGGTTGTATGGCTCGTCGTTGCTGTCATTATGTTTATCATCGAAGCCGTGACCACGGGTCTTGCAACGCTTTGGTTTGCCATAGGTGCAGTCGTTGCAATGATCATGGACCTTTGTGGGGCGCCGCTTCCTGCACAGATCATAGTGATGGCTGCAGTGTCCATAGTATGCTTCGCCTTGTGTATGATCTGGATCAGGCCGAAGCTTGAATCACTTCGAAAGAAGAATATCCAACGTACTAATGCTGACAGGCTTATCGGAAGGGAAGGAATAGTGATAGTTCCTTTGGACAAGACCGAGGGCAAGGGTCAGGTTAAGATCGACGGACAGATCTGGAGCGCTAAAGCCGATACTGATATCGCGGAAGGCGTAAGAGTAAACGTAAAATCAATTGAAGGTGTCAAACTCGTAGTCGAGGTTGCATCATAAATAGGGAGGAAAAACATGTTACCTGTCGTAGCAGCAATTGGAATAGAAGGAATAGTAGGAATAGCAATCGGAATCATCGTTTTACTGGTACTTATCATACCGAATATCAAGATCGTTCCGCAGGCAACAACATTTATCATCGAGCGTTTAGGAACATACAGAACGACATGGGAGACCGGCTTCCACATGAAAGTCCCTTTCATCGACCGTGTCGCAAAGAAGATCTCGTTGAAGGAGAAGGTTGCTGACTTTGCACCTCAGGCCGTTATCACAAAGGATAACGTTACGATGCAGATCGATACGGTCCTTTTCTATCAGATCGTAGATCCTAAGCTTTACACATACGGAATCGAGCGTCCTATCGTTGCAATCGAGAATCTCTCCGCAACAACACTCCGTAACATAATAGGTGATCTGGAACTCGACCAGACACTTACATCAAGAGACATCATCAACACAAGAATGAGAGAGATCCTTGACGAAGCTACAGACCCGTGGGGAATCAAGGTCAACCGCGTTGAGCTCAAGAACATCATCCCGCCTAAGGAGATCCAGGCTGCGATGGAGAAGCAGATGAAGGCTGAGCGTGAGAAGAGAGAGAAGATCCTTATCGCAGAAGGTGAGAAGGAATCCGCGATCAGAGTAGCAGAAGGTGAGAAGGAAGCAGCTATCTTGAGAGCTGAAGCTAAGAAGCAGGCTGCAATCAGAGAAGCAGAAGGTCAGGCACAGGCTATCATCGCAGTTCAGGAAGCTACAGCAAAGGGTCTTCAGATGGTCAAGGACGTAGGTGCTGATGACGGACTTATTGCTATTAAGGGTCTTGAGGCTCTTGAGAAGGTCGGTCAGGGTGCTTCAACCAAGATCATTATCCCTTCAGATCTTCAGGGAATAGCAGGTCTTACGACAACAATTAAAGAGATTGCAAAATCCTGATCTTAAGAGCAAGTTTTAGGAGGTATATCGCATGGATTACGGCATGTGGAATGACAGAACCAACATGAGTATGCTCACAGACTTTTACGAGCTTACTATGGCAAATGGTTATCTGAACAGTGGCAACAGGGACAAGATCGTTTACTTCGATATGTTCTTCAGAAACATTCCTGAGAACGGCGGCTATGCCGTTATGGCAGGTCTTGAGCAGGTTATCGATTATCTCTCTAGCCTCAGTTTTTCCGAAGACGACCTGACCTTTCTCAAAGATAACTATCACTTCAACGATGAATTCATTGAGTATCTCAGAGGATTTAAGTTCACATGTGATGTCTGGGCGATACCCGAAGGAACAGTTGTATTCCCGAAAGAGCCTCTAGTTAAGGTAAGAGGTCCTATCATTCAGGCTCAGCTCCTTGAGACAGCACTTCTCTGCACGATCAATCACCAGACTCTTATTGCAACAAAGACCGCAAGGATCGTCAGAGCCGCAGAAGGCAGACCTGTTATGGAATTCGGTGCACGCCGTGCACAGGGTTTTGATGCTTCCGTTTTGGGCGCAAGAGCTGCTTATATTGCAGGAGCTGCAGGAACTTCATGTACTATCTGCGGTCAGCAGTTCGATATCCCGTTGTCCGGAACAATGGCTCATTCATGGGTAATGCTTTTCGACAACGAGTTCGAAGCATTCAAGGCATATTCACTTGCATATCCTGACGGAGCACTTCTGCTCGTTGATACATACGATGTTATCCGTTCAGGTATTCCGAATGCGATCAAGTGTGCCAAGGAAGTACTTGAACCTATGGGCAAGCGCCTTAAGGGGATCAGGATCGATTCCGGTGACCTTACCTACATGACACAGCGTGCAAGAAAGATGCTCGATGAAGCAGGTCTTACAGACTGTAAGATCACTGTTTCCAATGCTCTTGATGAGTATCTCATCAGAGATCTTATCAACCAGGGCGCGTGCATAGATTCTTTCGGTGTAGGCGAAAGACTCATCACATCAAAGGCAGAGCCTGTTTTCGGAGGCGTATATAAGATCGCAGCTGTTGAAGCAGAGGATGGTACGATCATCCCGAAGATGAAGATCTCCGATTCGATCGGCAAGGTTACGAATCCCTGCAGCAAGAAGATCGTCAGATTCTATGACAACGCAACAGGCAAGGCACTGGCAGATGTTGTTATGGTTGCCGATGAAGATATCCCGAACGGCGAGCCTTACGAGATATTCGATCCTGATGCAACATGGAAGTCCAAGGTTCTCGAAAACTATACGGCAAAAGAGATTCTCGTTCAGATCTTCAAGGACGGCAAGCTCGTTTATAATAAGCCTTCGATCGAAGAGATCAGAGCAAACTGCACCAAGGAGATCGATTCGCTCTGGGATTCTATCAAGAGATTCGAAAATCCTCACAACTATTATGTTGACCTTTCTCCCAAGCTTTGGAAGATTAAGGACGACATCTTAAGATCTTACAGACACAGATAAGGAGAAAAACAAAATGGCAAATCCTATTGTTACGATTCAGATGAAAGATGGCGGCGTTATGAAGGCTGAGCTCTATCCCGATATTGCGCCCGAGTCAGTTAAGAACTTCGTTGACCTTGCAAGCAAGGGATTTTATAACGGTCTTATCTTCCACAGAGTCATTCCCGGTTTCATGATCCAGGGCGGTGATCCTGAGGGTACAGGCATGGGCGGCCCGGGCTATACGATCAAAGGCGAGTTCACAGCTAACGGATTCAGAAATGACCTCAAGCATACAAGAGGCGTTCTTTCCATGGCACGTGCAATGGATCCCAACTCCGCAGGTTCACAGTTCTTCATCATGCATGAGGATTACCCGTCGTTAGATGGTCAGTATGCGGCTTTCGGCAAACTCATCGAAGGTATTGAAGTTGTTGATAAGATCGCATCCGTAAGAACAGATTACAACGACAGACCTCTGGAACCTCAGCAGATCGATTTCATGACTGTTCAGCTCTAAAACAAAAAGGTGATTAATTAAACAGCGGAATCTGTAGGTTAAGGACAATGAAGGAAGTAAAGCAGATCGGAAGCTCTTCAAAGGGCAAAGCCAAAACGGCTGCGTCCAAAGAGCGGACATCACATGACACCAGGACAGTAACGGTGTCTTTCCCGTGGCTTTATGCTTCTGTTGTTCTTTTCCTGACAGTGCCGCTGTTTATGTTTTTTCTGGGATATTTAAAGCTGACTGTCGGTATTCCGCTTACATTGATATTTGGCGTTATAGTGCTTTTCTGTGTCTCAGACTGCTTAAATGATCCGGATGGAGTTAAGCTCTCAAGACACGAGAACGATCTGAAGGTGCCGGTGTCATATATTATCGGCTTTGCGGTTACCGCACTTGCGATTTCGTTTGTTTCGGGAGTGGGTGAGTATATCTGTACTGTGCAGGACCATCCGTTTCGAAGAGCGATCCTGAGAGACCTGATCAATTATGATTGGCCGGTAATCTATGATTATTCAACACAGACAAATCCCGAAGTAAGAGCTATATATGGAATAGCTTCCGGAGAGAGGGCTTTCTCGTATTATTTCATCTACTGGATGCCGGCAGCTCTGGCAGGAAAGATATTCGGTTTTGAATTTGGCAATTTCATTCTTCTGTTATGGAATTCTTTGGGAATATTCCTGTCTTTTATGACCGTAAGTGCAGTTATAAAGAGATTTACCAGATGGGTACCGTTCTTTTATGTATTCTTTGCAGGACTCGATATATTGCCTAACGCAGCATATCTCTTAACTCAGTATGAGGGTTGGTATTGGGTAGAGGGATGGGTTCCTGTTATGACTTATGTAAGCAATTTCAGGGAACTCGCAAGCGTTTTCAATCAGATGGTCCCGTGTTTTCTTATTGTTGCACTGATACTTATGTCAAAGAATACCCGTTCTATGGGACTGACTGCAGGCATACTCTTCTGTTATTCACCGTGGGCGGTTTTTGGCATTATACCGATGATCGCCGCTGTGATATTCAGCAAAAAACACAGGGCAGCGAAGATGTCGGTAAGACTGGCTAATATTTTCAGCCCGGTCAATATTGCTTCTGCAGTACTTCTTCTCACTGTTTTCGGCAGTTATTATATGTCCAATCCTGCAGCGACAGGATATAGAGGGTTTGCATGGGAATTCTTTGTTTACCGCTATATGTTTATTCCGGCATACCTGCTGTTTATATCCATGGAAGTGCTGCCGTTTGTCATTCTCCTGTATAAGAGCAGAAAGAAAGATCCGGTATTCTGGGCTGCTGTAATTACCCTTTTGATCATCCCGGTTTACCAGGTGTCCGGCATGAATGATCTTTGCATGAGAGGGTCAATGCCGGCATTGTTCTTCTTCTGCATATATTTAAGCGGAGTAATCGCTGATGTGATGGATGTAAAAAATACTCCTACAACGAAAAAGGGCTGGCTCAGATCAGCTGCTATCATGCTTACCGTGATACTGATGATGTTTCCTGCCTGCTTTAATCTTTTTACGATTACCGGTTCGGTTGTCACAGGAGACCGGAACGATAAAGAGGACATAGGCTCATTCGGAAATATAAATGATGCCCAGTACGCTGAGGTTGTCCAGGAACAGTTCTTTGCAGAAGGATTTGAAGACAGTTTCTTCTACAGATATCTCGCGAAATAAGATCAATCCTTAGATTCGTCAGAAGCAATATATATAGGTCTGCCCTTACTCTCAATATATGTTCTTCCGATATATTCTCCCAATATTCCGAGACACATGAGAATCAATCCGCCGATAAAGAGGATAAAGCACAAGAGAGAAGGATAACCCGGAACATCGTTGTAGATCGTCAGAACGATCGCACGGATAAAATAATAGATAAGATAAACGAATCCGGCAAAAGCAAAGAAGAATCCTGCATAAGTGGCAAGACGAAGCGGTGCGGTCGTAAAAGCGACGATGCCGTCGACAGCATATCTGAAAAGCTTCCAGAAACTCCATTTGGTTTCACCTGCAACACGTTCGACATTTTCATGTTCGACCCATTTTGTACGGAAACCTACCCAGGCGAAAATACCTTTTGAGAATCTCTGGCGCTCGGAAAGACTTAATATAGCATCAACAACCTCGCGCTTCATGAGCCTGAAATCTCTTGCCCCGTCAGCTATCTCAACATCACACATGCGGTTGATGAGTTTATAGAAAGTGCGTGCAAAAAAGCTTCTTATCTTCGGCTCACCTTTACGGGTAACGCGTCTTGCGGCAACTATATCATATTCTCCGGAATCAAGATCTTTTATCATGTCCGGAATGAGCGACGGGGGATCCTGCATATCAGCATCGAGAATGGCGATATAATCGCCTTTTGCTTTTTGCATTCCGGCATACATTGCTGCTTCTTTGCCGAAGTTTCTGGAGAAAGTTATATATTTAACGGCTTTGTCGTTCTCTGCAAGATTTTTGATTACTTCTGCAGTTTTATCACGGCTTCCGTCGTTAACAAATATGAATTCAAAGCATCTGTCAGGAGAAGTCTCTTTTTGGCGGACATCACATAAAGCTTCATAAAGAATCGGAAGTGATGCTTCTTCGTTATAACACGGAACGATTAGACTTATGAGCATTGTATTCTCCTCACGAAATTTGAAACGCTTTAATAAAATGTATTATAATCAAAAAGTTATTTTAATGAAACACAAAGCCGATGAAAGGGCGGAACGTTAATGAAAGAGCTCTCAAGTCTTGAAGGCACAAAAACACTAAAAACAGCTGCCAAATCCGGTCAGAAACCTGCTCTGATCCAAAAGGGCAAAGCTGATATGAGACCGCTGTATGCTTTTCTTATTGCCTTTGTCCTTTATCTGATAGCTTTTTTCTATTATAAAAAATATCCGCTTGGCGAAGAATCCATTCTGGTAAGCGACCTCAGGGTTCAGTATGCGCCTCTTCTTGCCCTGCTGAAGAGTAAGTTCGGTGATTTGGGAAGTGTTCCTGACGGACATCTGCTCTCTTATCTCACATATTCATTCAAACTCGGTCTTGGCAAGAATTTCTTAGGCATTTTCGGATACTATCTTTCAAGTCCGTTTAATCTTTTATGTCTGCTGTTCGATGAAGTTCATATAGAGGCTGCGGTTTCAACCATTATTGTTTTAAAGCTCAGTCTCTCATCAGCTTTTATGTGTCTCTTCCTTTCTCTCAGAACAGAGAATAAAAAGACACTTTGGCCTGTGCTTCTTGGAATCATGTATGCCTTCTCTATGTATTCCCAGGTATTTATGTTCCATATCATGTGGCTTGACGGATACATGCTTTTGCCGTTGATACTCTTCTTTACCGAAAAGTTCATAAAGGAACGGAAGTATCTTGGTTTGGTTATTTCTTTGCTTGTACTGTTCATTTCGAATTACTACATAGCATACATGGCCGGAATTTCCTGCTTTCTCTATCTTTGTGTCAGACTGTTTGTTTTGAAGACAGACATTAAGAAAGCTGCCGGTATTTGTGTCAGATATGCATTTGCGGCAGGTTTTTCTGCGCTTGCCACAGCTGTTATGCTGGTACCGGTTGGATTCGATACGATAATGAATTCAGATCAGACTGTATCTGCCCGCGGCAATAACCTGATCACATATTCGCCATTAACGTTTATCCATATGTGGGTTATGGGCGAGCCTGCCGAATTCAATGATGTCCTGATCGGCAATTATCCATTCATGTTCATATGTCTTCCGGTCAGCATGCTGTTGATCATTTATTTTCTCAGCCCTCTCTTCAAAGGGAGAGAGAGAAAGACACATGCGGTATGTCTTCTCGGAGCGGTATTATCCACAGCTTTCTATCCTCTCGATAAGGCATGGCAGGTATTCGATGATCCTAACTGGTTCTGGCACAGACAGGTGTTTGTTTTCCTTCCGATGCTGCTTGTCATCTCCATGAATGTTCTTTTAAGAGTAAAGGAACTGGCAAGAAAGGATATTGTCAAGACACTTTTGATAATGTATGCATTCGTGCTTGTGGATTTCTCTTTCGGAAGATTTTACGGTAAATCCGATCCGGTTGTTTTCAACCTGATCTTTATCACGGCATACGCAGCGCTCATTGCCGGATTCGGTGTCGAAAAATGGCCGGATCAGCTTCGTGATATGCCGAGAATGCTCTCTCCGTTCCTCAGTGTTTTGATCTGCTTTGAACTTGTATTCGCAAGTCATTTGATGTCATCAACATTGGAAACCATAACAATCAAACAGGGATCTGCGAAAGAGTACCAGGACTGGCTGAACGCGGAAATACAATATGGCGATTATGTAAGAACCCGCAACAGTAATACAGGAGCATTCAGGGCCGAGAACGAGTCCACGCCGGACTTTACGCAAAGGAATTATCCTTACGGAGGCGAAGCAATCTACGGCAATTATAACGGCGTTGAGTTTTTCAATTCCAATTCCAACAAAAGCATGCACCGTTTCCTGAAACAGCTTGGACTGAATACGAATTACAACTACTTTGCAGCATGGCATACATTTGCCTGTCCTTCAGTTGATTCGTTTTTCTCTGTTGGCTCGGTATCTGCCAGACAGGATCTCTCTTTCTATGAACTGCAGGGCGGAGACTCATATGGAACAGATCTTAAGTTCTATGCAAATGACAGTTTCCTTCCTTTGGCTTTTGCTGCAGATAAGAATGCTATGGATTTTGATTTCTACAGACTGGAAAAAGATGCATCCGAAAAGGATTATTTTGCATTCCAGAATGACTGGTACAGATCCATGTTCCCGGAAGAGTTTACCGATGACTTCTTTGTCGAGATCGATGAAAAAGTGACAGGCAAACCGGTCATTACCAACGGCAGTTTCTTTAATCCGAGTGAATATGTTTCACATAAAGATATAGAGAACAGCGCAATTGCGAACACTGCATCTGCTTCCTCTGATTCCGTTTATGTAGGTTATGAGAATGCTGTGCGCAAAGAACTTGCGGCCAACATGACGAACATTTACAGAACCAACAAAAATATCCCGATCGTTGTTGAGTATGAGTTCAATTCCCCTTCGGATCAGGAACTGTATTGCTCGCTCGTAAGCGGAGATCTTGTGGATGGCACGGAAATCTATGTTAACGGCATAAAGGCTTATGATTTCAGTTCCAACACGTTCTATTCGCAGATCTTCAGATTGGGAAGATTCGACAAAGGTGAGAACGTTAAAGTAACCTTTATATCTAACGAGGACAGGTGGTCCTATCTTAATATCAGGTTCGCTTATTTCGATAACGAGGTTTTTGCGGAACAGGTTGCAAAGACTGATAAGACAAAAGTTCAGACAGATGCAGTATGTGATGGTTACGCAAGGTTCAGCTTTAACAACATAGATGAAGATGAAGTAATAATCACTACGATTCCTGCAGAAGACGGTTGGCAGCTGTATATCGACGGCGCTCCCGCTCAATACACGGTTTATCAGAATGCATTTATCGCTCTTGATGTTCCCTCCGGAGAACATACAGCCGAACTTGTATTCACAGCACCGGGATTTAAGGCTGGCGCTATGGTATCTTGTGCCGGAGTGGTGCTTTTGGCAGCTTTTGTGTTAATCGATAAAAAGAACTCAAAAATGAAAGAAAAACAAAAGTAATTCAGGTATTTTATAAATGAATCAGTGCTTGGAGGTATTGCATTATGGATTATATGAAAGAGTATGAGTTTTGGTCTACAGATCCTTACTTTGATGAAGGAACAAGAAAGGAACTCATTGCTATCAAGGATGACGTAAAAGAGATTGAAGACAGATTTTACAGAGATCTTGAGTTTGGTACTGCAGGTCTGAGAGGCGTTCTCGGTGCAGGAACAAACAGAATGAACGTTTATACGGTGGCAAAGGCATCCGAAGGACTTGCGAAGTATATCCTTTCAGAGGGAGAAGAGGCAGTTAAGAGAGGCGTTGTTATCTCTTACGACTCAAGACATTTCTCTCCCGAATTTGCTCAGATCACAGCTCAGGTCCTCGCAGCTAACGGCATTCCTTCAAAGCTTTCAGATGAGCTCAGACCGGTTCCGGTACTTTCTTTTTCAGTAAGATATTTCAAGGCATTTGCAGGTGTCATGATCACAGCTTCACATAATCCGTCCAAGTACAACGGATACAAGGTTTATGGTGAGGACGGCGGACAGGTACCTCCGGAAGCTGCAGATGCTGTTCTTTCGAATATTGAGGCTATTTCTGATATCAGAACTATCAGGATGATGGATATTGATGAAGCAAAGGCAAAGGGTCTTGTTACTTCTTTCGGCCCCGAGATCGACGAAGCATATACTGCAATGCTCAAAAAACTCGTTGTAGATCAGAATGCAATCGACAAGCAGGCTGACATGAGCATTGTGTATACGCCTCTTCACGGTTCAGGCAACAAGCCCGTCAGAAGGATCCTTGAAGCAGTCGGATTTAAGAATATTCACATCGTCAAAGAGCAGGAACTGCCTGACGGTTCATTCCCGACAGTAAGCCTTCCCAACCCCGAGAACCCTGAAGCTCTTTCAATGGCTATCGAGCTTGCAAAGAAAACGGATGCTTCTCTTGTATTCGGTACAGACCCTGACTCAGACAGAATCGGTGCAGCCGCTAAAGTCGTTGAGAATGGCGAAGTTAAGTATAAGTGCTTCTCCGGCAACCAGATGGGACTCATGCTCCTGGATTTCATTCTCGATGCCAAGAAGAATCTCGGAACTCTTCCCGAAAACTCTTTTGCAGTTACAACGATCGTTTCTTCAAAGCTCGTAAAGAGCATCTGTGACTATTATGGTGTAGAGCTTCAGGAGACACTTACCGGATTCAAGTTCATCGGTGAGAGGATCAAGCTCGATGACGAGTTCGGCAACAAGCACTTCCAGTTCGGCTTCGAAGAGAGCTACGGTTATCTGTCAGGCGTTGACGTACGTGATAAGGATGCTGTTGTTGCCGCAATGCTCATCTGCAATATGGCTGCAGCTTCTTTCGAGAAGGGTGAGACACTTGCAGACAGACTCGACCATCTCTATGAGAAGTACGGTTACGGTGTTGAGCAGACTATCAGCTGCACACTCGAAGGCAAGGAAGGCATTGAGAAGATCGGTAAATGCATGGGTGAGTTAAGGACCGAGCTTACAAACTGCAAGAATCTTGCAGACGCCAAGTCACTTCTCGGCGGTGCATCTGTTGTTGCGGTAAGAGACTATAAGGAATCCAAGCGTTACGTTTTCACCGACAGCGGTGTAGAGATTGAGGAGATCACACTTCCCAAGTCCAATGTTCTTCTTTATGAACTCGGTGGTAATAAGGGAATCGACTGGGCATGCGCAAGACCTTCAGGCACAGAGCCCAAGCTCAAGATCTACATGGGAGTTTACGATTCTGATGAGAAAGAAGCAAAAGCTTCATTTGAGACCATCAAGGGCCAGGTTGAAGGTTACGTTAAATCCAAGCTTGGTTAAAACTTCTCCGTTAACGGAATAACGAATTCATAGACAGCCTTGGCAAAGCCGAGGCTGTCATAATTTGCGGTGATGTATTCTGCAGCCTTTTTTGCGCCTTCTGTGGCATTGCCCATAGCTATACCGTGTTCTGCTCCGGCGATCATGGAAATATCGTTCTCGTTGTCTCCAATGGCAAAAGTATTAGTGCGGGGAACACCAAGATAATCCGCAAGGCTTAAAAGCGCGTTGCCTTTGGAAGTGCCGGCGGGCATGATATCGTAAAGATCAGGTCCCGAGCATATTGCTTCGAGTTCAGGGTCCTCGCAGAGTATCCTGTATAACTCTTTGTTTGGCTTTATCAGAAGGATCTTGTTGAAAGCCGGTATGCGCTCCTGTTCCGGAAAATCCATTCCAAAATCAATTATCGGAGACTGCTTTTCGGGCGGAACCCCAACATTATATCCTTCAACAAAGAATTTCCTGCTTGAACACGGAGCGAAAAAAATGCCCTCATCCGAATAAAGTGTTGCATCAGCATTATTGTCCAGAAGGTATCTCAGAAGAGTTCTTATCTTTTTGTCGCCGAAATCCCTTGAAGCGAACTGCCTGCGGTTGGCGGCATCGAAGAGAGAACCTCCGTTGCTAGTGATTATCGGGACATCTATGCCAAGATCTTCAGCAAACTTTCCTACCAGGAAGGATGATCTTCCTGTCGCGATAGTAAATGCAACCCCTGCCTCTTTGAGCGCCTTGATGGCTTCCTTATTGCCTTCCGGAACATCTTTTCCGGGTGCTAAGAGCGTGAAATCCATATCTGTTGCAAGCAGGGCTTTATATATTTCGGGCATAGTTGTTTCGGGCTCCAATTTGAATATAAACGATTTTACAACAACACTCTGATATTTAGTCTTATTTTTTTAATAATATGTCCATTACCTGTGGTTGAAGTTTGCTAAAACAATGTTTATTATTGTTTAGGATTATAAGGAATATCTTTGTTATATACAGAGAGGTCAGATTGTAATGAAGAAAACGTCTGGTCAGGGGCAGGGTAGTTCTAAGCCTTCAGAGGTAAGACATTCGGCTCTTGTACCTGTGAATAATACATATAATAAGCCTAAGACTGTTAAAGCCAAGACTGCAGAGATTTCTTCCAACGAAGAAACTGAGTTTGACTATAAGAGTCTTGGCAAGATTTCCAGCGGGTATGTTCCGCCCAAGAAGTCATTTTCATTCAAAGCTTCCAAATCAGGAAAAGGATCTTCAAAGAAGGGTAAGTTCGGCAAATTACCGCCGTATGCACCGGCAATTGCGCTTGTTGCCGCTTTCATCCTTGTTGTAGGTGCTGTTTTTGCAGTTCTTTATTACACGGGAGTCTTTGATGAGAAGGTTCAGGTAACTCTTGCAGACGGAACGGTTAAGAAGATCCCGACAGAACAGGCTTATGCCGAGCTCATGACAGATAAGTTCTATTCCGGAATAGTTATTGACGGTATTGATGTCGGCGGAATGACATACGATGAGGCTTTTAATGCTATCTCTTCAAAATTGCCTGCTCAACCTGAGACGATCGATGTCAGACTTAGCCTTGAGGGCAAGACGCTCTTCCTTGATTTTTCCGATGCGACATTTGAATATAATACCCGTCAGATCCTTGATGAGGCATTTGCAATGTACAGGCCTGCAGCTGATGCTGATGAGACAGCAATCGTTGAGTGTTACAACAATGTTCAGCAGCTCAAGAATGCACCCAAAACATATAAGACTGCTTATACAGTACATATTGACAGCGTAACCGAGAGGATCAACAGAGTCTTGGGACTCTATGTCGATGATTTCGCACTGGTAAAGAACGCTTCTATCGAGAGCTTTGATACCGATACAAAAGAATTTGTGATCTCACCTGAAAAGACCGGTTATGCAATTGATGTTGAAGGTGCTGCCAAGGCGGTAAAGGCACTGTTCGATTCACAGGTATATACCGGTGTGATCGAAGTTCCCACTGAGATCAAGGAACCCGAGATAACAGAGGAAATGTTAAGAGAGAACTTTGGCCTTATCGGTGATTGTCAGACAAGTTGTTCGAATAATGCTAACCGTAACAGCAATATCAGTCAGGCTTGCGACAACATGAACGGCACGATCCTTCAGCCGGGTCAGGTATTCTCTTTCAACGAAGTTGTCGGACAGAGAACTGCGGAAAACGGCTTCAAGGAAGCAACAGTTATCCTTGGCGGACAATACGAGCAGGGCTTGGGCGGCGGAATCTGCCAGGCGAGCACCACTCTTTATAATGCTGTACTCGAAGCAAATCTTGCTGTTGTTGAGCGTAACAACCATGCATGGCCTTCTGATTATATCCAGACCGGACTTGATGCTACTGTTGACTGGCCGGCTCTTGACTTCAAGTTCAAGAATGATACTGATTTCCAGGTCGTTGTTGTAACATGGTTCGATTGGGATGACAGAACTGTTAACGCCGAGATCTACGGCCAGAAACTTCCTGACGGCCAGTATATCGAGATCGAAGCTGAGATCTCAAGCATGACTGATGCAGGTCCGGATGAATTCGTAGAGGATAAGGAATTGCCGGTAGGACAGACAAAGACAATCAGAGCTGCTCACCAGGGAATTACAGCCAAGGCATATAAGGTCTGGTACAATTCCGATGGTGAAGAGATCGACCGCGTTTTATACAACACTACAACATACAATGCATTCGGAAAGAGAGTCGGCGTAGGTGTTCTTAACCCTGACGGAACATATGCGACTATGGATAAGAAGACAGGTGAGATAACATCACCTATCATGACAACAACACCTGTCCCGACACCCACACCGGAACCGACGGCAACACCTGTACCTACAGATCCGCCGACTCCGACACCGGAACCCGCGCCTGACACCCCGACACCGGAACCCCAGCCTGACACCCCGACACCGGAACCCCAGCCGGATACTCCGACCCCCGTTCCTGAAGGCGGAGAAGGCGGAGAAGGTGGAGAAGGCGGCGGAGGCGAAGCTACACCTTAACTCCGGTATTTCAGAATATACACCAACGGGCTGTTTCAGATTGCTGAGACAGCCCTTGTTTTTATGCGCGAAACTGAATTGTTACAAAAATGGTCTGAGACCGTTCCTTTTTATTAAAAATAAACTGTTAATTTGTTTCATTTATGCCCCAATTATTTAACGAAAGGGTTTATAATTATTCAGTTATTTATAGTAGGTACTTCTATGCGTAGATTTACCTGCGACAAGAAATTCCAAAGGAGATCATGTTTATGGCAGAACTGACAAAGAAAACCATGGACGGTAACGAGGCTGCTGCGTATACTTCGTATGCATTTACCGAGAACGCTGCAATTTACCCTATCACACCGTCATCGCCGATGGCTGACCACACAGACCAATGGGCTCAGCAGGGCAGAAAGAATATTTTCGGACAGACGGTTAACATCGTCGAGATGGAGTCTGAGGGAGGCGCTGCAGGTGCTGTTCACGGCTCACTCGCTACAGGTGCTTTAACCACAACTTACACCGCATCACAGGGTCTCCTTTTGATGATTCCTAACATGTACAAGATCGCAGGTGAGTTGCTCCCTTGTGTATTCCATGTTTCCGCAAGAGCTCTTGCTGCTCATGCGCTCAACATCTTCGGTGACCACGCAGACGTATATGCTTGCCGTCAGACAGGTTTCGCAATGCTCTGCTCCAACTCCGTTCAGGAAGTTGCAGACCTTGCTGCAGTAGCTCACCTTGCTTCAATCAAGACAAGAGTTCCTTTCCTTCACTTCTTCGATGGTTTCCGTACATCACACGAGATCCAGAAGATCGAGGTTATCGATTACGATACACTCGGATCATTGGTTGACTACGATGCAATCAAGGAATTCCGTAAGAGATCACTTTCACCTAACCACCCGACACTCCGTGGCACAGCTCAGAACCCTGATATCTACTTCCAGGGCAGAGAAGCTTCCAACCCTTTCTATCTTGCAGTACCTGATCAGGTTCAGTACTACATGGATAAGATCAACGAGATCCGTGGCACAGACTACAAGCTTTACAACTACTATGGTGCAGCTGATGCTGACCGTGTAATCATCGCTATGGGTTCTGTCTGCGAGACAGCTGAAGAAGTTATCGACTTCCTCAACGCTCACGGCGAGAAGGTTGGTATGGTAAAGGTTCACCTCTATCGTCCTTTCGCAGCTGATAAGCTCCTCGAAGCTATCCCTTCCACTGTTAAGGCAATCGCAGTTCTCGACAGAACAAAGGAGCCCGGTTCTTATGCAGAGCCTCTCTATCTTGACGTTGCTGCAGCTTATGTCGGCAAGAATGCTCCTAAGCTCATCGGCGGCCGTTACGGTATGGGTTCAAAGGATACAACACCTGAGTGCGTTCTCGCAGTATTCAAGGAACTCAAGAAGGATCAGCCTAAGGAAAGATTCACAATCGGTATCGATGATGACGTTACATTCCTTTCACTCGATTGCTCCGAGTCTATCGAAGTTGCAGGCGAGGGTACAGTTCAGGCAAGATTCTGGGGTCTCGGTGCAGACGGTACAGTTGGTGCCAACAAGAACTCCATCAAGATCATCGGTGACCATACAGACATGTATGCTCAGGCTTACTTCTCATATGACTCAAAGAAGTCCGGTGGTATCACGATTTCTGACTTGAGATTCGGTACAACACCTATCCGTTCCACATATCTCATCAACAAGGCTGACTTCGTTGCATGCCACAACCAGTCTTATGTTTATGAGTACGATATGCTCTCAACACTGAAGCCGGGCGGAACATTCCTCCTCAACACTCAGTGGACAAGAGAAGAACTCGAGGAGAGACTCCCCGGTTCAATGAAGCGTTACATCGCTAATAACAACATCAAGTTCTATACTCTCGATGCTGTTGCTAAGGCTAAGGAGATCGGTCTCGGCGGAAGAATCAACACAATCTGCCAGTCTGCATTCTTCAAGCTTTCCGGAATCCTTCCTGTTGAGCAGGCAGTTGATTACATGAAGAAGGCTGCTCTCAAGTCTTATGGTAAGAAGGGTGACGACGTTGTTCAGATGAACTATGCTGCTATCGACGCAGGTGTTGATGCAGTTGTTGCAGTTGATATTCCTGATTCATGGAAGACAGCTGAGGATAAGCCGGTTGAGAAGAAGGCTGTTCCTGAGTTCATCGAGAAGGTTGTTAACGTAATGAACAGACAGGAAGGTAACTCTCTCCCTGTATCTACATTCGTAGGTATGGAAGACGGTACATTCCCTCAGGGTACAGCAGCTTACGAGAAGCGTGGTACAGCAGTAGACATTCCTGTATGGGATGCTTCAAAGTGTATTCAGTGTAACCAGTGCTCCATCGTTTGCCCTCACGCTGCTATCCGTCCTTTCCTCCTCACAGAGGAAGAGGCTGCAAATGCACCTTTCGAGACAAAGCAGGGTATGAAGCCTTACGACAACATGAAGTTCAGAATCCAGGTTTCTGCTATGGACTGTCTCTCTTGCGGTATCTGCGTAGAGTCTTGTATCGCTAAGGAGAAGGCAATCACTATGGTTCCTCTCAAGGATAACCTCAAGGAAGCTGAGAACTGGGATTACTGTGTTGCTCTCTCTCACAAGGAGAACCCGATGAACAAGGCTACAGTTAAGGGTTCACAGTTCGAGCAGCCGCTCCTTGAATTCTCCGGCGCTTGCGCAGGCTGCGGTGAGACACCTTATGCTAAGCTCTTAACACAGCTCTTCGGCGACAGAATGCAGATTTCCAATGCTACAGGTTGTTCTTCAATCTGGGGTGGTTCTGCTCCTTCTATGCCTTACACAACAAACTACAGAGGTTTCGGTCCTGCATGGGGCAACTCACTCTTCGAAGATAACGCTGAGCACGGTCTCGGTATGTATCTCGGTTACAAGCAGCTCAGATCAAGAGCTAAGATGCTCGTTGAAGAGACATTAGCTTCTACATCTTCTGATGATTTCAAGGCTGCAGCTCAGGCTTGGATCGATGGATTCAATTCTGCTGAGAACACACGTGAGAATGCAGAGAAGCTCGCTGAGGCTCTCAAGGCTGAAGGTTCTGATTCTGCTAAGAAGGCTCTCGATTATGAGGACTTCTTCATGAAGAGATCACAGTGGATCATCGGTGGTGACGGATGGGCTTACGATATCGGTTACGGCGGACTTGACCACGTTCTCGCTACAGGTGAGGATGTCAACGTTCTCGTTCTCGATACAGAGGTTTACTCCAACACAGGCGGACAGGCTTCAAAGTCCACACCTCAAGGTGCTGTTGCTCAGTTCGCTGCAGGCGGTAAGCACGTTAAGAAGAAGGATCTCGGTATGATGGCTATGAGCTACGGCTACGTTTACGTTGCTCAGGTTGCTATGGGATCTGATAAGAACCAGCTCATCAAGGCATTCACAGAAGCAGAAGCTTACCATGGACCTTCCCTCGTTATCTGCTATGCTCCTTGTATCAACCACGGTATCAAGGGCGGCCTCAAGGTAGCTCAGAACAGAGAGAAGCAGGCTGTTGAGTGCGGTTACTGGCACCTCTTCAGATTCAATCCTTCTCTCGCTGCAGAAGGTAAGAATCCTTTCACACTCGATTCCAAGGAGCCTACAGCAGACTTCTTCGAATTCCTCAAGGCTGAGGTTCGTTACAACTCACTCTACAAGAAGTATGATGCTGAGGTTGTTGACGGTCTCTTCCAGAGATGCTATCAGGATTCAAGAGATCGTTATGCTTCTTACGTTAAGAAGGCTAACGAGGCTTGATCTGACAAAAACTGATTAATTCAGGGAGGCTGTCTCATTCGTGAGACAGTCTCTTGTTTTTTGGCCGTAAAAAAGGAAAGTTTGCCCTAAGTAGTGTCCAATCGTCAGCTTAAACCATGCTATAATTAGCAAAGCAAATTAAGGAAGAGAGTTCTTAAGTCAGAATGAGTACCGGCAAAGGTAAAGAAGATTATTCCAAACTGCTTGTAAATGACAGTCTTTTACCCGATATCTTTCTTGTCAGATATGCGCAGGAACTGAGCAGAAATGCGCTGCTCTTATATCTGTGGCTCAACATGTCGGATAAGAAGAACGGTTTTACCGATGATGATGTGAAGAAGCTGAAGATCATCCCCGAAGCGGATATTTCTGCCGTTTTGGCAGAACTCATGTCGGCATGCCTTATTAATAAGAAGGATAAGACTTATTCTTTCGATGATCTCAAAGCCCGTGAAGTAGGCGATTATATTCAGGCTGCTGCTGCACGCGGTAACGATCCTGACCTGACAGGTCTTATGAGCAACGAGAAGGAGAGGAAGATCCTTGCAGATTCTATCTCTTCGACATTCTATCAGGGCGAACTCCCATATATTTTCTACAGGCTTATAGATAAATGTTTAAATGAATATAAGTTTGACTCCAGAGTTGTATATAAACTGTTCGAGGAAGGTTATGACCAGTTCAAGCACAGGTCTCTTCAGCAGATGGAGAATATGGCCGCATCCTGGTACAGGAAGGGTTATACGGATATCAGGAGTCTCGAAAAGCAGCTTGAGATCAATAAGCGTACCAAGAGTCTCATAGAGCTTACAGGCAAGCTTATGCGCAAGAGACTTAACGGACTTGACCTTGACCGTATAACAGGCTGGGCCGAAGATCTTGGTGCAACGGAAGAGCTGGTTACTCTTGCATTTAAGGAAAACGAGTTCAGAAGCAATCTTACACTTAAGAATGTCGGTGATACTCTTACCAAGTGGCACGATCAGGGCATTAAGACAGCTGAAGAAGCTGCAAGGTTCTGTGAAGAGGAACACAAAGAGAATAAGCGCAACGCAACAAGAAGAAAGGCCAAGTCCGGATCCACCTGGCGAACCGGAGAAGAGGCCGGTATCGGCGGAGCAGATAAAGAAGAGACAGAGGCCAAAAAGACCTCTGAAGGTATAAAGGAAGAAAAAGTCATACTTCCTCAGGATGATCTGATACCTGACGATATCCTTGATATGTTTGGAGATTCTGATGAAGACAATTAAAGAACTGATCAGCGAAAGCCTCACAGAGGTAGAGGCATCCAGAGATATTCTCAAGCAGCAGAATATCAGGCGTGTTTATAAGGCTTATCCTGAGCTTAAAGAGATCGACGATCAGATCCTGAATGACCGCAACAACAGATTTATTGCAGTCATCGATAAGGATGAGCGCCTGATCAGGAGAATTGACATTGCCATTAAAGAGCTTATAGCAAAGCGTGACAAGATTATCGCACGCAATAATATAGATCCGGAGTTCGATGTAGCAAAGTGCATTTGCGATAAGTGTGAAGATACAGGTTTTACCAAAGGCTCAGACGGCACACTCAAAGTCTGTTCCTGCAGAAAAAAGGAACTTGAGACATGTTATGAACTGAGCGGAATGGCGGATTATTCCTCTTACAAGATGAAGAATTACAGAGATGATTATCTTGGAGATCCTTCAGGAAGGAAGAAGATAAAGAATGATCTTCTCAAAGTTCTTCTCGGATTAGCAAACAGTGAAGATAAGTCGTCTTTGTTCGTATATTCAGGAGCACCCCAGACCGGCAAGACATTCCTAACAGTATGTGTTTGTAAGACAGCGATCAATCTCGGTAAGAGCGCATATTACGGTAAGTGCGAAGATCTTCAGATAATCGGCACTGATACTTTGGAGGCGCTTAAAAGAATAGATTTTCTCGTTCTCGATGATTTTGCCGATTCAGTTACCATGACGGGCAACGTAGGCTCGATTTTAAATAATATCCTTGAAGTAAGAGCAGCTTCAAAGCTGCCGACCATACTTGTTACGCCTTTCCCGAAGGCAGAACTTGTCAGCAAGTGCGATATGAGGATCAGCGGCAAGCTTTCTTCTGCCGGACTGATATCCAAAGAAAGCAGGTAATGATCCGGAATATGGATGTTCGCTGCGGAATAGATATCGTGGATATCTCAAGATTCATAAAGATAGTTAATGACGGCAATACCGCCTTTATTAACAAGTGCTTTACGGAAGGTGAGATAGAATATTGCGAGTCTTCCAAAAATTCCGGCAAAAAGGCCGAAAGGTATGCGGCAAGATTTGCTGCCAAAGAGGCTGTCGGCAAGGCTCTCGGCTCAGGTCTCATGAGTGAAGGGGTCGGAATGCACGACATAGAAGTAATAAAGGATGAGAAAGGCGCCCCGAAGATAAGTCTTTCGGGAGGTGCGCTTGAACATGCGCGAAGACTGGGGATGAGTTCTGTTTCGATCAGTCTTACACATGACGGCGGAATGGCCGCTGCTTATTGCGTGATGCTTTTGGGGAAGTAAGTATGAAGAGACGTGACAAGCAGGAAAACGGCAGCATATTCAAGGTTTTCGAGAAGAAAAAGAAACCTGTTGTAGGTGACGATGTTGCACCTAAGACAATAAGGCATCTTGAGCGTCCCGTTAAACTTCCTTTCCTTGCTGATATGGATGAAGGCAAGGAACAGTACGGCAGTGCGGAAGACATGCAGGACAAATGGGGTCTTTCCGAAAAGCAGGCCACATTAGGCGGCGTGAAGAAACGAAAGCTTTTGAGTCTCGGCATAGCTTTTGCCGCTTTCATTCTTCTTATCGTAGGTGTTTTCTATATTCTCCCTAGAGTATTGCCCGGTGTATTCAGAGGAACGAACATCGAACTCTTCGTAGAGCCTGTCATCAATCTGGAGTACGATGAACCGGATTACAGGGTGGTAACGGACAGCACAGTAGCGCTCATGACTGATCCAAAGCCTGATTCGAAGAGAATTGCCGAGGTACTTTTTAACGAGCCTGTAAGATATGTAAGCGCCAGTGAGAACGGTTACTGCAAGATCCAGACCAGTGACGGTCTTATCGGATTTGTAAAAGAATCCGCATTGCTGGATGATATGGGCTCAGTTGAACCGGATATCCATCAGTACAAGCTGATAGTATCGGATCCCTCAAAGAACATCATGACGCATGCAAGTAACGGCACCCTGATCAAGAAGGTCATGATGAATACCGTGCTCTACGCTGATATCAAAAGAGAGGGCGTTTATCAGGTTGCTCTCCCGGGCGGAGATACCGGCTGGATCGGTTCTTCAGGTGTTATCGAGCTTTCGACAAGAGGGGAGACCGAAGAAGTCTCAAGCCGTTATTTTGTCAGCTCGGTCTTGACGTTTGTTAATGCCAAATATATTGAGAACGGCATGTCCATAGACGGTGCTTCAATAAACGGAGCTGTATATGTAAGTGCAGAGATAAACGGAATTGAGATTCCCAGAACAATGGAAGGGCAGGCTGAGGCAGGAATCGAAGTAATTCCCGAACCCGATGCCGTTACAGGACAGATAAGAATCGACCAGATACTGCCCGGAGATATACTGTTTTTATCAAGCCCGAAGAAAGCACCGGGAGATAAAACCATATATGAAATGGCTGTTTGCACCGATACAGGCACACTTTTCATGCTGTCTCCCGCAAGGACAACGGTAAGACTGCGCAACTTTGAATCGGGCGACGATATATGCGAGAGGATAATAACGATCAGGCGAATTTTCAGTGCGAGGGTCACAAACTGAAAAGTGCTTAAAAAGTGTGCAAAATGTTGTTGCATACTCAAATCGGTTGTGGTATTATTCATAGGCATTTGAATTCTAACAGGAGGTGTTTGCATGGCTAAGTGTGAAGTTTGTCAGAAGGATATGTTCTTTGGCAGAAAGATTAGAATCACGCGTTCACAGATTTCAAGACGCGCGCTTACTACGCAGCAGGCTAACGTACACAGAGTTAAGGTTGTTGTTGACGGCACCCCCAAGTCAATGAACGTTTGCACACGTTGCCTTCGTTCAGGCAAAGTTGAAAGAGCGTAAGTTAAGCTTTAACTGGTGATTCAAGAGGTTGTCTCATATGAGGCGATCTCTTTTTTGTTGTGATTCATTGTCTCTGAAGTGTGGTTTTCCTGATTTGTTTCCTGATTTCGGGAAAGCAGGAAAGCAATTAGGAAAAACAGCGCGTTTTTTCCTGTTTTGTTACCTATATCTGCAAATACAGGCAATGATTCAGGAAAACCCCTAACGTGATAACACAAATCAGGTACCGCTGAGCAAAAAAACCTGCTAACCAAAATCAAGAGCTTGTTGGCAGTTTTCTGTTTTGAAATAACTGGGCATAGCAAACAGACCGGAGTCAAATCCGGTTTTTGTTTTAGCATTTAAGGATTTAT
>Ga0326512_10000327_pt1 | contig 40643 bp, 36 predicted proteins | sample 1_2617_0518_D_FD_203652 | JGI IMG/M metagenome (GOLD analysis project Ga0326512, IMG submission 203652) | Bovine rumen microbial communities from UC Davis, California, United States - 1_2617_0518 | ecosystem: Host-associated > Mammals > Digestive system > Stomach > Rumen | place: USA... | reverse complement strand
AATAATTGAGTTATAGAGCTTGTCAGCTAAAACTCCGACTATAAATCTAATTTTCTTTCCAGGAAAGTAGTAGTTAAGGCTGTCGACAAGAGCTTCGACGCCTTCGGGGTTATGGCTGCCATCTATGATGAAAATGGGCTTTTTAGATAAAAGCTCAAATCTAGCGGGCCACTTGGCTTTTTTTAGACCTATTGCTATGCTCTGATCAGAGATTTTTGTGAGTCCCCTGTCATAGGCTGTTCTGGCGGCTTTTACGGCAAGGGCAGCATTGTTTAACTGGTATCCGCCAAGGAGGGATATCTCAAAAGTTGCAGCTGATTTGGAGCCAGAAGGGACATCCTTGCGTGAAGCATAATCAAGGCTTGCCGAAGTCTTTAGGCTAGATGAAGCATCTTGGTTTTGCGGTGTCTCCATGCTCGATTTATCAAGAGATTCTATAGATTCTATAGCTTCGTAATCCTTTAAGATGAAGGTCTGTGAGTCAAGATTGAAGGAGCTAGGCCTTTCAACTAATTCAGAGTAGATTAAGCTTGCATTCTCGCTAGCTGCTTTTGCTTCAAATACTTTGCAGACCTCTTCTTTTGCGGGATAGGCCACGCAAACTCCGCCTTTTTTTATGATGCCTGCCTTTTCGGCTGCTATCTCTTCCAAGGTGTTTCCCAGAATCGCACAGTGGTCGAGACTTATGGTTGATATTACCGAGAGAATAGGGCTAGGTATAACATTTGTTGCGTCGAGTCTTCCTCCTAAACCTACCTCAAAGACCACAATATCGCAGGCAGAATCAAGAAAGCAGACCAGGGCGACGGCGGTGATGATTTCAAATTGAGAAAAGGCGATAGATGGATTTTCGATGTGCAGTTGTTCTAGAGCCTTAATCACAGCATTTGTCGCTAAGACAAGTTTTTCATCCTCTATATCTTGCTGATTTATACGGATTCTCTCGCTAAAGTGCTCAAGATAGGGGGAGGTGTAGGTTCCAGTTTTGTAGCCACTCTCGACAAGTATGCTTGTGAGCATAGATGAGGTGGAACCTTTGCCGTTGGTGCCGGCAATGTGGATGAATTTGAGCTTTTCCTCGGGATTGCCAAGGAGAGTGCAAAGGCGCTTCATGCGGCTTAAGTCAGTCAACTTGCTTCCAAAGCGGGGGAGAGACTCCATATAGTCAATAGCTTCTTTTGATGTATTTATAAGAATCATAGAATTACCTTCTTTTTGAAATTTGTCATAATTATTGATAATTGTAGGCGATGATTTTGGATTTTACAAGTTAATGTGATAAAATAAACCTAGTTGATTTTTTGGGGCAGTTTTTCTTTTGCCCGCAGTGGAGGTAATATGGCTGATCAGTGCAGTTGTGAGTATTGTAACAATTTGGTTTATGACGAGGAACTTGAGGAGTATGTCTGCGACGTGGATATGGACGAGGACGACTATGCCAGATTTCTGACCTCATCATATAAGGTTTGCCCTTATTACCAGAGTAATGATGAATATAAGATTGTAAGGCATCAGATGTAGTGTAGGTGCCTGGGCTATATATAAATTTTACTATGGGGGTATGAATGGAAGAGAAAAAATATGCAGTTTTGATAGACGGGGACAATGTTTCCTACAATTATGTGGACGTGGTTTTGAAGGAGATGACTAAGTACGGAAATCTCACTATTAAGAGAGTTTACAGTGATTTCACGACCAATATGGCTTCAGGATGGAAGAAGACAATATCGAGCAAGGGTATTAGGGCAATTCAGTCATTTGCCAATACTAAGGGCAAAAATGCTACTGATTCAACCCTTATCATAGATGCCATGGATATCCTATATACAGGAGATGTTGATGGCTTCTGTATTGTGTCTAGTGACAGTGATTTTACCAGCATTGCCATAAGGCTCAACGAGGCTGGTATGCATGTTATAGGCATGGGAGAGAGTAAGACACCTGAATCTTTCAGGGGGGCTTGCACCTTGTTCAGAAATCTCGAAATTCTCAAAAAAGACTATGAAGACGGTGATTCTGAGCTCTTTGATAATAACAGTCAGACTAAAAAGACAGATTCTAAGGATGCAGACTCCAAGGAAAATGTACATAAGTCCAATGAGAAAAAAGCTTCGGATATTGCCAAGAAGGCCGATAAGACTGGAAAAGATATTGAGACTAAGCTTCTTTTGGAAGAGAAGAAATCAGAGAGATCTATATCGGAAATTGAGAATGAGGTTATTTCTATCATAAATGAGAATATCAGCAATGGTAGGAGGACAACCCTGGGAGAGGTCGGAAACAGGCTGCTTAAGCTCTATAACGACTTTGATGTCAGACAGTATGGTTATTCATCCCTTTCAACATTTGTCGCTAATTTGGGGCATGTAGACTTGATTAAAGAGGACAATGTTTTTTATGTGGATCTTTTGGAAGATGACTATAAGAAATTTAATGTAATTGACTATGCTTTGGAGCAGATAAGGGATTTTGGAGATTCTTCAGGTATTGACCTCTCAGTTTTAGGTCAACATATTCACGATAAGTACCCAGATTTTAAGGTCAAGGAATATGGCTATTCAACCTTGCAGAAATTTCTGACAAATTCGGGAGCATTTTGTTTTAAGACATCAAGCACTGGATCTATCAAGGTTAAGTTGAAGAAAAAGAATTAGAAGCAACTATAGAATTAGCTATAGAAGCAATTATAGAATTAGCTATAGAAGCAGCTATATAAACGGCTATAGAAGCAATTATATAAGCAGCTATAGAATTGGATATGATATAGATTACAAGTTTTGAATTAAATGATTATAGGAGATTGATATGAATAAGATTGCGAGTTTTACTGTTAACCACTTGGATTTACTCTGTGGTATCTATGTGTCAAGAAGGGATTATATCGGCCAGGAGTGTATCACAACATTTGACCTGAGATTTACCAGACCAAATGTGGAGGCTCCTATGGATACTGCTGGTATCCATGCCCTTGAGCACCTGGGCGCTACTTTCTTGAGAAATGATGAGGAGTGGAGCAATAAGACCATTTACTTCGGTCCTATGGGCTGCAGAACTGGTTTTTATGTACTTTTCTCTGGTGAGCTGAGCTCAGAAGACATTTTGGATGTATTGAGAAGAATGGCGGATTACGTCCTTAGCTACGAAGGGGAGATTCCGGGCTACTCGCCAAGGGATTGTGGAAATTACCTGGACAATAACTTGACTTTGGCCAAGCTTTATATGAAGAAGTACAAGGAAGAAGTTCTTGATAATCCAAGCCCAGAGAGAATGAGATATCCAGACTAGTAAAAGCTTTGATAAAGACATAAAAAAGCCTTGAGGAATGATGATTCATTCTTCAAGGCTTTTTGTTTTCTTATTACTTATGATTTTAATTAAACTTCGAAAATTAAATCGCCATAAGATGGGAATGGCCAGTACTCCTTGTCGACGATCATTTCAAGTCTGTCAGCAGGATCTCTCAATTCCTTCATCTTAGCAGAAACTGTATCACGGAAGAAGTGAGCTGCTTCCTTAGGATCAGTAATTGTAGCACCCTTTTCAACTGCTTCTTTGAGTTCTGTCTGAGCTTTGTACATAGCATTGAGGTTCTCAGTAACATCTGCAAGGATAGCCTTCTGAGTTGTAGGCTCAATACCAGCTTCGCTAACAGCGGCGATAGAGTTTGCAAGCTCAGTTGTGTAAGAAATAACAGCAGGGATGATCTGCTTTGAGCTAATGTTGAGCATTGATTTTGCTTCAATATTTACAGTCTTCTTGTAAGCTTCATACTTAATCTCAGCTCTAGATAGGAGCTCAGTCTTAGTAAATACGCCAAACTGCTCATAAAGCTTGAGAGCTTTGTCAGTTGTGAGAGCTGGAATAGCATCAACCATGTTCTTGATATCAGGAAGACCACGGCGGTGAGCCTCTTCAGCCCACTCCTCAGAGTATCCATTTCCGTTGAAGAGGATTCTCTGGTGCTCTGTGAAGAGCTTCTTGATCATGTCATGAACAGCCATATTGAAATCTTCAGCATTTTCAAGCTCATCAGCGATTTCCTTGAAGCTTTCAGCAACGATAGTGTTGAGAACAACATTGGCCGGTGCGATAGAGTCAGAAGAACCTACCATACGGAACTCAAACTTGTTACCAGTGAAGGCAAAAGGAGAAGTACGGTTTCTATCAGTTGCATCCTTATTGAGATCTGGAAGTGCAGAAGCGCCTGTGTGGAGCTTGCCTTTCTGGATAGATGATGTTGCATCACCCTTGTCAATAAGCTGATTGATAACATCCTCAAGCTGCTCGCCGAGGAAGATAGATATAATAGCTGGAGGTGCTTCATTGGCACCAAGTCTCTGGTCGTTACCAACATTGGCAGCAGATTCACGCAAGAGATCAGAGTGGGTATCTACGGCCTTCATAACAGCGCCGAGTACGAGAAGGAACTGGATATTCTCGTGAGGAGTCTTTCCTGGATTTAAGAGGTTGATTCCGTCATCAGTTGTGAGTGACCAGTTGTCGTGCTTACCTGAACCGTTAACGCCCTCAAATGGCTTCTCATGGAGGAGACATACGAGATTGTGGTGATAAGCAACCTTCTTTAAGATTTCCATTGTGAGCTGGTTGTTGTCAGTTGCAATATTGCACTGAGCATAGATAGGGGCAAGCTCATGCTGACCAGGAGCAACCTCATTGTGCTGTGTTCTGGCTGAGACGCCCAATTTCCAGAGTTCCTGGTTGACATCTCTCATGAATTCACCGATACGCTCTCTGATAACACCGAAATAGTGATCATCAAGTTCCTGACCCTTAGCTGGGCTGGCACCGAAGAGTGTACGTCCTGTGTAGATTAAATCCTTTCTCTGAAGGTACTTATCGCGGTCTACGATGAAGTATTCCTGCTCAGCACCTACTGAAGGAGTTACTGTCTTTGAACTTGTGTTGCCAAAAAGACGGACAATTCTTAAAGCCTGCTCGTTGATGGCATCCATTGATCTTAAAAGTGGAGTCTTCTGATCAAGAGCCTCGCCTGTATAAGAACAGAAAGCTGTTGGGATAACTAAGATTGCTCCTGTACCATCATGTCTGATAAATGCAGGTGAAGTACAATCCCAAGCAGTATAACCTCTAGCCTCAAATGTAGCTCTTAAGCCACCTGAAGGGAAAGATGAAGCATCAGGCTCTCCTTTGATAAGTTCCTTGCCTGAGAATTCCATTATAATTCTACCTTCAGAATCAGGAGCTGAGATGAAGGAATCATGCTTTTCTGCAGTTGATCCAGTGAGTGGCTGGAACCAGTGAGTGAAGTGAGTAGCACCTTTCTCAACTGCCCAGTTTTTCATAACATTAGCAATTGAATCAGCATCCTCTAAAGATAACTCACTCTTGCCTTCCATAGCACTTTTAAGGTTCTTGTAAACGTTCTTTGGCAATCTGAGCTTCATCACATGATTGTTAAAGACGTCAACACCGAATTCTTCTGCAACATTGAAGTTTTCTTTCATAGTAATCCTTTCTGTTGTAAATTCAAAAAAATATTTTGCTTTATATATGAAGGAGTATAAATAGGGCAAATGTGCGTTTTACCATAAAATATTAGGCAAAAAACCAACTTGACTTAATTTTATTAAGTGTAAACCCCTGACACCCATTCTTATAATTAAGCAACAGTTAATAAAATAACCCTATTTAGGAAATAATGCAAGTCTTATTGAGAAAAATGCTTGTCTTACGGGAAAAAATACAAGATTTGTAGAAAATTCACAATAAGAGCGAAGAATAGTGGGACTTAAATAAAAATACCGCTAATCTTTTTGAAAAGACTAGCGGTAGTTTATTAATATTGAATTAAGCTTAATTATTGCTTGGCTCAGACTGAGGAATAGCAGTCTCTCCAATCAAGCTTCCATGAATGATTAAGCGGTGAGTCAGGTTATCAGCACATGTAGATAGAGTTACTATCTGTCTTGCTGTTGAAGGATCACCGTTAGTAGCATACATTGACTCCTGCTTTCTTGCTACAGCATAAGACTGCATAGATGACAGGGTAGGGAAGTTGAAGGTGAATGTCTCAGATGTAGGATCAGTGAGGTAAACACTGAAAATCTGGTATTCTCTCAGACGATCTTTAGTGTAAATGTAGAACTTGTCATTGCCTTCAGTCTGGTAGAAACCTGAGTTTCTGTACTTGTGGAGTACTGAGAACATTGTTCCACTGTAAAGAGTGTGGCCATAAATAATTACATGAGATGAATTGATTCCACCATTAATTCTGTAGTCGATAAAGAGACAGCCGTTAATATTGGAAGATCCATCAATTGCTGTAGTGAGGTACTTTTCATTGTCAGTACCCTGTACTACTGGAAGTCTCATGTCTACACTTGGGATATAGAGCATACCTTGTGCATCTGCATTAATCGCAAGCAAAGCGTTGTGATCATACTTGAAAGGCACCTTTGACACATTGCCATCCTCAGATACAATCTCCACTGGGGTGTTGTCCTCTGTGATTTGGCCTGTGACATCTCCGTAAAGTTTCTTGCCACGGTTGTATTCAAGTAAGATACCTAAGAGGCGGATGCCTGAATAGCAGAATATAATTGCACATATTATAATGATAACTGTCCTAATTATGTCGCCCTTAGTTCTTCTTTTCTTACTCTTAATACGATCATTGGCTGGGCCTTTTTCTCTAACCTTATTACCGCTTGCCTTAGCTTTAACTTCTTTCTTCTCAATAAGTTCTGGATGGTCGACGCTAGATACAGGAACCTGCTGGTCTGTATCTTCGTTAGAACCAAAATAGCTGTCAAAATCGCTCATTATAAAATACTCCTAAATAATTTTCTTTAATCAAGCCTTACCAGCTGAGCCAAAGAGAGCAATTTTATCACGTACTGTCTGCTTGATTGCTTCTACACCAGGTGCAAGAAGCTTTCTTGGGTCAAATCCTTTTCCTTCAAGATCTTTACCGGCTTCGATGTACTCTCTAACTGCTGCAGCAAATGCAAGCTGGCACTCTGTGTTAACATTGATCTTGCACACACCGAGTGAGATTGCCTTTTTAATCTGATCTTCAGGGATACCTGTACCACCGTGAAGTACAAGAGGCATATCGCCAACTGCATCCTTTACACTAGCGAGTGTGTCAAAGCTAAGACCTGCCCAGTTTGCAGGGTACTTACCGTGAATGTTACCGATACCTGCTGCAAGGAAATCAACTCCAAGGTCAGCAATCATCTTACACTCGTTAGGATCAGCACACTCACCAGCAGCGACAACTCCGTCTTCCTCGCCACCGATAGCACCAACCTCAGCCTCAATTGACATACCCATAGCATGTGCTACATTGATCAATTCCTTGGTCTTTTCTACGTTCTCGTCGATTGGGAAGTGAGAACCATCAAACATGATTGATGAGAAACCAGCTTTGATACACTTGTAGCATCCATCGTAAGTACCGTGGTCAAGATGGAGAGCAACTGGAACTGTGATGTTTTGCTCTTCAACTAAAGCTTTTACCATGTCGGCAACTACTTTGAAGCCGCCCATGTACTTACCAGCTCCTTCTGACACACCTAAGATTACAGGTGAATTGAGTTCCTGAGCTGTGAGAAGAATTGACTTAGCCCACTCAAGATTGTTGATGTTGAAGTGGCCTACAGCATACTTACCCTCGCGGGCCTTATTAAGCATTTCTGTTGCGTTAACTAACATATTTTCCCTCCTAGGATTTTATTATTTGTTCTAATTATACGCTCCAATGGGCGAAAATGAAAGTATTTTGAGCAAAAAGAGCTTGCGAATGATTGTTTTAAATTCTATAATTAATGCCATAAATGATAATAGTGCTGATTATAGTCATGTGTTTTTTAAACTAATTGAAAGGGAATAACATATGTTTAATTTTTCAAATGTATTGGCTGATGCCACAAGCGATGTCAATTTTTATAGTGAGAAAGCCAATGAAGGCTCTTCATTCATGCCATTTATAGGCTTTATGCTTTTTTTCGCAGCTCTGATTCTGTTGATAATTGGAATTACAAATATTGTCGACTCAAAGAAGCAGTTTAATCTTTTCTATGATCAGAGAGATGCAAAAGACTTTACTGATGAGAAGTATGTAAAGGAAAGAAAAAGAGGCATTGTATTTATAGTAATCGCTATTGTGCTCTTAATAGCTTCACTTATCATCTTGCCACTCTTTTAAATTAGAAATAAAAAAACATCGCCCGCCGAGTTGGTGGACGATGAGAGAGAGGGAGAGAACTGCTATCAGTTCATGTATTATGAATTTTAGATATTGTCTTTAATATAATGATAGTATAAAAGACAATGATGTACGAAATAAGATGTTTTTGTGAATTTAGCTTTAATTCATTGTGAATAATTTGTTAATGAAACTACAAGCTATTATAGATAAAAGACAATAAAAAACATGAAAAAGGTGTATGAAATGCCATAACTATTGGCTTTTCATACACCTTTTAAATTTGGTATTTTTTTAGACTTAAGGCAAATTAGTCATCAATCTTTTCTGGCTCTGAGTATGTCTCGCCAAAAGTTTCAACACTTACTTCCTTCATAACCTGAGGCTTGAGTGGTCTGTCTGAATAATCAACATCTACATCAGCGATTTCGTCGAGAACCTCTTCACCTTCGATAAGCTTACCGAATGCGGCATATTCGCCGTCAAGATGAGGAGCGTTAGCGTGCATGATGAAGAACTGAGAACCAGCTGAATCTGGGGACATAGAACGAGCCATTGAAAGAACTCCGCGTGAGTGCTTGAGGTCATTCTTAAAACCGTTGTGTGAGAACTCACCCTTGATAGAGTAACCAGGGCCACCCATGCCTGTGCCGTCTGGATCTCCGCCCTGAATCATGAAACCAGCGATGATTCTGTGGAAGATAGTTCCGTTGTAGAAGCCCTTCTGAACAAGGGAGATGAAATTGTTTACAGTATTTGGTGCGATTTCTGGATAAAGTTCAGCCTTCATAACGTGGCCGTTTTCCATTGTAATTGTAACTATTGGATTTGACATATAAATTCCTTTCTTTCTGAGGCTAAAGAAGTTAATATATAAGCAAGTTTAGCCGAATTGTTTTAAATATAAGAGATTATAACATAAGGGAAGATAGATTAAAATGTCAAATGTAGATATAAAATATACTGAACTTGTGGCAGAAAGTCTGCCTGATTTTATAATAATTGTTGAGAATGATAGGGAAAGAATTCTGCCTCTTGATTTTGACATCAAGGAAAAGGCCCTATATGAGCCAATTGAACTTGAATCATTGTTGGATAGGTCTTGTCAGGCTGAAAATATTGAGCCTGATGCCAAGAATACAATTACAGTGGTGCAAAAAGGCCCAGATTACTACACAATCAGCGGCTTTGACGATATTGTCCTCTCTAGTCTTTTGGTGAGTCTTTCCTATATAAGAATTATATATGCAAGGATGAGAAAGAAGCCTTGCCTGGTCTTTGCCAGTGAGAGGCTCATATTCAGGGAGATTAGCCTTGACCAAGGGGATATAGACGCCCTATTTGCTTTGTATGAAAGCTTAGCGTCAAATCCTTTTGTTGAGCCACTTTACGACAGGGAGAGGGAGATAGAGTTTAACAAAAATTATATAGAAAATATGTATAGATTCTTTCAATATGGCTTATGGCTCCTTTTTGATAAGGAGAGCGGAAGACTTATAGGTAGAGCTGGCATTGAAAACAGGTTGATAGACCAGCAGACAAAGCAGGAAATCGCCTATTTGATAGACAGCTCTTGCCAGGGACAGGGCTATGGATCAGAGGCTGTAGATGCGATTCTTGCTTACGCTTGTGATGAGCTTGGACTTGAAGAGATATACGCCTGCATAGATAAAGATAACATGCCATCTATAAAACTGGCTGAAAAGAAGGGCTTTACAAGGGAGGCAAATTCTGACATAGGACTTATTCTATACAAAAAGGAGCTTGATTAGGTATCAAGCTCCTTTAAATATAAGAAATTATAAGTCAAAGGCAAATCTTATGACTTCAGCGGCTTCATTTTTGTGCTTGCTTGATGCTGGAATGCCGTAGCATGCATCCTTGAGAGTGAAGTTAGTGTCTTTGCATATCTTTGTGTTTTCGAGTTTAACAGCCAAAGGAATTGAGCTGTCGTCCTCAATAGTATAGTAGAAAATGTTTTCGTCGCCAATTTTTGCCAGTTCATCAGTAGTTAAGACTGTTCTTAAGTCTGTGAGGAAAGGATCTGTGCGGCTTGAGTAGAAATCAATATATTTACGGCTGGTCATGTAGCCATCTATTGAGCTGCTTGAGGCCATAAGGTAAATCTTATTCTGGCTAAGAGCTGGATCTTGGTCCATAGCATTGGCCTTGAAAGTGTATGTGTAGTCAAACTGAATCTTATCGGACTTCTTTGCTGGCTTGAGCCTTTCAGTCATCTCCTTTGTGAGGTAGTCACTGCCATCGTCGTAGCCGCTCATCTTGCCGTCCACAACTGCAACATACAAAAGGTAATTTTGTGAGTTATGTCTTATAGATATAATAAGACTTGCGACAAATGCTATGAAAAGCACTAGAGCTAGGCTTATATAACGGTAATAATCCCATATATATCTGATCTTTTCTTTGAATTTGAGTTCCTTGAAAGGAATTTCAATTTCCTTAGCTTGATCTTTCTTTTTTTTCCCAAACATGAAAATACTCCCTGATATTTAAAAATTGGCAAATATTTATAAGGCATCATACCATATAAGGCAATAATTTGACAATATTTACAAAAAATTAAGGCCACAAAACTTGGCAATTTATTTTACTTAAAGTATAATCAAATTTAATTTGTAAAAAAAACAAAAGAAACATATGGAGGATTGTATGTTTAGTATCAACGGAAAATTATTCAATACATTAATAAAAGCCGGCGATTTCCTTATATTAGGCCTTATAGGCAGCCTTATGTGTCTGCCTTTAGTTACAGTCGGTGCTTCAATTACAGCTATGTTTTATTCTGGATTGAAGTTGATAAAGGATGAGGAGAGCTATGTAATCAGGGATTACTTTCACTCATTTAAACAAAACTTTAAACAGGGTTTCTTAATGCAGCTTATATATATGATAATTGCAGCCCTTCTTGTTACTGATTTGAGAATCTGTTCAACATGGCTTAAGAGCAGTGGTGGAATCTTTGCAAAGCTTATGTTTTTCTTTGCGATTGGCTTGCTCTTGGTTGAGGCTGCCACAATGCTTTATTCTTTTGCAGCCCTATCTAGATTTGAAAATACTGTTATAGGAACAGTGAAAAATGGCCTTTTGCTCTGCATGCAAAACTTGCCGGCAACTCTTATAATGCTCTTTATCTCTGGCCTTTTGACAATGATTACACTTAAGTATTTCACAGCATATATTGTGACTTTGCCAGTGGGACTTTATATGAATAGCTTCGTTTTAGTCAGAGTATTCAGACCATTTGAAAAAGCAGCAGCTGAGGCAGCTTCTGAAGTAGCTTCTGGCGAAGTTAATGATGTGACTTCTAGCACAGCTTCATCTGAAGCTGGGGATGAAGAGTAATAATGATTTGGAGGAGATTAGTATGAAAATCAGAGATATTGTACTGACTGTTATCGGTCTTATATTAATTAGTTTACGTTTGATAGTTAATTTTGGCAGTATCAGCGTCGATATATTTAGTGACTTCTTAGCATTTGTTCTTTTTGCAATAGCATGTGCGCCATATTTTAAAGAAGATTCTTTTTTTGGCAAAAAGACTAAGATAGCCCTATTTGCAGCACTAGCCCTGAATTTGCTGGCTGTAATACTTCCATTCTTGCTTCCTGGTTCAAGCATGATGAGTAAGATTCAATATGGCTTATCAGCAGTTGCAGCTATTTACTTTACTTACTATCACATGTTGGATTTAGTGAGATATGCAGGCGTGATTTCTAGATCTGCAGTTACTAGAAGCTTGATGGTAACCTGGACCTTTTATGGACTCATAGCATTTGCCGCATATTTTGCGGACTTTAGTGGCTATATGGTAGTGTCTATGGTGCTTCAGGGACTTTTGATTATTTATGCCCTTTACTATTCTTCAGTTATCTATAAAACTTTGAAGAATCTTAGCTGATAATTATAGTTGGGAAATTAGTACCAAATTTATAATATGTATTTGACAAAACTATTTATGTAACTTTAAAATATTCTTAGGGAATTGTTTCGTAGGAAAAATTATACTTGTTTACATTATTTCGGAGGTGTTTAAATGGCAACCGATCTTGATTTAAATATAAATAATAATAGTTACAATTATAGAACATCGGCAGGAGCGGGAGTTTCAAACTCTTTATCAGCTGCTGACAAGGCAGCGGACAGAGAAGAACTTAAGAGCTCTAAGGGAGCTTCTACATATGCATCAAGGGATGATGAGTATCTTGGAAAAGCTCCTAAAAAGGCTGATGCCAACAAAATCATGCTCAATTTTAAGAGCCATGAGAACTACCAGCTTGTATCTGCAAAGAGCGAGATGGAAGATGTGGATGTTGAGAAGGCTATGTCAGATATGAAGAAGGATTTTATCCTCTCTCAATATAAGTATTTTGTCAACATTGGCGATGATGGAAACCTGGGAACAGACCTGGATGGAACAGTTAAAATAAAAAAATAAATTTTTTTCAAAAAGTGCTTGCAATTTAAAAAAAGCTGTTATATAATCCTATTCGTTGCACAACAATGGGCTTTCGCCAAGTGGTAAGGCACCAGATTCTGATTCTGGCATTACGGGGGTTCGAATCCCTCAAGCCCAGCTAGATTTCCCCTCGCTGTTAATTCAGCGAGGGGTTTTTGTTGTTTGCGCCTCGGCGATTTTAAAGGAGGATTTAACTATGATAAAGTTAGGAGAGGTTCAGACACTTGAAGTGGTAAAGATTGTCGATTTCGGTGTCTACCTTGGAAGTGAAGACGAGAAGGTATTGCTACCTAAGAAACAGGTCCCAGAAGGAAGTAAGGTGGGAGATTCAATTGAAGTATTTATCTATAAGGATTCATCAGACAGACTTATAGCAACAGTTCGTGCGCCAAAGCTCACAGTGGGACAGATGGCAGTGCTTAAGGTCAATCAGGTGACAAGAATTGGTGCCTTTCTTGACTGGGGGTTGGAAAAGGATCTCTTTCTCCCATTTAAGGAGCAGCTCTGTGATTTGAAGCCAGGCGATGAGTATCTTGTGGCTCTTTATGTTGACAAGAGTGATAGACTTGCCGCAACAATGAGGGTTTATAACTATTTGACAGAAGCCAAGACTTATGTCAAGGACAGTGCAGTTACTGCAAGAGTAATACAGATTAATCCTGAGATGGGAGTATATCTTGCCATTGATGACAAGTATTTCGGAATGCTTGGCAAAAATGAGGTATATAGCAATCTTAAGTTGGGCGATATAGTCTATGGCCGAGTGTCTAAGGTTAGAGAGGATGGAAAGCTGGATGTAAGCCTTAAGCAGAAAGCATACATTCAGATGGATGAAGATTCTGAGATAATCATCAAAAAGATGCAGAGCTTAGGTGGAGCTCTTCCTTACACAGATAAGTCTGTAAAGCCTGAAACCATCAGAAAAGACTTTGATATGAGTAAGAATGAGTTCAAGAGAGCTATAGGAAAGCTTTTAAAAGAAAAAAGAATAACTATTGAAAGTGACAGTATAAAAATAGTATTATAATACAAGATTTTCAAATCTGCGTCGTGCGCCATAAAGGGGATGCGGATTTAAGATATAAAATTTTAAGTGGCGCAGAAAGAAGGAGAATATGCAGAAAGTTATCAGTACAGAAAAGGCACCAGCAGCAATCGGACCATACTCACAGGCAATCGAGGTTAATGGCTTTGTATTTACTTCAGGTGTAATCCCTGTAGATCCAGCTACTGGAGTAATTGCTGACGGAGTTGAGGCTCAGGCAGAGCAGGCATTTACAAATCTTTGTAATCTTGTTGAGGCTTCAGATGCTAAGGTTGAGAATATTGTTAAGACAACAGTATTCATCAAAGATATGAATGACTTCGGAAAGATCAATGAGATCTATAAGAAGCATTTTAAGGAGCCATTCCCATCAAGATCTTGTGTAGAAGTAGCAAGACTTCCTAAGGATGTTCTTCTTGAGGTGGAGGCAATTGTTGCAAAGTAATAAGAATAAAAGCATAATTGAAAAAGTAAATTGGATGATCCTTTTTACCTTGATAGTATTCAGATATATCTCGTCAAAGTTAGTAAAATGGCTTATAGCAACTTATCATATTAAGCTGACAAATGTTGAGACTTTTTTAATTAGCGACTTCTTTATTATTTTAATACCCTTGCTTTTTGTGCTTATAAATAGGATTAATATCTTTAAGTTTATACAGTTTAAGCTTTTAAAGCCTTTTGACATTTTGCTCTCTATTGGCATGGCTTTTGCTATGTCACCATTAATGAGCATTATCAATTGGACATCTTTGCTTTTCTTTGACCTTGGAACAAAGGCTATTGCACAGAACTCAGTAGATTTGCCTCTTTGGCTTCAGCTTCTAATTATAGCCGTAGGCCCTGGTATTATTGAGGAATTGATATTTAGAGGAGTTACCTTTCACGCTTACAGGCCGAATGGACTACTCGGTGCAGCCCTTTACAGTGCAATTTTCTTTGCATTGGCCCACGGCAATATGAACCAGTTCCTATATACAATTTTTATGGGATTTGTTATGGCTCTTGAGGTGGAGGCGACTGGATCAATTTTTGCATCCATGATTACGCATTTTACCTTAAATGGCTCGTCAGTCCTTGTTCAGTATGGATTAAAAGCCTTACAAAATTCTTTACCTAAGCCTGAAAGTACTACAGTCGTTTTAGATGAAACTCTATACTTTTTTGGTGGTGTGTTTGCAGGACAGACTCTTCTTATGGCTGTTGGCGGCGTTGTTCTTGCTTATATAATATTTAAGACTATGTTGAAGAGAAGTGGCAGGACTGATTACTTCACTTATCAGATATATAGAGGCTTTGGACCACAGAATAATGAAAGATTTGTAACTGAGCCATATATAATGGCTGCAGGCTTTATAGTCCTGCTTATGCTTAATTTGGCTCTTTCTTGATAGTAAGCTGAAAACATAATTTAAAACAGATTTAAAAACAAATTTAAAAACGTATTTAAAAACATTTTTAAACATGTATTAAAGCACATAATTAAAAGCCTTTGTCTAAGCGGCTTTTAGATCACTGAAATGGTCTGAAAACTGCAGGACAAAGGCTTTTTTATTTGATTAACAGTAAGCTTGCTTTATTTGATTAACAGTAAGCTTGCGTATTTCTCCTTAAGCCAGCACTAAGGCATGGCAAATGTTTAGATAGGGGCACGGATTGGCAGGGCAAAATGCTAAAGTCCCTTAAATGTTATGAACCAGGTCCTATCAGGAATTGCTTCCCGATAAAACCTGGTCCATAAGAAAAGAAAATGAGAAAGGAAAATAGAAAATGTCAAACTTTAATGTCGATATTTTGTCCAAGATTAGGCTGCACACTAGCTTCCATCATCTTGGTAAGTCCGTCACCGTAATCCTGAAGTGTATCTAAGCTCTTGCTTAACATAGCTACTGAGAAATCACTTTGAACGTTTGATAAGCTCTGTGCAGTGGATAATGAAAGTATATCAAGCACTTAAATCACCTCCTGTTATTTATATATCAATTATAGTACACACAATTCGTTAATACAACTATTTTTTTTTATAGAGAAATTGTGACACTTGTGCATTATTTAAGGGGCAAGAATTAGGCAAATGTTGACTTTGAACTAAAAAAAATGGCTAAAAGAGCCATTACACAGGCTTTTTGCTATTTTATTTATAAAGAAGAGGCTAATATACTGATATTGCGCTTGCTATTTTGCACAAAAAAGAGGGGGACTGTCAGAGGGGAAACATAAAAAAATTGTGCAAAGTGTTCGAAAATGCCATAAAAAACAGTATTTTTAAATGAACGTATGCTCAAAATTGGTGAAAATGCAAAAAAAGTAGGGCTCATCTTTGTGAAAATAAGATATGGAATTAAAGTTGGGTTTATTGTAATATAATCGACGTGTGATGCGACAGGCATCACGATATTATTAGGAGGAATTATAATAATGGCAAGTTTATCACTTAAGAATGTATGTAAAGTATATCCTAACGGCTTCGTAGCAGTTAAGGATTTTAATCTTGAAGTTGCTGATAAGGAATTTATCATCTTCGTAGGACCTTCAGGTTGTGGTAAGTCTACAACACTTCGTATGATCGCAGGTCTTGAGGAAATCAGCTCAGGTGAGTTATGGATTGGCGACAAGTTAGTTAACGATGTAGAGCCTAAGGACAGAGATATCGCAATGGTATTCCAGAACTACGCTTTGTATCCACATATGACAGTTAAAGATAACATGGCATTTGGTCTTAAGTTAAGAAAGGTACCAAAGGATCAGATTGATAAGGCTGTACATGAAGCAGCTAAGATTCTTGATATCGAGCACCTTCTTGATCGTAAGCCAAAGGCTCTTTCAGGTGGTCAGAGACAGAGAGTTGCTATGGGACGTGCTATCGTTCGTAGCCCTAAGGTATTCCTTATGGATGAGCCTCTTTCAAACCTTGATGCTAAGTTAAGAGTACAGATGAGAGTTGAGATTTCTAAGCTTCACCAGAGACTTCAGACAACAATCATCTACGTTACACATGACCAGACAGAGGCTATGACTCTTGGTACAAGAATCGTAGTTCTTAAGGATGGTGTAATTCAGCAGGTTGATACACCACAGAGCCTCTACCAGACACCAGATAACATCTTCGTTGCTGGATTCATCGGTTCTCCACAGATGAACCTCATCGATGCTGAAGTTATCGAGAATGGTAACTCTGTAACACTTAAGCTTTCTGATACAGTTTCAATCAACCTTCCAGAAGAGAAGAGCAAGGCTCTTGTAGATAATGGTTATGCTGGTAAGACTGTAGTAGTTGGTATCCGTCCAGAGGATATCAGAGATGACGAGGAGTTCATCGCTAAGCACTACGATACACAGTTCGAGGCTACTGTTAAGGTTTACGAGTTACTTGGTGCTGAAGTTAACCTTCACTACGATATCGGTGATGTTACATGCACAGCTAAGGTTAACCCACGTACAACAGCTCGTCCTGGCGATACAATCAAGCTTGCTATGGCTGTTGAGAGACTTCACGTATTCGATAAGGAAACAGAGAAGGTTATTACTCACTAATTTTCATCAGTAAATTAGATTATTATAGGAGGAAATGCATAATTATTTGCATTTCCCCCTTTTTTTTTTCTTTGTTTTGCTTTACAATAATACAGATAGTGGAAAATTATATAATGAAAGGGTGAAGACATGATAAGTAATCAGATATTACAGTCAACAATTGATGGATTAAAAAGCATCTCACATGTTGATCTATGTGTAATAGATTATGATGGTAAGATTGCAGCAAAAACATTTGAAGATGCTAACGTTTGTATTCCAGACGCTTTAGCTTTCAAGGATTCTGCAGCGGATAGTCAGGTTGCGAATGGCTATCAGTTCTTTAAAATCATGGACAATAAAACACTCGAGTATATTTTGTTGGCAAAAGGTACTACAGATGCTGTATTTACTTATGGAAGACTTGCAGTTTTCCAGATTCAGCAGCTTTTAGTTGCTTATAAAGAAAGATTCGATAAGGACAATTTCATAAAGAACTTGCTTCTTGACAATTTACTTAGAGTTGACATATATACAAGAGCTGAAAAATTACATATTGATACAGATTCCAAGAGACTTGTATATATTATTGAGACAAAACATGAGAAGGATACAAGTGCCTTCGAGACTTTGAGAACACTATATGCTGGCAAGGAAGCTGATTTCATCACAGCTGTCGATGAGAAGAGCATTATTCTTGTAAAGCAGATCGATGAGGACGAAACACCTGAAGATATGTTCAAGGCTGCAGAGGTTATTGCAGATATGCTTAGCACAGAGGCTATGAGCGTTGCCCATATTTCTTATGGTACAGTTGTTTCTGATTTAAGAGATGTATCAAGATCATATAAAGAGGCTAAAATTGCCATGGAAGTTGGAAGAATTTTCTTCAGCGACCGCAATGTTGTAGCCTACAATCAGCTTGGAATAGGACGTCTTATATATCAGCTTCCTATCCCTCTTTGTCAAATGTTTATAAAGGAGATCTTCGCTGGCAAGTCACCTGATGAGCTTGATGAGGAGACTCTCGCTACAATCAACAAATTCTTTGAGAACAGTCTCAATGTCTCAGAGACTTCTAGACAGCTTTATATCCACAGAAATACTCTTGTATATCGTCTCGATAAGCTTCAGAAGTTGACAGGACTTGATTTAAGAGTATTTGACGACGCAATTACATTCAAGATTGCTCTTATGGTTGTTAAATACATGAATTATATAGAGAACCGCGATAGCTATTAAGCAGATGCGGTGATAGCCAGAAGATGACCTTTGTCTTTAAGATGAGCTGCATATATTGATGGTTATCAAACCAAGAGAAGTGGCCCTGCCTCTTCGATAGGAAAAAGAAAGTGAAAATTTGGAGGTATTAATATGATTATCCTTGAGGATGTCGTTAAGAACTATGGTTCTGACGTACCAGCCCTAAACGGGATAAATCTGCACATACAAAAGGGTGAATTTGTATTCATAGTAGGTAAAAGTGGTTCTGGTAAGTCTACTCTTATCAAGTTATTATTGAAGGAACTTGACCCAACAAGTGGTGAGATTTTTGTAAATAAGAAGAACTTGAACAAGGTAACACGTAAGAAGTTGCCATTTCTTAGAAGGGATATAGGAGTTGTCTTCCAGGACTTCAGACTTCTCCCAGATCGAAATGTCTATGACAATATAGCATTTGCCATGAAGGTCGTAGAAGCACCTAACAGAAAGATTAAGAGCCGTGTTCTTGCCATGTTGTCAATGGTTGGACTGCTCGATAAGTATAAGTCTTTCCCAAATGAGCTTTCCGGTGGTGAGCAGCAGAGAGTTGCAATTGCAAGAGCTTTGGTCAACAGACCTGCAATCTTGCTTTGTGACGAGCCTACTGGTAACTTGGATCCTGCTAACTCTAATGCAATCATGAAGATTCTTGAGCAGGCTAATAAGCAGGGTACAACAGTACTTGTAGTTACTCATAACATGGATATTGTCGCACAGATGAAGAAAAGAACTATCACTATGAGCGACGGTAAGGTAATAAGCGATAGAGAAAAGGGTGGTTATTTCTATGAAGATTAGGTCATTAATGTATCATTTTAAGGATGGCTTTAAGAATATACACAGAAATAGAATGTTCTCGCTTGCATCTATTGCTACGATTACAGCTTGTATATTTATATTTGGAGTTATCTATTCACTTTTCCAGAATTTTGAGTTCATGGTTAAGAAGGCAGAAAACGAGATCTGTGTAACAGTCTTCTTCGATGAGGGATTGAGCGATGCACAGATTAAACAGATTGGCGATACAATCAGCAAGAGGGAAGAGGTGTCAAGCATGCACTTCACCACAGCTGAGGAAGCTTGGAATAATTTCAAGAGTGAGTATTTCGCTGATTTCCCAGAACTTGCAGATGGCTTCCAGGATGATAATCCACTTGCGAACTCAGCTTCTTATGAGGTTTACCTCAACGAAGCCAGTCAGCAGGATGCACTTGTTAGTTTTATTGAGGGTATTTCAGGCGTCAGACAGGTTAATCGTTCAGAGGTTGCTGCCAGCGGACTTGAGAGTGCTGCAAGACTTATCGGTTATGTAGCTATTATAATCATTGCGATTCTTCTCGCTGTATCTGTATTCCTTATTACTAATACAATCGTTATAGGTATCACAGTTCGTAAGGATGAGATTTCGATTATGAAGTTTATTGGAGCGACTGATTCATTTGTTAATGCCCCTTTCTTTATTGAGGGTATTACAATTGGAATTGTTGGTTCTATAATCCCATTGGGAATTCTTTGGTTGATGTATTCGAGAATTATCACTTACGTATTGAGTAAGTTCTCTGTTCTTCAGAATATTCTTGTATTCCTGCCTGAGGGCGAAGTTTTCAGAGTGCTTGCTCCAGTTGCAATCATTCTCGGAATCGGTATAGGTGCTCTCGGCTCAACATTTGCCGTTAGAAAGCATGCTAATGTTTAATTAGGTTTGTAAAAGAGGTAATAATTAATGAGAAGAAAGATTCTTTTCAAGTTTTTTGCATGTTTTATGGCTTTGATTTTTGCCCTATCATGTGTGTTCTATACAATTTATGAGCCCGCTAAGATTAAAGAGGTTAAGGCTGATGCACTCGATGACCAGTTGGCCAAGCAGAAAGAGACATCGGAAACTAATCAGAAGGCCCTTGATGATGCTAGCGCTGAGGTTGCTAAATTAAAGAATCAGGCTGCTGACACTCAGGCCTATGTTGATCAGCTCAATTCCATGATTAATGGAATCCAGACTAAGATTAACGAATTAAATAATAAGATTGATGCTGTCAATCAGAAGATAACTGAAAAGCAGAATGAACTTGCTGCAGCTCAGGAAGATGCTGAAAAGCAGTATGATGCTATGAAACTTAGAATTAAGTTCATGTATGAGCATAATCAGGAATCATATCTGGCCTTGATTCTTCAGTCACAGAGTATTGGTGAGATGATGAACAAGGTTGAGTATGTCTCAAAGATTTCTGATTATGACAGACAGATGCTTATAAGGTACAATGACACAGTTAATCTGATTGCCGCTGTTAAACAGGAGCTTCAGGATGACCATGACAGCCTTGTGGCAGATAGAACTGAACTTGATACTCAAAAGCAGGTTAATGATTATCTGGTAAGCCAGAAAAATCAGGAACTTGGTATACTCGACACTCAGGTTGCTACAGCTGAAAAGCTTGAGACTCAGCTTAAGGAAAATCAGATTAAATTGGATGCCGAGATTGAGGCTACAGCAAATCAGATTGCCGCTAGAGAGGCTGAATTTAAGAGAATTCTTGCTGAGCAGGCTGCAGCCGCTGCCAATAGTGGAAGTGCTGTTAGCGCGGGCAATACAGGTTCTGGCTATTTTATGTGGCCTACAATATCAACCAGACTTACTGCTGATTTTAATGAGTATGATCCTTCAGTCAGAGTTGGCATCCATCACGGTATTGATATCGGTGCTGTGACACCGGGTGTGGTTGGTGATCCAGTTTATGCAGCAGCTGACGGTGTAGTTGTTGTAGCAGGCTATAACTGGTCTGGTGGTAACTGGGTTTGGATACTTCACGACAATGGCTTAGTTACACTTTACATGCACAACACAAGTTTGCTTGTAAGTCAGGGCCAGTATGTAAAGAAGGGACAATTGATCTCTTACATGGGCTCTACAGGTGAGTCGACAGGTGCCCATCTTCACTTTGGTATAAGACAGGGAATAAGCGGTTCTTACATAGATCCAAAGCCTTATCTTCCAAAGGTATGGCATTGGTAAAAGAGAATTAATTACATAATTTAATTACATAATTCTAATATCCTCTGCAAGGGTCTTGCAGAGGATATTTATCATTAGAGATAAGAATAATTAAAGATGAATATAATTGATGATTATTTTATTAAAGATTATTTTATTAAAAATTGTTTTATTAAGATAGGAAAATGTTATGGATAAGTCAATGAATGAAGTAGAAGAAGAGGAAAAGAAATTGAAGGCGAAACTTGACAGTGAGAGACAAAGAGGCCTGATTTCAGGTTGTGTCTATACTGCAGTGACATTGGTCGCTCTGATCAGCATTATATTTCTTATTTTGGTTAATACCAAGACTCTTGTGACTGATAGCACAGGAAGCTGGGTATTTTTATCGAAAACGGGAAAAGCACAATATGAGGCAAATCAGCAATTTTACGCTGAGGCATCAGACGGCGATAAGACTGGGACAGGAAACAGTGGAAGTGATTCTTCTGTTAACAACAGTCTCGAAAATCCTTTGATTGGAAATGCAGTGGCAACAAAGTTAAATGTTATTGATGAGAGATTGAGAAAGAGCTCATATTATGCCAATGATTATCAGGATGCCATGGATAAGATCTATAAGGCCTATTTTGAGTCATACAATGACAAATACTCTGTCTATTACACAGCTGATGAGTATAAGAAGATTCAGGAGCAGAATTCAGGCCAGATAAAGGGTATAGGAATCTATTATCAGAAACCTGACAATGATTACATTACAGTTACAGGCGTTATGAAGGACACTCCAGCCAAGGCTGCTGGCCTTGAGGCTGGTGACATCATAATGGCTGTGGATGGACAAGATGTTAAAGCCATGTCAACTGATGAGACAAGCTCAATAATTAGGGGAGCAGAGGGCACTAAGGTAAAGATAAGCTACAAGAGAGGCAATCAGACTTATGAAGTTGATGTGACAAGAGCTTTGGTCAACACTCCAACAGTTTCTGCTGAAATGCTTGAGGGAGATATAGGATATATAGCTATATCAGGCTTTGAAACAGTAACTACTGAGCAGTTTAACACTGAACTTGACAAGCTTCTCAATGATGGAGCTAAGGGCATAATTTTTGATGTGAGAAACAATTCTGGTGGCAGTCTCTCAGTTGTATATTCAATTCTTGACAGAATTCTGCCGGAGGACCTTATCTTCTACACTAAGGACAGAAACGGAACTCAGACTAATTTCACTGGCATGGATGGAAAGCAACTTGATATACCTTATGTGGTTTTGGCTAATGAAAATAGTGCAAGTGCTGCAGAAATCTTTACTTCAGCCATTAAGGATTATGGCTATGGCACATTTGTCGGTAAGACTACCTACGGTAAGGGCATAGTTCAGCAGATAGTGCCTTTTAGTGACGGCTCTGCTATTAAATATACAGTTTCAGAGTATTTTACAAAGAGCGGAAATGAAATCCACAAGAATGGCGTAAATCCGGATGAGACCGTAGAACTTGATTATGAAAATATGATAGATACTCAGTTTGACCGTGCTTACGAGATTATTGAGGAAAAGCTTAAATAGGCTTGAAGACGGGAATTGGATTCCTGATGTAAAAGGCTTGAAGCTTGTATTAGAGGGCTTGATTGATTAAAATTAGGCAAATTCTTAAATTTGGAGGAAGGCTATGGACTTTAAATTGCATTCAGAATACGCCCCAACTGGTGACCAGCCAGAGGCTATCGATACCCTGGTTGCGGGTTTTAAACAGGGTAACCAGTTTGAGACTCTCTTGGGAGTTACAGGCTCAGGTAAGACATTTACCATGGCCAATGTTATAGCGGCCCTTAACAAGCCGACTCTGATCATATCTCACAATAAAACCCTTGCTGCTCAGCTTTACGGGGAGATGAAGGAATTCTTCCCTGAAAATGCGGTAGAGTACTTTGTGTCTTACTATGACTATTATCAGCCTGAAGCCTATGTACCTCAGTCTGATACCTATATAGCCAAGGATTCATCAATTAATGATGAGATTGATAAGTTGAGACATTCGGCTACAGCTGCCTTGTCTGAGAGAAGTGATGTAATAATTGTGGCTTCTGTATCCTGCATATATGGTTTGGGTGCTCCTATAGACTATAGAAACATGGTTGTGAGCCTAAGACCAGGTATGATCAAGGATAGAGATGAGGTCATTAAGAAACTAATTGAAATACAATATATAAGAGGTGACCAGGACTTTAAGCGTGGCACCTTCAGGGTTAGGGGCGATGTTATAGAGGTCTACCCTGCAGGATCTGATGGAGTCTGTGTTAGAATTGAATTCTTTGGCGATGAAGTGGATAGAATCTCAGAATTTGACGCACTCACAGGAAATTTGATAAATCATATAGAACATGTGGCAATCTTCCCAGCTTCACATTACGTTGTCGAAAGAGATAAGATGATGGAGGCTATAGACCGCATAAAGGCTGAACTTGATGAGAGAATTGACTACTTCAAGAAAAACGACAAACTGATTGAGGCTCAGAGAATCGAGGAGAGGACAAACTTCGATATTGAGATGATGCAGGAAACAGGCTTTTGCTCAGGTATTGAGAACTACTCAGCTCCAATGGAGGGCAGAGGGGCTGGAATGCCGCCATATACTCTAATGGATTACTTCCCAGATGATTTTTTGATTATTGTCGATGAGTCGCACATCACAATTCCTCAGGTCAGGGGCATGTACTCAGGTGACCAGGCCAGAAAGAAGAGCTTGGTTGACTACGGTTTCAGACTTCCATCGGCCAAGGATAACAGACCTTTAAATTTCGATGAGTTTGAGACTAAGATTTCTCAGATGCTCTTTGTTTCTGCAACTCCTAATGTCTATGAGGAAGAACATGAGCTTCTTAGGGCTGAACAGATTATCAGGCCTACAGGCTTGCTGGACCCTGAGATTGAGGTGAGACCAGTTGAGGGACAGATTGACGACCTTATCGCTGAGATTCACAAGGAGACTGCGAAAAAGCGCAAGGTACTTGTAACTACTCTTACCAAGAGGATGGCAGAGGACCTTACTGACTATCTCAAGGAGGTTGGAATCAGAGTAAAGTACTTACACGCAGATATTGACACTCTTGAGAGACAGAAGATTATCAGAGACATGAGATTAGACGCATTTGACGTGCTGGTTGGTATCAATCTTTTGAGAGAGGGTCTTGATATACCGGAAATTAGTCTGGTTGCCATAATAGATGCGGATAAGGAGGGCTTTTTGAGAAATAAGACTTCCTTGATTCAGACTATAGGTCGTGCGGCTCGTAATGAAAACGGCCATGTTATTATGTATGCTGACACGATTACTGATTCTATGCAGTATGCCATAGATGAGACTGAGCGAAGAAGGAAGATTCAGGATGCTTACAACAAGGCTAACGGCATAACCCCTAAAACTATTGCCAAGGCTGTCAGAGATTTGATTACTATTTCTGAGATAGCTACGGGCAAGGGAGGTTCTAACGATGGTGTAGAGAAGGATCTCGAGTCTATGTCTATCAAGGAACTTGAGAAGATAAAGAAGGAGATTGAGAAGAAGATGAGGGCGGCAGCGGCTGAACTTAACTTCGAGGAGGCAGCGAGTCTCAGAGATCGCATGATTGAGGTTAACAAGTTTATATACGAGAATAAGTAGTATTTGTTTTAAGTAGGTATTTTATGGAAAAAGGGAATTTTAAGAATTATATAAGGATTAGGGGAGCTAAGGAACATAATCTCAAGGATGTTTCTCTAGACATCCCTAGAGACCAGCTGGTTGTGCTAACAGGTTTGTCAGGATCTGGTAAGTCATCCTTAGCATTTGACACTATATATGCAGAGGGACAGAGAAGATATATGGAGTCTCTGTCTTCCTATGCTAGGCAGTTCCTGGGACAGATGGAAAAGCCAAATGTGGAGAAGATTGAGGGCTTGTCGCCTGCAATCTCTATTGATCAGAAATCGACTAATAGGAATCCTAGATCTACAGTCGGTACAGTTACAGAGATTTATGATTATTTCAGACTTTTATATGCAAGAATAGGTATCCCTCACTGTCCTAAGTGCGGCAGGCAGATAGGACGACAGACTGTCGATGAGATGGTTGACGATATCTTGAAGTTGCCTGAGAGGACCAAGATTCAGCTCCTGGCGCCTGTAATCAGAGGTAAGAAGGGTACACATGCAAAGTTGCTCGAGAGCGCCAAGAAGAGTGGTTATGTGAGAGCTATCATCGATGGGAATCTCTATGAGCTGTCTGAGGAAATAAGTCTTGATAAGAATATTAAGCACAATATATCAATCGTGGTTGACAGAATTTCAGTTAGAGAAGGCATTCAGAAAAGATTGACTGACTCGGTTGAGACAACACTCAAGCTCACTGAAGGTATCATGACTGTTGATGTTATAGGAGAAGAGCCTAAGAACTACAGCCAGTCTTTCTCATGCCCTGATTGCGGCATAAGTATTGATGAGATTGAGCCTAGAAGCTTTTCTTTCAACAATCCTTTTGGAGCCTGTCCTGAGTGTTTGGGACTTGGCTATAAGATGGAATATGACATGGAGCTGATAATTCCTGATGACTCTTTATCTATCTTGGAAGGGGCTATTGCGGCTCCAGGCTGGCAGTCTGTAACTCAGGATGGCACATTTACCCGTTGTATACTTGATTCTGTGGCTGATGCCTATGGCTTTAGTCTTGATACACCTTTCCGTGATTATTCAGATGAGGTTAAGGATATCCTGGTAAACGGCACTAGAGGCAAAAAGGTTGAAGTGCACTATACAGGCCGTATGGGCAAGGGCGTTTACAATATTGCCTATGAAGGCCTGATTCAGAACTTGAAGAACAGATACAGGGAGACAGCATCAGATACTGCTAAGCAGCAGTATGAGGAGATGATGCGCTTCACTCCTTGTGTGAGCTGTCATGGAATGAGACTTAAGCCTGCAAGTTTAGCAGTGACAGTTGCTGATAAGAATATTTATGAGATTACTAACATGTCCATCATCAATATCCATGACTTTTTGGATAAGATGGAGTTGAGCGAGAGACAGAACTTTATAGGAGAGCAGATCTTAAAGGAAATCAGGTCAAGAATACAGTTCCTAGTTGACGTGGGACTTAATTATCTGTCTCTGAGCCGTGCCACCGCAACACTTTCAGGCGGTGAGGCTCAGAGAATAAGACTTGCAACTCAGATTGGTTCAGGTCTTGTGGGAGTGGCATATATTCTTGATGAGCCTAGTATAGGTCTTCATCAGAGGGATAATGACAAGCTTTTGGCAACCCTCTTTCATTTGAGAGATTTGGGCAATTCCGTTATAGTTGTTGAACATGACGAGGACACTATGAGAGCTGCGGACTACATAGTTGATGTGGGCCCTGGTGCTGGTAGAAATGGTGGTGAGATTGTTGCCTGCGGAACTGCCAAGGAAATTGAAGCCTGCAAGGAGTCTATAACCGGTGCCTATCTTTCAGGAAGGATGAAGATAGCTGTGCCACTTGAGCGCAAGGAGCCTAGCGGTTGGATTGAGGTCAAGGGAGCAAGAGAGAATAATCTTAAGAACATTGATGTTAAGATTCCACTCGGTGTGCTCACCTGCGTGACAGGTGTTTCTGGCTCAGGCAAGAGTTCGCTTGTCAATGAGATTGTCTATAAGCATCTTGCTAAGAAACTCAACAGAGCTAGGTTTGTAGCAGGAAAACATGACGACATCTTGGGCATTGAGGCTCTTGACAAGGTTATTGACATAGACCAGTCGCCAATAGGACGTACACCTAGGTCCAATCCAGCTACCTATACCGGAGTATTTGACCAGATCAGAGATCTTTTTGCCAGCACTTCTGACGCAAAGGAGAGAGGCTTTAAGAAGGGAAGATTCAGCTTTAATGTCAAGGGCGGAAGATGTGAAAACTGCTCAGGTGACGGTATTATTAAGATTGAGATGAATTTCCTGCCTGATGTTTATGTCCCTTGTGAGGTTTGCGACGGAAAGCGCTATAACAGGGAGACTCTCGAGGTTAAATACAAGGGGAAGAGCATCTATGACGTGCTTGATATGACAGTTGAGGACGCGGTTGATTTCTTTGAAAATGTGCCAACTATCAAAAGGAAGATTGAGACCCTCAACGATGTAGGCCTTTCTTATATCAAGTTAGGCCAGCCTTCAACTGAACTTTCAGGCGGTGAGGCTCAAAGAATTAAGCTTGCGACTGAGTTATCTAAGAGAAGCACAGGAAAGACAATCTACATCCTTGATGAGCCAACAACTGGTCTTCACTTTGAGGATGTCAGAAAGCTTGTTGAGATATTGAGGAAGCTCGTAGAGGGCGGAAATACTGTGCTTGTAATTGAGCACAATTTGGATGTCATAAAGACAGCTGATTACATAATTGATATGGGTCCTGAAGGCGGAGACGGCGGCGGACAGGTTATCGCCAGCGGAAAGCCTGAGGAAATCATTAAGTGTAAGAAGTCTTTCACTGGAAAATATTTGAAAAAATACTTGAAGTAGTGCTTGAGGCAGTGCACAAAGTAGTGATTGATGCAGTGTGTAAAGCACTACTTGAGGCGGCTGTGTTTTGGCCTGAATGAGGAAGCTTATTTTGATAGATGAGGCGGCTTTGAGCGGTTTTTCTGATTTTAAAGCTGTTATTAGAGGAGTTTGTGATGATTAAGGGTATTATTTTTGACATGGACGGAGTTCTGGTCGATTCTGAGAAACAGTCAAATTTAGGCTGGCTCAAGGCGGCCGCAGAGGCTGGGGTTCAGATGCCGATGGCTTTGATTGACTGCTTTAAAGGGGCACCGGCTAGCCTTAGTTGTCAATTTTTTGATAATTATTATAAGGGACAGTTGGATTATTATAAGCTCAGAGAGAAAAGAACGGAACATGTCCTTAAAATCCGAGATATTGAAGGAATTGGCATCAAGAAGGGTCTTAAGGAACTGCTTGATTTTATTAAAGCGTCAGGGCTTAAGTGCGCAGTTGCCACCTCTACCAGGAGGGAGAGTGCCTTTAAGACCTTGCATGTGATAGGGGCTTGGGACTATCTTGATGCTGTTGTCTTCGGTGATGAGGTTGATCACGGCAAGCCTGAACCTGATATATTTTTAAAGGCCGCTGAGATGATTGGTATAGAGCCGGATTCATGCATAGTTGTCGAGGATTCCATCAATGGAATTAAGGCCGGTCATGCAGCCGGCATGCATGTGGTCCACATTCCGGATACAATCGCGGTAAATGATCAAATTAGAGCTCTCTGTGACTTTGTGGGGCAGGATCTCACTGATTTGATTGGTATTGTCGCTTATTACAATGAAACTGATGGGGATGGCCAAAATATAGATAAGGCTAGTCAAAATATAGATAAGGCAGGCCAAAATATAGATAAGGCAAGCTTTATTGACTTGTTTGAGCTTGAGGGCAAGACTTACATAAGACGAGACCTCACTATGAGTCAGCTCTATGTTGACAGGGTAAGAGTCAGGGACTTCTTTAAGACTTACACTGACAAGTATGATTCTAAGGATCCCAAAATTAAGCTAAAGATTGACCACACATACAGGGTTGCTGCTCTGTGTGAGCGCCTGGCAACTCTTTCGGGAGTTTGTGCTTATGACAGGGAAATTGCTTGGCTTTTAGGCATGCTGCACGATGTGGGCAGATTTGAGCAGGTGAGGCGCTTCGGAACATTTGCCGACGAGGAGTCTGTCGACCATGCGGAGCTTGCGGCCGATTTGCTATTCAAAGATGGCCTGATTTACGACTTTATAGGTGATTGTGCCAAGTGTTTTTCTAGAGCTGAAAAGCCTAAGATTTTAAATGAACTTGAAATAGTTGAATTGGCAATTCGCCAGCACAACAAGTTTAATTTGCCAGATGGCCTGAATGAGAGGGAATTAGCTTTCTGCAATCTTTTAAGAGATGCTGATAAGCTGGATATCTTCAAGGTTGTCTGTGATACGCCTATTGAAGATATTTACAAGACTAGCCAGGAGGAATATGAAAAATCAACCATCAGTCCTGAGGTTCTTGAGGATTTCTTTAAGCACAATACAGTGCTTAGAAGCCTGAAGAAGACCGCAATTGACCATTTGGTGGGACATATATCTCTAGTTTTTGGACTTGCTTATGCTGGCAGCAGACAGATTCTTAAAGAACAGGGATATCTTGGGCAAATGCTTGAATTTGAGTCACAAAACCCGGAAACCAGAGAAAGTTTAAAGAAAATTAAGCATGATGTGGAGGCCTATCTTATGGAATAATAGGCCAGGTAAATGATAGTTGAATTTCCTTAAAGTATTCACTATAATATAGGTATTCGTCTATTCAGCTTCTTTTGGCTTTAAGGGCCATACTAAGCAGTATATAGATATTAATTAAGAAAAGGAGATTAACATGGATCAGGAAAAGGTCATAGTTATAGATTTTGGTGGCCAGTATAACCAGCTGGTTGCCCGTCGTGTCCGTGAATGCAATGTTTATTGTGAGATTTATTCTTACAAGATGGACATCGAAAAGATTAAAGCCATGAATCCTAAGGGTATCATCTTAACTGGTGGTCCTAACAGCTGTTATGAAGAGGATTCACCTACTGCAAGTCCTGAGCTTTTTAACCTTGGTGTTCCAGTTTTGGGACTTTGTTACGGTGCTCAGCTTATGATGCACGTGCTTGGTGGTAAGGTTGAGAAGGCTGCAGATAGAGAATATGGTAAAACAGAGGTTCATGTAGATGCAACAGATTCACCTTTGTACAAGGGTGTTTCAAAAGATACAATCTGCTGGATGAGCCATTTTGACTATATTTCAAGAGTTGCTGATGGTTTTAGCATTACTTCTCATACTGACAATTGTCCGGTTGCTTCAGCTGAAAACAGGGAGAAGAATCTCTATGCAATCCAGTATCATCCAGAAGTTCTTCACACAGTTGAAGGTAAGACAATACTTCACAACTTTGTAAGAGGAGTATGTGGATGTGCAGGCACATGGAAGATGGATTCTTTCGTAGCTACAACTATAAAGGAAATTCGTGAGAAGGTTGGAGATGGCAAGGTATTACTTGCACTTTCAGGTGGAGTGGATTCGTCTGTTGCAGCAGGTTTGCTCTCTAAAGCTATTGGAAACCAGCTCACATGCGTATTTGTAGATCACGGCCTTCTCCGTAAGGATGAGGGAGATGAGGTTGAGGCAGTATTTGGACCTAAGGGCCAGTTTGATCTCAATTTCGTACGTGTAAATGCCGCTGAGCGTTACTATGCTAAACTTGCAGGAGTTACAGAGCCAGAGGCTAAAAGAAAGATTATTGGTGAAGAGTTTATCAGAGTCTTTGAGGAAGAGGCTAAAAAGATTGGCGCTGTTGATTACCTTGCGCAGGGAACTATTTACCCAGATGTTGTTGAGAGTGGTCTCGGCGGTGAATCAGCAGTTATCAAGTCTCATCATAATGTTGGAGGACTTCCTGATTTCGTTGATTTCAAGGAGATTATCGAGCCTTTGAGAAATCTTTTTAAAGATGAGGTAAGACAGGCTGGTCTCGAACTTGGTATTCCAGAAAGACTTGTATTTCGTCAGCCATTCCCAGGTCCAGGCCTTGGAATTCGTATAATCGGCGATGTTACAGCAGAGAAGGTTAAGATCGTTCAGGATGCAGATGCCATCTACCGTGAGGAAGTTGACAATGCCATTGAAGAGTATAAAAGCACACATAATGGTGAGGCACCATCATGGATGCCAAACCAGTATTTTGCGGCTCTCACAAATATGAGATCTGTAGGTGTAATGGGTGATGAGAGAACATATGACTATGCAGTAGCTCTCAGAGCAGTTAAGACCATAGACTTCATGACAGCCGAGAGTGCTCAGATTCCTTTTGAAGTATTACAGAAGGTTATGAGTCGTGTTATTAATGAAGTTCGTGGAGTAAATAGATTGTTCTATGATCTCACGAGTAAACCACCTGGAACTATAGAGCTGGAATAGACGAAAATGTCCAAGGGCAAAGCAGATTATCCTCCAAGAGGTAAACTGTCTTATCCTGAAAGAATATAATAAAACATAAGTAACAGACCTTGTGAAAGATCCCTAACCAATCTTTCCAAGGTCTGTTCTTTTGTTTATTAATCCTTGTAGTATAAGGCGTTGATAGGATTTATGACTCTTGTTTGAGAGTGTTTTACAGATAACCATTAAGAAGTATTATGGGTACTCTTTATCTATGGGTGGAGGATAAGCTGCTTTGCCCTTTGGAGGATAAAGTAGAGTGCCCAGGGATAGAAAAACTGCGGGAGCCCGCATAAATAGCGGACTCCCGTTTTTTATGTCTACATTTCGTCTATCAAATCTTGTCATGATAAACTTTGTTGAGAAATATATTTATAAAGATTATTATTTACATGCCGATATGTAGACTAAGTTAGGAATTTTAAATTATACATTTGTAAAAGGTGGATAGTGATGAATGAAATTGTAAATGGAATAAATGTTAAATATGATCGAAGTGAAGGTATTAATCGAAAAAAAATAAGTGGAAGTTAACCGATTCTATGTCGGAGCGGATAAAAGAAATGGCAAGAAGTGATGCGCAAAAGTCAGTTTATATGGGAGAAGCGTATCATAATTTGGTAAAAAATGAAGCTTCTAAAGTCGCACCAAACAGAGGAGCTGCGATTGCACAAGCGACTAGGCTTATGAATCAATCGGCAGCACAAAGAGCGAGAAATGCTAAGATTGTTCAAGAGGCTGGAGACAAATGGCTTTGTTTGTTAATGGGGTTACCTTATAAAGCTAAATTTGAAGATGGACCACTTGGAACAGGAGCGCATATTTTTGATGAAAATGGTGACGAAATATTAACATATACTCCAAATGTAGGATGGCATCAACGGTCTACGAAAGAAGAGCAAGAAGTATTTGATACAATGAGAGCGACTTATTATGAAGCTTTTCATGAAGCAAGAAAAAGTAGTGTAAGCGAAGAGAATACATTTGGAAATTTTGATGCAAAGGCGTAGCATAGTTGTGTAGATAGTACAGAATAAGGGCGGTTACTTAATATAGTTAAATATTAACAACAGATTAAAAAATGATTAAAATATGAAGAAATAGGATCAAGAATAAGGCTTATAAGGGAATTTGAAGGCCATACTAGAGAAGGATTAGCAGACATTCTATGATAAAGTGAAGAGCTGAAAGTACACTTAGTAAGCTTTCAAATCTTGTTTATATAATTAACACAAAAAAATGGGGCTGTTCAGACGCAATAGCCCCATTTTTTATGTACCAACATAACTTCTAATAGTGACATCACATGGATAATCGGAGTTGTCGATGGAAAAAAAGGAATAAATAGTTATGCATGTATTTTGCCAATCTCTTTTATAAATGAAAATGAAGGAAATGTGGTAGAATCATTTTACATTATTACTGTTTATGCAAATATTTTAATTGGGTTCGTTTCTTATGTTTTGTCGAAGATTATGTATAAAACTAAGAAGTATAATTATGTAGCTTTATAAAATGGTTGATTATGTCTACAAAATGTCTACCAAAACTTCAAAAAAGTTGTGGATAAGGTGGAACAGTTTCAAAGTGTGAATGAGTTGTCTGACCGGGTGTTGGGTAGTGATATCTCCAGGTATCGTATTACATATCCATCCAGATTGTATAATTACTCTCTGCATGTTCTAAAGATGGGGAGAAGTCTTAAAAACCAAATATGGTTTTATTGGTTTTTACTACCTTAGACAACAAAATACTGTATGTTGTTGTCTGACAACGAAATAGATCTAGATATAGTGAATGATAAGAATTCAGTATAAAAATAGGCTTCTAAATGCGCTATATTTTGGATTATAGAAAATTATTAAAACCAAAAATATTGACATTTGGTTTTAATAGTGCTATATTTATTCTGGAGGTGAACATATGGGTAATGTGCAGGCTTATAACGCAAGTTTTTTACCTTTAAGTAATGGGAGCATTGATTATTCGTATTTTTTGGATGAATTGATAGATGCAACTGCCAAACTTGAGGTGTATAAAGAGAAGATTGTTGATAGCAAGTTGGAAAGCAACTGGTTCATGCCGACATTACAGCAAAAAGAAGCGCTGGCTTCGTCTTTGCTAGAAGGAACGCAGGCAACACTTGATGGTGTACTTACAAATCAGGCAGAGCCAAATGATTCTGATCAGAATATTAATGAAGTTCTCAATTATTTTAACGCATCAAAAAAAGGCATTCATATATTGGGAAGAGAAAATTTTTCAAATGAATTCTTTTGTGAGCTACATTCCATCTTGATGAATGGGAATGTGAGAAAACCTGAAGTTATTGGAAAATACAGAACAGAACAAAACTATATAGGGAGAAATGATGGAACACATGCAATTACATTTACGCCTCCGGCCCCAGAGAAGGTACCAGAGCTAATGGATAATTTAATCTCTTATATCAATGAGCCGTCTGATATTCTAAAGCCTTTAGTAAGAATAGCAGTCATACATGCTCAGTTTGAGACTATACATCCATTTATGGATGGAAATGGGCGTGTTGGAAGAATGCTTATTCCGCTGTATTTGTATTATACAAAACAAATAGAACTTCCTTGTTTTTTTATTAGTGAAGCACTTGAACATGATAAATTGAGATATTATAACCTCTTAAACAATATAAGGCAGAAAGATGATTGGAACGAGTGGATTAAATTCTTTCTCGCTACAGTTGCAAAACAATGTGATAAGTATATCAGCATTGTTACAGCAATAAATAAACTATATGATTCACATATTAGTATTGCATGTAATTTTACAAAAACGTCTAATGTGGTGCCAGTTATTAACATGTTATATCAATATCCAATCACAACAGCTAAGCAGATTGTTGAAAAGACAGGACTTCCATTAACAAGTGTAAATCGATTACTTAATATGATGGTTGAAGAAAAGATTTTAATAACAGATGGAAAGCAACGTAATAGAAAATATATTTATTATGGTTTGTTAGAGATAATAAGATAGATATAGAGATTTATGCTCTTTAATTTTTGCAAATATTATTATTGAAAGAAGGTGATTCCGATGAACTGATTATTTTGACATACATTTGCTACCAACTTATGTTATGTCAGGAAAGATAACTTTATTAACCTGGGGATACGAATGCTCTCCAAACAAGTAAATGGCTTCGTATTCCCGCCTATTTAAATTTGCGGGGCAAAGGAGGCCCGATTATATGACTTCTAAAATTTTTAGAAATAATCCTCTGTTCTTAAGGAATGAGTTTGAAACAGAGGGGAGATGGGGATTCCCTATCATAAAAAAACAGCAACTGGATGTTAATGATATTGAACTGATTTCGTGTTCAGATGTGAGTAAAAAAGATGATAGAAACTTACATAAGGGAGTGCATTTCTTTGTAGACGATTTCAGATTTGAAACTATATATGATCATCCAGAAAAAGCCCTGGAGCGTTACGGTAAATATAGATTTTTATTGACTCCAGATTATTCCTTGTATGCGGAGATGGATCCTTGGAGACAGATTGAGTCTGTTGGAAAGGCAAGATGGGTAGGTGCCAAGTGGCAGGCAAACGGTAAGATTGTGATTCCTACTGTGAGTTGGGGATTAGCGAGAAGCTTTGAGTTCTGTTTTGATGGTATTCAGAAAAATAGTATAGTGGCTGTAGGGATGATTGGCTGCAAAAGAAATAAAGCTGATTTCCTTAAGGGTTATTATCAGATGCTCACCAAGATTGAGCCAGAAGCAATAATTTGCTTGGGCGATCCATTTGATGAAATGGATGGTAATATTATCCCTGTGGACTATCTTAAATCAAGAAAGGTGGTTCGATAATTATGGGAGGAAGAGGAACATTTGCAGCTGGTAATCCAGTACCTTACACATATGAAGTTGATACAAACTTTTCAGCGGATGGTAAGTATAAAGGAGTAAAGGTTTTAAAAGGAATGGAAGGAACTGGAAAACACGGTTTGCCAGAATCTTCACATTCAAGTACCGCTTACTTAAAGATGAATCCAGACGGAACATTTAATATGATGCGTGTATATGATAGTAATCATAATTTGAGGCTGGAAATAGCATATCATGTTGAAGATCAGCTTGGAACTGGAAAAGTGTTACATTATCATACGTATGGTACGTCATTTAGCCAATTGTCGAAGGGGAAACCTGATAGGACAGTTGGAGTGGTGATACATAAAAATTCCGGAATCTATAAGAAGTACAAAAAATTTTTCAAGGGGGTATCTCTATGATTAATGGTGATATTAATGAGTTTATCGATAAACTGTGGAGCGGTGAAGAACTGATATATGTGTATAATGGGAAAAAGTATTTTTCTCAAGGTTACCTAAGGGAAGATAAAGTGTATGTTTTTGAATTACAGCTTTGGGAACCAGAGGTAAAAACGCTTTGGCAGATATCTGGTAAGGACAATCAAGAGAGTTATGAAATCTTTTTAAACCAACCTTTGTTTGATGGAAAAACCTTCTGGGAAATCGAGAAGGATACAGAATGGGTTGATGATTAAAAAATATCCCATCTAATGCTACCAACATTAGGTGGGATATCTGAGGATACGAATACCCTCCAAACAAGTGTTTACATTATACTACATCATAGTACGCTCGTCAAAGACTATTTGTAGTGCGGAGTAAGATATGCTACAATAGCTTCGGCAACGTTTTGGCAACAGAAAATCAGCAAGCCAAAATAATCTGTGTAACAGAGATAAAATACAGACATTTTGAATATAAAACTTAAATAGAAATGTTTAGTAATAAAATATAAATTGCCGAGATGGAGTGAGCTTAGAGTGGCTTAGAGGTCGGTATAACAAATCCAGTATTTTCAAGGCCTGAAATTATGTTAAGAAAACATGGTTTCGGGCCTTTTTTTTGTCGCTTACTTTAAAGCATGGAAAGCTGCTTCTGTTGGCTTACGATGAGACCGATGGGGGATATTATCAGATAGAAAGTGACAGGACGATAGCTGTTAAGAAGTTTGAGAAGTATAGGTGTTGGAGTAAAGTTTTTGTCAGTTAAATAAAAAAAAGAAAGAGAGTATTCCTCTCCCCATAGGGGTATAATGAGATTTGCAGAAACCATTAAAAGGAGGAGTACTCTCATGGACATTGTATCACTTTTGGAAGCCTTTGCTAATGGATTATTTAAGATATCCGAAGATTTTTTTGAACATCCGGATAGATTCTCGGATATCGAGAAGGCTGTTGCAGACCTTAGTACTAAAACTTCGGCTGATTTTATGGTGCTACTACTGAATGCGCTCGATGATAGTATACGATCCGACGTGATCCGCAAAGGGCGCTTTATCATACAACGTGAGCGAAGCAGATCGCTGATAAGCACTCAAGGTGATGTGACATTTAAGCACACTCTTTTCAAGGAACGAGATACAGGAAAGACAAGATGCCTTCTCGATGAGATGATAGGACTTCCGGACCATGAGAGGTTCAGTGCGCTTGCAGAGGCAAAGGCACTCTATGAGGCGCAGGTCCATTCCTACAAACATGCGGCTGATAGTCTGTCTATAGGTGGCAAAACGGTATCTAAGGTGGCTGTGATGAACAAGGTTCATGGTATTACCCAGGAACTACCGGAGCCGGAGCCTGAAGAGAAGAAAAAGCTCAAGTACCTGTACATTGAGGCTGATGAGGATCATATACACGGGCAGCGTAATGGTGAGCCGGCTACGGGAATGATAGGCAAGCTGGTATACCTTCACGAGGGAAAAGAGGATGTTTGCGCCGGAAAGAGGATCCTTATATCCCCGCATTACCTTGGCGGTATATATAGTGGTGGCGACCGTAATCGTCAACTTTGGGAAGAGGTACAGGACTACATAGAAAGCCATTACGATACAAAGTACCTTAAGACTGTTTATATAAGCGGAGATGGTGCTAGCTGGATAAAGGCAGGGACGGAATACATCTATAAGTCTGTCCTTGTTCAGGATAGGTTTCACCTTATGAAGTACATCAATAAGGCAGCAAATCTGATGCTGGATGAAAAGGATATCGCTAAAGGTAAGTTCTACAAGAACATCTATAAAGACAAACCGAAAAAGGTAAGGAAACTTCTGGCTAAAATCAGGAAGAGCACAGATAAAGACAGTGTTGTAGATGATGTAGAAAACTACATCCTGGGCAACTGGGACGCTATACAAAGGGCATTTCATGATAAACATGTGCAAGGATGTAGTGCGGAAGGACATGTGAGCAATGTATACTCAGAGCGTATGAGCTCAAGGCCTATGGGTTGGAGCGAAACCGGAAGCGACAGGATGTGCAGGCTGCGTTGTTTTGTAAAGAATCACGGCGAGTCCAAGATCATAGACCTTGTAGAATACCGCCGCTCGCGGCTTCTTGCAGAGCAGCTTGCAACCGGAAAAGACGGGATAGACATACCAGTTCCAAGGGCGCATATATCATCCGAGAAGCGCCGCACGATGGCGTATATTGAACGCTTACAGGCAACAATTCCGGGCCTGACTGTCAGAAAAAAGCTGGCTATACGTGAGCGTATAAGCGAAATCTAGCTTGACGGCAGAAAACGAAGCGAGTAGTATGAGGACATCTTAAGCAGATCTAAACACCTCCGGGGAGATCTCTCGTCTTTCATAACTGACAGTAAGCTTACGCCATCCTCCCAAAGAAGAACCTAAATCTATAAATGACGATAAAACATTATACGTGATAAAAATCAATACGCAAAAGATATTGACGGAAGAAAAGGCTGAATTAGCGGCACAATTATGTCGATGTGATAAGGAACAAGCAATAAATATGATTGAAAATCATGGCTTTGAGCTTTATCCTATGCCAGCTGCTGATATCAGTTTAGTAAAAAAAGAGCTGGAGTCTAAGAAATTCAATTTTACTGTATCGCCTGAATATAAGTGGTGAATTAATGTGGATTGATTATTATCTACAAGGAAAGAAGAGGTGATTTGAATGAACTTAATAAGTGTTGGTTTTTACAAAGAAATGCCACATAATGGTGGTGCACAGATATCTATAAAGGATTATATAGGTAAACAGGTTGAGTATATCGATGAAATCTGTAACTATCTTTCTATGAATGAAGCATTTATAGTTAGCCCGGGAGTTGTACAAGATGTGATAAATCCTGAAAAGGGTAATTCTGGTACACCTAGTCTATACACAGATGGAAAATGGGTTTGGTCAGGTGATTTAGCTTATTACGTTAAAAACTATAAACTGAAGCTTCCGGATGAGTTTATAGATACTATGAAAGGCAATTCATGGATAAATGATTTTGAGATAAGTAGCATTGATTTTGACACGCTCAAGCTTGATGGTGAAGAATTCTAAGCAATGTAACCACTTTGTAACTAAAATTCACAAAACTCATAATATTACATGGAATAGATGTAATTATCACACAATATACTGTATATTTTGGAATCGATGGATACAAAATGCGGTATATCTAATCGAGATGGAATAGTGGGAATAGTTCCGGGTGGCTTGCAGGTATTATAAAAACAGTATTATCAATGACTGAGAGCAGTTACTCCCAGTCCTTTTGCTATGGTTTTATGAGAGGATTTAGTACCCGGTTCAGATATAGTACGGTAATGCTATCCGAGATAGTAAAAAATACGCAGAATAAACTAAACAAAACAATCCCACACTGAAGGACTACGAAAACGATCTCGAAACTGAATATTTGACAAGTAACGACATTGTAGTTACAATTGCATCAGATGCAGAAGCAATTCTTAAAAGACTAGGTATTCTTATGTCTACAGCAGTTGATATGTTTCTCAATCAAGTAGTATTGGTAGGTGGTATTCCCATTTGGAAATTAATACATTTTTACATTCTTTTTTAGTAATCGATCTGATTTGGTACCAAATAACTAATGAAAGCAAAAAAACGATTGGAGGTGCCCAAAAATGATTAATAGCAGAACATTCATATCAGTAAAGGAAGATAATGTACGCTCACCCGTCTTGGGGAAAGTATGTCGATGCAATCCAGGTAGAAGTTAGTGCCGAAGTACGGAAATGGATCGGTATCGGTCTTCACAGCTACGTGTGGAAACAGGAAACCGGAGGCTGGCGCCTCCGCCCTTGAATAAAGGCGCTGACGCGCAAGGCTATATAGCGCACCCGAAAGGCTGCCTGATATCAAAGGCCGTGGCAGAAAGAAATTGAGGAAATATCATGCTATCTATGCAAAAATGGTATTAATGCACAGCATGCACGGTGGTAAGGGCAAAAGGCACAGGGACGCCCTTTGTTTATGTAGATGGAAAGGAAAAACAGCATGAATCAGAAAAAAGTCAATTACGTATCATCAATCTTCTTTAAGATCATTATGATCGCCGTTATGTCTGTCTGTAACGCAGCATTGGTGACCAGTATCCTGGTGGCGGGACATCTTTCCGGACCGGGGGAGGTGGCTCTTACCTTTTTGAAGGGGGCACTTCTGGCAGGGGCCATCAATTCTGTCTTTGTTTCCTACTTTGGCCGTAAGATGGTGAAGCCGCTGAAGAACCTGACAGAGAATATCAAAGTGATGTCCACCCTGGATCTGCGTAAGGCAGAGAATCAGGATGCACTCAGTGCCAGACAGGATGAAGTGGGCCTGATCAGCGCAGGTGTGGAAGAACTGCGGGTCAACTTGGTGGAGATCATCCGCAGACTGGACAATGTTTCCGTAAATATGAAGACCAGTGCGGGGGAGATCCATACCCGAACAGATCGGGTGGCAACGGCAACCAATGAAAATTCCGCAACTGCAGAGCAACTGGCCTCCAGCATGGAAGAAACCTCTGCTACCATTGAGGATGTGCTGGGCAAGATCATGACCATGAATTCCGAGATGGAAGAGATCTACAGCAAGACAGTGGACGGCAAGAACCTGGCAATGGAGATCAGTTACAAGTCTAATCAGATCGCCGGAGAAACAAAAGAAAATGCAGATGAGACAAATCGCATCTATAACAGGGTAAAAGAGGCGGCGGATCTTGCCATGGAAAAATCCAGGTCCGTGGATGAGATCAACAACCTGACCCAGGCCATTACAGCCATTGCTTCCCAGACCAATCTGCTGTCTTTAAATGCATCTATTGAAGCCGCCAGAGCAGGAG